>Ga0070698_100000053_pt1 | contig 82109 bp, 63 predicted proteins | sample KBSK1502metaG_FD_65477 | JGI IMG/M metagenome (GOLD analysis project Ga0070698, IMG submission 65477) | Corn, switchgrass and miscanthus rhizosphere microbial communities from Kellogg Biological Station, Michigan, USA - KBS K1-50-2 metaG | ecosystem: Host-associated > Plants > Roots >... | reverse complement strand
GTGGCACGTGGGTCGGCGTGGCCACCACCTACAAACCGGCCAGCAACGTGGTCTCCGTCATCGTCTACGCTGACAACACGGCCGCGGGTACCTTCTGGTTCGACGATGCCTCCCTCACGCCGACCACCAATCTGCTGAGCAACGGTGGCTTCGAAGTGGGGACGGCCGGCTGGAATATGGCGCCTCAGGCCAGCATCGACACTAGTCCGGCGGACGCCCATTCCGGCACCAACTCGCTGCAGCTGGTCGCCACTGGCCCCTACCAGCTAACCGGCCAGGCGGTCGCGGTCACGCCAGGCCAGACTTACAGCTTCACCGCCTTTGGCCGTTCCAGCACTGCCGGCGGAGTGTGGGTATTAGAGAGCCATGATGCCAGTGGGGTCGTGACCGACCTCGTGCGCTTGCCTTTTGCCGGCAGCGGCAATTGGATCGGCGTGGCCACCACCTACAGGCCGGCGACCAATGTGGTCTCCGTCATCGTCTACGCTGACAACACCGCCGCGGGTACCTTCTGGTTCGATGATGCCAGCCTCACACCGACGACGAATCTGCTGACCAACGGTGGCTTCGAAGCTGGGATGGCGGGCTGGAGTCCCGCCAGTCAGGCGACGATCGACAGCACTCCGGCGGACGCCCACTCCGGCAACAACTCGCTGCAGCTAGTGGCCACCGGCCCCTACCAGCTAACCGGCCAGGCGGCCTCGGTCAGCCCCAGTCAGACCTACAGCTTCACCGCCTTTGGCCGTTCCAGCAGTGTCGGTGGGGTGTGGGTGCTGGAGAGCCATGATGCCAGCGGGGCCGTGACCGACCTCGTGCGCTTGCCTTTTGCCGGCAGCGGCGGCTGGATTGGCGTGGCCGCCACCTACAAGCCCGCCGCCAACGTGGTCTCCGTCATCGTCTACGCTGACAACACCGCCGCGGGTACCTTCTGGTTCGATGATGTCAGCTTCATTCAAAATTGATCGCCGAGCGATCTAATGGCTCATAGGTCGGCGCTGAATTCCGAGCCTCCTGCCAGAGGGCTAACTGCTCGACCGATATCTAACATTAGTCGTCGGTGCGCATGATGGAATGACGCCCTTGGTAATTGTCGGTGCAGGCGGATTCGGTCGGGAAGTGTTGGACGTAGTTCAGGCGATAAACTTACGCATGCTGACATTCGAATTTCTGGGCTTTCTTGACGACGGCCCGGTGGATGAGAAAATTCTCGCTCGCCGCGGTGCAAGACTCCTGGGAACAAGCCAAGAATTGGCGGCGATAGATGCGGAGTATCTCATTGGCATCGGCTCCCCCGAAGCTCGCCGCAGAGTTGACCGTTTAGCAACTGGCTTTGGGCGCCGACCCGCCGTCGGAGTCCATCCTGCGGCAACGCTTGGATCGGACGTTAACATCGGCCCGGGAGCCGTGATAACTGCAGGAACCATCCTCACAACCAACATAACAATGGGCCGCCATGTGCATGTGAACATCAACGCGACCGTTGGCCATGACTGCATACTTGCAGACTATGTCACGATTAACCCAGGAGTTAACGTCAGCGGTCGCGTGACTTTAGGAGAAGCCGTAACGCTGGGAGCCGGCTCAACAGTGCTCCAAGGCATCTCTGTCGGCAGCGGCAGCATTGTGGGTGCTGGGGCAGTGGTCTTCCGCGACTTGCCGCCGGGAGTTGTTGCGTTTGGTATCCCCGCCAGGACTATGGCCAGGTCCACATCGTGAAGGGCGGCGACGCAAGAGCTATCCCTTCAGCCGCCTACGAGGGACGTTCGTGAGCGCCGAGGACTGGCTCGCCCGCGCTGTATGGCAACCGGTTATCTTTGGCGAGCCTCTGAGGCGCGCCGACCTTTTGGCGCTCAAACCAAACTGGGCGATGCGATCCTTTCGCCTCCACGTGCTCCGCAATCAGCCCTTCGAGTTTGTCGCCAGCGTGCTCAAAACATTTCTGGCCTATGCTGGATGGGAACCGCAAATAAGCTACAGCGAATATGACGACTCGTTGAGCTTGCCCTCTGGGAAGGCGGCCGACGTAATCCTTCTGTGGATGGACTTCGACCGGTTCCAGATCCCCGCCGATGAGCTCGCCGAATGGATTGGTGACCGTATAGTCGCTCTTCGGATCGACGCGGCGGCGCCAATCCTCATCAGCGATTGGGCCGCTGGGTCGGAAGGGACGAAGCTGCTCAACGCAGAGTTGCGACGCATCGCCGATCGGATTCCGGGCGTATATGTGGCCGACCAAGCGGCGATCGCTCACGAGCTCGGAGAGCGCTATCTCGATCGCCGGGCGGCGCAGCTGGCCGGTATGAACCTGAGTGACGCGGCATGCCTGATAACCGCGCGGCAGCTGGGGCTGGGCTGGTTGCCGCCACTTCTCGAACCGGGGGTTAAGGCGGTCGTCGTTGACTTCGACGAAACCCTGTATGGAGGCATCCTGGGAGAAGACGGTCCCGCCGGGATCACATTGACGGACGACCACCTCCAGCTGCAGCGACAGCTCCTCGCGCTGCGGGACCGCGGCATCTTCCTTGCCGGAGTTACCCGCAACGAACCGGGCGATATCGACCGCCTGTTCAAAGAGCGGTCAGACCTCGCCGTCCATCGAGAGCACTTTTCTTCTCTAGTTGCGAGCTGGGATGACAAGGGCGGCAGCCTGGGCCGTGTCGCCCATGAGCTTGGGATCAATCCGGACACCTTTCTCTTCATCGACGACAATCCTGGCGACCTGGCGGCGGTAGCCGCCGAGTGGCCAGGCATCCGGTGCCTGCACGCGTCTCAACCCAAGGTGACGAACCGGGCACTGCTGTGCTACCCCGGACTAGTCCGCCTGCAGAGCACGGCAGCGGACCAATTGCGGTTGAAAGACCAGGTGGTGGCGGCCACGCGGAACCGCGCCCAGCGTCGTGCCGCCGATCCCAGTGGGTATATGCGGTCACTAAACATCGAGCTCACCTTCACGATCGATGCTCCAGAGCAGCGGCAACGGTTGCACGAGCTTTCGACCAAAACTAACCAGTTCAACAGCGGTCTTCTTCGCTTCTCGGCAGTAGATGTTGCCCGGTACATCGACGATCCGGGTCAGCATGTCGTATCAATCACGTTGCGTGATCGTCTCTCGGACAGTGGGCTTATCGGGGCCGTCTTTACGCGACTCGAAGGACAGCGGTTAATGGTAGACGAGGTAGATATCAGTTGCCGCGCCCTGGGCCGCGGGCTCGAACGTCTCATGATCATGGAGGCCATTCGGCGAGCGATCGCGGGAAATGCCGTCACGACCGTTACTTTCGCCTTCCGACCCGGCCCACGCAATACGCCCGCCCGGGCATGCCTTGAAGCGCTGGCGGGACCTATCGGGAACGGCAGCGGGAGTGTGTCCATGGCGTGGGATGCGTCCGCGGTTCAACAGGTGCTAGCCTCGACACCGGTCCACGTTCGCGACAGTCGCTTGGCGGAGCGAAGACGCTGATGGCTGATGGAATCGACGACGCTGTCCGTCATGTGCTCTCAGCCGTCTTCGGGAGGCCGATCGCACCTGACGAGCCACTTTCGGCGAAGACCGAGCCGGCGTGGGACTCCTTGCGGCACATCGAGGTGCTCTTGGCGCTGGAGGGAGCGCTGGCTATTCGCTTCGACGAGGACGAGATGCCACTGCTCGATAGCATCGACAAACTCGTACAGAGTGTCAAACGCCACCGCTCGGCATGATATCGGCCTGGGTCGCAAGGCTTACGATATCCGTTAGTCGACGTCCGAGGCCATCTATTCTTGGCCTCCGCACCCCCCGGGCAACCGTCTCTCAACACTATTTCGATCCGCCCGGCCTCAGCGGTGGGGCGGCCAGTGGCGAACGTGCTCCCGTGTCGCACCCGACCCGGGCCATCATCCGCCAGGATCCTATCGGGGCAACCGCCTCGTTGGACTTATTTTGTTGGACAGGGTTCGATCTGCTTGGGCTGAACCACGCGCACGGCCCGAGGGCGGAGACCAATCGCAACCCGTCCACTCTCCACCCATCCCTCGAATTCGAAAGGAGGGTAGGCGTGACACTTCGGCAAGGTGTGGCCCCACCATGCATGAGGGGCGTTTCACGACGCGTGTCCGACGGCTACTCATTTAACGCGCTCGAAGGGCGCTCCCGCATAGGCGCCCGACTCCTGTGCCGTTGAGCGATCAGCTGCGCTTCCATCATGTCGGAGTCGCCTGCCGCGATCTGGAGCGGGAGGCCATCGCGCTGGCAGCCCTTGGGTACCACGCCGAATGCGACGACTTCAGGGACCTGCGGCAGGGAATCGAGGGAAGGTTCGTCATCGGACCAGGCCCTCGATTGGAACTCCTGACCGAGACCGAGGGATCGCACGTGCTGGAACCGTGGCTTACAAAGGGTGTAAAGCTTTACCATCAAGGCTACGAGGTTTCTGACCTCGACCTACAGGTCGAGCAGTTGATTTCGGCCGGCGCAATCGTCGTGTCCCCCCGCAGCCGGCAGTTGCGTTCGGCGGTCGCCGGATCTGCTTCGTCATGCTCAAGACTCTTTTGCTGATTGAGCTTATCGAGTCTGAGCCGAGTCGGGGCTGATCCCCTGGTGCTGCTCAAGACGCCTAACTGGGCGGGAACACGGCGAGTCAATCGGATAGTGTTCCACCGAGCCACCGGCGGGCGAGCACTGCATCAGCCTGGGCAGCCAGCTCTAAGTCTCGACTGTCAAGTCATCGAGAGGCGTTGACACTTGGCGCACCGCCGAAGCGTTGGTCATGCTGCATGACTCCGGTTGGCAGCGTGGGTGAAGACCGCGGCGGGAGTCGCGCCGCGGAGCCGCTTGCCTGAGTGGGTCCGTCGATTTGTACCACCCGAGAGAGGCCGCCAGGTCACTCTGCAGCTCGGCCAGGTTGCGGTAGTAGCGACGTCGGAACAGCAGTCGGCAGAACTCGCGCAGGACGGTGCCGTGAAACCGCTCCACGTGCCCATTCGTGGCCGGCCGTCCCGGCGTGATGCGCGTGTGCGCCAGCCCGAGCCGGGCCACGCGATCAAAGACCCGGGCCACAAATTCGTCGCCGTTGTCGGTGAGAAATCCGACGCAGTCGCACGCCCAGGTCTCGGTAGTGGGCAACGACCAGCTCGGCAAAGTCCGCCTCCCGCCCGCCATGGATCGGACTCAGCCAGCAGAAGGTATCGGAGCTGGCCACGTCGGTGGGGGTGAACCGCTAGATCTTTCCCACCCCGTTGAGCTTGCCCACGTAAAAGGTGTCGATCCCCAACAACTCCACGGGATGATCGGCGTCGAGTGCCGCCGTCGAGGCTGGGTATGTCTCTTCGCCTGCCACCTTAAGTCAGCTCGGTCGCGTGCGAAAGCGCACCGGCAACAGTGTCGAGCTCAGCCGTGCTAAGCCGGGAATGGAATGGGATCGACAGCATTTGGTCGGCCAAGGTCTCCGTCCTCGGAAGCGTGACGCCCGCTTGTCGAAGCACCGGTTGGAGATGGGCAGGCGGAAAATAGAGACGTGCCTCGATCCCATTTTCTAGTAGCGAGCCCATGACCCTGTCGCGGAGACCATTTTTGACCTTGATCGTGAAGAGCATGTAAGCGTGAGTACGATCATCCCGGGCGACTGGCAATTCAATTGCTCGGTCATCCAAGAGCTTACTCCGAAGGTAGGCTGCGTTGGACCACTTCCTGGCGAGAATCGTGTCCAATTTCTTAATTTGCACCACTCCCATTGCCGCCTGCATCTCTGTAATCCGCCAGTTGTATCCCAAAACGTCGTGGTGATAAAGGCTGGTCTGTCCGTGGTTCCGAAGCAGCCGCAACTTGTTCGCCAACTCCTCGTCGTTTGTGGTGACAATGCCCCCCTCGCCGGTGGTCACATTCTTGGTAGGAGTGAAGCTGAACATGGCCGCGCGCCCGAATCCTCCGACCGGCCGTCCTCGGTAGCTTGCTCCATGAGCCTGAGCCGCGTCCTCGATTAGGACAAGGCCAGCGTCGCGGGCGATAGACCCCAGTTCGGATACGTCGGCTGGCTGACCGCCATAGTGAACTGCGAGGATGGCCCGCGTTCGTGCCGTCACTCGGCTCCTAACGTCAGTGGGATCCAGGTTGAAGGTATCTTCGCTGGCTTCTGCAAATACTGGCCGCGCTCCTACATGAAGGACCGATGTCGCCGATGAAATGAACGTCATGGACGGCACAATGACCTCGTCTCCCGGTCCAATACCAAGGGCCAAATAGATGGCCGCAAGTGCGACCGTGCCATTGGCGAAAGCAACCGCATGTGACACCTCATGCCGGCGTGCAAAAGCCGCTTCGAACGCCGTCGTTTGTGGTCCATTCGTGAGCACGCCCGAGAAAAGGGCGTTCTTTATGGCATCCAGCTCCTCTTCGCCCACGTCAGGATTGGCAAGGCGGATCTTCGGCACGCGGTGCGTCTCGGCCGCACTATCAAAGGACCGTGTAGTCATCGACTCGTATTATGACTAGCACTACTGGGCCGATGGCAAACCGCACAACCTTTGGCGTGAAGAGAGGCATTGACGTGATCGGGTCAGCGGTGGCCCTGCTCGCCCTCTCACCGATCTTCCTAGCTATCTCAGTGCTGCTTCTGGTGTCTCAGGGGACACCCTTGTTGTTCACGCAGGAGCGGGCAGGCTACCGAGGCCAGGTCTTCCGGATACGCAAATTCCGCACAATGTCAATGGCTAGAGGAGCCAACGGGCAGCTCTTGTCCGACGCCGATAGAGTCACTCCCATCGGCCGTTGGCTAAGGCGCACTAGCCTAGATGAGTTGCCAGAGCTCGTAAATGTTCTTACCGGGCGGATGAGCCTCGTTGGTCCGCGTCCGCTTCCTGTTGCCTATATGCCCCTATATGACGAGAAGCAGCGTCGCCGTCACGAGCTGAGGCCCGGACTTACCGGCCTCGCGCAGATTCATGGGCGAAACCGGCTGACTTGGGAGGAGCGTTTCGCGTTCGACGTCGAGTATGTCGATCACCTGAGCGTCTTGCTGGACTTCAAGATCATGTTGCGCACGGTGTCGGTGGTTGTCCATGGTCGTGGCGTTAATGCAGGGGAGCGAATTACTAGCGAACCATTTCGGGGACGTCAAACCCTCGGGTGACCACCACTGGACGCACGGGCTCGTCTGCGGTCAATGTAAGCCGGATGGAGTTAGGGGATAGCTGGGTCCGCCATGACTGAAGCCTCGTAGTGGCAACACCTAGACTCCTCCCTAGCGCTAACCGTCAGTTGCAAGGGCCTGAAATGCATATCGGTCTTTTGTCACAGTGGTATGAGCCCGAGCCGGCGCCCATACCATCCGTCCTAGCGGGCGAACTGGGGAAGCGTGGACACTCGGTCAAGGTGCTCACCGGCTTTCCTAATTATCCAGAAGGTCGCATCTATGACGGCTATCGGATGGCCTGGAGGCACGATTCTTCCGTGTCCGGTGTGCCGGTCCGGCGCGTCCCACTGGTTCCGAACCACGGTCCTTCGACCATCGGGCGTCTCGCCAATTACGGCAGCTTTGCCGCGACCGCCGCTCTGTTGGGCAGCGGTTTTCTTAAGGGAGTCGACGGTCTATGGGTATCCAACGCCCCGCCGACCGTTGGATTGCCGACCTGGGTCATTAAGGCCAGGTATCGTCCCCGCGTGGTGCTTCATATCATGGATGTCTGGCCTGAGAGCCTGATGGCAAGCGGCTTTGGATCAATCCTGAAATGGCCATGGCTTGAGCGGGCTCTTAACAAATGGTTGTCAGCCACCTACCAGACCGCGGATTCGATCGCGTGTTCGTCCCGAACACAAATCGAGTTGCTTGCTCATCGAGGTGTGCCTCGCGCTAAGCTCTCATACGTTCCAATCTGGGTCGACGAGAGGCTCTTTCACCCAACTGAGCCTGATCTCGCCCTTGCCGCCAACCTGGGCGTGAAGGGGAAGACGGTTCTTCTATACGTCGGGGCGATTGGAGAGCCCCAAGGGTTAGATCCATTAGTAGAGGTTTGCGGACACCTTCAGGATGAGTCTGCTTTCCACTGCTTAATTGCCGGAAGTGGTGCAGCTGAGCCGCGGCTCCGGGCTAGGGCAAAGGAACTGCAGTTGAAAAATGTGTCCTTCCTCGGCCGCTGGCCGATAGAGGATATTACCCGCCTTATGTCCATAGGCGACGTCCATCTTGTCAGTTTCCGCCAAGATCCGCTCGCTGAAGTTGCAATGCCAAGCAAGGTGCCGGCGACACTCGCAAGTGGGAAGCCGATTATCGCCGCAGCCCAAGGCGAGGCTGCCGGTGTAGTCTCGCGATCAGGGTCCGGCTGGACGTGTGTCCCAGGAGATCGAAGTGGATTGGAGGTTGCTATCCGCGGTGCCTTGGCCGCCGGCGCCGCTGGGCTTCGCACGATGGGCCAAAAAGCCCGTGAAGCCTACGAAGCCGAATTTGCGGTCGCGATTGGCGTTGACCGAATCGAGCAACTGCTGGTCGATGGAAGGTTGCGAGAAGAATCATGTCCGCTAATGTGACCGGCACCACGGTACTGGTAACCGGTGGCACGGGCTCCTTCGGCTCCACGATGGTGCGACGGCTACTCACGCAAAACGTCGGCGAGGTCAGGGTTCTTAGCCGTGACGAGGCTAAGCAGGATGAAATGCGGAGAGCCCTTGGCGACCCGCGCGCGAAGTTCTATCTAGGGGATGTTCGCGACTATGGTAGCGTCGCCGACGCAATGCGCGGCGTGGACCTTGTCTTCCACGCCGCGGCGCTCAAGCAGGTGCCGTCTTGCGAGTTCTTCCCATCACAGGCGGTTCGGACGAACGTAACTGGGAGCGCCAATGTTATCGAGGCTGCAGCAGCTTGCGGCGTCCGATCCGTCGTTTGCTTGAGCACCGACAAGGCTGTCTATCCCATAAACGCGATGGGCATGACAAAGGCGCTCATGGAGAAGACTGCCCAGGCTTTCGCCCGGAACAATCCGGATTCGTCCACCGTCGTGTCGATTGTCCGGTACGGGAACGTTCTGTATTCGCGGGGATCGGTTGTCCCACTCTTTGTCGAGCAAGTCAAGGGTGGACGGCCTTTGACCGTAACGGACCCAAAGATGACCCGATTTCTTATGTCGCTCACCGAATCAGTGGAGCTGGTGGAGTACGCATTCGCGAACGCTCAGCCAGGAGACCTGTTTGTTAGGAAGGCACCGGCCTCCACTGTGAAAGACCTCGCTCTCGCAGTCGCAAAGGTGTTTGGAGTGGAGCCTAACGTCGCGACTATCGGCACCCGGCACGGCGAAAAACTTTATGAGACCCTGCTGAGCCGTGAGGAGATGGCGAGCGCGGAAGATCGCGGACCCTGTCTGAGAGTTCCACTCGATACCCGCTCATTGGACTATGGGCTCTACTTCGAAGAGGGTGATCGCCGCACGACGGAGGTGGACGACTACACATCGCATAATGCAGAGCGGCTTGGCGTCGACGCGGTATTCGAACTCCTGAGTAGTCTTCCGGAGATCGTGCAGGCAAGGAGGGCTGCCGGCTGAAGATCGCGGTGACCGGAGCCAATGGCTTCTTGGGCTGGCACACGCGCTGCAGATTGAGAGCGCGCGGCAAAGATGAGGTTGTCGCTATCGATAGAGTGCTGCTTGCAGACCAAGCTGGCCTCCAACTAGCGCTATCGGGGAGTGACGTCGTACTCCATCTCGCGGGTGTTAATCGAGCGCCGCGGGGCGATCTGCTTCGCGAGAATGTCTCGGTTGCCAAACAGCTGACAGACGCTCTCGATCGGGTTGGGGCGCGTCCGGTCGTAGTCTTCGCCAACTCAATCCAGGCTGGAAATCCCTCACCGTTTGGGCAAACTAAGCAAGCGGCCGCCGACCATCTCACCGCCTGGGGTCGTCAGGTAGGAGCGCCTGTAGCTGATATGCGACTGCCTAATCTGTTCGGCGAACATAGTCAACCGCATTACAACTCTGTCGTTGCTACTTTCTGCTACGAGTTGGCACGCGGCAGTAAGCCGACCCTCGTCCACGATCGCGAGATTCCACTACTCCACGTTCAAGACGCCGTGGACCAGATGCTCGACTTGACAGACAAGCGGGCGGCGGGGGTGTTCCAGCCGCAAGGGTCGCCAACGGTGGTATCTGAGTTGATGAAGAAACTGACCCGGTTCCATGACCTGTACCTGACGGGCCAGGTCCCCGACACTAGCATTCGGATAGATCGGGCACTCTTCAACACTTACCGCTCTTTCTGCTTCCCGGATCAGTTTCCGATCCGCCCGACTCTGCGAACCGACAGTCGCGGCCATCTTTTTGAGTGCTTAAATAGCCACGGAGGTCAATCCGTCGTGTTTTGCTCGACGTCGCGCCCGGGGGTCACCCGTGGAGAGCATTTTCACCTGAGGAAGATCGAACGCTTCCTGGTGCTAGCCGGCACAGGAGTGATCGCTCTCCGACGTCTGTTTGATCACGCAATCGTTCGATTCACAGTCTCAGGCGAAACGCCAGCAATAATCGATATGCCCACCATGTGGACCCACTCCATAACGAACGCTGGGACGGACGAGCTGCTGACTCTGTTTTGGGCTGACGAGATGCTTAATCCGGAGCACCCAGATACATACCCTGAGCGCGTCGAGCTCGCCAAGGAAGGCGTATGAAGGTAATGACCGTTGTCGGAACGCGGCCCGAGGTCATTCGCCTGTCAAGGGTCATGGCGCGACTTGACGAAAGCCTAGACCACGTTCTAGTGCACACCGGACAGAACTGGGACTATCGGCTCAACGGGATCTTCTTCGATGAGCTCGGCCTGCGGCCGCCAGACCACGTTCTGAACGTCGATACGTCGAGTTTGGGTGCGGTTCTCGGTGATACCTTGCGGAAGACCGAGGAGCTCTTGCGGCGTGAGAAGCCCGACGCGTTCCTCGTCTTGGGCGATACAAACAGTGCTATCTCTGCCGTTATTGCAAAGCGCCTACATGTTCCCGTCTATCACATGGAGGCTGGGAACCGGTCCTTTGATGAGAATGTTCCAGAGGAGACCAACCGTCGGCTGGTCGACCACGTAGCCGACTTCAATCTAGTGTATACGGAGCACGCACGCCGCAACCTGTTGGCTGAGGGATGCCATCCGCGCCGCATCTTGCTTACTGGATCTCCGTTGCGAGAAGTCCTGAATCACTATCGCCAGCAGATCGATGCCTCGGATATCCTATCTCGTCTGAACCTTGAGCGGCAGAGTTACATCCTGGTCAGCGCGCACCGGGAGGAGAACGTCGATTCGCAAAATCGCCTAACTGCATTGCTTGACTGCCTAAGAGCCGTCAGGGATCGGTGGAGGCTGCCCGTGCTCGTATCCACGCATCCGCGAACTCGACTGCGCCTCCAATCGCTTCACGACGACGTTGACCTGGATGGTATGGACTTTGCGGAGCCTTTTGGCTTTCACGACTACAACCACCTGCAAATGGAGGCCTTTTGCGTGTTGTCCGACAGCGGCTCGATCAGCGAGGAATCATCCATCCTGCGGTTCCCTGCGATCACGCTGAGGTCTTCGATTGAAAGGCCGGAGGCCCTCGATAACGGCTCGATCATAATGACAGACCTTCGACCAGCAACCGTCATCGCCGGGGTAGAAGCCGCGCGTGCCGATTACCTAAAAACTGCTAGCCCTCCTGAGTACGATATCTACGACTGCAGCGTTCGAGTGCGCAACTTCGTTCTTTCCACCGCTTACGAACACTCGGTCTGGGCCGGTATCCGCTAAGAGCGCTTGAAACTGGGAAGAATGGATTTGGAAGGCTGGGTACACAGAATGGACATCGCACGGGTTGGCGACATCGGCTGCACATGTGACTTCGTCTACAACCTAGGCAACTGCGAACCAAGACCCGATGGATTAATCCGACCCGAGAAGTAGCCCGAACATCGCGTCGATGTCCGCGCCGTGTGTACTATCCCGGTGGCGACTCACGCGTAGCATTTCGGGGGACGACCCGAGCCGCACCCACCGAAAAGGGCTTAGTACCTTGGATGGCCAGACCCTGCCCTCTTGTGCGGGGCTTTAACGGCCCGACAAACAGAATAGACACCATGAGAAGCACCACCAGGCGCTCACCGGCCCTTGCGACATAAGTATCGGTTCCCCCCCACAGCAGGTCCGGCAGCCCAGACGCGGCGACAATGGCCGCCACTAGACCTATCAGATGTGCGCGCGAGTTGAGCGGTCGGTCGGACGCCCGCACAAGCCAGTTGTTCAAAGCGCCGGCTGCTAGGCCCACTACTGGAACTGTTACCGCCAAGCCTACAATGCCAAAGTTGTATAGCCATTCGCCATGGAACAGGGCAAACTCTGACTGCCCGGTACCGATGGCGTCGGGACGAAATATGGCGGCTAGCTCAGCGCCGAGACCAACCGGCTTGCTCGGCCAGAGAGCACGGGGAAATAGCGCAACGGCGGAGCTAAAGAACGTTTCCCCGAGTTTGAGGTGAAGAAAGCCTCCTTGAACTAGGTCGATGAGCTGGCTGAACCGGAGCAGCGGACTTGCCACCGACTCGAAGCCGGTAACATCAAGCGTCTGATTCGGGTTCAGCGAAGCTGTGAACTCAACGCGCAACCGTGAGAGGATTAATAGAACGGGTGTGGCAGCCGCGAGAATCCCCACTTTGATTAAGCCCGCCCGGATCCGTTGTGCGGCGGCGAGAGCGAGAGCAAAGCCTAATGCCACCAATGTAAGGCGGCCAAACCCCCGAAAGACATATATCGCATATAGCAAGAACACCGCGCTCGCAGTCACCAAACCGACCGCACTTCGGCCGCCAGTCTCCCGACGAAACACAGATACCGCCAGGAGAACTGCCCCGCTAAAGACAGAAGCGTCGACGAGACCTCCCAGAGCAAGGCCGGTTCGAGCTGCGAGCAGGCCGATCGCAAGTATCACGCTGCCAGCGAAGATCCCCCACCTCGTCACCGATGGGGCATCGGCACTCGGCACCAGAGGGCCCAGGAAAGGAGGCGGCTTGTGCCAGAAGATCGCGAAGACGGCAACCTGGATGGCATAACACAACAGGATCGCAAAAAGCATCGACTCAGTCGCCACATCCCACACCCGTACGATGTAAAGACCAGAAACGCCAACGAACACAGCGAAGCTCAAGCCGTAGATTCCTACAGCAGTGAGCCGACGGGTTCCGCCATCTCGCCAGAAGATCCACAAGCCGAAGGCACCCGCCGACAAAGATAGGAACGTTATCGCCAAACCGTGGCCATAGACAGGATTTTGCCAGTCAAGAAGCCAACCGGCGACGCCGAGGGCGGACCAAAACAAGACGGAGACGACGGGATAAGGCGATGGCGTTGCAACAACAACGACCTCCAGCCTTTCGCCGTCTCGCATTATCGCTCATCCAGGCGAAGTGCCGCGTGAGCAACTAACAGAGAAACAAGGAAAGAAATTACCGACGACGATGCTACCCCTTCCAGAGTACGGAAAATCGCGATACCGATCACGAACACTACCACTCCGATAGCTTGACTCAGAACTACCATCCAAGGTTGGCGTCTGCCCAACAGTCGACCGCAAGCACCTTGCAGTGCATAATTCACCACTCCGCCAATCGCAAGTATCCGAGCGATCGACACTGCTGCAACAAAGGACTTCCCGAATACCAGTGGTATGACGAAAGGTGCTGCCACGATTACGAGGGTGGCAATTAGGCCCGCGAAAGCAAGGCCGACGAAATCTGTTCTTTTAGCTTCCCCGGTCATTCCTCGAAGGACTCCTGCGTTGGCGGTTAGCAGTGAAAGCTGACCGAGGGCTGCTCCGACCGAATAAAGGCCTAAGCTCGCGGGACCGACCAAGAAACTCAGGGCAAGCAAGTCCAAACGGCCATTTAGATACTGGAGGATTGTGCCGAGATGCGCAGTAGCAGCAAAGCGCAGTAGCTGGATGAATCCACGACCGGCGGCCGTCAGTGGTCCCCTAAAAGCCACAAGAGTGAAGACAACCGGGATGGCTATGGACGCGCTGGCTCCAATCCCCATGATGTCCGTTCTCAATTGGATGTCCGCGCCGCGCATCAGTATGGCCACACAAACCAAAATAGTGAGGTACAGTGCTGGCTGGAGAGCCTTCCAAGCGATGAACGCAGGCCGCCTACCGCTAGCCAGAAGGTAACCACCGATCAGCTCCCATTGAACCGTTGCGACCGCCATCGTGGCGAGGGCCAGCACCAGCACCGCGCTAGTGAAAAAGCGGCTACCGAGCAATAGACTTGCAGCAGCGGCCAGACAACTAGTCCCTACAACAATGCGTCGTGCCGCGTGGAGCGCTTCTTCTGCGGAGGGCACCGCATCTCTACCCGTAGCTAGCACTACGACAGCTTTGTCAAGCGACAGCGTTGCCAGCCAACCCAGCAGTTGCGCCCAGACGGTCAACGTAACGACGGCTCCGCGGCCGGCCGGGCCGATGCTTCTGGCGACGACGATGGAGGCCACGACTCCGGCAGCAGTGCTTCCGAGCAACATCCCCTCGAGGGCGCGGTCGTGAGTTAGGATCCGCTTACCGAGCCACCAAAACCGCTTTCGCGGAAAACCCGCTAAGTTTGAGATCAGTTGGAATGCTGCCATCTGCATGGTCACCCTGCGAGTGGGATCCGCTTCGCCTTTAACTAATTGTCCCTCGAGGCGCGTACCGACGTACCCACAGCGTCAGCCTGTGCTCCAGTGTGTTTCGATTAAGTACCGGACAGGGTAAGGCGTGGCCGGGCAGACGCCAACGCCGCGTCGAGGTTGGCACGGGTAAGCCGCACCGTCCGCCTCCAAGTGAATTGGTCGGCATGTTGGCGTGCGGAGACTAGGTCCTCGCGCGTCATGTTCAAGGCTTGCCTAATTGCTACTGCAATGTCGCTGGGATCCCAACTTGCCGCACAGGCTGCGTGTCCCCCGCCCACCTCCTTCAGCGTGGGATCAGGCGAAATCATAGCTGGCACGCCTTGGCGCATCGCCTCCAAAACGGGCAGCCCAAATCCTTCGAAACGTGACGGGAGAAGCAGCGCGCTAGCGGCTCCCATCAAGCGATTCAGATCATTTTGGTCTACGTAAGAGTCCAACTGGACCTGCTCCGCAATGCCAAGTTGGATAGCCTTGCGCCAAAGCTCCTCCTTCTGGGCATCGGTGCAGCCAATAATGCGCAGGCGCAATTTGAAATCTACTGAGCCCCGCTTCAGTATCTGCCATGCCTGAAGTAATCTGACAGGTCCTTTCGCAGCGAAGGCAACGGCGTCGGAACTTCGCGTAGAAAACGCACCTGGAACGTGATCGGCACCCAAATAAACGACGGTAGTGCGATCAATCGTGCTCGGGTATTTGGCCGCAAGGTCATTCGCTGTTCGAGTGGAGTCGGCCAGAAGTCGATCTGCCTTTCGATAGGCGGCATTGAAAAAAATGCCGCGCGCAAGTCGATGGGTTCGCGCGAAGTCGGCGGGACGATCTTCGTGACGGAGGTCGTGAACTACGGCAACTGCGGGACGACGCCAGAACACTGGGATTATTGGCACGGTTGCTAGAAGAACATCCCCATAGCCCTGTAACCTTGGCAGCAGTAACTGCGAGCGTGCCGCCCACCAAGCCGCTGAGGGACGCCTCTGTGGCCGAATCACCAGCCTATGCCGCCGGCGCCGCGAATCAGAAGCGATCTCCGCTGCGAATGGCTCAGTGAGAACTACGGTCACATCGTCCTCGGGCGCTTCCTCCGACCAGGCAGCCAGTAAACATCGGACGTATGTGGCCAGCCCTCCCCTCCTGGCCGGCAGCGCGTCGATAACAAGCCGCATCAGAACCCCTCCTTACTGACCATTCGCAGGAAGGCCAAGATGTTGGGTAGGCTACGTGACTGCACCGCAATCCGCCAACGGCGTCAACTCAATCTGCAGCAGCCGTCACGCGCTCCTCTTCAACGGCACTAACCGAAAGAAAGCGTTTTCCAGAACCACCAACCAGCCTCATTAACTCGTCCGCTAGTGCCTCGTCGCCAGTGTGAGAGAGCTCGAGGAGCCGTTTTACCCCGAACCCCAATTCGCCATTGGAATTTCCCAACGTCGGTCTCAGTCGATGGACGAGCGGATGGTCGGTCGACTCCCGTCCTTCTTCGGGAAACGCCAAGTCCTCATGCAATTTTTCGCCTGCCCGGACGCCGGTGTAGACGATGGGGATGTCAATTTCCGGACGCAAACCGCGCATACGGATCATTTTGCGAGCCAGGTCATCGACGCGGATACGTTCGCCCATTTCAAGCATGAAGATGTCGCCGCCGTGCGTGAAGCTCGCTGCCTGGATAATCAGGCCGGCGGCCTCCGAAACGTCCATGAAGTAGCGGGTCATCTCGGGGTGCGTCACGGTGACCGGCCCTCCAAGATCGATCTGTCTCGCGAAAGTCGGGACAACGCTGCCCCTACTTCCGAGCACGTTTCCAAATCGAACTGAGGTGCACTTCGTACCGGAGTATTCGACCTCACCGTTGCGATTCCCGCCGATAACAAGCATCTCGGCGATTCGTTTGGTCGCGCCCATTACGGAATGGGGTTCTACAGCCTTGTCCGTCGACACCAGCACGAAGTATTGGGCCCCGTAGCGCCGAGCATTTTCGAGGACGACCGCCGTTCCGCCTACGTTTACCTTGACAGCCTCCTGCGGAAACCGCTCCATCAGTGGCACGTGTTTGTAGGCGGCTGCGTGGAATATAGTCTGCGGCTTGAACTCCGCGAATACTGCATTGATCCGCCCGGGATCCGTCACGTCGGCGACGACAATGCTGATCGTGAGCCCTCGAAATCGCGAACGGAGGGCGATGTCAAGGTCGTAAAGCCCCGTCTCATTGTTGTCCAGCACCACTAGCTCTTTGGGCTCGAATTGGGCTACCTGGCGGCATAGCTCGCTGCCCACCGAACCGCAACCGCCCGTGATCAAAACCACCTTGTCGCGGAGGACACGCTCGCAGGCATCGCGCTGGAGTTGCACCGCTTGCCTGCCCAACAAATCCTCGACTCGGACTTCCCGAAGAAACGGCGCCGCATTTGCCACGCTAACTACTTCGAACACGCTGGGAATTATCCGGATTTGCGCCAGGGTCTGCTGGGCTGTGGTGAGGATCTGACGAAGGTCTTCGCCCCGAACGTTGTTGATCGCGATGATGATGAGGTCGATCCCCTTTCGCTCAACGATGTGGGCCAAATCTTGTCGTCCACCGAGCACCGCGAGGCCGTGAATGCGCTGCCCTCGTTTGCGAGGGTCATCATCAACGAAGCCGACCAGGTCGTAAATCTCCCCGGATTGATGAGTCAGCAGTCGGAGGGCCAGATGCTGGCCCGCGTCCCCAGCTCCATAGATGATTGCTCGCGTCCCTTCGCCAACCCTGCCATCCGGCAATAGCCCTCGCAGCAGGCGAGAGCCGTATCGAACAAACACCATGCCGCACGCAGAGAAAAATCCACCCAAAAGGATGACGCCCACTGGAACCAACCGCGGACCTCGACCGCTGCTAACCACGTCAAACCCCAGAGTGATGGCAGTTGCGCTGGCAGTGGCTCCAAAGATTGGGCGCACGTCAGCGGCCGAGGCGAATCTCCAGATGCGCCGATGGACGCCCCATAACAAGGTCATGGCCAGGTAGAGGATTAGCAGCGGGAGAATCCATCCGGTTATCGCGCCGAGATACGTGCTGATCCCTGATGTCGTGTCCAGCAGCCGGAGGAAGAGCGCGAAGTAAAAGGCTGCGGCGATGACCGGCGCGTCAAGTAAGAGCCAGGGCACGTGGTGCCTAACCGATCGGGCGAGCCAGCGAAACGCAACGGAATCCAGGCCAAAGACGACACCGACGGTCTGGGCAAGGATACGGAGATCCATCCCGAAGCGGTGCCGGAGCACGTAGCGGAGGTCGAGGGCCAGCCTCTCCGGGAGGACGATATCGGCGTACCGAGACGGATCCGTCCCAATCAACTTTTCTTCGTTCCGGTACGCCAGGGACGCCGGACTCGTGATGCCGGGCCGCAGTGCCAGCACACGCCGGAACAGCGGTGAATAGCGATCGACCATCTCGGGGATCTCGGGCCGCGGCCCGACCAAGCTCATCTCGCCTCGAACCACGTTGATCAGCTGCGGTAGCTCATCGAGCTTGGATCGGCGAAGGCGGCTGCCAAAGCGTGTCACCCGCGGGTCATCGCGGGGGGTGATACCGGGTCCGGCCCGATCCGAGTCGGCCACCATCGTTCGGAACTTGTAGATCCGAAACCGGGTGCCGTTCCTACCAACCCGTTCTCCCCGGTAGAAGACAGGGCCGGCGGAATCCCGCTTGATCAGCAACGCGATCACAAGGAAGCCCGGAGAAAGCACAAGGATTGCAACTGCAGCGGCCGCGAAGTCGAATCCCCTCTTTACCACCGACCGCCTACTTCTCCTTCTCAGCCCCGGCCGGAGCTTCCGTTTTGGCTTCACCAGGTGGTCCCTCGGGATGAACCCTTCCATTTGGAGGTCCAGAGGCATAGCCGTAGCCGTACTCGTAGTAGTAATACCTGCCTCCGGCTGCCTTCATCTTGTTCATGACCGAGCCCAGAACCTTGGCGCCGACGCGATCGAGCGCCTGCTTTGCGTGCTGGACGGCCGTGTAGGTTGCCTTGTTGGTGTCAATCACGAGGATTGCCGCATCGGTGTTCGCTCCGAGCACCGTGGCATCAGTGACGGCGTTGACCGGCGGCGTATCGATCACCACGTAATCGAAGTGTTTTCGGAATCTCGCGAGCAGCCCATTCATCTGCGCGGAGCCCAGCAGTTCCGATGGATTTGGTGGCGTCGGTCCCGACGCCAGGATGACGAGATCCTTGACCTGCTCGTCCGGCACGAACAGAACCGCTTCGGGCATGTCCTGGACGAACAGGTTCGACAGGCCCACGTTGCGGACCCTGCCGAACATTCGGTGTTGCGACGGCCGCCGAAAGTCAGCGTCGACAAGGAGCGTCTGGTGGCCGGCCTCCGCCAGCACAATGGCGAGGTTGGCGGCCGTTCGTGACTTCCCCTCGTTTGGTCCGGCGGATGTGATCACGATCGTTTTCACCTCCCTGTCGACGCTGGAGAACAGGAGGTTGGTTCGTAGCGCCTTGTACGCCTCGATTACCGGCGAGTCGTTGCCCAAGGCCAGGAGTTCGCCTCTTCGATCAGGCTTGGCCGCAACGAACGAGATGTGGCCGAGAGGCGCAATGCCGACGCGTTCGCGGAGGATCTCATCGCTGCGCACGGACTGATCCATGTAGTCGAGAAGAAACGCCAGTCCCACGCCGACCATCAGCCCGGCAAGGAGGGCTAAAGCGACGTTGAGCAGGGGCCGCGGCGACACGGGCTCGGTTGGCAGCGCAGCCGGTGACACGACCGTCACAGCATCCTGGGAGCTTCCTTTGTCCTTCGGGAAGGCATTCACATAGGCGGCGAAGTTGTTAACCAGCGTGTTAGCCGTCCTCTCGGCACGGCCAGGATCAGTGTCTCGGACAGCGACATTCAAGATGAGGGTGCTTGGTTGGGGGGTGACGTTGATCCGTTTGGAAAGGCTTTTAGGGTCTGTACCTAAGCTCTCATCTGAAATGACCTTTTGTAGCTGGTCACGCGAGGTCATAATCACCGCGTAGCTGCGAAGCAGCTGGTCACTTGTAGTTACGACACCAGCGCTTGGCGTAAAGACTTGCGGCGTCTGAACATATAGGAGCACCTGGGCTTCGTAGACCTTTGGCAGCTGCAGACTGATCAGGCCGGCTGCCAGCGCCGCTATCAGCGGACAAAGGATGATGAGCCAGGCCCACCGGCGCATCACGCGCCAGTACCGGATCAGCTCCATGGCGCCGATTTCTTGCGCGAACTTAGGCGTTCTTTACCAGTCAACAGCCACCCCTCACTGGTGCGTAGCCTCTTCGAGCCCTTCCCTGAGCCCTCTCGCCACCTATAGTAGCGAACGTGGCCGGAGGCGCAAGGGGCACCCGGGTTCGGGTGGACCTGCATCTGCACAGCTCCGCCTCCTTTGATTGCCGGATGCCGCCCCTCGACGTCGCCCGTCGGTGCGGCCGGGTGGGCCTCTCCCCTATCTTTCTGACCGACCACGACGGTATTGACGGCGCCCGCTCGCTCGTTGATGCGGGGAAGGCTGTCGTCGTCGGCGAGGAGATTCTCACGATGGAAGGTGAATTGATCGGTCTCTTTCTGAAGGAACGCGTGCCAGCGGGTCTCTCGCCCGAAGAGGCCGTCGCCGCCATCAAGCAACAGGGTGGAGTCGTTTACCTCGAACACCCGTACGACAGGAGCCGGCGCAACCTCCGGGAAGAGGCGATCGAGCGGATCGCAGACCAGATCGACATCGTGGAGGTCTTCAACGGGCGGTCGCAGCCCGAAATCAACCGGCGAGCGGAGGACCTGCGCAGCACCCTGGGGGTCGCAGCGGGTGCCGGTTCGGACGCCCATACCCTTCGCGAGATCGGCAGCGTCTATGTGGAGATGGAAGCGTTTGATGGTGCCCATGACTTTCTCGCCAAGCTGCGCTCGGGCAACGTTGTTACCCGCGGGAAACCCTGGCGGATGGCCGCCCAGCGGCTACTTGTTAACTTGCCGGTGCCGGGAAGGGCCGGTTCGGACAGGTGAAGTCGTGCTTGCCCCCATGGGTACCATTGCCGAAGCGGCCGCAGTTCACCTCGCCGGCGGTGGCGACGGCGTGTTCGCGGTCGTTGACGCTGATAAGCGGCTGACTGGCTGAGCCCTGGAGTGTAGAACCTCGAGATGATGCTCCGGACGAAGCCGCTGACCCCACGGTCCCTGTAGACCCGGCCGGCTGTGCGGCGGCCTCGCCCTGGTTTCCCGCCGATAAGACGGACGGCACGCTGAGATGCGCGGCCGGAGCCACCGATCGGAGCACGGTGGCAGCCGTGGCGGGCATCAGAAATGCGAAGGCCAGCAAGCCCGTCATCATCACAACTGGGACCAGAAGTAGCTTCTTCATGCCTAGATGATGTACCCTCCCACGTCGAACAGGAAGAACGTAGCCCCGTTGCCGCTGACGAATACGGTGACCGCGCCGCCGGTCCCAAGTCCGATCATAACGAAGTTGGATACTGCGCTGACCCCTCGCGTGTAGTTGAGGTTGTTGAACTGACCCACGCCGCTACCTGCAGGGAACATAGCGAGGAAGCCGTCGGCCGCGGGCGTGATCGCGGTCAGGTTGCCGAAGACGCCGACCGCGTCAGCCGGGACTGAGCCCACGCCGGCAACCGTGATGTCGGTGAAGCTGTTGGCCGGCCTGGCGTTCGGGCGGCTGTCATAGATTCTGAAGGGCGGAACGGGGATCACCGAGTTCAGTCGCCGCCAGCCCCCGTTCGGCTTCGACAGCCAGAGGATGCCGTTGCCGTCGCGCACCTGCTCGAACTGGTTCGGGAGGTACTTGGGAGGCCCGGCCGGCGGGCTGGTCAGCATCGCGCTGGGAAGCGAGAGCTGAAGCACGCGGCCATTGCCGATGGCGGCCATGTCGATTCCACCACTTCCGCCCGCTATTCCGTATCCGACGTCCGATTCCCCGGTCACCCCGATCCCGGTGTTGCCGGCGCCCCAGCCGTTGACGCCTTCTGAGAAGGTCTTTGTCGACCCGTTCAAGAACGTGATCGTTGTATTCCCGCCGACGCCCTGGATCGGAGCGAAGCCCGGATAGTCGTTGATCGCGGGATTTCCCACTAGCGGAAGGGTGCCGCCGGGCGCGATCGCCCCGATCAACGGAATGCTTTGCGATGCCGGCCCCGATGCTGAGACGGTCGCCGGGACGACCGTTGTCGGAAGCACCCCCTGCCCGGTCGCCTGGAGCAGCGGTGCAGGTGCTGTGTTTGTGGTTGGAAACAGGTCGGTCGTCGCGGCGGAATCGTTCGTCGTCGCATTGCCGAGGAGAACCGGCGCGCCGCTCGTCGCCGCCGCCGGGACAGTGCCGAGGAGGATCGACCCGGCGGCACCCGCGGCGGCCGCCCCGGCCAGCTTCAACAGATCGCGCCGGCTTTGCGGCGCCCTCTCATGACCATTTCCGTTCTCGCTCGAGTGGGGCGCGGTCTCCAACGCCTCGAGCCGTGCCGTCAGGGCCTCAACCTGAGCAGTCAAGTGCGCAACGCGGTCCGGCCGCCGACCCAATATCTTCTTTCCCATCCGAAGATCCCCCTTTTGGACTCTACGTTCGGACTGCTTTACGCTCTGACGCGTTGGTTGTGGTTGACCGGCTCCAGCCGGAATCTTGCTTCGCGCTTAACCGCGGCCTTCACGGCCTGGTGATCTTGATCCTTCGCGCGACCCGTCGCTTTAGCAGTGCGGGCGCGAAAGGCGCCGGCCGTCTCCGAGACAAATGAGGCCGCCACTGGCTGGATGAGCCTGTTCCGTCTGGCCAAATGCCCTCCTCCTCTGTGGATTCCGAGTCTAGCGACATTCGGGGTGATAATCAAGATGCCTAGGCGGCTGGGTGGATGTCCTTAGGCGGCGGCACAGACTCACCAATTGACTTTGGCTTATGCAGGCGCTAAAACTAGATCGTTCTCGACATCGCGGGAGGGAAGGGCCAGCGATGCAACGACGGAATGCTCGACGGTCCGGGCATTTGGCACGACTAAATTTCATCGACGGCTGGCAAGTATTCGGCACGATCGGCCTGGTCGTCGGTGCCCTCACCTTTAGCATCGTGATCGCCAACGGCCGGGAAGTCTTGCCGGCTACGGGCAGCGCCGTTCAGCTCGTGCTGCAGACGCTCGATTCCGAGAGCTCGCGCCTCCAGCCCCCGGTTGAGCCGACTGTGAGCCCGACCCCGAGCGCGACTCCGAGCCCCGCGGCGACTGCGCCGTCTCCGGCACCAAGTGCGCCGCGCGTACCGGTCCGCGTTGTGCCTCCTCGGAGGTCGCAGCCGCCTGCGCCAACGCAGTCTGCGACACCAACTCCGGTGCCAATTCCGACACCCACTCCGACGGATAGGCCCTGCCTCTACGCTCTCTGTCCCAGCCCGTCGCCCTTGCCCTGAGTACGACTTTGCCCGAAAGGGCAGACCCTGGCGCTCGCTTGCCCTTTGGGGCTTGCGCGGCGCCCGGAATTGGTGCTAAATTCCGATCGTTCGGACAACCGAACAACACTGGTGTCGGCCCGCTTCCAGGAGGGGAATAGCGGTGCAACGCATGGCTCTTCAGCGTCGTCCAGGTGTGGCGCTCTACGCGGCGGTTCAGGACGCGGTCGAGGCACTCATCAAGGACCGCCACCTCGCGCCGGGCGACGCACTTCCCCCCGAGCAGGAGCTGCAGGCGATCTTCGGCGTCAGCCGGGCCACGATTCGGCAGGCGCTGAGTGGGCTGGAGCAGCGCCGGATAGTCGAGCGCCATCAGGGACGCGGCACGTTTCTCGCGATCCCGACGATGGAGCTCTCACTGCCTCAACTGACCGGGTTCTCGGAACAGGTGAGGGCGCGGGGCATGCGACCCACGAGTCGGCTTGTCGAGTACGCGGACGTCACCGAGACCAGCGACCGGGACGCCCTCTTCTTCCCCACGGACACTCCGCTCGTGCGCGTGGTGCGCGTTCGTTGCGCTAACGACGTCCCGATCGGCACGCACTCCGCCATCCTGCCGGTCGAACTGGCGGATCGGGCGGGCCTCAGTGAGTCGCGGCTGAAAGCCGATCCATCGTTCTCCCTCTACGCCCACCTGGAGGCCGCTGGCGTCCGGATCACCTGGGCGGAGGAGTACCTGCGCTCGCGTGGAGCGAATCGGGCGGAGGCGGAGCTGCTCAATGTGCGCCCGGGGACGCCCGTCATGGAGGTCTTGCGATTAAGCCGCCGGGATGGCGATCGATTAATGGAGGTGGTGCGTTCTGTCCTACTCGGCGAGCGCTACACGTACATCGTGTACCTGGAGCGGCATCCCGCGACTGCCGGTCTGGGGGGCCTGGTTACCCATGCGCGGGAGGAGGAGGTAGCCAGGCGATGAGCTTCTCGCATCGACTACGCGCGTGGACCGTACTTCCGGCGATGGCCCTTGTGCTGGCCAGCTGCGGCTCGTCGACTCCGTCGGGTGGAACGGCGTCCTCGGTCAGCGCCGCGACGTTCGGCGCGAAGGAGCCCAGCTTCAAACCGATGTGTACGCCCGCCGGCGGAAAGCAATTCAAGGTGGCGCTCATCATCGCCCAGGGCGGGCTGGGCGACCAGTCGTACAACGACCTGGCGTACTCCGGATTTCAGCGGGCGAAGGCAGACTTCCCGATCGTCGGACGGGTGATCCAGTCCGCCGATATCGTGTCGCAGGGCCAGGCGATCATCCAGCAGGCGGGTCAGGCGAACTTTGACCTCGTCATCGATCTCGAGTTCTCAACCTACGACGCGGTGAAGGCCGCGGCGCCGCAATTCCCGAACACCCAGTGGATGACACCCAACTTCACCACCCTCGCGGCAAACGATACCGGCTACCTGTTTAACGAGCAGGACGGCTCCTATCTCGCCGGAGCGCTCGCCGCCCTCGTCACCCAGGACTCGACGGTTCCCGGCATCACGCCCAGCAAGGTGATCGGCGCCATCGGTGGCGTCAAGGCGGTGGGCATCGACAAGTTCCTCGTCGGCTACGCGCAGGGGGCTCGCGACATCGATCCCAGCATGAAGGTGCTGATCAACTACTCGAACGCCTTTGGTGATCCAGCCAAAGGCAAGCAGCTGGCCGACGCGATGTTCAGCCAGGGCGCCAACATCGTGTACCAAGTGGCCGGCGGAACCGGGACCGGCGTCATCCAGGCCGCCCAGGCCGCCAACAAGTACGCGATCGGCGTGGACTCGGATCAGGACGCGATCGCGCCCGGCCACGTGCTCACCAGCATGATCAAGCGGACGGACTTCGCGGTCTACGATTCGATCAACCGCCTCGCCTGCGGCAAGCTCAAGGGCGGCGAGACAATCAATCTGGGCCTCAAGGATGGCGCCGTCGGCCTGAGCCAGATGAAGTTCACCAGGAGCGTCGTCCCCAGCAAGTACCTCGACAAAGTCGCCGCACTGCAAGACAAGATCATCAACGGTCAGATCAAGGTCTGGAACACGATCACCCAGGGCAATCCGCCCTGGTTCAGTTCGTGACAGCAGAAACGAACGCGGCGGGTGCCTCGGTTTCCGGGGCATCCGCGTCTCTTACGCCGCCACGGGTCCGGATCCGCGGCCTGACCAAGCGCTACGGCCCGATCATCGCCAACGACGCCGTCGACCTCGAGATCACCCGAGGCGGGATCCACGCCATCGTGGGCGAGAACGGTGCGGGGAAGACCACGCTCATGCGCGCCCTCTACGGCCTCGTCGAGCCGGACGCCGGCACGATCGAGCTCGACGGCCACCCGGTCAGGATTTCGACACCGATCCAGGCGATCGCGCAGGGGATCGGCATGGTGCATCAACACTTCGAGCTGGTCGAACAGCTGTCGGCGCTCGAGAACCTGGCGCTGGGAGACCTTCCCCGTCGCGGTTTCTTCTTCGACCGGCACACGACTCTGGTTCGCGCGCGCGAGCTGGCAGGCCGTCTCGGCACCACCATGGACTGGGACCGGCTGGTCGCGCACCTGACGGTGGGCGCGCGGCAGCGCCTCGAGATCATGCGCCTGCTCTACCGCAACGCGGACATCCTGATCTTCGATGAGCCGACGAGCGTGCTGACACCCCGCGAGGCCGACGACCTCTTCATCGTGCTCCGGCGCCTTTCCTCCCAGGGACGCACCATCATCTTCATTACCCACAAGCTTCGCGAGGTCTTCGCCATCGCGGAGCAGGTGACGGTGATGCGCCGCGGACGGGTAGTGGCCTCCGTTCCAACCAGCGGGAGCGATCCACAAACCCTGGCATCGCTGATCGTCGGCGAGCATTTCCAGCGGACGGCGCTGGCCGCCGCAACCCGCCGTGGAGAACCCGTCCTGGAGGTTGCCGGCCTGAGCGTCTGTGACGACGTCGGCAGCGTGACGCTGCGCAACGCGAGCTTTGCCGTCCACGCCGGGGAGATCGTCGGCCTTGCCGGCATCGAGGGCAGTGGACAGCGGGAACTGGTCGAGGCGTTGGTCGGGCTGCGCCGCCCGGTGACCGGAAGCATCCGACTTGTGGGCCGGCCGCTGGTGGACGCGTCCGTGTGGGAGCGGCGCAAGCGCGGCATCGCCTACGTGTCGGAAGACCGTGATGCCGAGGGCGCGTGCCTTTCCGCCTCGCTGGCCGAGAACGTCTTCCCCGTCGAACGCAACAACGCCAGCCTCGCGGGTGGGGGCTGGCTCAACCTGCCCGCGATCTCGCGCTTCACCCAGTCGATCCTCAAAAAATTCGATGTGCGCGGTGCCGGTCCGCAGAGCCCGGCGCGGGCGTTGTCAGGCGGAAACCTGCAGCGGTTGGTTCTCGGCCGGGAGATGCGCAAGACGCCGACGCTGCTCATCGCCGCCCATCCGACCCGCGGTGTCGACGTGCGGGGCATCAGCTTCATCCACGAGCAACTCGCCCAGACTCGAAAGAGCGGCGCGGCGACGTTGCTGATTTCGGAAGAGCTCGCTGAGCTGATCGAGCTGTCGGACCGGCTGTTGGTGATCTTCGAAGGTCGCATCATTGCCGACCTCGCGACCACGGAGGCGACGCCCGAGCGGGTGGGACTGCTCATGACCGGAGCCGCATGAGCCAGGTCACCACCGAAGCCGGCATTCCGGTCGCGGGTCAGGAGACGGTCGTCGCGGCCCGCGGGCTTCAGCTTTTGCGTCCACTGCAGCTGGGCGGCCCGTTCCTGGTCGCCCTGGTCGTCGGGGCGATTGTGCTGCTGGCCTCCGGCCGTGATGCCGTCGGCACCTACTGGCTTCTGCTTCAGCAGTCCCTCGGCGGCACCACCCAGATTGCGAATACGCTGGTCGCGGCAACGCCCGTGTTGCTGACCGGGCTGGCCACCGCTATCGCCTTCCGCTCGGGCATCTTCAATGTGGGCGTCGAAGGCTCGCTCTATGTCGGCGCCTTCGCGGCGGCCTGGGCCGGCTTCACCCTGACCCGCTTGCCCGGGCTGCTGCTGATCTTGGTGGCGGTTGCCCTCGCCGGCCTGGCGGGGGCGACCTGGGCGCTGATCCCGGCGATCTTACGGGCGCGTTGGCGGGTCGACGAGGTGGTCACCACTCTGATGCTCAACTACGTGGCGATCCTCCTGACCAGCTGGCTGGTCAACTACTTCTTCCTCGCGCCCGACATCGCCAACTCGATGAGCCCCCTGATTGCCCGGCAGGCCAGGCTGAGCGCGTTGCTCCCCGGGAGTCAGCTCACCGTTGCCTTCATCGCCGCGTTGCTGATCACGGTGCTGTACGCCCTTCTCTTCACGCGCGCCACGATCGGCTACGAGCTGCGCATGACCGGCTTCAACCCGCGGTTCGCGCGCGCCGTCGGCATCGATGTCGCGCGGGCGATCGTCGTGGCGTTCTTACTCTCAGGATTGCTCGGTGGCATCGCCGGCGGCTTTCAGATCCTGGGGGTCAACTATCGCTTCATCGATCATTTCTCTCCCGGCTATGGCTTCACCGGGATCGCGGTTGCCCTGTTGGGCCGCGGGCATCCGGTCGGGATCGTGCTGTCCGCCCTCTTTTTCGGCGCCCTCAGCAGCGGGGGCGCCATGATCCAGCTGTTCAGCGACATCCCGCTCGACCTGATCAATATCCTGCAGGGGACCGTGATGATCTTTGCCGTCATCGAGCTGAGCCGGCTTCCCCTCATTCGACGGTGGGTCCAACGTGTCTGACGCGGTCCTTGGCGTCCTGGCCGCCGCCGCTCCCGCCACCACCGCCATCCTGCTCGCCGCGATGGGCGGCCTCGTCAACCGCCAGGGCGGCATCGTGAACATCGGCCTGGAACCCCTGATGCTGGTGGGCGCCTTCACCGCGGTCGTCGTCAGCGCCCAGAGCGGCAACCCCTTCCTCGGTGTTCTGGCCGCCACCGCCGCGGGCGCGCTGCTGGGCCTGCTGTTCTCGTGGTCGATCACGCGACTGGGCGCCAATCAGATCGTCGCCGGCCTGGGGCTGAACCTGCTGGTCCTCGGGTTCTTCGGCTACCTGCTGCCGACCGTCTTCAAAGTCGAGGGAACATTGATTCCGGCGGGCCTTACCGGCCTGCCGAAAGTCAACATCCCGTTCGTGGGTCAGATCCCCGGACTCGGGCCGATCGTGTCCGGTCACGACATCGTCACCTACCTGGCCTGGTTGAGTGTGCCCCTCGTCTCCGTCTTCCTCTACCGGACACCACTTGGCATTCAGCTCCGGGCCACCGGCGCCAATGAAGAGGCGGCCCGCGCCGCCGGCGTGCCCACGCTGCGCCTGCGCGACTTCTCGACCGTGGTGGCCGGGGCCTTCAGCGGACTGGCCGGCGCGCAGCTCTCGCTGGGCGTGGTCACGCTCTTCAACAAGCAGATGACCGGAGGCCGTGGCTTCATCGCCCTGGCCGCCTTCTACTTTGGCGACGCTCGCCCGGCCTTGACGGCGCTGGGCGCCTTGATCTTTGGCGTCTTCGAAGCGGCCGGCTTTCGGCTGGGCTCCTCAGGGGTCCCCTCGCAGCTGGTGCAGATGCTTCCCTATCTCGTGGTCGTGATCAGTCTCACCCTGGTGGCCATCCGCCGGGATTCGCGCGTACGCGAACGCGCCCGGGCGGCCGCCGCCTCACTCGCGGCGGGGAGGGTGGCCTAGGTGGCGACGCAAGAGACGCCTCGCAACTCGCGCCACCGTCTCGCGCTCGTGCTGGTCGACGTGAACCGGTCGTTCTTCGATCCCGATGGCCCGTTCCATTACCCGGCGGCGCAGGAGACGCTGGGGCCGATCGCCGAGCTGCTGGAGGCGGCCCGGGCCGGCGGCCGGCTCGTGGTGCACGCCCGAGAAGCGCACCGTCGAGGCCTGCACGATTTTGAGCGGCCGAAGCTTCCCGAGCACAGCTACGTCGGTGATCGCGACCAGGAACCGTATCCCGGCTTCGAGGAGCGCCCCGGGGAGGTGGTCATTCCCAAGCGGCGCTTCTCCGCGTTCTTCGCCACCGACCTCGCGCTGCTCCTTCAGGAGCAGGAGGTCGAGCGGGTGATCATCGCCGGGGTCAAGACCAATGTCTGTATTCGGGCCACGGTCCAGGATGCGTTCGCCTACGGCTTCAAGCCGACCATCGCGCGGGGCTCGGTCAGCTCCAACCGCGCACACCTGCACGACGCCTCGCTCGAGGACATCGAGCGCTACATCGGCGAGGTGGTCGATCTCAAAACGGCGGTCAGCTGGCTGCGCGGCGAGGATCCGCATGCCTGACCTTGACGTCCTGGTGGCGGGGGACGCGGCGATCACCTTTGCCTGGCAGCTCGGCGCGCCGCCGGTCCCGGGCCGGACATCCAAGCTGCTCGGCAGGGTCGATCCGCCGGGTCGCCGGCTTCGGACACCAGGTCGCGCTGGTCAGCTGGCTCGGCGACGATGCCTACGGGCGCGCCTACCTCGACGAGCTGCGCGCGCACGGGATCGACATTGCCGGGGTCGAGGTGGCCGCCGGCCAGTCGTCGCCCCGCGCGCTGATGCTCTACGACCCGAGTGGCACGGCCACCTGCCTGCACCATCCGAGCGGGTCCGGCACCCTGCGGCTGCCAGCGGCGGGCCGGGAGCGACTCGCCAGGTCCCGCTGGCTCGCCCTCACCGCCGGGCCGGCGGGAATGACCGAGGCCCTCCTCGACAGCCGGTTGCCACAGACGCGCGTCGCCTGGGATGTGAAGGGCGATCCGAATCACTATCCGGTTCGCTTGCGGCGTCGCATCCTTCAAGAAGCCGATCTGCTGTGCTTCAACCGGGATGAGCTGGCCTTCCTCGTGGAAGCGCTCGAGGACTCGGCGGGAGCGCCGGAAAACGAGCAGGCGCAACGCCTTCGACAGGCCACTCGCGCCACCCTGGTCCTGACCGACGGCCCAGCCGGGTGCCGGCTGATCGAGGCCGGTGGGATGTCGGCCATCCCGGCGGCGTCCATCAAGGTCGAGGATCCCACGGGGGTGGGCGATGCGTTTTTCGCGGCGTTCCTTTCGGCGACGATACGGGGCGAGCGGCCCCGCGATGCGGCAACCTTCGCCACCAGCCACGCGGCCGGATATCTGCTCAACAGGGAGAGATCAGCATGATCGCAAAGACGCGTCCGGCGCCACAAGGTGCCTGGTACCTGGGCCTGAATGCCAATGACGTCGCGTCCCGATGCATCCTGGTCGGCGACCGGGCGCGTGTGGACATGTTCGGTGAGCAGCTGACCGGCGCCCGCCTCCTGAGTGACCGGCGTGGACTTCGGACGATCGGCGGGACCTACGAGGGGGTGCCGGTCACGGTGTCCGCCTTCGGCATGGGCGCCCCGATCGCCGCGGTGCTGCTCGAGGAGCTGGCCTTGATCGGGGTGCGCGTCGTCTTGCGGGCGGGCACGGCGATGAGCCTCGACCCCGGCCGCCTTCCGCTCGGCAGCTTCATCGTGGCGCACGCGGCCATGCGGGCGGAGGGCACGTCGCTGACCTACGCACCCCTTGGTTACCCTGCTGCCGCCGACCCGCTGCTCGTTCGCACGGTCGTCGAGGTGTTGGCAACACGAAAACTGCCGCATCAGGTCCGCATCATTGCGACCGCCGACGGCTTCTACAGCGAAATGCTGGCCCCCACGCCCGATCGCGCCGCTCCCGTCGAGAAGCGGCACGAGGACTTCCGCCGGCTCGGCGTTCTTGCCGTCGACATGGAGACCTCCGCGTTGCTGGTGGTCGGGTCCTTGCTCGGCATCCGCGCCGGCTCGGTTTGCCTGGTCAGCGTCGACGGTCCAGCTCGTGCCCTGCTCGACGATGAACCGAGGCAGGCGGGCGAGCGGCAGTTGGTCGAGGTTGCGCTTCAAGCGCTGATTCGGGTCCCGGACAAAAAGCAAGGAGACTGATCAGCCATGCTGGATTACTTCCGGGTTGCCACGGGCTTGCTGCGTCGTCTCGAGGAAACGCAAGCGACTTCCATCCGTCACGCCGCGGAGCAGTGTGCCAGCAGCATCGGCGCCGGCAAGCTCGTCCATCTCTTCGGAACGGGGCACGGCAGCTTTCCCGCGCTGGAAGCCTTTCCCCGAAGCGGAAGTCTCGTAGGTTTTCATCCCATTGCCGAGCTGCCGATTACGTTGATCCACCACGTCTACGGTGACATGGGCGTCCCGCAGTACCGCTTCCTGCATCGGCAGGAGGGTTATGGCCGGGCGATTCTCGAGGGCCATCGCCTTGACCCCGCGGACACCCTCGTGCTGTTCAGCCACTCCGGCATCAACCCCGTCGTCCTTGACATGGCGCACATGGCGAAGGAGAAGGGCCTCTCCGTCATCGGCGTCACGTCGCTTCCCCATTCGAGTGCGACCGCGTCGCGCCACTCGTCCGGGAAGAAGCTCTTCGAGGTTGCGGACATCGTCATCGATACGGGAGCCCCGCTTGGCGACGCCGCCGTGAGGATCGAGGGACTTCAGGACCCGGTGGGTGCCGTCTCGTCCATGTTGGTGATGACGGTCGTGGATGCGATGATCGCCGAGACCGCGCGCATCCTCGTCGAGCGCGGTACGCCGCCACATGTTGAAGTCAATCTCAACCTGCCACGCGAGGGATCAGCCCGGGCGCAAAACGACGCCGGGTACGCGGAGCTCTGGCGGAGGATCGCCTCCCGGTGACCGCCGTGGAGCAGAAGAGACTACCTCAGCTCCACGCCGGCTTGCTCATCGGCGGCCGGTGGGTTGAGGCAGTCGGCGGCGAACGGCGAGAGGTTCACGATCCCGCGACTGGCGAGCTCGTGGGCGACGTGGCCTTCGGCGATGCTCGGGACGCTGACCGTGCGCTGGCCGCGGCATCGGCCGCGTTCCCGACCTGGTCAAAGACGACGGTCGCCGAGCGGGCGCGCATCCTCCACCGCGGCGCGGCCCTGCTGCGCGATCGGCTCGAATCGATGGCAGTGACCCTCACGCGTGAGCAGGGAAAGCCGCTTGCGGACAGCCGGAAAGAGCTGCGCTTCACGGCGCAGGTCTTTGACTACTACGCGGAGATCGCCGCTCATCGCGCCGACGAGTGGCGGCCAGCCTCCCTTCCCGAGATGCGGAGCCTGGTGATCCGCCAACCGGTAGGTGTGGTGGTGGCCATCGTTCCCTGGAATTTCCCCGTCGACCTTTTCAGCTGGAAGGTCGCGCCGGCGCTGGCAGCCGGCTGCACCGTCGTCTGCAAGCCGGCACCGGAAACGCCGCTCGCCACCGCCGAGGCCGTCCAGGCACTGATGGATGCCGGTCTGCCGGGCGGCGTGCTCAACTACGTGATCGGGCCGGTCGAGACGCTCGGTGAGACGTTGATCACCGACCCGCGCTCGCGGATGATCGCGTTCACCGGTTCGACCGCGAGCGGGCGCCGGATCATGGCCCTCGCCTCGGCCCACGTGAAGCGCCTCAACCTGGAGCTTGGCGGTCACACGCCGATGATCGTGCTGGACGACGCCGACCTGGAGACCACCATTCCCGCTGCCGTGCGCCGGTCGTTCTCGAACATGGGCCAGATCTGCAACGCGGTCAACCGACTGTACGTCGCCAGTAGCGTCGTGCACGACTTCGAAGAACGCTTTGTCGACCTCACCTCACGGTTGAACCTCGGTCCGGGGTTGGAGCCGGGGGTCGAGTACGGCCCGATGATCAACGACAGGCAGGTCGAGCGGACCAGGGCGCACGTGCAGGATGCGGTCTCACGGGGGGCGCGCCTCCTGTGGGGTGGGCATCCGCCGGAGGAGGAACGCTTCCGCAGAGGCCACTTCTATCTCCCGACCGTGCTTTCCGGGGTGCCAGACCACGCGCGGGCCATGCGCGAGGAGACCTTCGGCCCGGTTGCGCCGATCACCGCTTTCGACACCCTCGAGGAGGTGGTCCGCCGGGCGAATAGCACCGAGTATGGGCTGGTCGCCTATGTCTTCGGACGGGACCTGGCCAGGGCGCTGCTGGTCGCCGAGCGGCTCGAGTTCGGCGGGGTGGGCATCAACGTCAATGACGTGACCGAGCTCGAGTCACCATTCGGCGGCTGGAAGGAGAGCGGCGTCGGCCGCGAGATGGGGCCGGAAGGGCTGGAGGCCTATCTCGAGCCCAAGCACATCAGGATTCGGCTCGGCTCTGGAATCTAGCCAGTCACTGGCTTGCCCGTTCGGGCAAACCTTCTCCCGACCCTTGAGTTGGGTAACGCCCCGACCTACGATGCGACCACGGTCGGTCGGACCGCGGAGGGGAGGGTTCCATGACGACGTCAAAGTCCCAGCCCGCGCAAGCGCGGCTCGCGCGGCTTAGAGATCGGGCCGGCGACAGCCGGCGGTCATCCGGCAATGGAGCCCTGGAGCAGACGCTCCTCGAACTGCAGCGCAGGATCGGCAATGCCGGCGTTACGGCGCTGCTCGCCGGCGAGGCGCCCATCGTGCAACGCCAGGTCGGGTGGCCGCAGCCCGTCGGGACCAAGAACGCGGGGCAACGCACGGTCGGCTCGGTCGACCGCTATCCAATCTATGGCCTCAGTGTTGGCAACCAGGACCCGGTGACCAGCAACAAGACGACGAAATGGATGGACGACGACACGAAGGAAAAGGCCGACAAGCGGGCCATCGTCCTGATTCCACAGCATCTGAAGCCATCGTCGAAGCCGGATGTCCTCTTCGAGTTGCACGGCCACTACATCGGATGGCGGGAGGGGGCGGTGGACAACCCCGGCAGCGGAGCCGTCAAGGGAGAAACGAGGGATGAGACCAGCGAGGCGATCATCGAGTCACTCCCCGCCAATATGATCGCCGTCCTCCCGCAGGGGACGGCCTCGTCGGACTTCGGCTCGATGGAGCCGTCGACCTATATCGGAGAAGCGTTGAAGATGATCCCTGGATGGGAGAAGGCTGAAACGGGTCGCCTGCTCTACTCGGCCCACAGTGGCGGCGGTGGCACGCTCGATCCCGGATTGGGCCCGGCGATGGGAGCGGCGAACAGACGCTGGAAGGCGGGACGCAAAGAGCGCCAAGCCATGCGGCAGGCGCGGCTTCCCGGCGGCCTGAGGGAGATTGCGCTGTTTGACGCGATCAACAGCTATGGCCAGCTCAACAGCGTCCGCGGCTGGCTCTGGGACAGCGTCAACGACGACATCGACAACCTCAAAGAGAAGTCTGAGGGTGACCAGGAGGCGTATCTCAAGACGGTCGTGGTGTTTCGCGGCTATTACGAGGAAAATAGCGACCTCTACCCGCCGCTCTACCGGCAGCTCAACGAGCTACGTAACAGCCTGCTGGGACCGAGCCATCGGCCGAAGGGGATCAGCAAGAAGATCTGGATGGCGCTGGGCAACCACTACCTGGTCATCGGTCCGGTGGCGGCCAGGCACGGCCAGATGGTAAAGAAGAACCTGCCGGAGGCGCTCGCGGCCATGAACCTGGGTGAGACCAAATGAAAGAGACCATCCGCAAGACCAGGGAGTCGGCGCCGGCAAAGCGGAACACCCTGCAGGCAGCGGTAGCCGATGCGCGCAGCCGTACGCTTCTCGACCTGCAGCGGAGCGCCGGCAACGCGGCGGTCGCCCAGCTTCTCGGGGCGGTTCAGCGCCAGGCTCCGCCGGCGGCGCCTGCCGCCGCGCCGCCTCAAACCGTCGGGCAGACCGAGTGGACGAGCACGCCTGCCCTGCACGCGCGCTATCCGACCTGGCAGGCCTACGATGCGGTGCGTCAGGTCGTCGCCGGCTGGACCAGCCCGGCGGTCGCGGATTCGCTGAGCTACATCACGAGCGCGATCGCGGAATGGAACGCCAGCCCTGCCATGCACAGCGCGTTCGATAACAATTTTGGCGGTGACGCGCACCGGTCCTACCTGAACCTGAAGCGGCTCTACCAGGCACGAGGGATTAGCGATCCGGCCGCCTATCTGGCGACCAACATCGTCGACATCACGTTTTACAACCGCAAAACGTCTGGACACACCGACCTCAAGACGGTGTTGACCGCCGCCGAGAAAGCGTTGACCAAGGACGGCCACACCTTTACGCTGGACAAGGGGACCTGGTCGTACGTCCCGCGCACCTTTAACAACAGCATCAACAAGCTGTCGAACCATGCGCTCGGCAAGGCCATCGACATCAATCCGTCAAGCAATCCCCACATCACCTCCGGCTCGGACTTTCGCGTTATCAATGCGGTGTGTGGCACGGTCCTCACGGCCGGCTTGCTGGCCACGGCGGACTTCGACACGCTCAACTCGGCAAGCGATCTCTTCAAGCAGAACTTCAACGATGCCTGGGTCACGCAGCAGGAGCAGACGCTGGCGACGATGCAGGCGCAACACCCCCATCCCCCGGGCTATGCGAAACAAAAAGCCCTGGTGAAGGCGATCCACCAGCGCCGGGCGGCGCTCAACGACTACGCGGCCCACGGCTTCCTCAACCTGCCGAAGGCCCTCGTGGAGGGCTTAGAGACAGCCGGCCTCGGCTGGGGCGGCACCTGGACGTCCGCCAAAGACTTCATGCATTTCGAGCTCCCCAATCCCTAAGAATTTCCCTGCCGCCCTTACCGGGGAGGGTCAGGGTGGCGGGTTTCCGATTCTGCCTCCCCCCTTGCGGGGAGGGTCGGGGTGGCGGGTTTCCGATTCTCCCTCCCCCCTTGCGGGGGAGGGTCGGGGTGGGGGGTGACCAGCTCGAGTACCTTCCGTACAATCTCCTCCCAGTGGGCCGCAACCTCACCGTTCGGCTGACGGCCGACCGTCCGGGCGAGTTGGCGCGAGTGGTTCAGGTTTTGAGCCGTGCCGGCGTGAACATCGAGGGCCTCGCCGAGGTCGAGGGCGTCGTCAATGTGCTCGCCCGCGATCCGAACGCGGCCCGGACCGCACTGCGGTCAGGTGGCTACACGATCGACCGCGAGGTCGAGGTGCTGGTGCTGACCATGACCGACCGACCCGGAGAACTCTCCATGATCATGCAGCGGCTCGCCGACGCCTCGGTTAACGTGCGCTTTGTCTACCTGGCCACCGGGACCCGGGTCGTGATCGGCGTCGATGACATCACCCATGCCCGCCAGGTGCTCGGCCAAGCCAAGAATTAGATCGAACTCTCCCTCCCCCGCGTGCGGGGAGCCATTGTCGTCAGGGTCGCGGGATTTCCCGCGTGGGCAGGGTCGGGATGGGGGCCAGAGAGTTAGTAGGACAAAAAGTAGTACGATCTCGGGGATGGCAAATTCGGGTGGCAGCCGCCGGCGCGCGAAGGTCAGCATTACGGTCGATCCAGCGCTGCTCAACGCCGTCGACCGCTATGTCCAACGTCACACCGACATGGACCGTAGCAAGGTAATGGAGTCGGCCCTGCAGAACTGGTATCGAGTTCGTCAGGAGGAGGCGATGATCGAGCAGTTCAGTGCCCCGGAACTGACTGAGGAAAGTGAGCTGCGAGATTGGCGGCGGATTCGACGTGCCGCAGTTAGCAAGAAGTTGAAGCGCCCTGCCCCCTAGAGACTCCCGTCGGACGCCAAGACGCGGCGAACTCTGGATGGCTTATACGCCTGGTCAGCCTGATGATCCGCACCAACCGCGACCGGCGCTCGTCATCTCTGAAGACGTGCGCAATGGCCTTCGCGATGATCTGATCATTGTTCCGATCTTCTCGGCGGGGCGATTTGGGCCAACAAGGGTGCCTGTGCCAGCCCGCGCCGGCGGCCTTTCCAGGACTGGGCTGTTGTTCTGCGAGGAGATCACGACGATCGACCGCAACTTCCTAGCCCGTGGGCCTCTCGGGCCGCGGCTATCTCGACGGACGGTTGAGGCGGTCGTGCGGGCGGTCAGGCGAGCGATCGGTGACGTCATCCCCGAGCCGTAACCTCGATGTCCTCGGGCGTGGGACGCTAACTGGCTTGGGGGCGCCTACCTTCGGGCGGTGGCCACCCTGAAGCGGGTTTCCATCCACGAGCGAACCTGCTATTGACCAGGCCCTGGAGCAGCGGACGTCAGCCCCGGGTGGCGCGGAAGACACATGCGATAGTCAGGAGGCCTACCTGCACCGAACCGTCGGCCGGTGCTTTGCGGATGCTCAACGGAGGCCTGAGGGACTCTTGAGCCTGCCGGCGCCGCGTCGAGTACGCCACCAGCGAAAGCCCGCCACCAGCGCGGCCATGAGTAGACAATCCAGCCAGAGGAGCATCATGTTGGCCCGGGCGTCGCCTGGATAGGTGCCGCCCACCGCGACAGGCACCGGGAAACCGGCAAAGGGAAGCATTCGGTTCACGACGAGCAGCAGCATCAGGTAGGCGATCACCACAGCTGCCAAGCCCGCGGCCGTTTGCAGAGCCAGCGAGTCTCGGCCGAAAACAAAGACGAGCAGGAGAAGTCCAGCGGCAGTGAGCGTGACGTTGACGATGAAGAAAGGAAGGAAGAAGCTGCCGAATCCACCGAGCAGGTTGAAGGTCAGGCCGCTGCTCTCGCCGACAGGAACAGGGCCACCATAGAAGTCATTGGGATCGGGAAAGATGGAACTGACCGCCGTGAGGACAACCTGGATGAGTGTCGCCCCGGCGACCGCGGGAAGCAGGTTGTCGCGGACGAAGCGGCTCAGTTCAGCTGGATCGGCAGGCTGAGCTGCCCAAGGAGGGCTGGCGAATTGAATCGGACTCGGATGGTGTACGCGCCGGGCGCAACGCCATCGGTGCGGAGATTGGCCTGGTAGGTTGGGCTGGCAATCAGCACGCCGGCGTCCGGGGTTTGGGCTGCAGACATGGGGCCAGCGACGGTGGCGCCGGTCCCATCGACCAGGTCGACGACAACGCTGGAGTCCGAGACGAAGGTTCCATCAGCAGTGGTGACCGTGAATTTGACTGGAATAGTGCGGCCTGCATTCCCGATGAATCCGCTCGACGATAGCGGTGACATCCAGGCAAAGGCGTCGGCCGTAAAGTCGCGGTGAGCCGTCGCATTGTTTCCTGCGTGATCTTCTGAATAGACATCGAGCGAGTGCTGACCGCCCGGCAACTGAATCGTGCCGGGTGCGTTCAGGACCTGACGCGCGCCGGTCACGTCGACGTCCGCCAGGCTGGTGCCGATGCCTGACTCAGGATCGGTCGCCATCCAGCGAACCGGGAAGGTGCCCACGACAGCCTGGTTAGCGGCCGGCGAGTCGATGGTCAGGTTCGGTGGGGTGGTGTCGTTAGCGGCCGCTTCGTTGAGGAACGCCGGTTGGAGAGTTTGCACGTTCTTGCCATCCCCATTGACGTCGACGGTCATCGGGCTGACGGCACCAGTTGTGACATCAAAAGTGAAGAAAGCCTTCGTGTTTGGCGTGGTCGGCACGTGGGAGAAGATGGTGTCATCGGTCAGGCCATCGGGGTTCTGATAGGTGCGGATCTCGATGGTGGAGTCGCCGGTGCCAGTGCCAGCCAGGTCGACCCGATAGCTGCCCGGGTTTGCAACGGTGGCAATCTTCATGTCCTTGAACCGGTCGAAATTGCCGCCAGCGACTTGAAGATTGTCTTGACCTGGCGCGAGACCCCCGAGCTTGTTTCCGCTGGCATCCGTGACCTGAATTTCTATGGGGCTGCGCGCCGAGACGGTGTTGCAAAAAGGCCAGGTGCCGCTTACGGTTCCCGGGCTGACCGACTTGTCTTGAAGGATGCTCAGTACATCGGTAAGGATGTGTGTGTCGGTGCCCATACCGTTGTGGTCCTTATCGCGGTAGTAGATCGATAGGTGGCCGCCGCCGAGGCTGCCCATGCCCAGGCTGGCGCTACCCAACGTCACGGTTCCATCACCATTGAGTTCGCCGTAGTTGTACTGGACAGTTGTGGGGCCGTAAAACGGCGGCCACTGGTGGTTACTGGCTGTGATCTGTCCCAGCGTGCAATGACCGGACCCCGCAAACAGGGATAGCTTGCCGCTCACGTTGGCCGCCCAGGTGAGATCCGTGCTGTGGAATGCCTCACCGGCACTCACCGCGGTAGCGCTGGCACCCTCGGCCAGCTCGTGATCCCTGAGGTCCTGGTAGTCCGTGCGCGGCGGCGAAACGGTCCTGTCGATGAAGGGCACGGCGTGCGCCTTGTCGCTTCCGTCGTAGTAGGCCCAGTAGTTCGAGGTCACGGCCTGGTCCAAGCCTCCCGGCAGAGTGTCGACGATGTACTTGACCACCCACTCGGGAAGGAAGCACAACCAGTCAGGCAGGCACGTACCGGCCAGCGCGGTATAGCTCCCTTTCGGCGTTCCGAGCTGGTCTCCGCCGAGCATCACGACATGATTCACCTTGTTCCGATTGGTTCCACCGAGCAACCAGCTGCGGAGCACCATCGTTCCCATGCTGTGCGCCACGATGTCGACCGTGTCCGCCCCGCTCGAGGCAAGCGCCGTGCTAACGAGCGAATCCAGGGCGTCGACGTTGGTCTCGGCGGGATAACGCCAGTCGTAGGTGAAGACGAAGAAATCCTTCCCCTCCGTGTACTGGTGGCTGTTGAAGAAGGTCTCGACGCCGCCATATTGGCTGACCATCTTGCCGTCCGGGTAGAAGTCGCCATACAGGGAGTTTCCGTCGGCGCCGAAGCGTAAGAGGTCGAAATACTCGCTGTCTATCAGCGCCTTGAGGTTGTTGATCCACACAGTGTCACCCTGCTTGTAGGACTCGGGCTGGGGCTGACCCTGGCTGTTGGTGATCAACTGGTTTCCATCCCGGCCGGCGACCAGCTCGCTGCCGGCAATCCCAGGAATGTAGATCAGCGCGCTCCGCGTGGGCTTCGGACAGCCCACCAGCACTGGAGTTTCGGAACTGTTCGTGGTGCCGTCCCCGAGTTGCCCCTCTCCATTGCTTCCCCAGCCATAGAGATGGCCGTCAGAGGTCAGGGCCATGGAGTCGTACAGGTTGGCCGTGATGTCGGTGACGCCAGAGAGGTAAACGTTCTGCGATCCAGCTGGAGCAAGCACCTGGGCCGGGGTGGAGTTGAAGTCGAAGCCGGTGCCCAGGCCGCCCACGGCGCCGCCCCAGGCAAACAGCGTGCCGTCCGAACGCAGCGCCAGCCCATGGTACTGCCCGCCTGCAACCTTGACGATGTTGGAGAGCCCCGGCACCTGGACCGGAGTGTTGTTGATCGTGCCGTTCGTGGTGAGGCTACCCCATTGCCAGACGGTGCCATCGCTCTTAAGGGCAAGCGAGAAGCCGATTCCTGCAGCAATCCCGGTCACGCCGGTGAGCCCACTCACCTTTACAGGCGAGGGAAAGTCCAGTGTGTGCTGGAACGTCCCCACACCGCCGCTATCGGTCCCGTTACCGAGCTGACCATAGGGATCGCCGCCAAACGCCCAGACCGTCCCATCATTGGCGAGAACCAATGAGTGCCAGTAGCCGGCTGCCACGGTGACCGCATTGTTAATGCCACTCACCTGCTGGGGAGCGTCGAAGCTGAGAACCATATCGCCGGAGTCCTCCAGTCCGTTCCCCAGTTCGCCGAAATAGTCGGTCCCCCAGGCCCACACTGTTCCGTCCGCCTTGACCGCGAGCGTATGGGAGCCGCCAGCGGAGACGCCGACGACATTCGACAGGGCGGGAACCTGCTGCGCGCCTGGTCCCGGCAATGTCTGGATGCCGAGGCCCAGGTCGCCGCCACTATTGTCGCCCCAGGTCCAGACAGTGCCATCCGATTTGAGGGTGGCGAAATGCGACTGTCCCGACGACAGCATGGTGATCCCTGAAAGCGGGGGCACAGTCAGGGGCTGGAAGGCGTGCTCACCCCAGTGGTAGCCGTTCCCGACGGCGCCGTACGTCTCCTGACCCCAGGCCACGATCGATCCGCTCGGCGTGGTCGCCGCGCCGTTCGCCCACCCGATTGCAATCGGGCTGGCGAAGGTACAGCTGGGAGATGAGGCCGCCGAAGCTGCGATCGGCGAGTGGTATGACCAGGGCAGCGCAGCCAGCGCCGTGAGCACGGCGACAGCCGTGCAAAGCGTATGACGGCGCCGGCTCCCCTTGACCCCCGTCTTCTTGTCCCTCTTGTGGGCAAAGTATAAGCGTCCCCGCGCTTTGGAATATCAGCCACGGGCAAGTGATTGGAGCAACGTACGGCCGGCTCGCGCAACACGGCGATCAGGATGCGCAAGCAAATCGGCAGCTACAACGGCGGGCGGGGCCGCCGTCCCCTGACTCAAAACCCATGGCTGCGACGGAACTCTTAAGACGACATTGGGATTATCGGTAGACCTCGATGGCTGAAACCGTTTCTCGATTCGAGTTAGGGCTCTCGAGGTCACATAGCCATCGACTTCGTCGCCCGTGGCCACCATGTCAAGTCCGGGAATTTGTGCCGCAAGACCAGTGCGAACAAGACCATAATCCTGGAGCTCGGGGAGGTCGATCTGCAGCATGTGCCAACTGTGGACCGCCGCCCTCGGTTCACTCCACTGCAAGGCGTGGTCAAGCGACCGTTGGTCAAGTAAGCGGCGCTTGAGTCGCGACCGCGAAAAGACGTCGACCCACGGCGCCCGTGAGCCAGCGAGTAGGGCCAGTAGAGCCCATGCATTGTCGGCGCTAATCGGGCGCACTTGTGAGGCGCATTGTAGATGTCTGGCGGCAGGCTAGCAGAGCGTCCCGACGATCGTCCCGGTGCCTGGATGCCCGGGGTTTGGCCCGTATCCCGGGTTGGTCCGCACCAGCACGATGTGCACGATGTCACCCGAGATCACCGGACCGCTCTTGACGATGTGGCTGGCCACGATGACCGCCATGTAGGTGGGCACCGTCTGAGGCGGCTTTGAGCTGTTGCCGGGACGGGTCGTCCAGGTCTGGCCACACCACGGGCTACGGTCGCCGTTCTCGAATCCCTTGAAGCTGGCGGGTGCCAGACCGCCGCGGAGATGGTCGTTCTTCCACCACTGGGCGCCCCACCAGTACACCGGCTGGCCGCTGATGTCTTTCAGGTCACTGATGACGAAGGCGCCGCCCCCAGGGGCGAACATTACCCAGGTGACGGTCACCGAGTTCGAGTTGAGAGTGCCGATGAAGTTGGTTACCGAGGCGCGCAATGTGTCGGTCCCCGCGAGCGTCCCGCTATAGCTGAAGGTAGCCTGCCCGCTAGCGTCGGTGGTGCCGGTTCCTGTCCGACCGACGTTCGGCCCCGAGAGGACCGCGAATTGCACGCTGACGTTCTGCAGCGGCTGACCGCAGTCGTTGGTGAAGGTCGCCGTCACGGACGCCGTCGTCCCAACGCCATGCGTTTGGCTCGGCGGAGCGAGGCTCAGCAGCGAGCCCCGGCAGGGCGGGCTGCCGATTTTGGTCCACTGGATGGATTCGTTGGCACCGCAGGCCCCCTCGTCGACCCCGCCGGTATTGAGCACCTGCCCGAGGTCGGTGTAGCTCGTTGTCGTCCCATTGATGGTCAGATCGACGACGGGCAGGATCCCGTCTGGGGCGCAGTTCGGAAGGACCCCGACATCGGACGAGTCAAACAGCGCGGGTCCGAAGCAGCCCTCCGTGGAGACCGGCAAGGTTTGCGTCACGATTAAGCTTCCGCCGTTCGGAAGCGAGGCGCTCGGCCATCCGGTGAACGTGCAGCTTCCGACATGGACCGCCACCGAGTTGACGGTCACCGGCACGCCGCTGTTGTTGACGACCTGCACGGCGCCCGAGTCGAAGGTGCAGCTCGCGGTCGGCGGGCAGCCTTCAAAAGTGATGTTGGGCGAACCGGACCAGGGCGTGGGGAAGTTCGTGGCATTGGCCCGCGTGCTGTCGGCGTAGCCGACGAAGACGCCAATCCCCGAGGCAGCGGTAGCGGGGAGGGCGGTGGCAACCGCCGAAGCGACGACCAGGAATCCGAGGCCTCCCAGCCGGATCAGCCCGGTTAGTCCGTTCGGCCGCCGGCGCGAAGCCTCTCCCACAGGTCCCTCCTCGCCCATTCGAGGGCAACGTCCCTCCTAGTGCAACGGCCCGCGAAGATTCCCCCTTGTGGCCCTGTCAACACGGGTCGAGTACGGGCTGTGAGCAGCCGGTCGCGTGGGCGTAACAAGCGGGTTGGAATGTCCCAAACCCACTCTGGGGGAGGCGCAGCGACCGATACGATATGAGATGCTGGCGCCCCGCCGGAATCCATCAGGGAGGCATTTGAACGATTAACCCACGAGTCGTCGCTGTCGCCGCGGGCATGATCGTTGCTGCCGCCGGCCCGATGAACGCCGGCGCGGCTGCGCCTTCCGTCCAACATCTGATGCGCCAGAACGTCACGCCTGGGCTGAGTAGCGCGGTCAAGCTCCGTCCGGCCGATCCGAATCGAACGCTCGACATCACCGTCAGCCTGAGCCTGCTCAATCGGACAGCGCTCGCGGCGTTCATCCAGCAGGCCAGCGATCCGCGGTCAGCGAGATACGGACGCCACCTGAGCCCGGGGCAGTTCACCGCTTCTTACGGGCCAACGCCCGACCAGGTGGAGCAGGTCTCGAGTTTCCTTCGCAGCCAGGGCCTCGTGGTGACGTCGGTCAGCAACAATCGGACCCTGGTTCACGCGACCGGTCCGGTCCACGCCGTCGACGCCGCGTTCGGCGTGACGATCTCCGATTGGCACGATCAACGCCTGAACCGCGATTTCTTCGGCAACGACACGCAGCCATCGCTGCCGGCGTCCATCGCGCCGTTGGTCGTCGGGGTCTTAGGCCTGGACAACCACTACGGCTTTCACCACCACGCGATCAGGAAATCGCTTCAGACGCCGAGTGTTGGCCCGATCGGAGGCTTTAACCCGATTCAACTGAAGACGGCGTACGACGTCAATCCGGTTGCGGCGAAGGGCATCGACGGGACTGGCCAGTCGCTCGGTCTCTTCGAACTTGACGGCTTCCAACAGGCAAACATCACCACCTACGACACGCAATACAGCCTGACGATGTCGACACCCAAGGTGATGATCGTTGGCCCGGGTCCGAACCCCGCCCTTGGTCTTGGCGAAATCGAGGTTGAGCTCGACATCGAGGTCATGAATGCCTTCGCGCCAGGCGCATCCATCACGGTCTGGGAAGGTGCAAACAGCGCCCAGGGGGCCGTCGATACCTACAACGCCATGGTGACGAGCAATTCAACGGCATCGAACTCGACGAGTTGGGGCGCCTGTGAGCCGGACCTAACCCCCAGCTTGATGGATACGCTCGATCAGACCTTCCAGCAGGCAGCCGCCCAGGGTCAGAGCTTCTTTGCCGCCTCGGGCGACCACGGGGCCTATGACTGCCGCTCGACGATGCCAAGCAGCACGGAGGTCGTCGTCGACTATCCGGCCAGCGACCCTTACATGACAGGGGTCGGCGGCACCAATCTCGTGTTGAATCCTGATTACAGCTATCAGTCCGAGACCGTCTGGTCTTTCACCGGCGTGTCGCCGCCGATCGGTAGCGGAGGCGGCCTTTCGATTCACTTTGGGCGACCGGCGTGGCAGACCGGCGCGGGGGTTTCTAACGGCTTCAGCACCGGCGGGCGCCAGGTCCCGGATGTCGCGCTGGATGCCGACCCACAGACCGGCTATTCCATCTATGCGACCGATAATCCCCCGCCGCCGAACCCGCCGACAACCAAATGGTGGATCCTCGGTGGCACGAGCGCGGGCGCCCCCTCATGGGCCGCGTTTGCTGCCGTCTACAACCAGTTCGCCGCCAGTGTGGGTCGGGCAAGCCTCGGCTTTGCGAATCCGACCCTGTATGTGGCGGCAACGTACGTCCAGCCCGTGGTGCCATTCCACGACGTCACGATCGGAACCAACTTCGTTTACTTCGCGACGCCCGGCTGGGATTACCCGACAGGCTGGGGCACGCCAGACGTCACCAACCTCATCACTGACATCCTGGTGGCCCGAACCCCCTTCAGATCCTGGATAAGTCGTGCCGCGGCGGGCGGCAGTCCGCCGAATCGGACCTGGTTCGGCGTCTCGCCTCACCTGGCAATGGCGGCGCCGAGCACGTCGATCGGCGCGTGGGCGACCTCATCGCCGGCAACGGCCGGCCCGCCATCGCCAAGCGCAACTCAATCAGTCGGGCACTGGGCGACCTGGTTCATACCCCAACTGATCGGCCGCCTCACCCGCTGGTTCAGCTAGCGATCAATTCCCTCCGCCACCGGGGGAGGGCAGGTGGGGCATAAATCAGCTGGGCTTCCGAGCGATCACCGAGCATGAAGGGCGCCGATCGCAGCGCCCTCTATGCTCGCGTTCCGTCGTTAGCGCAAATAGCCGCCGACGTCGAAGAGGAAGTTCGTGGGACCATTGCCGCTGACGAAGACGGTGACCTGGCCGCCGCCCAGTCTGATCATCACGAAGTTCGACACCGCGCTGACACCGCGCGTGTAGTTGAGGTTGTTGAACTGACCTAGTGGGCTGCCTGCCGGGAACATCGCCAGGAAGCCGTCGGCCGCCGGCTGGATCGCGGTCAGGTTTCCGAACACACCGACCGCGTCCACGGGGACGCCGCCCACGCCAGCGATGGTGATTGTGGTGAAGCTGTTCGCCGGCCGGGCGCTCGGGCGGCTGTCGTAGACCCGGAATGGATTGATGGGAATGACCGTGTTCATCCGCCGCCAAATGTCCGACGTGGGGCTCGTCACGAGGGTGGAGAGCCAGAGCGCGCCGTCCTTGTCCCGGGCCTGCTCGAAGTCGTACACCGGGGCCGGCGGAGGGCCCGCGATCTTGTTGTTATTGACGTCCGTGATCGAGGTCTGCGCGATGTAGCCGGCGCCGAGCGCGGCAAGGTCGGTCGCGGCGCTCCCCACCACGCCGATGCCATTGTCCGATTGCCCGACGACCCCAGCACCGACAGCGAGGACGTCGGTCGAGAGAACCGCGGCGTATCCGTCGATCCCCTCCGCCACATGTCGGAGGTTGACTCCCGTCCCCTCCACGACCGGTCCGCCGACGCCCTGGATCGGGGCCACGCCGGGGTAGATCGGAGCAAAAGTCGGCGGCGGTCCCGGGGCGATAACGGTTACCGGGAAGACACCGTCGGGACCGACCGCGAGCAGCACCGGAACCGTCACGGCCGTGGCTGTCACATCGTTCACGGGGTTCGCCGGAATCGTCGGCGGCTTCTGCCCAAGCACGCTGAAGAGTGACGTCGGTGCCGATGCCCCCGTTGGGGACAGCATCGTGGGGGCGTCGGCGTCGTTCGCCTTGCCAAGAAGCATGTTGCCGCCCGTTGCGGCCGCGGCCGGGATTGGGCGCAGCACGAGCCCACCGGCCGCACCGGCGGCCAACGCGCCGGCCAGCTTCAAGAGATCCCGCCGGCTGCTGACCTTCGTGCCATCGGGACTGTCCTGGTCCGCGCCCTCGAGGGTTTGGAGCCGGGCGGTCAGTTCATTCAGCTTTTCACGTAGCTCGGATACCTCCTCGCGGAGGGCGGTCTCAGTCGAGCCGTTGGGGTTTTTCATGGAGTCCTCCTGCGGCGATGCTCGAACCACTTGGGGGCACTGTCCGAACGAGTCCGCGGCTCCGATCGCTCCGGCCGTGCCAGCTGCCGAAGACGCTCAATCAATGGAGCCAGGTTTTGCGAGCGCTCAATCTGCCGGGCCTCGCGCCGGGGCACGAGGAACCAGCTCTTTTGCTTCATATTTCCCTCCTCCGAAGGTCGTCCTTTCCGGGCGCATTCTAGCCGTCGCGCCTTCCCAAGTCCAGACGTTCACGCCTCCCCCCTTGCGGATATCTCCTCCCCCCTTGCGGGGGAGGGTGGGGTGGGGGGTACTACTGCGCCAGGACTCCTTGCCGGCGGTGCCGCTCGACTTCGCGCCGTTTGTCAGCGCCAAAGTATGCGTTGACGGCCCGCTCCTGAATCGCGCGCATCAAGGGTGTCGCGCCCCCGCCGAGCCAGGTGCTTATGGGGATCTTCATGCGGCGCTCAGGGCCGGCCTCGACCATGAGAAATCGCTCCTTGGTTTCCAACAGCTTGATTTCGTTGAAGGTCTGATCGGTGCGTCGCTCCTTAACGAACGCCCAGTCGATCGTGTACCAGGGTAAGGTGCGCCGCCAGGCAATCACCTGGGTGGTCAGGCCTTCCGGCTCCGCGGCCCAGATGCGGAGCGCGGTTGGAGCGAACTGGACGAATCCGCCCCCACCGAATAGGAGCGCCAGCAGGAGGAAAGAGATGCTGTCGAGATTGAACCGGATGAATGCGGGTAGTGCCACGGCGATCACGAAGAACGGCGCGCAGAGAATGAATACCAAGGGGCGTCGCGCATACACCACGCTTCCGACCGCGTCGTAGCGCCGGCGAAGGATCAGTGACACGGCGAGGATGAGGAGCACCACCACGACCACCGCGGCGGCGGCTGCCAACGGAACGGCCGGGTGATCCGGCGTGAAGGCGCTCAGTAGACCGTTCACGGAACCAGCCTCCCTCTCCCCTCTCCGGGGTCGCGCCACGCCGCTTCCGCATCGGGCGAGGCCGACGGCGTGCGCCGGTTCATCAGCCAGCGGATCAGGAAACCGATCGCGATCAGGACCACGCCCGCAACCGCGAGTGCCTCCGCACCATGGCGGTTGTCTTCCATTGCGAAGTTGGGGTCACGGTATGCCTGTTTTGAGTAGGTCTGCCCGGCGAGTTCGATCGCGAGAACGTTCGTCGTCCCTCGGTCCAGCCAGACGGTGATCGGGGCGTCCGCCTCCAGCTTGTCGGGAAGCGACGGCTGAAATTCGGTGCCGTCGAAGACATAGTCGGTCGAGTCCCCCGCCAGCTTCAGGTGGTTCGCGTAGTAGTTCCCGTTCCTGGTCTCCAGCTGATAGTCGGCGACGTGCGAATCGATCTTGACCGGCTGCGCCGGGTGCGCGGTGATGAAGACGAAGGCGCCGACAGCGATTAAAGCAATCCCCGCGATGAAGTACGTCCACGGCCGCTGGAGGAGGCCCGGCGATGAGCGCCCTCCCCACAGGATCCCCCCACGCACGACGCAGAGCTTACCGAAAAACACCCCTCCTCCTCCTGCAGGTAGAAATTCCCTCCCCCTTGCGCGAAGTCACCGGGGCGCTGGCCATGCTGGTGGGGGTCGTTGTCCGGTACCGGGAAGCCGCGCGTACCCTCCGAGTCCCCAGTGGGTGAGGGAGATTTCCGCATTGGTATCCTTGACCGGTAGTCGTCGCTCCCAAGGAGGTTCTTGTCATGGCCATCACCACCCAAGCTCGCCCCGAATCACGCGCAACCACGACCAAGAAATGGGTCTACCTCTTCGAAGAGGGAAACAAGGACATGCGCGACCTGCTCGGGGGCAAGGGTGCCGGCGTCGCGGAGATGACGCGGGCCGGCCTGCCTGTGCCGCCTGGGTTCACGATCACGACCGAGGCCTGCAACGCGTACTACGCCTCCGGTAAGAAGTTCCCCGACGGGATGTGGGAGCAGGCGATCGAAGCGCTGCATCACGTCGAGGAAAAGACCGGTAAGAAGCTGGGGGACGTCAAAAACCCACTGTTGGTGTCGGTGCGCTCGGGAGCGAAGTTCTCCATGCCCGGAATGATGGACACGGTCCTCAACCTGGGCTTGAATCCGCAGACCCTCGAGGGTCTGGCGAAGCTTACGAACGACCGCAGGTTCGCGCTCGACGCCTACCGACGCTTCATCCAGATGTTCGGCAAGATCGTACTCGGCATCGAGGCCGAGAAGTTCGAGAAGCGGCTCGAGCTCGCGAAAGAGAAGGCCAAGGTCAAGACCGACCCCGAGCTGAAGCCGGAGCATCTCGAGAAGCTCGTCAAAGAATTCAAGGACATCATTCTCAAAGAGAGCGGCAAGCCGTTCCCGGACGACCCGCTGGAACAGCTCCGCGCTTCGATCGAGGCGGTCTTCTCGTCCTGGAACAACAAGCGCGCGACCGACTACCGCAACTTCAACAAGATCCCGCACGACCTCGGAACGGCGGTCAACGTCCAAACCATGGTCTTCGGCAACATGGGCAATGACTCGGGCACGGGCGTCGCGTTCACGCGCGATCCCAACACCGGCGAGAAGGTCCTCTACGGCGATTACCTGCCCAACGCGCAGGGTGAGGACGTCGTCGCCGGCATCCGCACGCCCCAGCCGATCTCATCGCTGAAAAAGCAGATGCCCGACGTCTACCAGGAATTCGTGACCAACGCCGAGCGCTTGGAGAAGCACTACCGCGACGTCCAGGACCTCGAGTTCACCGTCGAGAAGCGCAAGCTCTGGATGCTGCAGACGCGTTCGGCCAAGCGCACCGCCCAGGCGGCCGTCAAGATCGCCGTCGACATGGTCGGCGAGAAGCTGATCAGCGAGGACGAGGCCGTCCAGCGGGTCGAACCAACCCAGGTCGACCAGCTGCTCCATCCACGGATCGACCCCAAGGCCAAACCGAAGGTGATCGCGAAAGGCATCGACGCCTCACCGGGCGCCGCCAGCGGCAAGGCGGTCTTCGACGCCGACCGCGCCGAGGCAAAGGCGAAGAGCGGTGAGGCCGTCATCCTGGTGCGCATCGAGACCAACCCCGACGATGTCCACGGCATGATCGCGGCCAAGGGCGTGCTGACCGCGCGAGGCGGCAAGACCAGCCATGCGGCCGTCGTCGCCCGTGGCATGGGCAAGCCGTGTGTGGCCGGCGCCGAGAGCCTGAAGATCGACCTCGAGAAGCGCTTCTTCACGGTCGACGGCGTGAAAGTCAAAGAAGGCGACCTGATCACCATCAACGGCACGACCGGCGAAGTCATCCTCGGCTCGGTGCCGATGATCGAGCCCGCCATCAACAAAGACCTGAACCAGCTGCTGACCTGGGCTGATGCGCGCCGCCGGCTCGGCGTCTGGGCCAATGCCGACTACCCGCGCGACGCGAAGGTCGCCCGCAGCTACGGCGCCGAGGGCATCGGGCTCTGCCGCACCGAGCACATGTTCATGGAGCAGGAGCGGCTGCCCATCGTCCAGAAGATGATCCTTGCCGCGGACGAGAAGGAGCGGCGCCAGTGGCTCGCCAAGCTGCTGCCCTTCCAGCGCTCGGATTTCGTGGGCATCCTCAAGGAGATGCACGGCCTGCCGGTCATCATCCGGTTGATCGATCCGCCGCTGCACGAGTTCCTGCCGAACTACGACGAGCAGCTCGTCAAAGTGACGACAATGCGACTGAAGAAGGCGCCCAAGAAGAAGCTCGAGGCCGAAGAGGCGCTCCTCAAGGCTATCGAGGGCATGCGCGAACAGAACCCGATGCTCGGTCTGCGCGGGATCCGGCTGGGGCTGCTCTACCCGGAAATCATCGAGATGCAGGTGCGCGCCATCGTGGAGGCCGCCATCTCGCTCAAGAAAAAGAACGTCGATGTCAAACCCGAGATCATGATCCCGCTGGTCAGCCACGTGAACGAGCTGCAGCGCACGCACGAGACCGTCGAGCGCGTCGTCAAACAGGTCTTCGCCGAGCTAAAGATGGAGATCCCGTACAAATTCGGCACCATGATCGAGATCCCGCGCGCGGCGCTGACCGCGGGCGAGATCGCGAAGGTTGCGGAATTCTTCTCCTTCGGCACCAATGACCTGACTCAGACCACCTTCGGCTTCTCGCGCGACGATGCCGAGGGAAAGTTCCTGCTCAAGTACGTTGAGGAGAAGATCCTGCCCGTCAACCCCTTCGAGTCGCTCGACACGGTCGGCGTCGGGCGGCTGATGAAGATCGCGGTGGAGGAAGGCCACAAGGCTCGCCACGACATGGAGATCGGCATCTGCGGCGAGCACGGGGGAGATCCGGCATCGATCAAGTTCTGCCACACGCTGGGCCTGAATTACGTCAGCTGCTCACCATACCGCGTGCCCGTCGCTCGACTCGCCGCCGCCCAGGCAGCGATGGAAACGAAAGAAAGAGACCGCTAAGGGAATCTCTTCCCTCCCCCGCTTGCGGGGGGATGGTAGGGTGGGGGCCGCTAGCGGAGGGCGGGCATAACTTCTCGAGCGAAGGTGCGCATTCCCGGCACGAAGTCTTCAACCGTCGAGCCGAAGTAGGCGCAGACGTGCTCCGCACCGGCCCTCTGGAAGGCTCTGATTTTCGCAAGGACGGCATCGGGGTCGCCAATGAGTGATGTGCGCGCGCCCAATTCGACTCGGCGGCCCTCCGCGAACAGTCGCACCTTCTCCGCCCTGACGCCAAATTCGTCCGGATTCAACCCCGTCGATTGCCATACATCCCCGAGAGTCGCGGCGCGTCTGAGGGCGGCGTCAGACTGGCCGCCGATGAGGATGGGGAGCCGTTCGCCTTGCGGCGGCAGCGGCCCGAAGTAGCCCTCGTCGTAACGATAGAACTGCCCATCGAATGGTCCTTCCGCGCCTGACCAGAGGTGTCGATACAGGCGGATGGCCTCATCCAGTCGCTTGCCGCGGGTGGTCCATACGCCGCTCGCCCCGACGTTGCGAAACTCCGGCTCCGAGTACCCGGCTCCCAGCCCAAGGGTAAAACGGCCGTTCGACAACAGGTCGAGCGTTGCCGCTTGCTTCGCAACAACGAACGGATTGCGCATGCCGAGCACGATCACCGAGGTACCAAGACGGATCCGGCTGGTGCGCGCCGCGAGATAGCCAAGAAGCGTCAGGGGTTCGATCACCCACGGATAGCGATCCTTGAGGTCGGGACCGACCAGGACGTGGTCGAGCGGCCAGACGCCTTTGAATCCGAGCTCTTCGGCGACTTCCGTGATTTGAGTGAGCTGGCCTAGCGTGACGCCTCGGTGACCGTTCGGCAGGGCGACATGGACGTCCAATTTCGTTGCCACGAGTTAGAAGATAGTCGGAAGATCGCAGGTTAGGTTCGGGCCGAGTTACGAAACTCCCTCCGCCCCTGCGGGGGAGTGACGGGGTGGGGGTGTCGGTAGTGTGGGGGTATGAGCAACCCGGCGGCGATGCTGCTCACCCAGGGGATGCGGCTCAACGACATCGGACGGTACGACGAGGCCGTTTCGGTGCTCAGCAAGGCGATCGTTGCAGCGCCGCAAGCGGTCGAGCCGCATTGCGAGATGGCCTATGCGCTGCTCAGGCTGCACCGTGTCCAGGAGGCCCTCAAAGAAGCCGAACTGGCGGCATCGCTCGACCCGCAGTACGAGCGGTCCCATCGACTGCGCAGCATCATCCTTAATGAGCTAGGCCGGCCAAAAGATGCGCTGATCGCGGCCGAAACCGCCGTGCGATTGGCTCCCGAGCTCAAGTCAGGCCTCTACACCCTGGGCAACGCCCAGCTCCGGGCCAAGCGAGTCGCTGACGCCGATCGGACAGCCGAAAATCTCGTCCGCATCGCTCCGGACTGGCCGGAGTCCCACCTCCTGCGTGGGCAGGTGGCCATCAAGCGCAAGCAGTGGGAGTGGGCGGAGGCTTCGAACCGCCGAGCGTTGCAGATCGATCCCACCAACTACATCGCGTTGAACAATCTCGGAGTCGCACTGCAGGGGCAGCGTCGGTCGAAGGAGGCGCTGGAGATCTACCAGCAGGCCGCGCAGCTCAACCCGAGTGGCGACCTCGCCAAGGCGAACATCGTGCGGATGGTGCGGCCGGTCAGCGGCCTCGGCCTGGTTTGGGATTTCGTGCGGATGGCGCTGGTCCCATGGGCCATTCCGATCGTCTTGATCCAGCTGCTCATCCGGTTCACTGGAAGCGCACGGCGGCGCGCACAACTGCGGCCGGGCGCTCAAATCTACTACGACCGCGAGTGGGCCGCCTCGCGCTGGCACCTGGCACGCGCAGTTCTCGCCGCGCTCGTTTTCATCCTCGGCTACGGAGCACTTGCCGTTGCCCAACTTCGCGGGTGGACCTTCGTAAGCACTGGGATCCCGACATTGGTGCTTCTGGTCCTCTGCATCGGGATTGCGTTCAGCGCCATTCTCCAGCGCCTGCCGGCTGAGATCGGCCGCCGGTTGAAGAGGCGCTAACTGACCGGAGGAACTCTTGACCGCACCTCTGACGGCGGCGAAAATGGCGGATGGGAGGGGATCCTGGGAACTCGCCGCTGGTCGCGACAACGCTTAATCGCCGCTGGCCTGAGCCTCGCGCTGGCGCTGCTTGGACAGGCGGCACCGAGCCCGGTCACGGCATCCATGCCGATCGGGACCGGGACTGGAACCTGGGTCTGGCAGAATCCGCTCCCGCAGGGGAACTCGCTGTGGGGCGTGAGCTGTGCGGATGTCTCGCACTGCGTTCTCGTCGGAGACGCCGGTACCACGCTCACCACGAGCAATGGTGGCCTGGGCTGGCTGAGCGGGGCCTCCGCGACGGCTAGAAGCCTCACAGGGGTCAGCTGTCCTACCGCGATTATCTGCTTCAGCGTTGGTGACGCCGGCGTCATCCTTCGCTCTGCCGATGGGGGCGTGACGTGGTCGACGCAGGCGTCCGGCACCACGAACCCCCTCAACGGCATCAGCTGTCCGGACTCGGCCACGTGTTTTGCGGTGAGCGCGTCAGGCACCATTCACGCCACCACCAACGGAGGCGCCACCTGGAGCGCTCAGTTTTCGACCAGCCCGTCGACGCCCCTCAACGGGATCAGTTGTGCCACCGCGAGCGCCTGTGTGGCGGTCGGCGGTGTCTTGTCTCAGAGTTCCGCGATCATCCTCTTTACAAAGGACGGGGGAGGCCACTGGTCGCCTGGAAGCCCGACGCCGGCGAATGCCCTCGCGGCCGTGAGCTGCCCGAGCGCGATGGTCTGCCTGGCGGTGGGCGACTGGAGCACGGCGTTGAAGACGGCCGACGGTGGAGCGACCTGGGCCCCGCTGAACACGAATGTTGTCCAAAGCGCTTTCAGCAGTATCAGTTGCCCGAGTACGACGACATGCCTTGCGCACGAAAACGGAGGGATCGTTGGCACGACCGATGGCGGTACGACCTGGTCGACCAAGGGCACGTTCTCGGCGTGGGCCATCGGTTGCCCCAGCGTGACGACGTGTTACACCGCCGGACTCTACGGGGCGATCGCCACGACGAGCGATGGCGGAAATTCGTGGAACTCCTTGTCTTCCGCGGTGACCAGCGTGCCCTTGAGTCGCGTCAAGTGTCCGAGCCTGAATACATGCTTCAGTGTCGGTAACGCCGGCTTTTTCTCTCTCCGGGGGCCATCCGGCTCGGTCATCCTGGGCACCAATGACGGGGGCAGGACGTGGTCGAAGCGGTATGAAGTGGGCACGGGCGGTCTGGACGACATCAGTTGCCCGAGCGTCTTGACCTGCTTCGCCGTCGGCAATGGCTCCATCCTCAGCACCCACGACGGCGGTGCCAGCTGGACGCCGCTGTCCCTCGGCAACACGGTCTTCCCCGCCGGGATCGCCTGTCCCACCACAACCGTATGTTTCGCGGTTGGTCTGCACGCGGACGGCACCGGCGCGATCATCTCGACAACGAATGGTTGGGTGACATGGACCCCGACACCTTCGCCCGTGACGAGCCGTCTGACACGGGTCAGTTGCGCGAGTACGCAGGCTTGTGTCGCGGTCGGCGAAGCGGGCAGTACGATACGAACGAGCGACGGCGTCACCTGGTCCAAGGGCGCGTCACCGACGATGCAGGAGCTGTTCGCGGTCGACTGTCCAAGTATTGCCGCGTGCTTCGCGGTCTCCACGTTCGATCAGATCATCGCCACGACGGACGGGGGCGCGAACTGGTCGCTTCAGTCCCCGCCGTTGACAAATATCCTGTGGGACGTCGACTGCACGTCGCCCACGACATGCCTGGTGACGGGTCGTGGCGGCGTGATTCTGAGCACCACTGATGGCGGGGCAAACTGGAGCTTGCAGAGCTCGGGCACAACCAGCGACCTCATTGGGGTCGACTGCCCATGGACCGCGGTCTGTTTCGCGGTCGGCTATGCGGGATCCATTCTCGCGCTTCAGCAGGGGCCGACTCCCCCGTGGTGGACTCAGCCGGCCCACCCGGTAGCAGTCCCGGCGCCGCACGGCCCCTGGTACCTGAACGGGGTCGCGCCGTCGACGGCATCGCCTGGCGCCACGCGCTCGGCCCCCAGGCCCTACTCGACGCAGCAGTCAGCGTCGGCGAGCGGATCGCTTCTTTCGGCGGCAACCCGAGCCAAGGTCGCTCGCGCACTGGCCGGCATCGTGGACCAGATCGCCCGGGAGCTCCAGACGATCTTCCACTAGCCGGTCAGCCGCGTAACGGCCCTGCTTCGCACCGCGTTACTCTCCCGGGAAATGCGCATGTCCAGCGGCGCCGCGGCGATCTCAGCGGCGGCTCTGTTGCTGGCCGGCTGCGCGATACCGTGGCCAACCGCGAAAACGAGACCCAGCCCGACGCCAACCGCGACAACGTCTCCCACAGCCGGGGCCACCGCGAGCGCGACGCCAACTCCAACCGCTACGGCGAGCTCGAGCCCTGGGGCTGTGTCGTCGACCGATGTGGTTTTCGTGGGATCGTTGCCGGACGATCTCGCCAGGTATCAGGTGAGCATCGTGCGCAGCGACGGCACGGTCATTGCCACTGCCCTGGCGATCCGTCGCATGAACCCGGGCGTGATCCCAACTCCCCTCGTCAGCACATCGCGCACCCGCGTCTACTACATGGATGGGGGTTCGCTGGTCAAGTCGCTCAGGCCCGATGGCAAGACATCGACCGTGACCACGGTGCCCAGTCAGTCTCAAGTCCAATCGACCTTCGCGGTGAGCCCGGACGACCGCCGCATCGCAGTCTCAACCATCGACTACAGTCAGTCGCCACCCCTGGTCCGGCTTTATGTCGAGGATCTCAACGGCTCGAATCACGTCGAAATCTTCTCCTCCAGCAGCCTCTACGTCTGGCCGGTCGGCTGGCACGCGGGGAACCTAGTGCTGGCGGTCGGTGACGCCTACGCGGTCACCCAACCGCACACGGAGGCGGCCCACCCGTGGTGCGAACCGTCGTTCGGAGCCTGCGTGGCCGACAACCCGTACGCCGCCGTGCACGGCTACCACCTGGTCGATCCCGCGAACGGCAACCGGATCGCTGCCCTCGGCTCCGATCGCTGTCAGGTTATCGGGCTGTTGACGGCCGCGGGGACTATCTGTCGCGAGGGCGAATTCCCGGGCGGTGTGGTGCAGCAGGTGCCTTACTGTCAGCCCACCTTCACCGCCTGCATGCGCCTGGCGGACTGGCACGGGATCATCAGCGATTGGATTCAGATCGCGACCATCTGGATCGGCGCGATGACACCGGACGGCAGTCGCATCGCCACCTGCTGCAACTTTGACTCGATCGAGGTCTACCCGAAGCCGCCGGTCGGTCTCGCCGTTACGCGGGGAAAAGTCGGTGCACCGCAGGGGTGGTTCGACAACGACTACCTGATGTTTCAGACGATCCAGATAGATCCGCGGGTCCAGACCTCGAGCACGACCATCCGCAGCGTCGGGACCGGCTCTGAAGCGGCGGTCAGCGTCCAGGGAGTTCCAGTGGCGTTGCTGCCCGGCGGCTTCTAGCGCCCGGGCTTTCGGCTCAGTTCTGGATCGGGATCGCGACGATCGGACCGGTTAGCAGCTCGCGGTGAATGCCCGAACCCTGGCGGCGGCCTGACACGTTGATGCCGACGCCGGTCAACGTGATCGACTGCTGGCCGTTGGCCGCGTTGTCGGTGATCGTCATCCCGCCGGTTTCCTTACCGAGCTGGCTCGGGGTAAACGTGATGCTCACCGTGCAGCTGCCGCCCGCCGCGATCGGCAGTGCGCAAGTATCGCTTTCGGTGAAATCGCCGGTGAGCACGATTTTGCCGATGACCAGTGATTCGGTACCGTTGTTCGTCACCGTCACGTCGGCCGGCGGGCTCGGATACTTCACGGCCTGCTGGCCGAAATCGACACCGGCGATGACGATGTCGCCGACCGTGAGCTGGGCGCCCGGTCCGATGGCCATGCCCTGTAGCGGCAGCTTCTGCGTCCCGGCGTCGTCGACCACGACCAGGTTGGCAGCGGCAAGGTTCGTATGCGGGACATTCATCCCGTAGGGCCCGGCGATCGTCGGCGTGAACGTGACGATGATCAGGCACTGGCCCCCCGGGGCAATCGTGTAAGGCGCGGTGGCGCAGGCGCTGCCGTCAACCTTAAGGTCGGCTGGATCATCCGACGTCATGGAGGTGATCGTCAGCGGCCCGTCCCCCGAGTTGATCAGGGTCACGGTCTTCAGCGTCCCGATGGTGCCGGCTCGCACGGTGCTGCCGAAGTCGAGGGTCGATGCTGGGACGAAAGTGACCTGCGGCGCGGTGCCGGTCCCGGTCAGGGCCACGGTCTGCGGCGATCCCGCCGCGTCGTCCGTAATCGTCAGCGTTCCGGAGCGCGCCCCCCTCGAGGCCGGCGTGAAGTGCACCGTGACATGGCAGGATAGGCCGGCACCGAGTCCGGTGCTCGGGCAGTCAGTGGACGCGGTGAATTCCGGCGACGGCGTGGCCTGCACGACACTCACCGTGATTGGCAGCAGGCCCGTATTGAAGAGCGTGACATCCTGTTGACCGGTCTTCCCGACGTTCACTCGGCCCACGTCGAGCGGGACCGGATTGAGGTCGGCCGGGTAGTCTGGTTCGGCAACCACCAGCCTGGTCGTGCCGACCGGCTCGCCCGGGTTCAGCTCGAAGGTGAAATGTCCGGTCTCGTTTGTCGCCAGCGTCGTCCCGCCGCTGGCATTTTCAACCAGCGGACTCCGCTCCTGGGCGATGGTGGTGTTCGAGGCGTCCAGGTTGGTGATGACCGCCTTGACGCCGTCGACCGTGACAGTCCCATTGTTGGTCACGCTGCCGCAGACCCAATCGGCTGCAGATCCCGCGGGGCAGGGGTCGATGGTTGCCGCCAGTTGGCTGTGGTAGGGCTGCGAAACCGCCGGCGCATACGAAATCGCCCCGATTGTGTATCCCGCATATCCCGGCGGTGCGGGGAACAGGTTCAGCTCGAACGGCGAGTACTCGTTAGGACCGAGGATGTCCAAGGTCGCGTAGGTCCACGTGGTGTCATTCGCGGTGTCGGCGAGGCTGATGTTCACGCGCACGAGAGTGACGTTTCCCGCCGTGTTGTTGCGAACCTGGCCGACGATGTGGACCGCAGTCAAATCTGGAGCCAACGTCTCCGTCCATGACGTGAAGGAGACCAGGCCGATCGGCATGACGGCGGCCGCGGGCGTTGCTGTCAGGAGAGCGGCTGGCACCACCATGGCGCCAGTGACCACCCCGATCAGAGCGCGACGTATTGACGGGCGTGCCGTCTTACGGCGCGGAAAACCCACTCGGACAGTGTCCGGGGAGCACTCAGTGCGAACAAGGCCTCATGGGACGGTAGGCTAGGCACGGCTTGCTGCCTCGTCGGGCAACCGCCTCGCCCGATCGGGCAAGTAGACAACCAGCCTTGCCCGCGGCGTGGGCCGTCACCTTTAACGACCGGCACCGTAATTCTGCTTACGTACTTTTGCGGGGCGACGGATCGTCACGGTGTGTTGACACTAAGAGGGCTCTGACAATCGTCGTGGGACAGGGGGTGGAGCGTTGAGTCAGACGGGGGGCGGCAAGGGCGTGTCGTCAGAGGTTGCGGCTCCCGGTTCCCTCGTGGTCGAGTCCGTGTTCGTTTCCTACACGCGGGCGGACCACCAGCGTGTTGGCAAGCTCCTCGACGGGCTAAAGCGACTGGGGTACCGCGTCTGGCACGACCAGGAGCTCAGCGGTGGGCAGGAATGGTGGGACGTCATCCTGAGACAGATCCGCGAGTGCGACGGGCTGCTGCTTGTCGTGTCTCCCGCCCAACTTGACTCGGAAGCCTGCCGCGAGGAAGTCACCTACGCAAGGAGCCTCGGTAAGTCGGTCCTGCCCGTCATGATTCAAGACGTCCCCGTCAAGAGGTTGCCGAGAGACCTGGCTCTCCTCCAGTTGGTCGACTACACCGGACGTTCTGAGAACGAGGCGTTCGAGCTGATGGGCGCGTTGAAACGGTTGCCGGTACCCGCGGCCTTGCCGGATCCTCTACCCGCCGCTCCGCCCGTGCCAATGTCCTATATCAACGATCTGTACACATCGGTGGACGCCAAAGTCCTTACGCTCGAGCAACAATACGGACTCATCGGCCAATTGAGGCAGGCACTCGGGGAGCCGGAAGCACGCGAGCAAGCCCTTGACATCCTCCGCCGCCTCAATCGCCGTCACGATCTCTACCGAGATCCGGCCGCCGAAATCGAAGCCATGCTGACTCGGGTACCGCTGACCTCGAAGGCAACTTCGGCGCGCTCAGCCGAGCGCAAGAGAGCGCGACGCAGGCTGCCTGGAGTAGTTCCATGGTTCCTGGCGCGACCGGCGATCATTGCGTCTGGCGCTGCAGGACTTATCGTGGTTGCCCTCCTGGCCGGATACGTGCTCCTTCATCGACAGCACGTGGACCTGCAAGCAAAGAGTCTGGCTGTCTCGCCGGCGCCGACCGTGGGGGCGACGTCCCCATCGTTCTCAACCCCAAGCCCGTCTCCTGCTCCGCAGCCAACCGCCACGCCCGCACCACCTCGAGTCGTGATCAACCCGGGGACGCCAAAGCCTCCGCCGCCGACGCCGTCTCCAACGCCTGTCCTCACCGTACAGTCCGTGATTTTCACCGGCACCACGGCGTCGCCGAAAGTCACCGTGACGGGCAGCAATTTCGGCAGCGAACCGGTCGGAGTAAGCGATAACAACAATTCGTGCGGCCGCTACACAAACAACGGGTATGACTTCGGCCCGAATTTTACGTTCGACGACCCCGGGAACTTCACCGCGGGCTCGGGAACGCCGCCGTCGGGGACCTGTGTCGGCATTATTGTGACCAGCTGGTCAGCAACCCAGATCGTGTTTGTCTTTGGCAACGCCTACAACAGTTTCGACCACTGGTACCTCACCGATGGCGACAAGTACGTGCTCTCAATAAAAGGTGTGCAGGCCAGTGGGCAGGTGGGTGGGCTTTAGTTGAATTGGTGAGCCGCGTGATCCGCACGAGAACTCCCGCTATCTTCGTCAGCTATCGTCACGGGGACAGCGCCGGCTACGCGGGACATCTATTCGCTGACCTGAGGGACCGGTACGGCGCGGGCAGGGTGTTCGAGGACGTCGACAGTATCGAGCCGGGGGCCACCTTCCCGGCGTTCATCGACCATGTCCTCGAGTCGTGCCAGGTCCTGATCGCGGTGATCGGGAGATCGTGGCTCGCCGCGCCGGACTCTAAGGGCCGCCGCCTCGACGATCCGACCGACTGGGTTCGCATCGAGATCGCTGCTGCGCTCAGGCGAAACATTCCCGTAATTCCGGTGCTTGTCGGAGGCGCCGCAATGCCGCAAGCAGCCGAGCTGCCGACCGTCCTGGCAGCGCTTGCCAATCGCCAGGCGATCGAGATCAGTGACAGTCGGTGGGACTACGACATTGCCAGACTCTTTGAGGTTCTTGACCGACGCGTGGGGCCGGCGCTCCCGGTCACAACCGGTTCCGTTGTGGGGAGCGGCACCGCGGGCGGCTCGGGGAAGCTGATTGGATCGCTCATCGCACTCGCCGTCGTCATCGTGTTCGGCGGGGGTGGAGTGTGGCTCCTTGTCCACACCGTATCTTCTGGCACCAGCCCGGGGTTCTTCGGCTCGCCCCCGACGCTGAGCGTATCGCCGGCCACAGCTCCGCGTGGCGCGACGATTACTGTCAGCGGGACTGGATTCCAGCCGGGAGAAACAGTCGACGTGTACGTGCATGCGACGCTCGTCGGTATGGCCAAGACCGATGGGGAGGGCGCCTTTTCCAAAGGTTTCACCGTGCCTGCCAGTGCGCCGCCCCCCGATTTTCCGACCACGGTCCATGCTACCGGTGAATCGTCGGTGCGAACGGCTCAAGCGCCATTCTCAACGCGAGCCCCCTAGCTCCATGACTGTGAGTTCGACGGTTGAGTCCAAGGTCCTGATACGGCACGCGGAGCCGATGGCTCGAGGGACCCTACCCTATCGCGTCTGGATCGGCGTGACCGGGCATCGCAGGTTGCCCGCATCGCCCGAGCTGCCAAAACACGTTCGCCAGGCGCTCGACCAAATCAAAAAGTTGCTCCCCACCCCAAGGTTCACTGAAGTCCTGTTCGGTGTCGTCTCGCCACTGGCCGATGGCGCCGACCGAATGGTCGCCAGTGAGGTGCTGACGATTCCGGGCGCCATTCTTGAGGCCGCTCTGCCGATGCCTCGCGATGAGTATGAGAATGACTTCGACGATCGCTCGAGGGGCGAGTTTCGGGAACTCCTCGCGAGGGCAGCCGAGGTGACCGTGCAGCCTCGGTCGAGCTCACGCGAAGAAGCCTACGAGCGTGTCGGGATCTACGTCGTGTCCCGGGCCGACTTCCTGATCGCGCTGTGGGATGGCCAGCGGTCGCGGGGCCGAGGCGGCACCGCGGATGTCGTCGACGAAGCCAACACCCAGGGGGTCCCGGCCTACAGGATCTCGACTTTCGGCGACTTTGCCCTTGGCAGCGAGGCTGAGCGATTCACGTTGCCCGAAACCGTCGCGGTATCGCTGGCGCACGTGGACCGCTACAACAAGCTCGCGAGCCATCATCCACCATCGAAGCGCACGCTGGACGACTTCGTTGCCCACTGGACCAGCGCTGCCGAAAAAGCGCAGCTGTCCCTGGACATCGTGCGCCCGTTGGCAGCATGGCTCGCTCCCTATCTGGCGACCGCCGACTCGAACGCCATCCGCTACCGCCGGCACTACGCCCTGTCCGGTTCAGGCGTGTTTCTCGCTGCCGCCGCCGCGGTCCTCCTGGCGGCGATCGAGGGTCTCTTTCGCGTTCATGAATGGGTGGTTGCGATCGCGGGTCTGGTCCTCATCAGCTGCATCGGTGTCGTCGTCTTCCTTGAGGGACACTGGCATCTGAGTACCTGGTGGGTGTCCAGCCGGGTACTTGCCGAACGGTTGCGCGTCTCGCTGTTCCAGGCACTCTTTCCCAGCTATGAAACGACCACGGCTGCGGCGGCCGAGTATGAAGTGGCAGACTACCGGTGGGTCACGCAATCGTTCAACGAAATCTGGCGAGCGCGCCCGAAGTTCGGGTCGGGCATCGTGCCGTTCGGTCCGATGAGGGACTTCCTGGTCCTCGGTTGGATCGACGATCAGATCCAGTATTACCGATCGAAGTACATCTACCATCGCAAGCGAAATAGGCAGTTGGGCGCCATGGTGGCCCTACTCTTCGTTCTGACGCTCCTCGCGACCGGATTGCATGCCTTTATCGTCATTACTGAAAAGACAGCACATACCGGGAAGGCGGCAGAAATTCTGTCCTGGCCCACCGTAGCGATCGGGATCGCGATCGTCCTTCCCGCCCTGGTGGCCGCGGTGCGAGGGATCGAGGCGCAGGCGGAGCACCGGCGGATAGCCGACCGCTTCGAGCGAATGGCCGCTGCGCTTCAGTCGGTGCGCGGGCGCATTGCGCGGGCTACATCGCTAGCCGACCTGGCATCGACGGTCCAGGAGGCCGCCCGCCTGATGCTGGACGAACACCGCGATTGGTTCGGCTTGATGCGGTTCCAGGAGTTGGAACTGCATGCCTGAAAAGGCTTAAGTAATTTAGCGGTCCGTAATTCGGCGGACGTTGACAACGCGAATGGGCTGACTATAGTGGCGCTCATCATGGGGGATGATCGTCCGGCGACCGCGCCGGGGACGATTCAGGGCCAAGCAGCGACTCGGCCTCCGAACTTTCCGCGGATCTTCATCAATTACCGCCGCCAGGACACTGCGGGCCACGCCGGGCGGTTGTATGACTCACTGGAGGATCAGCTCGGCAAGGGTCATGTCTTTATGGACATCGATGCGATTGCTCCCGGCACGGACTACGAGCGCGTGATCGAGCAATCACTGGGCAAGTGCGATGTCGTTTTGATCGTCATCGGCAAAGAATGGCTCAAAGGAGCGCGCTTCGGTGGGGCGCGACTCAATCAACGAGGTGATTTCGTCCGCCTCGAGATCGAGGGCGCCATGAGGCGAAAAGTTCCCGTCATCCCGGTTCTCGTACAGGGCGCGCCGATGCCAACCGATACGAATTTGCCCGTTACCATCAAAGGACTGACCCGCCGCAACGCCATCGAGTTGAGCGACGCTCGCTGGCGATTCGACGTCGAGAAGCTGATCCATGCCGTCGAAACGCTGCCGCCAGATGACCCTGCGGTTGCTGATGTCGACGACTCTCGCGGGCACGAGATTCGCACCCAGTATTCCGACGACGGCAAGTTCTTCTGGGACGGCTTCCAGTGGGTGCCGGTCAAGCAGACGACGGCGAGATTCTGGCCGCGTCTTGGCGCGTTTGTGATCGATCTCTTCATCGTCACGATCGTGCTCGGCCTGGTTGTTGACGCAATCTCGAACGTGCTGGACCCATCCCTTACCGGCCTGCCGACGGTGGCCGCGTGGCTCCTGATTCCGGTGTCGTACTTCGCTGCCTTCTGGGTCCTCCTTGGCCGGACCCCGGGGATGATGCTTTTCCGGCTCTCGGTGATTCGCGCCGACGGCTCACAGTTGAAATGGGGGCGTGCAACCTGGCGTGCCATCATGCTGCTGGTCTCGCTTATCGGCCTGTACTACATCGCCTGGATCTTCGTCGCGACCGACCGCCGCAAGCAGGCGCTTCATGACCGGTTGGCTGGCACGATCGTCGTAAAGGCGTCCCGCAAGTCCTGACGAGGCCAAGATGGGGCTCGAGGTTCCCCGACGCCGACGACGCAGAGTATGACCGTCCTCCTGACGACCGACATCTTGCAAGAGGCGTCTCAGCAGCAACAACTCTGGTCGGATGCCGCAACCGCGGCTAAGCACAGCATCGTCAGATGGCGCACCGTTGCGTTGGGGCTTGTTCTGGCCAGCGCGGTCTTCGCCACCCTGGCAACACAGCTCGGCGATGTCCTAACCGGACTGGGCCGGCTGCTCAGCGTATGTAGCGGCATTGCCATCGGAAGCGCTCCCGTGATCCGCGCTTTCAAGTTCTCCAGAGAGCGAATGGCGAACTGGACGCGACTCCGCTCAGTGGCCGAAGGGATTAAGTCCGAGATGTATCGCTATCTGGCGCATGTTCGTCCGTACGCCGACCGCGACGCCGACCAGCGGCTCGAGGCGGCGATTACGGAAATCGCCGACGGCGCGAAGGATTTGCAGAGCCACCTCCTTGAGGTCAAGCCGGTCGATCAGGCCCTGCCCTCCATTTCAGACGTGCCGTCGTACGTGACGCATCGAGTCGATGAACAGATCGACAAATACTATGTGCCCAAGGCTGAGGAGGCCAGCAAGCGCCTCGGCCTGGCAGAGGGAGTCGAGCTCGTGCTCGCGCTGCTCGCGGTCGTGCTCGGGGCCGTCGCGGCCGCCGACGGCCTTAAGTGGGCCGCGGCATGGGTACCCGTGGTCACCACCGCCGCGGGCGCGATTGCGGCGCACATGGGTGCCGCTCACTATGCGGACAACCTGGCCGCCTACAGCAACACCGCGGCCCAGCTGCGGCGATTGAAGGAGCAATGGATGTTGAATCGTCGTAGCCCCGCGGGCGTTGTTGCGGCCGACGAAGCGCTTGTGCGCGCGGCCGAGCAGGTGATCTCCCGCGAGAACCGGGGCTGGATGGCAAAACTGTCGTCGGACTGAAAGCACGGCCTGCGGTGTGGTGGAGGAGATCCGAAACTACCGCAGCGGAATTACGGACAGTGCCGACGACTCAAGGGCGCTCGCGGAGCCACGCCGCGACCGCGGCCGTTCGCTTGTGGAACCCGTGCTGCAGGAACAAGCGGTCCATGTGCGACTGGATCGTTCGCGGCGAAACTCCGAGGCGAGAACCGATCTCTTTGTCAGAGAGTCCCGACGCGACCAGGGCAAGGATCTCGGCCTGACGTCGCGTAACGCGCAGACCCGTTGTCGTGGGCGTGCTTGGCTGGGTCATCTTGTGCCACCCCTGGTGAATCCATCACTGACGGCGTCGCGCCGCCCGGAGAGCGGCGGTCAGGCGGTCGAACTGACGGGTATAAGCCATCTGCAGGAAAGCAAGCGCCCCGGCGGCATCGCCGCGTTCCCGCAGCACATCGCTATAACGAGCGCACGTCTCAGCCAGCTCGGCCAGCGCTCCGCGCTCCCGCAGCAGGTCACACGCGTGACGAAAGGCGCGATCGGCGACCGCGTGGCGGCCCTGCCGGTCCGCCGCCATCCCCTCGAGCGCGAGGGCGCGTGCCTCGAACACATGGTTGCCGGCGCGTTCGGCCGCCTGGCGCGCCTCACCGGCCAGGTCGATCGCCTCGCCCAACTGGCCGTCGGCGAGCGCGTAGCGGGCCAGTTCAGCGGCTGACGCGGCAACCGCCGTGTACTCCTTTAACTTGCGTCCACGCTCCAGACACTGCCTCTGGAGGCGACGCGCCTCCTCGACATTCCCCTGGGCGTAATACACGTCGCCGAGGTTGTTGAGGATCTCATTCGCGACCCGTTCCTGCCCCAGGCGCCGGTGTAGCGCGAGCGCCTGGTCGCAGTGCTGCTTGGCCGCCTGGAGCTGTCCCAAAGCGCGGGCGGTGATGCCGAGTGCCATGTGGGCCTTGGCCATGCGCACCAGGCTCTCCCCATCCGTCGCGGCGACGAGCGCCTCTTCGAAGTAGGTTGCGGCCTCGGCCGTGCGGCCCAGTGCGTACCAGCACTTCGCGATGTTGGTGAGCACCCGTGCCTTGACGTCCAGGTCGGGATGGCGCGAAAGCTCCAGCCAGTGCAGCGCCCGCAGGCTGGCTTCGACCGAGGCGTTGAACAGCTCCTGCTCGCCGAGCGCGGCGCCGATCTCGGCATAGATCGCCGCGCTGACCCCTGGATTATCGGCGGGCGCCATCGCCGCCGCCTCCTGAAGCGTCCGCAGCCCCAGCGAGTGCCGGCCGCTGGCCCGCAGCGCCACGCCACGGAGACGGCAGGCGTTCGCGCGGTCATCCGCTGCCAGGTCACCCTCAGCGATTTCGTCGAGCAGCGCCAGCGCGCGCCGGGCCTCGCCAGCCTTGATCGCCAGCTCAGCCGCTTTCATCACGTACTCGCCGTCGGTCGGGGCGGCGCTGTCCAGGAAGTACGAGAGCGGGCGGCCGAGCCGTTCGGCCAGCAGTCGCAGGCGCGGCAGCGATGGTGTCGTCTGATTGTGCTCCACCTGGCTGATGAAGCCTTTGGTCGCGACGCCAGCCGCGAGTCGCTCCTGGGTGAATCCCTGGGCAATGCGCGCGGCCTTGAGACGTTCGCCAAGTGAGTTCATGGTCCTCCCTCCGTTTAGCAGGCCTAAACACGTGCCTCCTCCCTATATTGACAGCAATACGAGCCGGTGGTAAATTTCGCCCGCGGCGACCAACCGGCCACGCGGCGTTTTGGGAGGAGGAACACCATGCAACGCCTTTCGCTCATCCTGATTGCTTTGGCGTCGTTCGTACTTGCGACCGCCGACATCATGCCCGGCTGGCAGTAGGCTCGAAACCGGCGGCTCGCGGGGCCAGGGGAGGCTGCCACGGGTAACGGTCTGACCTGTCTTGTGACCGTTCATGGGATCGGGTTTCAGCAGCCGCCGGTCGACGGCACGCCAGGCTACGCGCACCGGCTTCACGGAGCACCTTCGCCAGGGCCTGGGCGACTTGCTGAATGACGATCCGAAACGGGGATCGGTCCCGGCCGAGGGGAGGCCGGCCCGGTTTATGTCTGCAGCAGCTGGCTTCCGGGGAGCGACAACGAAGAGGCCGGCCTCGTCCGGCTCGGCTCGTGTCGTGCTTAAAGGTTCGGACCTGCCCTTCTTTTGATGGAATACCACGCGACCGGAACACAGTGCGATTTTGCGGAAGGTCAGCCGCCTGGAACCCGTCCTGACCGCTAGCTGAGCCTCTCCTTAAGCGCCGGGACAAGCTCGTCGAGGGGAACGCGGACCTGGCTCATCTCGTCCCGCGACCGGATGGTCGCGGCCCGATCGGTGATCGACTCGAAGTCGATCGTGACAGCGAAGGGCGTGCCTATCTCATCTTGCCGCCGGTAGCGCTTGCCGATCGACTGGGTGTCGTCGTACTCCGTCCGGAAGTGCGGCCGCAGCTGGTGCTCGACCTGCTGCGCCAACTGGGTCAGCGGCTCCTTGCGCGACAGCGGCAGCACGGCGACCTGGATCGGGGCCACGGAGTGGTGGAACTTCAGGACGACTCGCCGCTCACCGCGAACCTCTTCCTCGTGGTAGGCGTCGATCATCAGCGTCAGCAGCGTCCGGTCGACGCCCGCGGAGGGCTCGACCACGTGGGGCACATAACGCTCGCGAATGAGATCGTCGAAGTAGGACATGTCCCTGCCCGATGCTTGCTGATGCGCGGTCAGGTCATAGTCGCCGCGGGCCGCGATCCCTTCCAGCTCCGACCAACCGAAGGGGAACTCGTACTCGACGTCGAAGGCGCCGCGCGCGTAGTGCGCGAGCTCTTCTTTGCCGTGGGCGCGCAGCCGCAGGTGCTCGCGATGGATCCCGAGGCTGAGATACCAGCTGAGGCGTTGCTCCTTCCAGTACTCGAGCCACTTCATCTCGTCGGCCGGCGGGACGAAATACTCGAGCTCCATCTGCTCGAACTCGCGCAAGCGGAAGATCGAGTTGCCCGGCGTGATCTCGTTGCGGAACGCCTTGCCGATCTGCGCGATGCCGAAGGGTGGCCGCATCCGCGTCGAGTTCAGGATATTGGCGAAGTTCACGAAGATGCCCTGGGCGGTCTCCGGCCGCAGGTAGACCTGCGTGCTCGAGTCCTCGACCGGCCCGGCGAAGGTCTTGAACATCAGGTTGAATTGCCGCGCCTCGGTGAACTCGCCACCGTCCTCCTCGTGGCGCCGCCCGCTCACCTGGTCGGCGCGGAAGCGCTGGTGACATTTCTTGCATTCCAGCAATGGGTCTGTGAAGTTCTGGACGTGCCCCGAGGCCACCCAGACCTTGGCGTTCATCAGAATGCCGGCATCGATCCCGACGACATCGTCGCGCAGCTCGACCATGCTGCGCCACCACGCCCGTTTGATGTTGTTGCGCAGGGCGACCCCAAGCGGGCCGAAATCATAGACGCCCTGGATGCCGCCGTAGATTTCGCTCGATTGATAGAAAAAGCCGCGCCGCTTCGCCAGCGAGACGAGCTTGTCCATCAGCGCCTGCGGCTGCGCCTGGGCCTTTTCGGGCACGGCCTCGGTGGCCATCAGCGGATGCCCCGGATGAACTCGAGGCTCTTCAGCCGCCGGTCGAGGTGATATTCCAGCTGGGCTTCCAGCGCCGCCTCGACTTCTTCGAGCAGCGCGGGCGAGAGGCGCAGCCGGTCATAGAGCACGCCGTCGCCTGCCGCCATCACCCGCAACACCTTCAGCCCACTGACCGATACCGGTGATCCCGCCTGGTCATGCGCGCCGCATTGCCGGCAGAGCACGCCGCCCAGCAGCGGTGAGAACCACGCGGCCGCTTCCGGGAGCGCCTCACCGCAGCTCGCGCAGGAGAGAAGCTGCGGCTGGTATCCGAGTAGGTCGAGGATGCGCATCACGAACCAGGCGCTCTCCGCCCGCGGCGATCGTTCCGGCGCGTTGAGCCGCTCGATGGTTCCGACCACCAGCGCGAAGACGTCGTCGACCGGGTGGCGTTCCTCGAGCACCTTGTCGGCGACTTCGGCGACCAGGCCGGCATAGGCGGTGCGGCGCAGGTCGCCGCTGATGTGGCGGACGTCGCCGCGCCGCTGTGCCTGGGCGACCACATCGAGGTTGCGGCCTTTGGCCAGCATCATCTGCGAGCGGGTGAAGAGATCGAGGCTGCCCCCGCTGCGGGCTTTCGCTCGTCGCGAGCCCTTGGCGATCACGGCCAGCTTGCCGTGCTCACGCGTCAGCAACGTCAGGATGCGGTCGGCTTCGCCGTAGTCAAGCCGCCGCAGCACCACGGCGTCGGCCTGGTACGTCGGCATCGCCCAATTGTATGGCCCCACCCTCCCCCGCAAGCGGGGCAGGGAACGTTCAGCGCGTCAGGCCGAGAACGATAGAGAGAGCACGATCAACATCGTGTAGCTCATCGCGTGCCAACAAACCGTGCGACTCACCCAAGCGGCTCGGATCGATGGCGCCAACCTGCTCCACCAACACTCGTCTTCGCGCGCCGTCGATTGCTACTTCAGGTCTGAAGGATGCAGGAAGGGCATGGGTAGATGTCGGAGCAATGATGACCGTGGATAGGGCTAGCAATTCGTCGGTCTGGAGCACTACCCCATATCGTGCGCCCGCCTGCTCATGGCCTCGGACGGCCCGGGGTGCCCGAAGTCGGAAGACCTCACCCCGCTGCACGCAGGGATTCCATCAATGCGGCGATTCTTTTCTTGTCGGCGCGATCGCTCCGATCGCCGTTGAGGCGCTCGACCTCCTTCGCGAGGTCAGCCCGACGCCTCCAGCGGGCCAATGCAAGCAGCGCCTCGCGCACTGCCTCAGATTGGGTACGACCTGACCTCGTCAGTGCCCGCAGCGCGATCTATTGTTCGGTCAGCTGGACGGCCAGATCCGATCTGACGTACAGGCCGGTAGCGACCGCTGGCGCGCCCCCGAAGGGGTGCAGGCCGCCGTAGCCGTCGAGCACCCAGCCCTGCGGTAGGGCGGCAGTCGATAGCGGCGACAGCCGCACCGAGCGAGCGATATCCCATCCATTCCAGTAGGCCGCGCCACGGATGGCGCCGGCTGAACCGAATGGATGGAGGCCGCCGAAGCCGTCGAGCGTCACGCCGGAGACGTTGCTCGCGGTGCTGCCGGGAGTCAGCGCGATATCGCGGGCGATGTTCCAATGCGGCCAGTAGCCGAAGTTCGTTATGGCCGGCGGCATCGGGTTCGATCCGACGGCAAATCCATGGAGGCCGCCCCAGCCGTCGAGGATGTAACCACCCGTGCCGTCACTCAGCAGCACGAAGCGCTTGGCAATGTCAAAGTTCGGCCAGTAGCCGCCGCCGTAGGTGGCGGGCGCTCCACCGAACGGATGGATCCCGCCCCAGCCGTCAAGCGTGTACCCGGCGGGGTTGGCCCCGGTCGCGGTCGGGAGGAAGACGACATCACGCGCGATGTCCCATCCGTAGTAGGCGGTCGGGACCTGGTGGGTCGCCCCGAATTGATGCACGCCACCGTAGCCGTCGAGCACGTAGCCGCCCGACGCGTCCGGCAGCAAGGCCACGGCCCGCGCGATCTTCCAGTTGGGCCAGTACCCCGTGCTTGTCATTTTCGTCGTGTTGCCGTCGGCGTGAATCCCGCCCCAGCCGTCCAGCGTGAACATCGCCTTGAACGGATCGGGTACCGGCGGAGGCACAGCGCCCGGCGCGAGGAGGAATTCTTCCGCGATGTAGCCGTAGCCATTCGATGCCACGGTCCAGGCGGTCGCGACCCAGTTGTAATTGCCAAGAATGTTCGCCCGATGCGGCGCGCTATTCATGAACATGTCGTTGACCTGCGCATCGTTGATGCCCGCTGAGGTATAGGCGATGTTCTCGCCGGCGTAGGTCGCGCCGGGAAGGCAGCCGAGGTCCAGCGTGGGGCCGTTCGTGTGCGACAGATAGCCCTGGGCCGCAATCCGATCGGCGTTCTGCTGCGCGATGGTGGCCAGGCAGGTGTCCCAGGCCAGCGGCGGGAGGCCACCGTTCAGGTTGCGGTCCTGGTTGATCAGCGTCTGCTGCGCCGAGGTGTTGTACGGGTCGGTCGCGACGGCGCCAGACGGAATCAGGAAAGCGAGGACGGCGGTTGCCAGCGCGAGCGTCAGCGAGCGGCCGAAGTTTCTCCCCATACCAAGAACAACCGGAAGGCATGCCTGGGCTTTCGCGATCGGACGCAGCGCGGCCAAGTTCGAACAGGCCCTTGTCGTCCCGTCACAGGCTTGTGTCCTGTTAGCCGAGGATGAACTGCGTGGCGATGTCCCAGTTCGGCCAGAAGCCGCCCGATGGCAGGTTCGGTGCGCCGCCGAACGTGTGCAAGCCGCCCCAGCCGTCCATCGTCCAGCCCTTGGGGTTGGCCATCGTGCTGTCCTGGGCGTAGCGCACCGCGCGGGCGATGTTCCAGCCATTCCAGTAGGCCGTCTGTCCGGCCACCGCGCCCGAGTTGCCGAAGGGATGGACGCCGCCGAAGCCGTCGAGCGTCACACCGGCCACGTTGGTTCGAGTGCTCCCTGGAGCCAGCGCGATGTCATTCGCGATATTCCAGCCCGGCCAGTACGCGCTGGCCGGGGTCGGTGGCATCGGGTTCGAGCCGATGGCAAAGGCGTGCAGGCCGCCCCAGCCGTCGAGGATGTAGCCACCGGTGCCATCGCTCAGCAGCACGAAGCGCTTGGCGATGTCAAAGTTGGGCCAGTAGCCGCCGCCAACCGTGGCCGGCGCTCCACCGAACGGATGGATCCCACCCCAGCCGTCAAGGGTATATCCCCGCGGATTCGCTCCGGTGGCGGTCGGCAGGAAGACGACGTCACGCGCGATGTCCCAGCCGAAGTAGGCGGTCGGGACCTGGTGGGTGTTGCCGAATTGGTGCACGCCGCCATAGCCGTCGAGGGTGTAGCCACCGCTGCCGTCGGGCAGCAGGGCGCCGGAGCGCGCGATCTTCCAACGCGGCCAGAACCCGGTGGCGGTCATCGGCGGTGACCCGCCGTCCGCATGGAGGCCGCCCCAACCGTCGAGCGTGTAGGCGCCCTTGAACGCGAAGGACGAGCCGCTCAACCCGAGCTGCTGCGTGCCCGCGTTGTCGGTGATCGAGACCGCGCCGCTGCGGGTCCCCTGGCCGGTCGGCGTGAAGGTGACGTTCAGCGTGCAGGAGCCGCCCGCCGCCAGGGTTGCGGGCAGCGTCCCGCAGGTGTTCGTCTGCGCAAAATCACCGCTGGCCCCGATGGCGGTGATGGTCAGCGGCGCACTGCCGCTATTGGTGATCGTCGAGGGCTGCGACGGGCTCGTCGTGCCCTGGGCCTGGTTGGCATAGGTAAGGCCCGCGGGGTTGAGCGTGACCGCCGCGGTCGGGCTCATCGAATAGGCGCGGATCACCGCGTGCGCGGGCACGAACAGGCGGCCGGTCGCCGCGGCCGGCGTGGCGAAGTGGTTCGCCCCGCCGATGTTGAACGTATGCAGCTGGGCACCCGTCGCGGGGTCCAGGCCGTAGAGCGTGCCGGCCGGATCGATGGTCCACACGACACCACCGGCGACGATCGGCGGACCCGCGAACGAGACCCCCGGACCCTGCCACGCGAACGCGAATGACGGAGTCGACAAGTTGACGTTGAGCGCGACCAGGCCGTTGTTGCAGGGCGCGTAGACGTAGGGTGCGGCGTAGGCGCTACCGCCGAAGGCGGCGTCCGCCGTCAGCCCCGGGCAGACGTGCGCGCTGAACCGCGCGGCGCCGACGCCGCCCATGTTGGTGGTGTTGACGAGGTAGCCATCGCCCGCCTTGCCGACCTGGAAGATCAGGCTGTTCGAGAGCAACATGGGACCCACCGACCCCAGGTCGGTATCGCCCGCGTTCAGCGATGCATAGTTGGTCGGCGCCCAGTAATCGAGCAGGGCGAGGGTCGATGACAGCTTGAGGACGCTTTCCCCGTAGTCGAACGGGTTGCAGCTCGCGCCGCAACTGGTATTTCCGGTTGCGGCGTAGACATTGCCGGACCCGTCCACGGACAGGCCGCCGGCGGCCCAGATGCCGCCCATGGCGGGCCCATTTGGCAAGGAGAACGAAAGCACCGAACCTGGGCCGCTGGCCAGCGCCGCGACGACCCATCCGCTGTAGGGCTGGCAGTCACCGGCCCGTCCGCCGAACGGGATATAGACGCGGCCGTTGGCGAGCGCGAGCGCGCCGCGCTGACCCTGGTATCGAGGATCGAAGTTGGCCGGAGCGATCGTTTCGTGCCACGACGTCGCGCCGGTGCTGATGTTGATGGCGTAGAGCTCGTAGTGCGTGCTCGGGCTGCTCAGCGTGGCGACGACGTAGATGAGACCGGTGGTCGTGTCGACGACCGGTGTGCCGGTGACGCCGACCGGGTTGATGTTGCCGCAGGGAAGGCTCGACGATGACACCGGCGTGCCGAGCGATGCCGACCAGAGCACGGCCCCGCTGGCCGCGTTCAGACCGTAGACATTGTTCTGTTCCGTCGCAACGAGGACGGTGTTGCCGACGATCACGGGCTCGGCGTAGACTTCCCCGCTGACCGTCGTGTTCCACACGTTCGCGACGGAGGTCGCCACCGGGTCGATGTTGTCGTTCCCGGTGTGGGCCGGATCGAAGTGATACATCGGCCAATCGGCGAGGACGCTCGTGGGCAGCAGCGCGAGCGCCAGAGCGAAGGCGAGCATCATCCGGCGAAAAGAGGGCATGTTCATCAGCGCAAACGTGTGAAGCGCCGATACCTTACCCGATCGTTAGGGTCCGGATGGCCCAACGGCATCCGGCGCTTTCCGTACAGCCCGACTGGTCTCTTATTGCACCAGGAGCTGCTTGGCGACGTCGTGATTCGGCCAGAAGGCTCCCGCCTGGACCAGGGGCGCGCCGCCGAACTGGTGGAGCCCACCCCATCCGTCCAGCACCCATCCCATCGGATGCGCCGCGGTGCTGGACGCCGACAGACTCACGGCCCGCGCGATATCCCAATTCGGCCAGAAGCCACTGAGCATCGTCACCGGACCCGCCGAGCCGAATGGATGCACACCGCCCCAGCCGTCGAGGGTCACACCGGAGACGTTGCTCGCGGTCGCCCCGGGTGTCAGCGCGATGGCGCGCGCGATGTTCCAATTCGGCCAGTAGCCGAAGTTCGTGATCGCCGGAGGCATGGGGTTGGAGCCGATGGCAAATACGTGCAGGCCGCCCCACCCATCGAGGACATAGCCACCGGTGCCGTCACTGAGCAGCGCCACGCGCCTGGCGATATCCCAATTTTTCCAGTAGCCGGCTCCCCAGGTCGGCGGCGCCCCTCCAAACGGGTGAAGGCCTCCCCAGCCGTCGAGGACATATCCCTGGGCGCGCACGCCAGACGCCCCAGGTAACAGCGCGACGTCGCGCGCAATGTCGAAGCCCGAAAAGTAGGCGGCCCCCGCGGCCGGCGGTGCGGCACCGAAAGGATGCAATCCGCCGTACCCGTCGAGGACGTAACCGCCGGACCCGTCGGTGAAGATCGCCGCGGACCGCGCGATGTTCCAGTTGGGCCACATCAGTCCCGAGTAAAACGGCGGGGCCCCGGATGCCGGATAGAGGCCGCCGTACGCGTCGAGCGTGTAACCCATTCCGGTCCTGGTGGTCGTGACTGGCGCCTGGGTCGGTGTCGGCGTCGGCGTCGGCGTGGGCGTCGGCGTCGGCGGCGTCGGCGTCGGCGTCGGCGTCGGCGTCGGTGTTGGCGGCGTCGGTGTTGGCGCCGGCGTGGGCGTCGGCGTTGCCGTGGGCGTGGGCGTCGCCGTCGGCGTTGCCGTGGGCGTGGGCGTGGGCGTCGCCGTCGGCGTGGGCGTCGCCGTCGGCGTGGGTGAGGGCGTCGGCGCCGCCGCCGGTGCGAGGAATGGGATCAGCCCCGACGCGATCGGGCTTCCGAGTCCGGTCACCATGTCATAGCCCGGAGCGGCGCTGCAGGGGGCGCCGCAGGTACCGTTTGTGCCGCTCACGATGTCGCGGTAATCGTTGCCGTAGGCGGATCCAGTCGCCGCCTGATAGATGATGGCGTTCGTCGCCGAGAGGGGGCTCGACCGAACCGCATTGGCATCGGCCAACAGGCCGGCCCACTGCGGCGCTCCAGAACTCGTCCCACCCACCTCGTACCAGCCGCTGACGCCGTTGATCGGCGTCGAGTCGAACACCGCGACGCCGGTGCTGGGATCGCCCTGGTAACTGACATCGGGAACCGCCCGCGTCGCGGCCGCGATGCCGAACTTCGCCTGGTAGGACGGCAGCGCTTCATACTGGCTGGCGCCGCCGCCACTTCCGCTCCAGGCGGTCTCCGGCGCCGTCAGTCCTCCTTGGGCGTCGAGCGCCAGACTGGTGCCACCGACGCCGATGACATATGGCGAGGCGGCCGGATATTGAACGCCCGTTCCCTTATCGCCCGACGCGGCCGTGAAGCTCACGCCGGCGACGTTGAAGTGGCGGTCGTCGAGCGTTTCGTCGCTGGCCTCCACCGCACCCCAGCTCATGGAGACGACCGAGGTGCCTTGGGCGACCGCATAGTCGACGGCGCCGAACAGGTTGTTGGTCAGCTTGTCGACCGACTCGACGAGCAGGATCTTCGCCCCCGGCGCAATGGCGTGCACCCACTCGACGTCGAGTGCGATCTCCTGAGCCCAGCCTCCGTCCGTTGCCGGCGTCCCCTGCGGTGTCGCTTTGGTCAGACATCCGCCCGCCACCGTGCAGGCGGGCAGACCAAACTGCGCGTCGAAGGTTTGCAGGTCGGCCTCGATGGTCGGGTCGTCGTAGGCGTCGACGATGCCGATCGTCTGTCCCGCGCCGCAGGTCGCCGCGCCAGCGCAGGCCAGCTGGTCGATCTGATAGGCGTGCAGGATCTGCTGGGGCTGATAGCCAGAGACGTAGCCGGGAGTGGCTGCACGATGGACGTGAAGCGGCGGCGTCGCCGGCCGGGGACGGGAAGCCGCAAATGCTGAGCTCGAGCCTGCCAGGGCCGCAAGCCATGTGGCCGACAGGGCTGCGAGCAATGCCGCCGCGGATCTCCGGGTGTGCCTCCCCAACCCAAACGGTATAACGACGCTAGCAGGCTGTAACGTACGCCGGCCGCCATGCCTGATGGCCCCCATCTAACCCTCCCCCGCAACCGGGGGAGGGAAGGTCTCCCGATAAGGGGAGCGAAAAATCTGCTTACTGAACGACGAGCTGGACGCCGAGGTTGGTATTGGGCCAGTAACCACCGGTCGGCACCGCCGCGGCGCCGCCGAACTGATGCAGGCCGCCCCAGCCGTCGAGCACCCAGCCCTGCGGCTGGGCTGGCGTGCTGCCGGGCGCCAGACGAATCGCGCGGGCGATGTCCCATCCGTTCCAGTAGCCACCGGCCCGGGTCGGACCCGCCGTCCCGAATGGATGCAGGCCGCCGAAACCGTCCAGCGTCACCCCGGACACGTTGGCGGCGGTGCTGCCGGGCGTCAGCACGATGTCGCGGGCGATATCCCAACCGGGCCAGTAGGCATAGTTCGTGATGGCGGGCGGCACGGGATTGCTGCCGACGGCAAACGCGTGCGGCCCACCCCAGGCGTCGAGCGTATAGCCGCCGGTCCCATCGCTGAGCAGCACAACGCGCTTGGCGAGGTTGCTATTGGGCCAGTAGCCGAAGCCCCAGACCGCCGGTGCGCCGCCGAATGGATGCAGTCCGCCCCAGGCGTCGAGCGTGTAGCCTGACGCGTGCGCGCTCGTCGAGCTGGGCAGCAGGACGACGTCCCGGGCCAGGTCGGCGCCGGGCCAGTAGGCCACCGGTCCGGGAGGAGCGGCCGAGCCGAACTGGTGGAGGCCGCCGGATTGATCGAGGACGTAGCCCCCGCTTCCGTCAGGAAGGATCACCGCGGAGCGGGCGATGTTTTGACCCGGCCAGTAGGCCGACATCGCGGGGTTGGCGGAAGATCCGTCGCCGTGCACCCCACCCCAGGCGTCGAGCGTGAACATGCTGTGCACGGGGTAGGGCGCGATGCCGCTCGTCGTGTTGGACGGTGCGCTGTTGCCGTTGAGATTGACGGCCATCACGCTGAACGAGTAGGTCGTACTGGGATTGAGAGATGGCACGGTCACGCTTCGCGCCGTGGGACCGACACTCGTCGTGCTCCCGCCCGGCGTGGTCGTGATGGTGTAGCCCGTGACCGGCGTCCCGCCGTCGTAGGAGGGCGCGGACCAGCCGACGGTCGCCCCGAAGTTGGCCGGCGACGCGGCGGCGTTCAGCGGCGGCCACGGCACCGAGGTCGGCACGATGCTGTTGGAGGCGCTCGACCAGAAGCCGTTGCCGACCGCGTTCTGCGGCAACACCGTGAAGGTGTAGGTGGCGCCGTTGGTGAGCCCGGTAACGGTCGCCGTCAGTTTGCTCCCGCTGACCGTCGCACTCGCGCCAGCCGGCGAGGCCGCCACCACGTAGTCGAGGACCGGCAGACCGCCGTCGAAGGCGGGCGGCTGCCAGCTGACGACGGCCGAGGAATTCGCGGCGACCGCCGTCACGTTTTGCGGCGCCGTCGGCAGGGGATCCATCGGGTTTCCGGTCAGCCAGAGGTCACCGATGTTGGATGGCCAGGGGTCCGCGCCGGTCGCCCCGTTCCACCCGAAGGGATCGATCGCCGTCCACGAGCTGGTGATGTAGACGCCGAAATGTAGGTGCGGCCCGCTGCTGCAGCCGGTGTTGCCGCTCTGCGCGATCACCATCCCACGGTCCACGGCCTGGCCGGCGCTCACGTAGATCGCGTTGAGGTGTCCGTAGCGGGTGCTTTCCCCATTCGGGTGGGTGATGATGATCGTCTGCCCGTAGCACGGATTGACCGAGTCGATCCCGGCGAGCTGGACGGTCCCGCTCGCGGCCGCGCGGACATTTTCGTAGTAGAGCGGCATGTCCCAGCCGTTGTGGCCATCGTAGTAGACGTAGTCATGGCCGCCTTTCGTCATGGCGTATCCCTTGGAGAACGAGGGGTCGACGCCGTTCGTCGAGTAGGCGACGTTGCCATCGGAGTCGCAGATCTTCCCGTCGATGCTGTAGTCCGGGTTGCAGTGGTCGAAGATCGAGGTGGCGAGGTGGAACCCGAGATACGGTCGGGTCAGGAAGGCGTTCGATAGATCGACCGAGGGCGTTACCGCGCGGCTGCCGAACAGGGCGCCCGCGCGCATCTTCGGCATCTGGTCGGCGATGGGATGCGTGACCCGCGGGCCGGCCAGCGGCTTGAGGTGCTCATCCTTGATAAAAGACGGCTGGACCGAGCGAGCGGCGCTCGCCCAACCAACCGGCACACCCTGCTGGAAGGAGGCGAGCACGGCGACCGCGGCGACGAGCGAGAGAAGCCGGGTTTGCATCACGAAAGAACCTCCCGCATTTCGTTTCGACGCCACGAACCGGCGAATCCTTCACGCTGCCTTTCCCACACCGGAGGCAGCTATTCGGGCGCCGGCCCGGCTTCCCGCTCCCTTCCCGGACGACTTACTCGACGAGGAGCTGCACGGCGACGTCGCGGTTCGGCCAGTAGACGTACGAATAGATCGTTGGCGCGCCGCCGAAGGGATGGATCCCTCCCCAGCCGTCCATCATCCAGCCCTGCGGCTGGGCGGCCGTGCTGGCCGGCGAGAGCCGCACGGCCCGCGCGATGTCCCAATTTGGCCAGAAGCCCGAGCTGAGCACGGCACCTGCTGATCCGAACGGGTGCAGGCCACCCCAGCCGTCGAGGGTCACACCCGAGACGTTGGCCGCCGTGCTTCCCGGGGTGAGGGAAACGTCGCGGGCGATGTTCCAGTTGGGCCAGAAGGCGCCTCGGATCGACGGCGGCATCGGGTTCGCGCCGACGGCGAAGGGGTGCAATCCGCCCCAGCCATCGAGGATGTATCCGCCGCTGCCGTCGCTCAGCAGCGCGACGCGTTTCGCGATATCCCAGTTCGGCCAGAAGGCGCCGCCCCAGGTCGCCGGCGCCCCGCCAAACGGATGCAGGCCGCCCCAACCGTCGAGCGTGTAGCCGCTCGCGTGGGTGGTCGTCGACGATGGGAGCAAGACGATGTCGCGCGCGATGTTCCAGCCGTTCCAGTAGGCCTCGTCAGAGACAGGCGCCGCCTGACCGAACTGGTGCAGGCCCCCGTAGCCGTCTAGCACATAGCCACCGCTGGAGTCGGAAAGGAGGGCGGCGGAGCGAATGATCGGCCAGTTCGGCCAGTAGCCGCTACCGCCCTCCGGCACGGACGAGGCATCCGCGGTAATGCCGCCGTAGGCATCGATCGTGTACATGCCCTTGAAGGGGTAGGTCACGACGAATTTGCCGGCGATCGCGTTCCAGAGATCTTGCGAGGTGCCGTCGTAGCCGAGCGCCCACATCCCGGCGCCCCTCAGGTTGTTCGCGTTGACCAGGTCGTATTTCTTGGCCAGCGACGCGGCGTTGTCGTAATACAGCTCGCGCCAGCTGTTGTGATTACCCTGGCAGGGATCATTGACCGGCGGACTCCACCAGGAGGCCCAGGGCGACTGGGCCGTGCTATCCCACGCGACGCTGAGCTGCTGGGCGCCGCACGAGAGGTCGTCCAGGACGCCGGCGTAGGTGGTGGCGGTGGCGCCGGATCCGGAGACGATCGAGGCGTACGGTTGATTGCTCGTCGTCGACCACTTATAAGCGTAGTAAGGCACGCCCAGGATGACCTTCGAGGCGGGCGCCTTCGTCAGATACTGCGCGACGGAGCTCGAATCGTTGTAGGTCCAGCCATAGAGGGGTGCGTTGGGACCGGCGTGGCCCGACATGTTCCCGAACGACATGTCGTAGGCCATGATGAAAAACGCGTCCACGTTTGGCGACAGCGCTCCGATGTTGAAGAAGCCGCCATCCCAGCTGGCCGAACCCGAATACGTGTCGACGCTGACCATGGCGCGCGCCCAGCGTTGGTGGACCTGCGTTAGGAGCTGACCCATGAAGCTGGTGAAGTCGGTTTGCAGGTTCGGATACGCCGGATCGTTCGCGCCCTCGAAGTCGACGTTGACGCCGTCGAGCCCGCGTTGCGCGATGGCGTTGATGGTGTTGTCGATCAACGTCTGCCGGACGCTACTCGAGCTGACAATCGAGTTGATCGTCGCATCGTTGAAGGCTTTGATCACGACCACCGCCCGGTCGCCGGCCTGGTGGGCGCGATTGAAGGTGTCGACGAGATTCTGGCTGTTCCAGCCGGTCCATCCCTGGTCCGTGGTATTGAAGGTGCCGTCGCCGTTGACGGTCAGACCAAAGTAGGCGACCGTGCTCAGAAGCGAGTAGTTCCAGTTCGCGTTCTGGCTCAGTGCCCAGTAGGGCGCGAAGCCGAAGACTTCACGAAAGAGCTGGCTGTTCGTGGTCGCCCGCGGTGTCAGGGCTCGCGGCGCCATCGAGCCGCGTGCCGGCGCTAATTGAAGTTTCAGCCCCGCGTGGGCCGCGTCCTCACGCGCGTGGGGGCCGACTGACGGGTCACGCTGCGTGGTGCTGGACGCCGGCGCCACGCTCGACGCCCGCGCCGGGCTCGCTGAGACCGCCAGCACTATCAGCGCCGCAATACAAGCCCCAATACAGGCAGTCCGACACCTGCGGACCATGGCCTCCACGACCCCGGATGCTAGTCGCCCAACCGGCAGCGAAACGAGCGCCCCGACTGTAACCTTATATTTGCGTCCGCCTTCGGCGGCTTTTGATTCCCTCTCCTCCTGAGGGAGGGAGCGTTCTTATTCCCTCGCCCTCTGGGGGAGGGCAGGGAGCGGGCTCTCCGTCCGCGCAACCGCGTCCCACCATTCCACGGTCTGGCGCAGCCCGGTGAGAAAATCCGTCGAGGCGCGGAAGCCGAACTCGCGTTGCGCGCGACTGACGTCCAGGGAGCGTCGCGGCTGGCCATTCGGTTTGCTCGTATCCCAGCGGATCGCGCCGTCGTAGCCGATCAGCTTGGTGAGCACCGAAACGAGCTCCTTGACGGTGATCTCCATGCCGGAGCCGATGTTGACCGGCTCGGCACCGTCGTAGCGCTCGGCGGCGAGCACGATCGCCTCGGCGGCGTCCTCTACATAGAGAAACTCGCGGCTGGCCGACCCGTCACCCCAGACCTCGACGGCATCGGCTCCGGTTTGCCTGGCCGACCAGACCTTGCGGATCAGGGCCGGGATGACGTGCGAGGATCGCGGATCGAAGTTGTCGCCTGGCCCGTAGAGATTGACCGGGAGAAGAAAGATGCCGTTGAAGCCGTACTGCTGGCGGTAGGCCTGGGCCTGGACCAGGAGCATTTTCTTCGCGAGTCCGTAGGGCGCGTTGGTCTCCTCCGGATAACCGTTCCACAGATCGTCTTCGTGAAACGGCACCGGCGTAAACTTCGGGTACGCGCAGACGGTGCCGATCGCGACGAACTTGGGGACGCCTGCCCGCCGCGCCTCTTCCATCAGCTGCGCGCCCATCATGAGGTTGTCGAAAAAGAGGGTCGCCGGATTCTCGCGATTGAATCCGATGCCACCGACGCGTGCCGCCATGTGGATGACGAGGTCCGCGTTCTGTACCACCTGGCGGCAGTTCTCACGGTCCAGAAGGTCCGTCGTTTTCGAGCGCGGAACCAGGACGTCGGTCGCGCCGCGCTCCTTCAGTCGAGCCACGACGCGGGAGCCGAGGAAACCGGCGCCGCCGGTCACGACGACTCGCTTGTTCGCGAGCGGGCCAAGCCCGCCGCCGTTGGCCGATGCAGGATGACTCACAAGCTCGATGATAACGGGGCGTGAGCAAGCCCCGGGTCCTCTACGACGCGACGCTGGCCGTGAATCCGGCTGGAACTGGAACTTTTGTGCGTGGCTTGCTCGAGGGCCTGAAAGCCCAGGCCGAGATCGACGTCTTTACCTCTGCGTTCGAGTCGTCGTCACTGTCGGCGCTCGATACGGACCGAAGGAGTCTGGCGGCCCGCTTGCGCAACAGCCTGCGTCACCTGGACTACTACCTCAATGTCCTTCCACGCCGCGCCGAGGCGATGGCGTGCGACATCATTTACTGTCCCAGCTCGCTCGTGCCACTCCGAGGACGGCGACCGTTTCTTACGACCGTCTTCGATCTGACCCAGCTGACCCTTTCCAGCACCCAGGACCGCATGAGCGGCACCTACGCTCGTGCGATGCTGCGCCGGGGCCTGGGGCTGGCGACGGCCTTCTGCACCATCTCCCAGGCCGTCCGCGCGGAGCTCACCGGGCGCTTTCCTGATATCAAGCCCGACCGCGTGCACGTCACCTACCCGGGCCCCAATCCGCAACTGCTGGCCGCGGCTGCCGTCCCCGCCGCCATTCCGGATCGCCCCTTCGTGTTGATGGTGGGCACCATGGAGCCCCGGAAGAATCATCTGACGATGCTCCGCGCGCTCGCCGAGCACGTCGCGCGCCGTCCGGGCTCCGGGTTAACCCTGGTGGCTGCGGGTTCGGCCGGCTGGCGGTATCAGCCGGTGCTGCGCGCGATCGACCAGCTCGGCCTGCGCGACCGGGTCGTTCGTCTCGGCCCGGTTGACCCGGGCGCGCTCAAATGGCTGTACCAGCACGCTCGGGCACTCGTCTTCCCCTC
>Ga0070698_100000052_pt1 | contig 82128 bp, 77 predicted proteins | sample KBSK1502metaG_FD_65477 | JGI IMG/M metagenome (GOLD analysis project Ga0070698, IMG submission 65477) | Corn, switchgrass and miscanthus rhizosphere microbial communities from Kellogg Biological Station, Michigan, USA - KBS K1-50-2 metaG | ecosystem: Host-associated > Plants > Roots >... | reverse complement strand
GTTACTCGAATTGTGACTACGTTGAGCAACCTTCGGCCGCGCTTCGTCGTCTTACCGTGTGACTGGGTGCCGCTTGGGGGGTTGCGGCCCAGTCGCCGTGATGAGAACCGGGCTTCATCTCGGGGGAAGCCCGGACAGTGGACCGGCCCCGACCCTGCCGGTCACCCCCGCGGGCGCACTTCGGCCACCGCCAGCGCCCGCGGGGGTTCTCATCATGTGCGCCTCGCACGCTCATGTGCCTCTCACGCTCGCGTGCGCCTCTCGCGCCCACATGCCTCTCACGCGCCCGGGAATCTGACTTGGCCGCGCCGCGTTAACAAGGTAGCGTTTCCCAACGTGTCGTCCGGCGTTCGCGCCAGCGGCACGGGACAACTCAATAGGGGGTGACAGGCTTCGACTTTGGTAGTCGAACCAGGGGAAGCGGGCCGAGGGTCGCGGTGGCGACCTCGTTAATCACGTGACCGCAAACCATAAGTGCCAACGCAAAGCGCACTGACCTCGCTCTCGCTGCCTAGCAGCGATTTCTGAGGTCTGTCAGCCCGGGACCGCCTCCGGCCCGGATCCTGGCATCAGCTAGGAGGCTCAACTAACCGGCGCGGCCGCGGGGCCGGTTAGGAAACCAAACAGCGGCTGAGCCCGTCGGCGGCTGGCCTGCCGGACCGCCGGGGCTGAGAAAAGCGACGCAGGCTGCGCCCGGAGAAGCCCTGGTGAAGCACCGAAGGACGCGGGTTCGATTCCCGCCACCTCCAAGAGTGCTCAGTCCAAGTCCTGAGCATTGTTGGAGGTGAAAACGTCACTCTCGTACCGAGCCAAGATCGCGCGCGCCCAGGCGATCGCGTCGCTCACCCGTGTGCCCGTCGGTTGCGGGCGCGTCCAGAGTTCCAGGTTCTCGGGACGGTTGTCGTCCCGGACGCCGTTTCGATGATGAACCGACTCCTCCGGCAGCAGGTATCGGCCGAGTAGCTGTTCCATCACGAGGATGTGCTCGAAGACGTACTGTCCCCGGCCTCGACGCGGGTGTCCCGGTGCCCAGACCATGACGTAGCCAGCCTTATGACGAGTGCGGCCACCTTGCCAGCGGCCATTTGACGCTCCGCCTACTGGTCGGCAGGCCGCGCAGGTAGCCGACTTCCCCTGCTTGGGCGCCCCGCACGCACAGAAGTCTCTGGAGCGGCATGCGGGACAGCGAAGGTGTCGGCTGGAGGGCTGGTAGCTGCGGCCGCAATTGGCGCACACCCGGATAGCCATAGCGGCAGTCTATCGAATCTGTGTTCGCAATACTCGGTTTTGTGCCGTGTCCCCGCCTGCCGCGGGTCAGCGGGGGAGGGCTCGCAGGACGTAGTCGGCGATGGCGGCGGCGTGGCGGTCGCGGTCGGCGTGGATAGCGGCGCGACGCGCGCCGGGAGTGAGCACGACGAGCCGCAGCACGCGGCCCATGATCGCGTCGATGATCAGCTCGGGCGCGGTGCCCGGGGGGAGCTCGCCGCGGTCGAGCGCGGCCGCGACGACCGCCTGGCCGGTGCCGAACCGGGCCCGCACGATGCTCTGCACCATGTCATCGAAGTGCGGCGGGTACTGCCCGGCCTCGATGAGGACGCGGGGCAGCACCATGGCCTTGGGGCCCACGTACATGGCGATGACCTGCCGGGCGATGGCGGTCAGGCAGCCGCGCAGGTCGGTCAAGTCGGCGCGCTCGTCCGGCGGCTCGGCGAGCCGTTCCAGCGCCGCCAGCAGCAGCGCCTCCTTGGTGGGCCAGCGGCGGTACAGCGCCGCCTTGCCGGCCGGCGCGCGGCGGGCGACGGCGTCCAGGGTGAACCCGGCCCAGCCGACCTCCCCGTACACGGTGAGCGCGGCGGTCAGCACCCGGTGGTCGATGTCAGGGTCGGCGGGCCGTCCCCGCCCCCCGTGAGCCGGCGCCCCGTGAGCCGGCGCCCCGTGAGCCGGCGCCCCGTGAATCGGCGCGGTCATCCCTTCAGCCGGTAGCGGACGGGCAGGTGTTTGAGCCCGCCGACGAACGTGGTGGCGGTCCACTCGGGCCGCCCGGCCAGCTCGATGGACTCCAGGCGGGGCAGCAGCTCGGCGAACAGCGCACCGGTCTCCATCCGGGCCAGCGCGGCGCCGAGGCAGTAGTGCACGCCGAACCCGAACGCGAGGTGCTTGTTCGGGTCGCGCCCGACGTCGAACCGGAACGGGTCGCTGAACACCTCCACGTCCCGGTTGCCCGAGGGGTAGGACAGCAGCACCGCCTGGCCCTCCTGGACCGCGACCCCGGCCACCTCGGTGTCGGCGGCCGCGGTGCGCATGAACTCCTTGACCGGGGTGACCCAGCGGATCATCTCGTCCACCGCGGTCGGCATCATCGCCGGGTTCTCCCGCAGCCGGTCCAGCTCGCCCGGGTGCTCGACGAGCGCGTGCAGCCCGCCGGCGATCGTGGAGCTGGTCGTGTCGTGGCCGGCGGTGGCGATGATCACGTAGTACGAGGCGACGTCGATGTCCGACAGGAATTCGCCGTCCACCCGCGCGTTGGCGATCGCCGAGGCCAGGTCGCCGGTCGGGTTCGCCCGGCGCGCGGCCGTGATGCCCTGGAAGTAGCCGAAGAAGTCGAGCAGCGTCGCGAGCAGCTCGTCCGGCGTGGTGCCGCGCTGCAGCTCGGGGTCGTCGCCGCCGAACAGCTCCTGGGTGAGCCTGAGCAGCCGCGGGAAGTCCGATTCGGGCAGGCCGAGCAGCGACAGGATGACGTAGAGCGGGTAGTGCACGGCGATCTCCGAAGCGAAGTCGCACTCCCCGCCGTACTCGCCCATCCGGTCCACGTACTGCCGGGCGAGCTCGGCGATGCGCTCGCCCATCGCCCGCATGGCCCTGGGCCTGAACCAGTCGGCCCCGATCGCCCGTACCACCCGGTGCTGCGGGTCGTCCATGTGGATGAGAGTGCGCAGGCCGATGCCCTCGGCCTCCCGCTGCCGCGCCACCGCGTCCATCTCGGCGGTCGCCAGCAGCGGCCGCGGGGCATTGCGGAACAGCGCGTGGTTCCGCTCGATCTCCATGATGTCCGCGTGCCGGGTGACGGCCCAGAACGGGTCGAACCCGTCCGCCTCCACCCAGTGCACGGGCGCCGCCCGGCGCAGCAGCGCGAGCGCCTCGTGCAGCCTGGCCTCGTCGGCGTAGGACGAGGCGTCGGTGAGCGCGCGTCCGGCCTCGGTCACGGTGAGGGTCATCGCCTGTCTCCCGTCGTCTGGTCTCCCGCCGCCCGCTCATGCTCGTCCGCTCGGGCGTACTGGTCCCGCAGCAGCCGCTTGTACAGCTTGCCGGTGGGATGGCGGGGCAGGTCGGCGTGGAAATCGACCGACCGGGGGCACTTGTAGTGGGCGAGCCGGTCGCGGCAGTAGCCGATCAGCTCGGCCGCGAGCGCCGGACCCGCGTCCGCCATCGACACCGGCTGCACGACGGCCTTCACCTGTTCGCCCATGTCGGGGTCGGGTACCCCGATGACCGCGACATCGGCCACCTTCGGGTGCACGGCGAGCACGTTCTCGGCCTCCTGCGGGTAGACGTTCACGCCGCCGCTGATGATCATGTTGGACACCCGGTCGGTGAGGTAGATGAAACCGTCCTCATCCAGGTGGCCGACGTCGCCGAGGGTGGTCCAGCCGCGCCCCTTGGGGTCGCGGGACGCCGCGGTCTTCACCGGGTCGCGGTGGTACTCGAACGCCGGGCCGCCGGCGAAGTAGATGGTCCCGGCCGCGCCCGGCGGCAGCTCGTCGCCGGCGTCGTCGAGCACGTGCGGCTCGCCGATCAGCGACCGGCCGACCGTGCCCTTGTGCGTCAGCCAGTCCGCCGAGTTGGCGTACGTGAACCCGGCCGCCTCGGTGCCGGAGTAGTACTCGTGCAGCACCGGCCCCCACCACTCGATCATCTGCTCCTTGACCGGGACCGGGCACGGCGCGGCGGCGTGGATGGCGTACTTCAGGCTGGACAGGTCCCGCCCGGCCCGGATCCCGGCGGGCAGCTTGAGCATCCTGATGAACATCGTGGGGACCCACTGGCTGTGCGTGACCCGGTACGTCTCGATCGCCTCGAGCGCCCGCTCGGGGTCGAACTTCTCCATGACCACCACGGTCGAGCCGAACCGGTGCATCGTCAGGCAGTACCGCAGCGGCGCGGCGTGGTACAGCGGCGCCGGGGACAGGTACACCGAGCCGGAGTCCGGCGGGAACAGCAGCGATATCAGCTGGTAGAGCGGGCCCGGGGTGCCCATCGGGGTCAGCGGCAGCTCCGGCTGGACGCCCTTGGGGCGGCCGGTCGTGCCCGAGGAGTAGAGCATGTCCGCGCCCTCCGCCTCGTCCGGCAGCGGGGCGGCCGGGGCGGCGGCGGTGACCTCCTCGTACGAGGCGAAGCCGTCGGCCGCCGAGTCCAGCATGAGCCGCAGCCGGACGCGCGGCGTCACCTCCGCCAGCTTCGCCGCGACGTCGGCCTGCGCCGCCGACGTGATGAAGACCCGCGCCTCGCAGTCATCGACGATGTAGCCGGCCTCGTCGGCCTGCAGCCTGGTGCTGACCGGCGTGTAGTACAGCCCGGACCGCTGCGCCGCCCAGGCGGCCGCCAGGAACTCCCAGCGGTTCTCCAGCATGAACGCGACGTGGTCACCGTGCCGCAGCCCGGCGCCGGCCAGCACGTGCGCGAGCTGGTTGGCCGCCGCGTCCAGCTCGGCGAAGGTCACCACCCGGCCCGAGCCGGTCATGATCACCGCCGCCTTGCCCGGCTGCTCGGCCGCGATCTTCCCCAGGTGCATGACGGGCCCCTCGTGGTGCGCCCGGCGTGATGCCGGCGACGGCGGGCAGGAACGTTTCAGACAAAGTTCGTCTGATATTCCTCTACCCTAGAACGCCATTCGGTTTCAAGCAAGAGTATCCGCGCGACGGGCGGGGTCTGAGGGCACGGTGTGGTCTACAATGCAACCGACCAGTAACAACGTCGCCCCCCGGAGCTGCTGGTGACCCCGAGGAATGCCGCGCTCGCCGCGCTCGCCGCGCTCGGCGTGCTGGTCGCCGTCCTGTTGCCCGACCTGCCGGCCGCGGCGCGCGCCGGAACGTCGCCCCTCCTCTATGACTACGAGTTCCGCGGCACGACCGGCACCGTCCCCAACTCGGCGCCCTTGGGTCCGGTGGCGCCGCTGACGCTGATCGGCACCTGGACGGCGGTCCCGGCCGGGGTGCGCTTCCGCGGAAACACCAGCGGGCACGAGTCGGTGGCGTACGGCCGGCCGGCCACCGGGTACAGCCTCGACGAGCCGGCCCGCGCCGCCGTGGGCTTCGGCGCGCGCATCGTCTACGACGCCCCCGCCACCGGCACGTGCTTCCCCGACACGCCCAACGTCACCCAGATCGGCCGGTACTCCGCGCAAACTACCGCGGCCCAGCTCAAGCTCCAGCTGTCCAGCTGCACCACCAGCAGCACCCAGGTGATGATGGAATGCCGGATCGCCGGCGCGCTGACGGCGCCGGACGCCCCGCCGCTCGTCAGCACGCTTCCCCTGGTCAACGGGGATCCCTACAACATCTCCTGCGTCAAGTCGCCGGACGGGGCGAGCGGTACGACGACGATCACGCTGACGGTCACCGACCTGAATCCCGCCAGCGGCGGCCAGTCCGTCACCGACACCTTCACGGTGCCCGACCTGGGTTACCTCAGGACCAATGAGTACATCACCGCGGGCAACACGTATCCGCTGCCTCCGCCGGCCCAGAACACCGACCAGCTCAACGGCGTCGTCACGAGGGCCGTGTACTGCGCCGGCGGGCCGCTGAACGTGAGCTCGTGCCTGGCCCTCCATCTGCCGGCGCGGTAACGGCGGCCGCCGGGAACCACCCGGCTCACGAGTCGGGCAGGTCCAGCCGCAGCGGCGGCCCGGTCTTCTTCTGCACCTCCTCGACGCTGACCCCGGGCGCGAGCTCGCGCAGCACGAGCCCGTCCGGCTCGACGTCGAGGACGGCCAGGTCGGTGACGATGCGGTTGACGCAGGCCCGGCCGGTCAGCGGCAGCGAGCACTCGGTGACGATCTTGTGACCGCCGTCCCGCGCGGTGTGCTCCATCATCACGAGCACCCGCTTGGCCCCGTGCACGAGGTCCATCGCGCCGCCCATGCCTTTGACGACCTTGCCCGGGATCATCCAGTTGGCCAGGTCGCCGCGCGCCGAGACCTGCATGGCGCCGAGCACCGCCACGTCGATGTGGCCGCCGCGGATCATGCCGAAGCTGGTGGCGGAGTCGAAGATCGACGCGCCGGGCAGCAGCGTGACCGTCTCCTTGCCCGCGTTGATCAGGTCGGCGTCCACCTCGTCCTCGGTCGGGTACGGGCCGACGCCCAGCAGGCCGTTCTCGCTCTGCAGCGTCACGAACACCCCGTCCGGGACGAAGTTCGGCACCAGCGTGGGCATCCCGATGCCCAAGTTGACGTAGGAGCCGTCGGGCAGCTCCCTGGCCACCCGCGCGGCGAGCTCGTTCCTGGTCAGCGCCATCAGCTCCGCACCGTCCGCTTCTCGATCCGCTTGCCCTCGGGACCGACGACGACCACCCGCTGGACGAACACGCCGGGCACGTGCACCAGGTCAGGGTCGATCTCGCCCGGCTCGGCCAGCTCCTCGACCTCGGCGATCGTCACCCGGCCGGCCATCGCGCACAGCGGGTTGAAGTTGCGCGCGCTGGAGTGGAAGACGAGGTTGCCGTGCCGGTCGCCCCGCGCGGCGCGCACCAGCCCGAAGTCGCACACGATCGCGTGCTCGAGCACGTACTCCCGGCCGCCGAAGACCCGCGTCTCCTTGGCCGGCGACGCCAGCGCGACCCCGCCGGAGCCGTCGTAGCGCCACGGCAGCCCGCCCTCGGCGACCATCGTGCCCACCCCCGCCGGGGTGTAGAACGCCGGGATACCAGCTCCGCCGGCGCGCAGCCGTTCGGCCAGCGTTCCTTGCGGCACGAGCTCGACCTCAAGCTCGCCGCCGAGGAACTGCCGCTCGAACTCCTTGTTTTCCCCCACGTAGGAGCCGACCGCGCGCCGTATCCGCTTGGCGCGCAGCAGCTGGCCCAGGCCCCAGTCGTCAACGCCGCAGTTGTTGCTGACGGCGGTCAGGTCCGCGGTACCCCGCTCGAGCAGCGCCGCGATCAACGCGATCGGCACCCCGCAGAGCCCGAATCCGCCCACCGCCAGGCTCGCGCCGTCCGGGATGCCGGCGACCGCTTCGGCCGCCGACGCGATCACCTTGTCCATGCCGCCACCGTAGCCTCTGGCGGCCGTTAAAGAGAATTCTCCCGAACGGCCTCCGCCGGCTCCCTCGCGCAATGCCACCCCAGCGGCGCAAAGAACCGCGTATTGCACGGCGCGGCACATTCCCCCGAGTTTCTCCCCGGACGGGTGAGGCGGCGCGGGGGCGCCCTGCGTACGGTGGGCAGCCCCGGTAGGAGGAGGCCAGCCGTGCGTGCCGCGCGCAAGACACTGACCCGCTACACGATCGAGTCCGAGCACCGTCACCCCGGATCGACCGGCGACTTCTCCGGGCTGCTCAACTCCGTGGCGACCGCCGTGAAGATCATCAGCAACCAGGTGGGACGCGGCGCCCTCGTCGGCGCGCACGGCAGCGCCGGCGTGGAGAACGTCCAGGGCGAGGTGCAGAAGAAGCTCGACGTCATCAGCAACGAGGTGATGATCGAGGAGACGGAGTGGAGCGGGCACCTGGCCGCGATGGTCTCCGAGGAGATGGCGGACGTCTTCCCGGTCCCGGCGACCGAGCTGCGCGGCAAGTACCTGCTGGCGTTCGACCCGCTGGACGGCTCGAGCAACATCGACGCGAACATCTCGGTCGGGACGATCTTCTCGATCCTGCGCAGCCCCGGCCCGGCGGCCGCGCCGCGGCCCGAGCACTTCTTCCAGCCCGGCACCGAGCAGGTGTGCGCCGGGTTCGCGCTCTACGGGGCGTCCACGATGCTGATCCTCACCACCGGCGACGGCGTGGACGGGTTCACGCTCGACCGCGACATCGGCGCGTTCATCCTGACCCACCCGCAGATGCGCATCCCCGAGGAGTCGGCGGAGTTCGCCATCAACGCGTCGAACGAGCGGTTCTGGGAGCCGCCGGTGCGCCGCTACATCCAGGAGTGCCTGGCGGGCAGCACCGGGCCGCGCGGCCGGGACTTCAACATGCGCTGGGTCGCCTCGCTCGTCGCCGAGACCTACCGGATCCTCACCCGCGGCGGCGTGTTCCTGTACCCGAGGGACAGCCGCGAGCCCGCGCAGCCGGGGCGGCTGCGGCTGCTGTACGAGTGCAACCCCGTCGCGTTCATCGTCGAGCAGGCCGGCGGGCTGGCGAGCACCGGACGCGGCCGGGTGATGGACCTGCGGCCCACGGCGCTGCACGAGCGGGTCCCGATGATCTTCGGCTCGCGGAACGAGGTCGAGCGGATCGAGCGCTACCACCGCGAGCGGCCCGGCGATCCCGGCCCCTCGTTCGACGACTCGCTGTTCAACAGCCGGTCGCTGTTCCGGGTCCGCGAGGAGAGCGCGTGACGACCAGGCACCCCATCATCGCCGTCACCGGCTCGTCGGGCGCGGGCACGACGTCGGTCACCCGGACGTTCCAGCACATCTTCCGGCGCGAGCAGATCAGCGCCGCGATCGTGGAGGGCGACGCGTTCCACCGCCACGACCGCCAGCAGATGCAGGCCGCGATGGCCGAGGCCGACCGGGAGGGCAATCACCACCTCTGCCACTTCTCCCCGGAGGCCAACCTGCTCGAGGAGCTGGAGACCCTGTTCCGCGAGTACGGCGAGCACGGCGGCGGCAAGGTCCGCCGGTATCTGCACGACGAGGCGGAGGCCAGGCCCCACGGCCAGCCGGCCGGGACGTTCACCCCGTGGCAGGACCTCGAACCCGGCAGCGACGTGCTCTTCTACGAAGGGCTGCACGGCGCCGTCGTGACTGAGAAGGCCGATCTCGCCCAGCACCCGGACCTGCTCGTCGGGGTCGTGCCGATCATCAACCTGGAGTGGATCCAGAAGCTGCACCGGGACAAGACGACCCGCGGCTACTCCAGCGAGGCCGTGGTCGACACGATCCTGCGGCGGATGCCGGACTACGTGAACTACATCTGCCCGCAGTTCTCCCGCACGCACGTGAACTTCCAGCGGGTGCCGACGGTGGACACGTCCAACCCGTTCACCGCGCGGTTCATCCCCACCGCCGACGAGAGCTTCCTCGTCATCAGGTTCGCCAATCCCAGGGGCATCGACTTCCCCTACCTGCTGGCGATGCTGCACGACTCGTTCATGTCACGGCCCAACATCATCGTGGTGCCGGGCGGGAAGATGGAGCTGGCCATGCAGCTGATCTTCACGCCGCTGATCCTGCGGCTGATGAACGAGAAGCGCCGGAGCTGAGGCGGCCGGCCGGGCAGGGGTCAGCGGGCGGCACGGGACAGCGTAACGACCCGGGCCGCATGATGTCGTCGAGGAAGCCGAGCGCAGCGTTGGCCGTGGCCCGGCGCCAGGCCAGCAGGGTGATGCCGAAGCCGTCGCCCTCGGCGCGCTCGGCCATGACCGCGGCGGCGATCGGCTCGAGCACCGCCCGCTGCCGGACGAGCAGATCGGCCGGGTCGAGCCCGGCGCGGTCGAGCAGGGCGAGCTTCATCAGCAGGTGCGAGCGGACCTCGCGGACGTGCCGGACCGGCGTCCGCAGCCAGGTGTCGAGCGCCTCCCGGCCCTGCGGCGTGATCGAGTAGATGGTCCGCTGCGGCCCGCGGCCCGGCTCGACCGAGTCCGGGGTCAGCAGCCCGGCCGCGTGCACCCGGCCGAGCGCGCGGTAGACGGCCGGCCGCGGGATGTGCCAGATCCGGCCGAGTTCCCCCTCGTCGGCGGTCAGCAAGGACACGGCGAAGCCGTGTGCGGGGCGCTCGCCGATCACCCCGAGCACCACCCACTCAGCCAGCGACAACGACGGCGGCTCGGCCATGGCCTTGATCGTAGTGGCAGCGCCTGACCAGCCGCGGACGCGCTCCGGCCGGTTTGTCAGGTCAGCCGGCGCTCCGCGGCCCACCGGGTCAGCTGGTGCCGGGTCGACAGCTGCAGCTTGCGCAGCACCGAGGACACGTGGGTCTCGACCGTCTTGACCGAGATGTACAGCTCCCGCGCGATCTCCTTGTACGTGTAGCCGCGCGCGATCAGCCGCAGCACCTCCCGCTCCCGGCCGGTGAGCTGGTCGAGCTCGGGGTCGAAGGACGGGCGGCCGCCGCCGGCCGGGCCGGCCGCGGCGAACGCGTCGAGGACGAACCCGGCCAGCCGGGGGGAGAACACCGCGTCGCCGGCCGCGACCCGGCGCACCGCGTCCACCAGTTCGGCGGCGGAGATCGTCTTCGTCACGTAGCCGCGCGCGCCGGCCCGCACGACCGCGATCACGTCCTCCGGCGCGTCGGAGGCCGACAGCGCCAGGAACCGGACCTGCGGGTGCGCGTCCCTGGTCGCCGTCACCACCGCCTGCCCGCCGCCGCCGGGCAGGTGCACGTCGAGCAGCACGACGTCCGGCAGGCAGCGCGCGATCAGGTCGATCGCGGGCTCGACGTCGTCGGCCTCGCCGACCACGTCCACATCGCCGCCGAGCTCGGACCTGACCCCGGACCGGAACAGGCCGTGGTCGTCGACGATGAAGACCCGCGGCCTGTCGCCGCGCGGCGGCTGCCCGGCTGGCGTGCTCACGCGCGGCTCGGCTGACGTTTCCCGGCGCCGCGGGGCATCGTGAGCGACACCTCGGTGCCCTCGCCGGGGACGGTGCGGACGGTCGCCGAGCCGCCGCGGCGGGCCACCCGCGCGTGCACCGACTCGGCCAGCCCCCGCCGGTCAGCGGGCACCGCGGCGGGGTCGAACCCCCGCCCGCGGTCGCGCACGAACAGCGACACCGTGGCTGGCTCGACTTCGGCGAACAGCGAGACGACGTCGGCGCCCGACCACTTGGCGGCGTTGACCGTCGCCTCCCGCGCGGCCGCCAGCAACGCCGCCAGGTCGTCGTCGAGCTCGCAGTCGCCGACCGTCACCGCCTCGACGGGCACCCCGTGCTGTGCCTCCACGTCCTGCTGGATCAGCCGCACGCCGGCGGCGACCGTCATGCCGTCCCCGTCGAGGGAGCCGGGCGCGCGGCCGTCGAACAGCCAGGCGCGCAGCTCGCGCTCCTGGGCGCGCGCCAGCTGGATGACCCGCTGCGGCTCGCCCGCGTGCTTCTGGATCAGCGCGAGCGTCTGCAGCACCGAGTCGTGCACGCGCGAGGCCATGTCGGCCCGCTCCTCGGCCCGGATCCTGGCCTGCCGCTCGACCGCGAGGTCACGGGCGATGCGCAGCCACCACGGCCCGAGCACGACCGCGAACGCGGCGATCACCAGCGCCACCCCGGCCAGCGGGCGCAGCACGGCCAGGCTCTCGTGCGCCGAGACCAGCAGGCCGAGCCCGGTGCCCAGCATCAGCCCGGCCACCGCGATCCGCAGCACGGTCCGCGACCGCCGCCGGTCGGCGGTGAGCCCGAGCAGCGGCTCGGTCAGCCGCCGCATCGTCGCCCGCTCGTCGTCGCCGGAGTTCCGCCAGATCAGCACCAGGCCCGCGACGCTGATCACCAGCGGCCAGGCCACCGAGCTGAACCACCGCGCGCCGATCATCGTCATGATGATCAGCAGCACGCCGACCAGCGACCCGAGGCCGGCGGCGAGCGCGATGCCCCGCCGGTCGTTCCTGGCCCGGCCGGTGATCGCGGCGTCCGTGTCGTCGGCCGGGATCAGCAGCCACGCGACCACGTAGACCGCCGCGCAGCCGCCGCCGCTGAGCACGATGGCCAGCACGAACACCAGCCGGACGACGTTGACGTCGAACCCGGTCCGGCGCGCGAGGCCGGCCGCGACCCCGCCGGCGAGGCGCTGCTCCATGGCGCGGCGCAGCGGCCCGGCGGACCGTGGCCCCCCGGCCCACCACAGCAGGCCGTGCCGCCGGACGTGCTGGCGGCCCGGCTCGCGGTCGCCCTGCACGCCGGCTGCCTGGTTCATACGTCCATCATCGCGCCGCGCGCGGCCTGCCGCCATCCGGGACCACCCTGATCCCGGCCGGGCCGGATCAGGGTCGCGTCAGGGGTCTTCCCGATACCGCGCGCGGATCGCCGGCGGCACGCTGGAGCCATGGATACGACAACCACGCACCAGTCAGCCGCCGGCGTCGCCGGGCCCGAGCGGGACCCCGGCCTCAGCCCCCGTCAGCAGCCGCTCTACCGTCCCCGCGATGACCGCATGCTGGCCGGGGTCGCCAGCGGCGTCGCGCGCTACTTCGGCGTCGACGTCACGGTCGTGCGGATCATCTTCGCCGTGCTCGCCGTCGTGGGCGGCGCCGGCCTGCCGCTCTACCTGGCCGGCTGGCTGCTGATCCCCGAGGAGGGCGCCGACCAGTCCATCGCGGGCGCCTTCATCCAGTCCGTCCAGGCCCGGTCTCGCTGACCGGCGAGCCGCGTTCGACATCCGGAGGTCCCGCCGCCATGCCAGCCCAATCAAGGCCAGCCCAGTCAGGGCCAGCCGAGTCAGGGCCAGCCCAGTCAGGGCCAGCCCAGTCAGGGCCAGCCGAGTCAGGGCCAGCCGAGTCAGAGCCAGCCCAGTCAGGGCCAGCCCAGTCAGGGCCAGCCCAGTCAGGGCCAGCCCAATCAGGGCCAGCACAGACCAGCCAGACGAGTCCGCCCCGGATGCGGACGTCCTCCTTCCGCCGCCGTCTCAGTTACGGCCAGCCGGACCTGCGGGTCTCCGACGCCGAGCGCTCGGAGGTCGCCGGCCGGCTGGCCGAGCACTACGGCGACGGCCGCCTCGACGAGGCCGAGTTCAACGAGCGCGTCGATCAGGCCATGCGGGCCAAGACCCAGTCGGACCTGGCCGGGCTGTTCGACGACCTGCCGGACGGCGAGCCGTCCGAGACGGCGCCGGCGTCCGCGTCGCTGGTTACGGCGCGCCGGCGCCGGCACTCCCATCACCCGGTGCTGCTGGTCGCGCTCATCATCGTGGTGGCCGCCTCGCTGGGCAACTTCGCGGCGTGGTTCGACTTCTGGCGCGCGCTGTCGGTCGTGGTCATCGCGCTGGCCGTTCTGTACCTGGTCCGCGGGCACGACCACCGGGGGTAACCCGCGGCCGGGTTAAGGTGGCCGGTGACCACCGACCGGTTCGTCCTGGCCATCGACATCGGCGGCACCAAGCTGGCCGCGGCTGTCGCCGGCCCCGGCGGCGGGCTGCTCGCCCGCGAGACGGTGCCCACCCCGCGCGCCGTGGACGCCGGGCAGCTGTGGCGCGGCGTCGAGGCGCTGGCGGCCCGGGTGCTCGGCGCGGCCGGGGTCGGCGCGGCGGAGCTGGCCGGCGTCGGCGTCGGCTGCGGCGGCCCGATGGACTGGCCGGCCGGGGTGGTCTCCCCGCTCAACATCCCGGCCTGGCGGTCCTTCCCGCTCCGCGCGCGGCTGCGCGACCGCTACCCCGGCGTCCCGGTGCGGGTGCACAACGACGCGATCTGCGTGACCGCGGGCGAGCACTGGCGCGGCGCCGGTCGGGGAGCCGGCTGCATGCTCGGCATGGTCGTCTCGACCGGCGTCGGCGGCGGGCTGATCCTGGACGGCCGGCTGGTCGAGGGCAGGTCCGGTAACGCCGGCCACATCGGACACGTGGTCGTGGAGCCGGACGGGCCGGCCTGCACCTGCGGCGCCCGCGGCTGCGTGGAGGCGATCGCCCGCGGTCCCGCGGTCGCCGCGTGGGCGCGGCGCCAGGGCTGGCGCCCCGGCCAGCCGGACGCGACCGCGCGGGACCTGGCCGCCGACGGCGCGCGCGGCGACCCGGTCGCCCTGGCCGCGTTCGGCCGGGCGGGCCGCGCCCTGGGCATCGCGATCGCGTCCGCCACCAGCCTGTGCGACCTGGAGGTGGTGTGCGTCGGCGGCGGGCTGTCGCAGGCGGGCCCGCTGCTGTTCGGCCCGCTGGAGGAATCGCTCCGCGCTCACGCCAGGCTCGAGTTCGCGCGTGACGTCAAGGTGGTGCCCGCGGCGCTCGGCCAGGACGCGGGGCTGGTGGGCGCCGCCGCGCTGGTCCTCGCGGCCGGCCGCTACTGGGCCGGGGACTGACCGGCGGGAGCCAGCCCGGCCAGCCGGCACTGCGGGCGGGCGAGCAGCGAGAACCTGTCCGAGCTCGCGAACGCGTGCCGGCACAGCGTCCTGGCCCGGCCGCCGCAGGCGTGCAGCAGCGCCCCGCCCGTGCTGCTCGGGACGGTGACCGTCACGCACCCGGCCCGGGAGCTGTCGTAGCTGCCCTGGCTGACCGCGGCCCACGCGATGCCCGTGGCCAGCGCAGCCACCAGGACGGCGCCGATCAGCAGCAGCCTGCGCCTGCCGAGGCGGCTGAGCTGCACGGCTGCGGGCTGGGATGCAAACGGCATTAGGGCGTGTCTCGCAGATCTTCGGCGGCGCGGATCGGCGCCAAGACGACGACCGGCGGCGTTGCCCCACCCCAGCGAAAACGCTGCCGCGTTTTCGCCGGGGACCCCGGGGTGGTCGTCGCCAATAGTTCCACTATTGACTCCTCCTCCGCCTTGCCGGACGCCGCCTGGATCGCCGCCCGCATCCACCAAGATCCACGAGACACGCCCTAACCCGCAGTCTAGAGGCTGCCTTATGGTTGAGAGGTGATCGTCGAGATCAGCCCGGACGCGGCGGGCTTCATCGGCGGGCGCGGCGGCCGGGTCTGGGTGTGGGCCGCCCATTCGCGCATGTGCTGCTCGGGAACCCCGGCGTGGATGCACGCGGCCACCGAGGCGCCGGCGGCCCTGTCCGGGTTCAGCTCGGTCACCGCCTCGGGTGTGCAGGTGTTCTTCCGCGGCCTGACCGGCCGGCAGCCGGACGTGCTGGAGATCGCGCTGCGCGGCAGGCGCCGCCCGGTGCTCGAGGCCTACTGGGACGGCTGCCTGATGGCCATGGGCTGACCCGGCCCGCCGCGCTAGGGTGAATCCCGCCATGTCCTACACCGCTGACCCGCGCGTGGACGCCTACATCGACGCCCTGCCCGGCTGGCAGCAGGCCATCTGCCGGCAGGTCCGTGAGCTCGCGCACGCGGCCGACCCGGACGTCACCGAGACCATCAAGCGCACCAGGCAGCCGTACTTCGTGCTGAACGGCAACATCTGCGCGCTGCTGGCCGCGAAGGATCACGTCAACGTGTTCCTCTACGACGGCGCCATCGTCCCCGACCCGGAGGGCATCATCACCGCCGGGCACGGCAACAAGACCGCCCGCACGGTGGCGTTCCGCGAGGGCGAGACCATCAACGCGTCCGCGCTGACCGGCATGTTCCGGCAGATCATCGCCAACAACGCCGCCGGCGGCTGGCGCAAACTGAAGCGGTAGGACGGCCCATGGTCAGCGAGAACACGGACAGGCTCGCGGTGCTCATCGACGCGGACAACGCGCAGCCCGCGGTCACCGAGCAGCTGCTGGCCGAGGTCGCCAAGTTCGGCACCGCGTACGTCAAGCGCGCCTACGGCGACTGGACCGGCTCCCAGCTGGCCGGCTGGAAGGAGCAGCTGCTGACCCAGTCCATCCAGCCCATGCAGCAGTTCGCGTACACCAGCGGCAAGAACGCCACCGACGCCGCCATGGTCATCGACGCGATGGACCTGCTGTACTCGGGCCGGTTCGACGGGTTCTGCATCGTGTCCAGCGACAGCGACTTCACCCGCCTGGCCCAGCGCATCCGCGAGTCCGGCCTCACCGTCTACGGGTTCGGCGAGCGCAAGACGCCGGAGCCGTTCGTCCGGGCGTGCGACAGGTTCATCTACATCGAGAACCTCACCTACACCGAGACCACCGCCGCGCCCGAGGACCCGGCGCCCCGGCGCGCCCCGCGCCCGTCCGCGACCAGGCTCAAGCGCGACGCCGCGCTGGTGGGCCTGCTGCGCAACGCCGTCGAGGCGGCGTCCGACGACGACGGCTGGGCCTGGCTCGGCTCGGTCGGCAACATCATCACCAAGCAGCGCCCCGACTTCGACTCCCGTACCTACGGCTACGCCAAGCTCAGCGACCTGATGAACGCGACCTCGCTGTTCGAGCTGGAGCGCCGCAGTCCCGGCGACGGCAAGCCGGCCGACATGTACGCGCGCGACAAGCGCCGTCGCCCCGCCCAGCGGCAGAGCCGCCCGGCGGCATCCGCAACCTAGACTCCGCGGCTTCCGCTAGAACAGCACGATCGGCACGCCGGCCGCGGCCGAGGCGCCGGTGACCCGCCGCTCCAGCTCGAGCAGCCGCCGCTTGTTGCCGAGCCCGCCGCCGTAGCCGGTGAGGCTGCCGTCCGCGCCGATCACCCGGTGACACGGCACGACGATGCTCACCGGGTTGCGCCCGTTCGCCAGCCCGACCGCGCGCGCGGCCGTGGGCTGCCCGATCTCGGCGGCGATCTCGCCGTAGGAGGCCGTCTCGCCGTAGCCGATGCCGCGCAGCGCCTGCCAGACGCGGCGCTGGAACGTCGTGCCCGCCAGATCCAGCGGCAGGTCGAAGTCCTGCCGCCGGCCGTCGAAGTACTCCGCCAGCTGCCGGGCCGCCTCGGCCAGCACCGCGGCGTCGGCGTCGCTCGCGGCGTCCGCCTGGCTCGCGGCGTCCGGCTCGCCCGCGGCGCCCGGTTCGCCCGCGGCGCCCGGTTCGACGTTCATGTGCAGTCCGGCCAGCGCGCCGTCCCTCGCCACCAGCAGGAGCGTGCCCAGCGGGCTGTCGATCACCGTGCGCGACTCGCGCGCGGGGCCATGACCCGAGGTCATCGTCATTTCCCTTCCCGAGTGGGTTGCCGGCCGGCGAGCGATCACGCCGGCATCGTGTTGATCGCGTGCTCCCCGGCGGCCCACAGGTACTGCACCGCGTACGCGCGCCAGGGCCGCCAGGCCGCCGCGCGGGCGGTCAGCGCGGCCGGCGTCCCGGGCAGGCCCAGCGTCCGGGCCGCCGTCCGGACGCCGAGGTCGGTGGGCGCGAACGCGTCCGGGTCGCCGAGGCCGCGCATCGCGATCGTCTCGACGGTCCACGGCCCGATCCCCGGCAGCGCCGCGAGCTGTGCCCGCGCCCGCTGCCAGTCGCTGCCCGCCCCGAGGTCCATCTCGCCGGCGGCCAGCGCCGCGGCCAGCCCGGTGAACGTGTCCCGCCGCGACCGGGGCAGCGCGAGCGCCTCGGGGCCGAGCCAGGCCAGCGCGCCCGGCTCCGGGAACAGCCGGGTCAGCCCGCCGGCCGCGTCGGCGACCCGCTCACCGCAGGCCAGCGCCAGCCGCGCGGCGTGGGTCCTGGCCGCCGCCGTCGACACCTGCTGCCCGAGCACCGCGCGCAGCGCGAACTCGGCCGGGTCGACGGTCCGCGGTACCCGGCGCCCAGGCGCCTTGGCCTCGAGCGGGGCGAGCACCGGGTCGGCCGTCAGCACGTCGCCGACCGCCACCGGGTCGGCGTCCAGGTCGAGCAGCCGGCGGCACCGGCTGACGGCCGTCGCCAGATCGCGCAGGTCGGTCACTGCCAGCCGGCAGGCGACGTGATCCGGCAGCGGCCGCAGCGTCGCCACCCCGTGCCCGTGCGGCAGCCGCAGCGTGCGCCGGAACGCCCCGTCCCGCCACTCCTCGACGCCGGGGATGGCGGTGGCGGCCAGGTGACCGAAGAGGCTGTCCGGGAAGAACGGTGCCCGCAGCGGCAGTCGCAGCGACAATTCCCCCTGCGGCGTGGCCGGGTGCCCGCGGGAGGCCCGTTCCCGCAGTTGCGTGGGAGAAAGGGCAAATACCTCCCGAACGGTGTCGTTGAACGCCCGGATGCTCGCGAACCCCGCCGCGAAGGCGATGTCGCCCATCGGCAGCGCCGTGGTCTCGATCAGCAGCCGCGCGGTCTGGGCCCGCTGCGCCCGCGCCAGCGCGAGCGGGCCGGCGCCCAGCTCGGCGAGTAGCTGCCGCTGGATCTGCCGGGTGCTGTAGCCCAGCCTGGCGGCGAGGCCAGGCACCCCCTCCCGGTCCACCACGCCGTCCGCGATCAGGCGCATCGCCCGCGCGACGGCGTCGGCCCGGACGTTCCACTCCGGCGACCCCGGGCTCGCGTCCGGGCGGCACCGCTTGCACGCCCGGAAGCCGGCCGTCTGTGCGGCGGCCGCGCTCGGATAGAAGCGGATGTTCCGCGGCTTGGGCGGCACGGCGGGGCAGCTCGGCCGGCAGTAGATGCCGGTGGTCGTCACCGCGGTGAAGAACCACCCGTCGAACCGGGCGTCCTTGGACTGCACCGCCCGCAGGCACCGCTCGAAGTCTTCGTGCACGCGGCCAGCATCACCCGTGCCGGGACGATCGGCTAGCGAATTTACGACACGATCGTTCAGCGCGGCAGCCATGTCGCAAACCTGCTAACCAGCGACCGCCGGCCCGCCATGGACATCCCAGGAGCACCTGCCGGGCCCCCACCCTGGGAATCTGCGGCGGGGTGAAATGTGTTTGCTGCCCTGCGGCGCCAGCGGTTACCGTCGGATGCCGCCCCCGACCAGAGAACGGATGGAATCGCCATGCCTGCCCGGGCGCTGACCAGCAGGTTCCCGGTGCTGGGACTGAGCGACTTCCGGCTGCTGCTCGCCGACCGGCTGATCGCCCCGGCCGCCTTCGCGTTCTCCCTCGTCGGCGTCGCGTTCGCGGTCCTGGACGGCACCGGTTCGACCGCCGACCTGTCCTACGTGCTCGCCGCGCAGATCGCGCCGTCGCTGGTGTTCACCCTCATCGGTGGCGTCTTCGCCGACCGGATGCCGCCGCAGCGAGTGATCATCGCGGGCAATCTCATGATCGCGCTGGGCGAGGGGACGTTCGGCCTGCTCGTCCTCGCCGGGCATCCGGTGCTGTGGCAGATGATCGTCTTGGAATGCGTGACCGGCACCGGCATCGCCCTGTTCTACCCGGCCTCGCAGGCGCTGCTGCCCAGGATCGTTCCGGACACGCTGCTGACCGAGGCGAGCGCGCTCAGCCGGCTGGCGATGAACGCCGGCCAGATGGCGGGCGCCGCCATCGCCGGGCTGGTTGTCGCGGCCGTCGGCCCGGGCTGGGCGCTGGCCCTGTGCGGCGCCGGCATGGTCGGCACGGTCCCCGTGCTGCTGCGCCTGCGGTCCGGGGCGGCGGACCGCTCGGCGGCCCACGGCCTGCTGCGCGAACTGCGCGACGGCTGGTCGGAGGTCCGTTCGCGCGTCTGGCTGTGGACGATCATTCTGCAGTACTCGATCATCATGATGGCCTGGTACGGCGGGTTCCAGGTCCTGGGGCCGGCCGTCGCGCGCGCCCACCTGGGCGGCCCCGCCGCGTGGGGCGCGATCACCGCGGCCGAATCGGTCGGCCTGATCGCGGGCGGCGTCGTGGCGCTGAAGTTCACGCCGCGCCGGCCGATGCTGTTCGTGGTGCTGATCGGCGCCACGATCGCGGTGCCGACGCTGTCGCTGGCGATGCTGTGGCCGCTGGCGCTCGTCTGCGTGTGCGCGTTCGGGGTGGGCGCGGCCATCGAGGTCATGATGGTGCAGTGGACCGTCGCGATGGCGACGAACATCCCGCCGGACCGGCTCGCCCGGGTGTCCTCCTACGACGCGGTCGGCTCCACCATGGCGATGCCGGTCGGCGCGCTCGCCGCCGGGCCGCTGGCGGCCGTCATCGGCGTGTCGGCCACCCAGTACGTGGCTGTCGCGTTCATCGTCGCGTCGTCCACCCTCGCGCTCATCCCGCGGCAGGTCCGCACCATCCGCTCGGCCGGCCCGGCGGCGGTCGCGGACGTTTCCGCGGAAACGCCGGCCAGGGACATTTCCGCGGAAACGCGTGCCGGAGACGTTCCCGCGGAAACGCCGGCTGCGGCGGTGCCCGCCGCGTAACGGCTGCGGCTACCTCCATGGCGGCCGGTTATGTCCCCGCGTCCGGCGCGCCTCTAGGATCGGCGTGATGCCCCGGCTGCTCATCGTTCACCACACGCCGTCTCCTGCCATGCAGGCGATGTTCGAGGCGGTCGTGTCCGGGACCGCGGCCGAGGGGATCGAGCCGGTGGACGTGGCGATCCGGCCGGCGCTGACGGCGGCCGCGCCGGACGTGCTGGCCGCCGACGGTTACCTGCTCGGCACGCCCGCGAACATCGGCTACATGTCCGGGGCGCTCAAGCACTTCTTCGACACGATCTACTACCCGTGCCTGGAGGCGACCGTCCGGCGTCCGTACGGCTTGTACGTGCACGGCAACAACGACACCGGCGGCGCGGTGAGGGCCGTTGACTCGATCGCCACAGGGCTGAAGTGGCGGCGGACGCGGCCACCGGTCTGCGTGATCGGCAGCCCGGACCGCGCCGACCTGGAGGCGTGCTGGGAACTCGGCGCCACGATGGCGGCCGAACTGGCCGGCGGCTGACGTCGCTGGCCAGGTGCCCGGCGTCATCTCCATCAAAGATGGGCGGGGCCGATTTCGCCGGCAACGGCGACCCGCGTGAATATCCGCGCGGCCGAGATTGCGCCGACCTCATGACGCATCCGCGGTGGCTGGCGTCGCGGTGTTCGCGCGCCGGACGGGGACCGGGGCGAACAGGTCGAGGTTTAGTGCAAGCCGCCGATGGCGAGTTGCCGGGCCCGCGCTGGCCGCGGAACTCCTCGCCGCCCAGGGCGGCAGGCTGGCGTCGGTGAAATGGCCGAAGAGCTCTGTGTTCATTGACGAAAATGCCGGCGGATCCGGCGGCGCGTTGCCGAAGCGATGGTCACGCGACCCGTACCGGGAAGGGCGCGTGCGCGCGATTCGAGCGCGCCGTGATTTGACCACGCCGCGCGCGGGTGATGTCCGCCCGTGGCATTGCCGGCAAATCATGTTTGAACACAGATAGTAGTCGGGTAAGTACGGCGCGTGTTCGGGGGACACGTAACAGCACAGCACGGGCTTTGCGTCCTCCCCTCTGACTCGGAATGGAGTGCGCAGTGAGAAACCGAATCATTCTCGCGGGCGTCGCCTCGGCGACGGCCCTCGCTTGCACGATCTTCACATCGGGAGCAGCGCTCGCCTCGGCGACCTCCGGTGGGCCGGCGCCCGCCGCGGCGGCGCCGTCCGGCGGCGTCACCGGCGCGGCGAACGCCGCCACCGGCGCGGCAAACGCCGCCACCGGCGCGGCCACGGGGGCCGCGAACACCGCCACGAACGCCGCCACCGGCGCGGCGAACGCCGCCACAGGGGCCGTCTCCGGCGTCACCGGCGCTCTGCCCCCCGTCCCGGGGGTGGCCGGCCTGTCGTCCCTGCTGAGCAGCCTGCTCAACACGGTCCTGACCCTGCTCAGCGGGCTGCCTATCGTCGGCGGCCTGATCACCAGCCTGAGCAGCAGCCTCGGCTCGGTCACCGGCGCGCTCGGCAGCGTCACCGGCGCGGTCGGCGGCCCGACCGCCGGGCTCGGCGGCATGACCGGCGGACTGACCGGCGCGGTGCCGCTCGGGATGAGCAAGCAGATGCCCAGCGCGACCACGGCGATGCCTGCCCTGAAGCACCTCTACAAGGAGCTGAAGAGCCTGCGTGGCATGGCAGCGCAGCTGCGAGCCGCCCAGCGCACCCTGCACCGGGCCCAGCCCGCATCGAAGTAACCCAGCCTCATCAGCACCCAACAGCGGGGGGGGGCGGCCCAACCCAGGGCCGGCCCCCCGCTACCGCGCTCTGGCCCCGTCGATGGCACTTTGCTGGTCTTATAGCACCAGTGATGGCACATCGACGGTCTTGGCACAGGGCCCCGCGCGAGCCCGGGCGCGGGCCCGCGGGGGTGTCACCCGCGGGCCCGAAGGTCTGCGAGACGCGGCCTGGCCGCCCGGGCGTGTCGCCACCGCCCGGGCTGAACTGCGGGCGAGCAACCGGCTCCGAATCAATCTCGGAGAGTCACCATCTGACTACGCTAAGTGTGCTAGCGTCCTGAGCGGCTCATGGGACCGGTAAACGGCGAGAACCCGCGTCACCCCCAGTCGGCGCCGGTGCATCGCGAGTCCGGCCAACCCTTCCGCGTGGCCCTGGAGCCGTCAATCCTCGTCCCAGCTGGAAATGGAGTACGTCGTGAAAATACGGCAATTCGTCCTTGGCGGTCTCGCCACGGCGTCCGCGCTGTCGGTCAGCGTCTTCGCGGCGGGTGCCGCGTTCGCCGCCCCGGCGGCCGCCCCAGCCCAGAACCTGCCATCCGCTCCCGGGCTGGGCAACCTCGGCGGCATCGCCAGCGTGACCAACCAGGTCACCAGCCTCACCCAGCCACAGTCCCTGCTCGGCGCGCTCGCCCCGGTGACGGCCGTGCCCGGGCTCGGCGGCCTGGGCGGCGCGGCCAGCTCGCTCGCGCTCGCGGGCCTGTCCAGCAACCTCGGCCGCGCGATGAGCATGACCTCGGCCGTGCCCGGCGCCAGCAACCTGGCGAGCGGCCTGCCGGCGCTCAGCAGCCTGGGCAGCAGCCTGCCGAACGTCGGCAGCCTCAGCAACCTGGGCAACGTCACCGGGACGGTCTCCGGCCTCACCGGCACGGTCGGCAGCCTCCGCTCCGTCTCGTCCACCCCGGGCGGCGTGAGCGGACTCACAGGGGCGCTGCCGAACGTCAGCGGCATGCTGCAGGGCGTGACCAGCGCCGTGCCGGTCGTGGGCGGGCTGGCCGGCGGCCTCAAGTAAGCCGTAGGGCCCGCCCCGCTCCCGGGGCGGGCCCCGCGTATCTCCGCGCGCGGGCCTCACCGAGCGGCCGCGCCGTCGGGTGGCGGCGTCGGCCCGGCCTGAGCGTCGGCAAGCACCTTGAGCAGGAGGGTCGTCGCAGGCGGATCCGGCGGCGCGCCGTAGACCAGCGCGGACACGCGTCGGCGCGCCCCGGGCAGCGCGATCCGGCGCCGACGCCGCGGTCACCAGGTAGACGGGCTCGTCCAGCAGCCGGATGCCGCGGGTACCTTCCTCCTCTTCTTCCCCGGGGGTGCTTTCCGCCTGCTCATGCCGGAAGACGACCGCCACGTCCACGTAGCCGGCCCGCAGCATCCGCACCGCTTCGGGCGGCTCCGCCTCGGTGAGCATGAGGTCGATGCCCGGCTGCAGCGCCTGCAGCCGGGCCGCCGCGGCAGGCGGCGGCCGTTCGGGATAAATCGTCTATGGATTACGGCCCTCCAGCAGCGGGTCGGCGGGATCGCGCAACCGCCGGCCGGCCGCGCGCCCGCGGCGCCAGGCGATGCCGGACAGCGCCTCGAGCACCACCCGGTTGGCCAGGAACGCCGTCACCTCGGCGTGGTCGTAGGGCGGCGAGACCTCGACCACGTCGATCCCGGCCAGCGGCACCTCCATCGCGACCCGGCGGACCGCGTCGAGCAGCTGGCGGCCGGTCAGCCCGCCTGGCTCGGGCGTGCCGGTGCCGGGGGCCATCCCGGGATCGACGACGTCCACGTCCACGGACAGGAACACGCCGTCGCACTCGTCGGTGGCGATGCTCAGCGCCTCGTGCAGGCAGGCGTCGAGGCCGCGCGCGATCACCTCGGCCATCTCGAAGCTGCGCATCCGCTGCCCGGCCATCCAGTCGAGCGTCTCCGGCTCCGGCCAGTAGCCGCGCAGGCCGAGCTGCAGGAAGCGGTCGCCGCGGACCGCGCCCGACTCGATCAGACGGCGCATCGGCGTGCCGTGCCCGAGCAGCGAGCCCCACTGGGTGTTCCCGGTGTCAGCGTGCGCGTCGAAGTGGACGACCGACACCCGGCCCCAGCCGACGTGCCGCGCCACCCCGGTCGCGTCCGGCAGCGCGATCGTGTGATCACCGCCGAGGATCACCGGCAGCGCGCCGGCCTGGCACACCTGGTACACCGCCTCCTCGAGACGGCGCAGCGAGGTCTCGGTGTCCCCCGAGGGCATCTCCGCGTCGCCGGCATCCACCACCGTGAGCTCGGCCAGCGGGTCGACGCCGAGCGCCAGGTGCGGCCTGGATCCATCGTGCGGCAGGTAGTCGGTGCAGCGGATCGCCTGCGGCCCGAACCTCGCGCCCGGCCGGTGTGACGTGCCGCCGTCGAACGGCGCGCCCACGATCACGACGTCGGCCCGCGCGTAGGAGGCCGGCTCGGCCAGGTCGGCCGGCGGCACGCCCAGGAAGGTGGCCTCGGGGCCGTACATGTTGGGCAGGCGCGTCATGTTCCCGCTCCCGTCGTAGATGGGGCCATCAGGCTATCGGCCACTCTCGTGGACAAGTAGCCTGCACAGCGTGAGGGGGATGACGCTGACGCGCAGGCTCCGGGTGTCCGCGCCGCGGACCGGGACCGGCGGCGCCGTCGCCCTCATCGCCCTCGCCGCCTCGACCATGCTGATCCAGGGCGATCAGTCGGCGCTGGCCCAGGCCGTGCACGGGATCGAGCACACGTTCCGGCTATCCGACCAGGTGGTCGGGCTGATACCGCTGATCATGGCCGCGTGTGCCTCGATCGGGGCGATCCCGGTCGGCGTGCTGGCCGACCGCAGGCGCCGCACCTGGGTGCTGGCCGGGGTCTGCGCGCTGTGGGCGGTCGGCATGGGCGCGGGGGTGGCGGCGGACACGTTCGCCCTGTTCATCGTCGCCCGGCTGGCGACCGGCGCCGCCGAGGGCACCCCGCCGGTCGCGATCAGCCTGCTGTCCGACTACTTCCCCGTCCGCCGCCGGTCCGAGGCCATGGGCGTCTACCAGGCGGGGGCGATCGTCGGCGCGTTCATCGGCCTGCTCGGCGGCGGCGTCGCGGTCCAGATCGGCGGCTGGCAGTGGGCGTTCTGGATCTGGGTGCCCATCGGCCTGGCGGTGGCCGCCTTCTGCCTGTTCGTGCGCGAGCCGCTGCGCGGCCACCAGGACGCGCAGTTCGAGGCGATGCTCGGCGGGCGCGGGTCACGCGGCGAGCCCGCCGTCGCGCTGTCCGCTCCGGACGCCAGCGCGCTGGCCAGCGGCGGCGTACTGGAGTTGCCCGAGCCCCGGCGCGGCCCGCCGCCGCCGGAGTCCGACGTGTCGCTGCTGGAGGCGCTGCGCTACCTGATGCGGATCCCGTCGATGTGGTTCGGCACGCTGTCGCTGGCCGTGTCGCAGCTGCTGCTGTACGGCCTGTCGTTCTGGGGCGTCACGTACTTCGAGCGCGTGCACCACCTCGGGCCGGCGCTGGCCGGGGCGCTGGTGACCGTGCTCGGCGCGGGCTCGGCGATCGGCATCCTGGCCGGCGGGTTCCTGTCCGACCGGCTGCTGCGGCACGGTCACGTGAACGCCCGGGTCTACGTGGTCGCCTACGGGTCGATCGGCGCTACGCTGGTGCTCGCCCCCGCGTTCGCGAGCACCAACCTGTGGGTCAGCGCGCCGCTGATCTTCGTCGGCGGCATCCTGCTCACGCTGCCGATCGCTCCCGCCGAGGCGCTGTGCACCGACGTGGTGCCGCACCAGCTGCGCGGCCGGGGCGCCACGGTCCGGCAGATCGTCCGCACGGTCTCCTACGCCGGGCCGTACCTGATCGGGCTCGCGTCGGTGGCGATCTCGTCGCGCGCCGACGGCCAGTCGACCACGGTCGGCCTGCACTGGGGCGTCGTCGCGGTCTGCCCGCTCTACGCGCTCGGCGGCCTGATCATGCTCCTCGCGCTGCGGAGCTACCCGCGCGACATCGCCTACGTCGTGCAGTACGCGCGCTCGTCCGCGGCCGCCCGGGGGCCGGACCCCGACGCGGTGGCCGGAGCCGCCGAGCCGGGCCCGCCCTGAGCCCGGGCCCGCCCTGAGCCCGGGCCCGCCCTGAGCCCGGGCCCGCCCTGGGCCCGGCCGGGTGGAATGATCACGGGATGAGCCTCGATGAGATCGACGGGCGGATCATCGCCGCGCTCGTCGAGAACGCGCGGTCGAGTTTCGCCGAGATCGGCTCGCGGGTGGGGCTGTCGGCGCCGGCGGTCAAGCGGCGGGTGGACCGGCTGCAGGCTTCCGGCGCGATCACCGGCTTCTCGGCCAGGGTGGACGCGTCGGTCCTCGGCTGGACCACCGAGGCGTACGTCGAGCTGTTCTGCCGCGGGCGCACCTCGCCGGCCCAGATCGGCGCCGCGGTCAGCCGGCATCCCGAGGTCGCCGAAGCCTGCACGGTCACCGGGGAGGCGGACGCGCTCATCCACATCCGCGCCGCCGACATGCAGCACTTCGAGCAGGTCGTCGAGCGGATCAGCGCGGAGCCGATCGTGCTGCGCACCCGCAGCGTCATCGTCCTGTCGCGGCTCGTCGACCGGGCCGAGGTGAGCTTCTCCCGCGCGCTCGCCGAACGCTGACCAGCCCGGGCAGCGCCGCGACTTGGCGTGGCGAGAATCACGATGCTCGCGTCCGCGCCGGGTCCGAGCCGTTAAAGTCGCCGGTATGCCCGACAATCTGACAGACCCGAGCCGCAGCACCGAGCAGTTCCGCGCCTTCGTTCAGCAGACCCCGGGCGAGCCCGAGCGAAGCTGGGCAATGAAGGCACCGCGAAACAAGGTGGCGATCCTGGCCGGGGTCGTGCTCGCCGTCGCCCTGGTGATCGCGCTCATCTCGCTGTCCATCGCCTAGCCACGGCACGGCCCAGCCCCGCGCCACCGCCACGCCTGCTGCGTGGGCGGCCCCGGAGGGCTCACGTATCGTAGCAGCGTGAGACACGGTCATTGCGGGCCAAACAGCGCAGCAGTGGGCGATTCACCGTGGTCTCCGCCGCCCGTCGCCGCCTGGATCGGAGCGCACGGGGCGCCGCGGTGAGCATGGTCCGCGGCCAGTCCCGGCGCCGGTGGGCAGCGGTGGCAGGGGGAGTGGCGCTGTTGTGCGCGCTGCCTTCCATCGACGCGGCGCTGCCGGCCAGCGTGCCCCGGATGTCTGCGGCGCAGCTGCGCACCCGGATCCTGGACTCGGCCGCCCGGCCGTACGCGGGCTACGCGGAGAGCGACGCGTCGTTCGGCCTGCCCCCGCTGAGCGGGTTCAGCGACATGGCCGCGCTGCTGGACGGGGTGACCCGGATGCGGGTCTGGCAGGCCACACCGGACCGCTGGCGCGTGGACGTGCTGTCGGACGCGGGGGAGCGCGACACCTATCAGACCCCGCAGGCCTCCTACCTCTGGGATTCGGCCAGCGAGCTGCTGACCGAGGTGATCGGCCACTATCCGGTGCGGCTGCCCAGGGCCGCCGACCTGGTGCCGCCCGCGCTCGCCCTGCGCCTGCTCCGGGAGGCCGGCCCGCACGCGCGGCTGAGCGTGATCGCGCCGCGCCGGGTCGCGGGCATCGCGGCCGCCGGGCTGCGCGTCAGTCCCGGCGACCCAGCCTCCACGATCGCGCGGATCGACGTGTGGGCCGATCCGGCCAGCGGGCTCCCGCTGCTCGTCGAGATCTTCGGCCGGGGCGGCGGGCGGCCGGCCCTGCAGACCCAGTTCCTGCAGGTGTCCCCGTGGCGTCCGGTGCAGGCGATCCTCACCCCGCAGCGCGGCGCCGGCACCGCCTTCACCCAGGCCACCGCGTCTGACCTGTCCGGCGCGCTGGGCACGCTCGGGCCGGTGATCCTGCCGGTCAGCCTGGCCGGGCGGCCACGGGTCGCGGCGCCGCCCGGCTTCGACCAGGTCGGCCTCTACGGCCGGGGCCTCGCGACGTTCGCGGTGCTGGAGCTCTCCGGCGGCACCGGGCTGAGCCTGATCGCGGGGGCCCGCGCCGACGGCGGGACCGCGATGAGGGTCCGCCGCGGGACCGGCGTGATCGTCACCACCTCGCTGATCACCGCCGTGCTCGTGCACCCGAGCCACGCATCGGGCACGTTCGTGCTGGCCGGCTTCGTGAACCGCTCGGTGCTGCAGCGGGCGGCGGCGCAGCTCGCGGCCGAGCCATGGTGACGGCGTGATCGTCACCAGGCGCCTCACCAAGCGCTTCGCGGCGGTGCTCGCCGTCGACGCGGTTGACCTCGATGTGCGGGCCGGGGATCGTTACGGATTGCTCGGCCCGAACGGTTCCGGCAAGACCACGCTCGCCCGCATGCTCTTGGGCCTGGTATACGCGACCAGCGGCGAGATCGAGGTACTGGGCAAGCCGGTGCCCGGCAAGATAAACCAGGTACTTCCGCAGGTCGGCGCCCTGGTGGAGGAGCCGGCTGCCTACCCGCACCTGTCCGGGCGCGCGAACCTGCGGCTGTTCGACGCGGCCGGGCCGGGCGGCAGCCGCCGGACCCGCCGGCAGCGGATCGACGACGCGCTCGCGCAGGTGGGGCTGGAGGGCATCGACCGCCGGCCGGTCAAGGCGTACTCGCTGGGCATGCGCCAGCGCCTCGGGCTGGCCGCCGCGCTGGTCCGCCGGCCGCGGCTGCTGGTGCTCGACGAGCCCGGCAACGGCCTGGACCCGCGGGGGATCCGCGATTTCCGCCAGCTCCTGGCCGACCTGAACGCCGCGGGCACGACGATCTTCCTGTCCAGCCACCTGCTCAGTGAGGTCGAGCTGCTGTGCACCCGGGTGGGCGTGCTCGACCGCGGCCGCCTCGTGCTGCAGCAGGACCTGGCCGAGCTGCAGGCGCCGACCGGCCGGATCATCGTGCAAACCCCGGACGCCGCCCGCGCCGTGGCGCTGCTCGACGGGCGGGTCGAGGCCAGGGACGGCGCCCGGCTGGTGGTGCGGCACGACGACCCGGCCGCGCTCAACGCGCGGCTGGTGGCCGACGGCGTCCGGGTCAGCGAGATGACCGTGCACCGCCGCACGCTCGAGGAGGTCGTGCTCGACGTCACGAGCGCGGGCAGCGACCAGGTGGGCGGGACCCGGCAATGATCACGGTGGAGCTGTTCAAGCTGGTGCGCAGGCCGCGCACCTGGATCAGCATCGCGCTGCTGTGCGCGCTGCCGGTCGGCGTCGCGATCTTCATCGCGGTGACCCACCTGGCGCCGCCGCCCGGCCAGGGCGCCGCGTTCCTGTCCGCCGTGGTGCAGGACGGGTCGCTGTACCCGGCGGCGGCGCTCGCGCTCGTCCTGCCGGTCTTCCTCCCGGTCGCGGTCGCGCTGGTCGCGGGCGACTCGATCGCCGGCGAGGCCACCGCGGGGACGCTCCGCTACCTGCTGGTCCGGCCCGTCGGCCGGACCCGGTTGCTGCTCGCCAAGCTCGTGGCGGTCGCCGCGTTCGTCCTGCTGGCCGTCGTCGCGGTGACGCTGACCTCGTACATCACCGGCGTGGCGCTGTTCGGCTCGGCCCCGCCCGCCGCGCTGGGGCGGCCCGGCAGCCTCCAGGCCGGCATCCCCACCGGGGGAGTCCAGGCGGGCACCAGCGCGACCTCGCTGTCGGGCGCCTCGCTGACGCTGACCCAGCTCGTCGAGCGGGTCGCCGGGGCGGTCGCGCTGATCACCGTGTCGATGCTGGGCGTCGCGGCCATCGCGCTGTTCCTTTCCACGGTCACCGACTCGGTGCTCGGCGCCGCGTTCGGCGCGCTCGCCGCCCTGGTGGGCAGCGAGGTGCTGGTCACGCTCAACGCGGCGGCGGCCATCCAGCCCTACCTGCCGACCCGGTACTGGCTGTCCTGGATCGACTTCTTCCGGCAGCCGATCTTCTGGCGCGAGATCCAGCGCGGCTTCGGCATCCAGGCGATGTACGTCGCGGTGTTCCTCGCCGCGGCGTGGGCCAACTTCTCCACCAAGGACGTGACAACCTAGCGGCCTAGCCCGCCGGCCCGGGGGGCGGAGCGCTGGCGTGGCGAGACCCGCCGCGGCACCAGCCCTGCTGCGCAGGGCGGACCCCGCTCCGGCACCGGGGCGTGCTGCACCGCCGCGCGGCGCTTACCCGGGCGCGCGCGGAGGCGGCTGGTGGTCTCCGACGGCTAGCGGGACTCCAGGCCCAGTGCCTCCGGATGTTCCCGGCGGTAATGCTCGGTCAGCACCTCGCTGGCCTGGCCGGGCCGGTGGGCGACGGTGCGCTGGCAGATCTCGCAGCGCACGACGGGCAGTTGGGTGACGGTCACCGGAAAGCGGCGGGAGCTCGGTTTAGTCATCACAGATCATGATGCCAGGTTCCGCGGACCGGATCGGCACCGGGCTGCCCCGCCGACGCACAGTTGTCCCGCCGCCCGGACCGGCGTCCTAGTTGGGGGCCAGTGCGGGCCGGGTCAGCGCGAACCGCTCCCGGGGGATCCGGGGCTCGGTGCCCAACGCGAGGTCGGCCAGCATCTCGCCGAGCAGCGGCCCGAACTTGAACGCGTGACCCGATCCGCCGCCGCCGACCACGACGGGTCCCTCCCGGTCGATGACGAAGTGCTCATCGGCCGTCATCGTGTACAGGCAAGTCTCCGCGCCGAAGCCGTCCGGCACCAGGCCGGGCAGCCGGTCCCGCACGTACCGCGCGGCCTCGTCCTCCAGCGCCAGGTCGACGCCGAACGGCCCCGATCGCGGGTCAACCGCCGTGCCGGGGACGTGCGCGCCGACCTTGACCCCCGGCGCGTCGCCGACGGCGGGCACGGCGTACCAGCCCGCGCGGCCGGGCGACCACTCGATCAGGGTCGGCCACGGTCCGCTCCCGGGCCGCGGCGCGAAGTACCGGATCTGCTGCAGGGTGACGGTCAGCCGCGGGGCGCGCGTCAGCGCGCCGGCCAGCAGCCCGCCGGTCCAGCCGCCCGCCGCTACCACGGCCGCCCGCGCCGAGATGTCGCCGGCCGGGGTGCGAAGGAGCACCCCGTCGCCCCGCGGCTCGATGCCGGTCACCTCGGTCCGCGCCCGGATCTGCGCGCCGTCACGGCCGGCCAGCCGCTGCAGCGCCGCGACCGCCGGGCCGGCCCGGAGCACCCCCGCGTCGGGCTGGAACAGCATCCGCTCGCCGGGCGCCGCCGCGATCGCGGGGAACCGGGCAGACAGTTCGCCCGCCGTCAGCCAGGCGTGCGGCACGCCACACTCAGCCAGCGCGGCCGCGCACTCGTCCGCTCCCGGGCCGGCGTCGAGGCCGCCGGTCGTGACCAGCAGTTCCTCGCCGGTGTCGTCCTGCACCCGCACCCACTCGTCGCGCGCGGCGACCGCCATCCGCACGTAATCCGGATCGGGGTAGGAGAGCCGGAAGATCCGGGCCGCGCCGTGCGAGGACCCCCGGTCGTGGCCGAGGCCGAACTGCTCCAGCAGCACGGCGGGCACACCGCGGGCGGCGAGGCTCCAGGCGGTCGCCGAGCCGATCACGCCGGCGCCGACGACCGCGATCTCCACCCGCTCCACGGCGGCGACGATAGCCGGCCGCCGGCCCGGCCTCCGCAGCCCGCGGCCGCCCGCCAACCGCGCGGCCGCCGGGGCAGAGTCATGGCGCGCCGCCGCCGCGATCACGACCGATTCCCGTGCCCGGCGCCGAGCGCCAGCAGCGCGGCGCACTCGCCGCGGTCAGGCGGGGTCAGCGGCCCGGCGCCGAGTGCGCGCAGCACGATGCCGATGACCAGCGGATCGGACGGCAGCTGGCCGTGCGCGATCACCGCGCCCGGGCACACCGCCTGCAGCGAGACGTTGACCGCTCCGGCCAGCCGCGCCGAGTCCGGTGGCCGGACCACCTGGTCGTCCGCGGTCCACAGCGACAGCCAGCGCGGCCGGGAGGTCAGCGGCGTCTTCTGCAGCCTGGTCAGCAGCGTGCTGCCGGGCACGAGCTCCTGGCAGGCAACCGGGCACGCCGCCGGGTCCGCCGCGTTACCGGCCGCCGCGATCCTGGTGCCGTTCAGCGGGGAGCCCAGCGTGATGATCCGGCCGGCCTTCTGCGCGGCGCCGTCCGTGGCCTCCCACAGCCGCGCGACCACGCCGCCCGCGGAGTACCCGATGACGTCCACCAGGCCGGCCCCGCGGCGCAGCGCCCGGTTCACGTAGTCGTTCAGCACGGCCGCCTGGACGGCGAGGTCCCCGGTCCCGTTGCCGGGGATCCGGACGATTTCCGTGATCCGGCCCGTGCCGCGGATCCGGTCGGCCAGGACGTCCAGCGCCTCGGTGCCGCCACCGTAGCCGGGAACAAGCAGCACGGCGCCCCGGCCCCGGGTCGGAGCCGGCGCCGGCCCGGTGAACGCGCCCGCTCCCTGCAGGGTGGCTAGCGTCGTGACCGCGGCGAGGAACAGGCCGCTGCCGGCCACGAACCGCCGGCGGCGCGGGCTCAGCCCGGCCAGCCGCCCGGCGCCAGGGACCCGCATGCCTCTCATGGTGGGCCCGGGTCGCGGCGGCCGCAAATCCGGCCGGCCCACGCGGCCGTTCAGTCGGTCAGCCCGCGCACCCCGACCTCGTACAGCCGGCTGAGCAGGTCGGCCGGGTCGGCGTACACCCGGTACGCGCCCGCCCGCTCGAGCTCCTCCCGGCCGTAGCCGCCGGACTGCAGGCCGACGCCGAGCGCGCCGGCCCGCCGCGCGGCGAGTAGGTCCCACACGCTGTCGCCGACGACCATCGCGTGCCGCGGCTCGATGCCCAGCAGCGCCGCCGCGGCCAGGAACAGGTCCGGGTCCGGCTTGGCGTGCGCGACCATGTCCCGCGTGACCATCGGCGCGTCGTCGGGCAGCCCGAGCAGCCGCAGCGCCGGCCGCGCGGTCGCGGCCAGGCCGCTGGTGGCGATCGCCCACGGGATGCGGCGCCGGGTCAGCGTGCCCAGCAGTTCGGCGGCGCCCGGCAGCGCGGTCACCGACCCGGCCCGGGAGATGTACTCGGCCGCGTGCGCCGCCTGCAGCGCGTCGATCTCCGCGCCGGACAGCGACTGCCCGGTCTCGCGCAGCAGCGCGGACACGAACAGCCCGCCGCTCATCCCGATCCGCCGGTGCACGCGCCACACCGACAGGTCGATGCCGACGCTGGCCAGCGCGGCGCGCCACGCGATCACGTGCTGGTACACGCTGTCGATGAGCGTGCCGTCAAGATCGAACAGGAAGGCGGGCGGCGGCGGCTGCTCGTACGGCAGGGTCGGGACCATGGCCCAAGTCTGCCCTGGACCGCCCCCCGCCGCCCTGTCCGTCCAGGTGAACGCCTGGAATTTCCCGAACGGCTGCCGCCCCGACTACGTCGCCAGCGCGCAGCCGTTGGGAGGAAAGGAGTCAACCCGCCAGCGGATCGGTCCAGCGGACCCCCCTCTGCGTGTCACGCCCCGCTGATCGCGGTGACCCCGGTCATCGTGCCGACGAAGGCCAGGCTGCCCGACAGCGACGGCGAGGCGAAGTGCGGCAGCGGTCCGCCGAGGCCGATCCGGAAGCGGACCCGCCCGGTGGCCTGGCTCAGCTCGTACAGCGTCCCCGCGTCCCAGTCCGCCACCCACACCGCGCCGCCGCCGGTGACCGGCGAGCCCTGCGCCGTGGTCGGCCCGCGCCACAGCACCCGCAGCCGCCCGCCGGCCGTGTCCACCGCGGCCATGCCGCCGGCCTGGCAGGGGACGTACGCCACGGTGCCGCGGACCGACGGTGCGCCGAACGCCGGGCACACCGGGGCCTGCGCGATCTGACCGCCGATCCCGCCCAGCCGCGCCGCGTTCAGCAGGTAGGCGGTGCCCCGCTTGCCGTCGGCGAGGATCCTGCCGCCGGCCAGCAGGGCCGGTGACATCGACCCGAGGTCGAGGTCGCGCGCGTTGTCGGCGGCCCAGGTGACGGGCGCGAACAGGCCCGTCCGGCGCAGCCCGGGCGACAGCGCGATCACCGAGTCGGTGCCGTCGTACCGGCCGCTGGTCGCGGCGCCGTTGCCGACGCTCGCGTACAGCGTGCCACCCGGGCTCGCCACGAGCCCGCCGGTGCCCCAGATCGCGCCCGCGCGGCGGGTCGGCAGCCGGTAGGAGATCAGCGGCCCGCGGCCGGAGGCCGGCGCGCCGACGACCGAGCCGATGTACGGGCCGCAGTCGCCCTCGAGCCCGCCGAACGCCACGTACACCCGCCCGGCGGCGATCGCCAGCGCCGGCCGCTGCTGGTCGTAGCGCGGGTGGCCGTCCGGCGTCGGCAGGTCGCGCACGAGCCTGACCCGCCCGGTGAGCGAGAAGCCGTACAGCACGTGCCGGAACCCGGTCTTCTCGGCGACCGCGTAGACCAGTCCGGTGCCGGGATCGTAGGCCGGTGTCCCGGTGATGCCGAGCGGGTCGATGTCCCCGCACGGCAGCGCGGACAGCGGCACCGGCGTGCCGACGTGGCTGCGCCACAGGATCCGGCCGCTGGCCCGGTCCAGCCCGTACACCGAGTCGTTCTCGGTAGCCGCGACGACCAGCCCACCGATGATCAGCGGCTGGCCGTAGACGGCCCCGTCGAGCCGGCGCGTCCAGGCGACCCGGAGCGGCCCTGCGGGCGGCGCGTCCGCCGCGCCGGTGCGCGCCGCGTTCGCGTGGAACACGGGCCAGTCCGCACCGGCGGCGGGGGCGGTCGCCGCGCCGCTGGCCGGGGTGGCCGGGCCGCCGCCCGCCGCGCCGCCGGGCGGCCGGGCCGACGTGCAGCCGGCCGCGCACACCACGGCGGCCGCCGCCAGCATGCCCGCGCGCCGCAACCGCACGCGCTCAGTCTCCCCGATCTTCGGCCCTGGCAGAATGTCAGCCATGGAAGTCGCGGGCGCGACCGCGCCGATCGGTTCCTTCGCCGCGCTCGGTGACAGCTTCACCGAGGGGCTCGCCGACCCCGGTCCGGGCGGCGGCTACCGCGGCTGGGCCGACCGGTTCGCCGGGCACCTGGCCGGCCAGTCCCCGGGGCTGCGCTACGCCAACCTGGCCGTGCGCGGCAAGCTGCTCTGCGAGGTGGTGTCCGAGCAGGTGCCGGCCGCGCTCGAGATGAGGCCGGAGCTGGTCAGCATCGCGGCGGGCGGGAACGACCTGCTGCGGCCGGGCGGCGATCCCGACGTGCTGGCCGCGGTGTTCGACGCGGCCGTGGCGGACCTGCGCGCGGCAGGCTGCCGGGTGCTCATCTTCACCGGGTTCGACCCGTGCACGTTCCCGGTCATCCGCTGGATCCGCGGCAAGGTCGCGGTCTACAACATGCACCTGCGCGGGATCGCCGACCGCCAGCACGCCACCGTGGTGGATCTGTGGTCGATGCCGGTGCTGCGCGACCCGCGGGTGTGGAGCGAGGACCGGCTGCACCTGGCCGCCGAGGGCCACCGCCGGGTGGCGCTGCGCGCGTGCGAGGCGGTCGGCGTGGTCCCCGACGGGGACTGGCGCGAGCCGCTGCCGGTCCAGGGCGGCGCGCCCGCGCCGGCCGTGACCGGCTGGATCGCCGCGCGGCGGATGGACGCGCGGTGGGCGCGCCAGCACGCGGTGCCCTGGGTGCGCCGCCGGATCAGTGGTGTCTCGTCAGGCGACGGCGTCCTGCCCAAGCGCCCGCAACTGCTCGCCGTCGAGCGCCCGGAACTGCTGCCGGTCGAGGGCTGACCGGCCGGCCACTCCGCCCGGCCACTCCGGCCGGCCACTCCGGCGGGCCACGTCATGATCGTTGGCGGATTCCCGCCCACCAGTGGGCGTTTTCCTGCCAGCTGGCGCGTCCGGCTGGCGGCCCGGTCACCGTGCTCGTCCCGGCGCGCCGTGCGGGACCGGCGGCGCAGGGCGTGGCGCCGCCCGGTACCGTGGCGCGGTGACCTCCGACTGGATGCGGCGCGGGGCCATCGCGCTGGCCCTGGCCCGCACGGCGCTGGGCGTGGCCGCGCTCGCCTGGCCGTCCCTGATCGCGCGGCCGTGGGTGGGCCAGGTCAGCGGCCCCGCGGCCCGCGTGCTCGGCCGGGCGCTGGGCGGCCGCGACATCGCGCTCGGCCTCGGCGCGCTCGCGGCGCTGGCGGAGATCCCGCCGGGCCGCGCCGGCAGCAGCGCCGGCGCCCGGTCCGGCGCCGCCGCCTGGGTCGGCGCCGGCGCGCTGGCCGATTCGCTCGACGTGCTGGGCACCGCGGCCGCCTGGGACGAGCTGCCGCCGGCCGGCCGGTGGCTGGTGGCCGCCACGGCGGGCGGGGCGGCCGCGGCGGGCGGGGCGGCCACCTGGTCGTTGCTGTCCGGGAAGCCCGCCGATGCCGCTTGATCTTTCCGCCGACGCCGCCGCGCTGACCGCCGCGCTCACCGACATCGAGTCGGTCAGCGGCGCCGAGCAGCGGCTGGCCGGCGAGATCGCGGCCGCGCTGCGACCGCTGCCGCACCTGACCGTGCACACCGACGGCGCGGCCGTGATCGCGCGCACCACGCTGGGCCGGCCGCAGCGGGTGATCCTGGCCGGTCACATCGACACGGTTCCGGTGGCCGGCAACCTTCCAGCCCGTGCAGATCCCGAACGGCTGCGCCTTTACGGCTGCGGCACAGCGGACATGAAGTCCGGGGTGGCCGTCCAGCTGCGCCTCGCGGCCGCCCTGGCCAGCCCGGTCATGGACGTGACCTACGTGTTCTACGACTGCGAGGAGGTCGAGGCCGAGCGTAACGGGCTGCTGCGGCTCAGCCGGCGGCAGCCCGGGCTGCTGGTCGGCGACTTCGCGGTGCTGCTGGAGCCGACCAGCGGCGTGGTCGAGGGCGGCTGCCAGGGCACGCTGCGCGCCGACGTCACCGCCGCGGGGGAGCGGGCGCACAGCGCCAGGGCGTGGATGGGCCGCAACGCGATCCACGAAGCCGCCGGCATCCTGCACGTGCTGCGGGCCTACCAGCCGCGAACGCCCGACGTAGACGGGCTCACCTACCGCGAGGGCCTCAACGCGGTTGCGATCAGCGGCGGGATCGCGGGCAACGTGATCCCCGACCGCTGCTCGGTCACCGTGAACTACCGGTTCGCGCCCGACCGGACCGCGGAACAGGCGGCCGACCACCTGCGCGAGGTGTTCGATGGCTGGCCGGTGACGGTGCTGGACGCGGCGCCGGGCGCGCGGCCCGGCCTGGACCGGCCCGCCGCGGCCTCGTTCGTCGCGGCCGTCGGCGGCGCGCCACGGGCCAAGCTCGGCTGGACCGACGTCGCCCGGTTCGCCGAGCTCGGCGTCCCGGCGGTGAACTACGGGCCGGGCGAGCCGGAGGTGGCGCACTCCCGCGGCGAGTACGTCGAGATCCCGAAGATCACGGAGTGCGAGGCCAGGATGCGCGCCTGGCTGGCGGGCTGAGTCCGGCCTACTTGGCCGGGCCCGCCGCCAGCTTCAGCGACGCGGTGTGCTGCTGGCCGTTCGGCGACACCCACGTAACGGAGATCGTCTGGCTGGGGTGGTACTGGCTCAGCAGCTGCGTCAGCGTGGCGGGCGAGCTGACCGGATGACCGGCGATGCTGGTGATGACGGACCCGGCGGTGACGCCGGCCGTGGCGACGGGCGTGCCGCACAGCACCCCGCTGATCAGCGCGCCGGAGCTGACCTTGGCGATGTGGGCGGGAACCGAGAGGCTGTCGTTGTTGGGCAGGCACCCGCCGTTGCCGGTGCCGCCGCCCGGGCCGCCGAAGCCGCCGAAGCCGTTCTGCGCATCGTTCTGCAGCTGCTTCAGCTGCTGCTGGGGGCTGGTCAGGTCGCTCGATCCGTTGCCTGCGCCCCTGGCCACGGTGACGCCGAGGAAGGCTGGCAGGCCAATCTGGATCTTGCTGGTCGTCTGCCCCGCGGCGATCTGCCGGGCGATGATCAGCGCGCGGTCGATGGGAATCGCGAACCCCATGCTGGTCGCCTGGCCGCCAGCCGCGCTGGGCGTGCTGTTCGCGGCGGTGTTCATGCCGATGACCTGGCCCCGCGTGTTGACCAGCGCGCCGCCCGAGTCGCCGGAGATGATCGGCGCGTCGGTCTGCAGCATCCCATGCAGCTTCTCGGTGGTGTTCGCGCCCTGGTCGCTGGCCTGGATCGATTGGTTCAGGGCGGTGATGCGACCGGTGACCACCTTCGGCGGGCCGTTCTGGCCGTCCGCGTTGCCCATGGCTATCACCGCGTCACCCTTCTGGACCGACGCCGAGTCGCCGAGCGGGACGGGAGTGAGGTTGGTGGCGCCGTTGAGCTTCAGCAGCGCGACGTCGTCGGCCCGGTCGTAGCCGAGGACCGTGACGTTGTAGCTCCGGCCGGTGTTGGCGATCTTCACCTGCGACGAGGCCGTCCCTTCGACCACGTGGTTGTTCGTCAGCACCAGCCCGTTGCTGCTGAGGATCATGCCGGTGCCCTCGAGCGTGCCGCTCTGGCGGAAGGGCTGCGAGATCACGTCGACGATCCCCGGGCTCACCTTCTTGGTGACCGCCCGGACGGTCGCCCGGCTCGCGTTCGTGCCCCCGTCGGGCCCGGCTCCGCTGCCGGGCCGCGGGACCGCGCCCGGGCCGGGTAGGCCGACGCTCGGGGTGCTGTTGCCGGCGTTGTGGTTGACCGCGAGCACCGTCCCGGCCCCCACGCCCGCGGCCAGCGCCGCGACCACCACGTACGTGACGATCCGGCTGCCCCGCCTCGGCGGTCGGTCGTGGCCGTAGCCACCGCCGATGATGTCGCCGGGCAGGCGGTAACCCCCGCCGGGCTGGTACTGACCGCCCGGCCCGTACCCGCTGGGGCCGTAGCCACCCGGATAGCCCGGGCCGCCGTAACCCGATCCGCCGGCGCCGTAATCGCCGTAGCCGGAGCCGCTGCCGTAGCTGGCACCGCTGCCGTAGCTGGCACCGCTGCCGTGGCTAGCACCGCCGCCGTAGTCGGCGCCCGTGCCGTAGCCGGCGCCCGCGCCGTAGCCCGAAGCGCCGCCGTAGCCCGGGGCGCCGTAGCCGGACCCATACCCTCCGGCTCCGTAACCCTCTCTGGGCCGGCCGTATCCGCCCGCGGTCGGCTGCTCCGCGTCGGGTGACCCGTATCCGCCCGCGGCCGGCTGCTCCGCGTCGGGTGACCCATATCCGCCCGCGGCCGGCTGCTCCGCGTCGGGCGGGACGGAGGAGCCGGGCGACGCGGCCTGTGCGGGGTCGGAATGACCGGCCTGGGGGACGTCGGCCTGCGCGGCCTGCGCGGGGTCGGGGCCAGCGGCGGCCAGGGTGTCCGGGCGCATCTCCTGGGTGTGCTCGGCCGCGTGCGGGGAGGAGGCGTCCGGGGAGGAGGCGTCCGGGGGCAGGGCCTGGCCGGCATCTCCGGGCAGCGCCGGGTCCGCGTCGCCGGCCGGCGGCGTGACCTGGTCGCCGGCACCGTCGTGCGACGCTGGCCAGGCGCGCTGGTACTCCGGCGGCTGCTGCTCTTCGTGCATCTCCATCACCCTCGCCCGGAACTAGCGTAATTCCCGTTCAGGTCGGCCCACTCCTTCGGCCAGATCGCCTATGCCCGGCTGCCCTATCCCTTAGTTAGCCCGACCTGCCTGTACTTACGCTGAACGCCTCCTGAGGATTGCCCAAGGTGACCTGGGTCACGCCTCGCCGCCGTCGCCCGTCGTCGCCAGGGCCGCCGACGAGGGCTAGCGAGCTGCGAAATCCCTTCCCGGCGAATCAGCCGGCCCGCCACACTCAAGATATGTTGCCTCTGCCACATTCAAGATATAACGTGAACAGTGAGTGTGGACGGCTGGCCCGGCGCAGGCACCTGATGCGCGTGCCACCGCGATTCTGACAGGGAGTGCTCATGCCCGCACCAACACGCACCGACGAACCGGGCCTGTCCAAGCGCGAGGAGGTCGCGGTCTCGGGTGCCGCGATATCCGGCGCCCCGTGGACCGCAGCCGGCGCGACCGGCACCGTCGTGACGCTTGGCGACCTGGGACTGCACCTGATCGGCGGCAGCGTCGGGCTGCACGCGCTCAGCGGCTCGGTGTCGCTCGGGGCCGTGGCGTTCTTCGCCGTGGCCGCGGCCGGCGCGCTGCTCAGCAGGCGTTCTGGCCGCGCGCTCCGCTGGGCTCGCGCCAACCCCTGGCGGTTCGCCCTGGTGCCGGGCATCGCCGTCGCCGCGATCGCGTTCGTGCTGTCCGTGGTGCTCGGCGGCGGGATCTTCGCCGGCCTCTTCAGCGCGGCCTGGCACGGCGCCGCCGCCTGGGGGCTGACCGGCGTCGCCGGCAGCGTGGCCGGGTCGCGTCACCGCAACCGCCGCTGACCCGTCAGCGCATCCGGGCCAGCCCGGCGGCCAGGTCCGCCGGGGTGACCGCGCCGAACACCCGCTTGACGATGCGGTGCGCCGCGTCGAGGAAGAACGTCTGCGGGATCGCCACCACCCCATAGCCCGTGGCGGTCGCGGCCGTGGTGTCGGCGCCTATCGGATAGCTTGCGCGGGCGGCGCGGACGAAGCGCAGCGCCGCCGCCGCGCCGTCGTTCACGTCCACTCCGATGACGGCGACCTGCCCGTGCCGGGCGCGGTAGAAGCTCCCCAGCAGTGGGGTCTCCTTCTTGCACGGCCCGCAGAACGAGGCGAAGAAATTGACGATCACCGGCCGGCCCGCGTACTGGCTCAGAGACACCACGCCCGGGTGACCGAGGGCGGGCAGCGTGAACTTCCGAGCAAACGGCTGGGCGGACGACGCCTGCGACGAGCCCCCGCCGGACCCGAAGGCGAGGATCAGCGCGAGCGCGACCAGGCAGCACGTGCTGACCGCGATGACGGCCTTGCGCCCGCGGCTCAGCCCACGCAGCAGTCCCTCGGCGCTCACCGCGTCTTCCTCCACTCCCACAGGCTAGCCGGAGGCGAGCCGGTAGCCCTCACCGCGCACCGTCTTGATGAGCTCGAAGCCGAGCTTGGTGCGCAGCCGCCAGACGCACACATCGACCACGTTCGAGCCCGGGTCGAAGTCATAGCCCCACACCGACGACAGCAGCTGGTCCTTGGGAACCGACTCGCCCGCGTGCTCCATGAGCTCGCGCAGCAGCAGGAACTCGAGCCGGGTGAGCGGGACCCGGCCGTGCCCGCTGTCCGCCTGCAGCCGCTGCAGGTCGAGCGTGAGCCCGCCGTTGCTGATCGTCTCCACCCGGCCGTGGCCGCCGCCCCTGAGCTGGACCCGCACCCGCGCCGCCAGCTCGTCGAGCGCGAACGGCTTGGTGAGGTAGTCCCGCGCCCCGAGGTCCAGGCACTCGACCTTCGTCGTCACGTCCGCCCGGCGCGACATGACGAGCACCGCCTGCCCCGGGCGGGCGGCGAGCAGCCGCTGCAGGATCACCCGGCCGTCCACGTCGGGCAGGGCCAGCTCGAGGAGCACGAGATCGCAGCCGTTGGACGTCGCGTGCTTCAGGCCGTCGGCACCCCTGCTCACGCAGTCAACGGCGTACCCGGCGGCCGACAGGGCGCGGGCGACGAGCGAGCCGCTCGTGGCTTCCTCCTCGACGAGGAGTATGCGGTGCCGGGGGAGATCATCGGTCCACGATCCGGCCGCGCCTGCTGTTCGGACAGTGCTCATTGCGCACTCATCATTCCACTCACCCGCCGTGCCCAGGCGGGTACGAACCACGGCCCCGACCTGGCCAGGATTCTCTCGCAGGAATCTCACTCTACAATGCAATCCCGGTCAAATCAGGCACGTTTCCCCAAACGATTGCAGTGATTGGCGCGCCCGCGCGGCGGCGTTACGGTTACCCCACACAGGTTCGCGGTCAGGGAGCAGCACATGGCCATCGCCACGCTCATCACCTGGCTGTTCACCGCGAGCATCGGGGCGTACATGCTGCGCACGTGGATCACCCGCGGCGCCCGGCCTGTGCAGCGTGGCGCCGGCGACGGCCTTCCCCCGCTGGTGGTGTACGGGCACCCCAGCCTGGCCCTCACCGGGCTCGCCGTGTGGATCAGCTACGTGGCGGCCGGCTGGACGGCCCTCGCCTGGGTCGCCGCGTGCCTGCTCATGCCCGCGGTCGGGCTCGGCATCGCGATGGTGACGCTGTGGACGCCCTACCCCGTCCCCGCCGCCGGGGCAGCCGGCCTCGCCGTCGGCGGCATGCTCGCCACGCCCGCCGAAGACGCGCTGGCCGGCGGGCTGACCGACGAGATCTTGCGCCGCGCGCTCACCGACGACGCGCTGGCCGCCCGGCTCGCCGACGAGGTGCTCGCCAGCGTGCCGGCCGGCCCGGCAGCGGCCGCGACGGCGCCGAGGGCATACCTGGCGCCGCTCATCCCCGCCGTGCACGGGGCGGCCGCGCTGACCACTTTCCTGCTCGCGCTGGTGACCGCGGTGAGCGCACGCTGACCTGGCGCGCGGCCGGTCAGCCGGGCAGGCTCGGCGGGGCCACGTCCGCGGACAGCGCCCGGTCGGCCGAGGCGATGCGCTCGTCGATGGTGGCCCGCTGCGCGTCGAGCGCCTTCTGATCGTGCTGGAGCGCCGCGGCGGCCGCCGCCCGGCCCGACCCGCTGCGCGCGGCCAGTTCCCTGGCCACGTCCGCCATCACCCGCTGGGCGAGCGGGAACGCCCAGGTGACGAGGTCGTTGACCGTGACCTCGAGGTGATAGCGGGCCAGCGACTCGGTCACCTGGTAGCTGACGAGGTCGTCCAGCGGCATGCTATTGGCGGGCGAACAGTTCGACACGCCGTAGGTGGCGATGCCGATCGCGGTGGCGACGTCGTGGCTGGTACCGGCCCGGATCGCGCGCAGCGCGGTGAGCGACTCGGCCACCCCGCCCGCGCACGACTCGATGTCGGTGTTCATGTCGTGGACGAATCCCCGCAGGTCGGCCGTTCGCTGGGCGTTAGACGGCCGGTGCGCGAGGGCGGCCAGTACCATCCCGGCCACCAGCACGGCCGCGACCGCGAACAGCCAGCGGGGGGTCCGCAGCACTGGCCAGCCGGACCGGCGCAGCTGGACCGGGGCGTGGCCGCCCGGTGCGCGCAGGCTCATCGGCCACCTCTCGTCCCGGTCATCATAGGTCCGGGCCCCGGAGTCTCCGGCTCGCCGGCCCCGGCGCGAGTCGATCATGACAATTTCATCATTCAGCACCCGGGCTGTTGCCGTCCCGGCCGCGAGGTCGGCAAGATCGACAGTGTTAGCAGGCATCAGCCGCGCTTCGGTGAGAGCGCGGCCCCCGTAGCCGCCTGCGCTGGGTGCGCCACAGAGGAACGAGGTGGTGACCGGTGTCTGTACCAGCCCGCGTGGCGGCCCTCGCGGTAGCCGTCGCCGCGGTCGTCGGGTTCGGAATCTTCGTCGCCCTGTATTACATCGGCAGCGAGGGTTCGCTGCCGACGGTCCACTACACGGCTTCCGGCGGCCAGGTCAACGTCGTGCTGCAGGAGGATCCGCAGAACAACTCCTCGAGCAGGCCCGACTGGGTCAGCTATTACGTGCAGGATCCGGTGACCCGTCAGTGGCAGCACACCACGCTGTTCTCGGTGCCGGCGAACACCAGGGTGAACGTGACGATCTACGGGTACGACGGGTGCACCCCGCTGCGGAACAACTTCTGGAGCCAGGTCCTGGGCACGACGGGCGGCACGGTGAACGTGCAGCAGTTCAACAAGGCCAGAGCGCTGGGGCCCGCGCGGACCGTCTCGCTCATCAACTCGTGGGCCAGCTGCAACGTCGGGCACACGTTCGCGATCCCGGCCATGGGCCTGTTCGTGCCGGTCCCCTCGCCGAGCGCCACGGCCACCCTGTGCAGTTCCTCGCCATGCACCCCCTCCTCGGGCGCGTACTCGCTCGAGAAGTTCAGCTTCACCAGCCCGTCGCACACCGGGGTCTGGCGATGGCAGTGCCTCATCCCCTGCGGCGGCGGCTTCATCGACGGGAACAGCGGCCCGATGCAGACGGAGGGCTACATGACCGGCCAGATGCAGGTGGTGGCCTGATGGCGCAGAACCCGGCGGCGAACGATCGCGGGCCTGCGAGCCCGGCGGCAGGCGGCGGCGCGGAGCCCCGGCACTGGCTGCGCCTGCTGCTGATATGGGTCCCGCTGTCGGCGGCCGCGATCCTCGTCATCTGGTTCGTGTGGTACCCGCACCTGCCGCCGGGAGACATGACCGACGCGGCGTCAGGCCAGCAGTTCGACATCGCGGTGCTGGCGGTGACCGCCGCGCCCGTCGTGATCGGCGTGCTGCTCTACTTCGTCTACGCCCTCGTGGTGTGGCGGGCCAGGCCGGGCGACGACGGCGACGGCGCGCCGATCTACGGGCACACGAAGGTCCAGGCGTGGTGGATCATCATCACCTCGGTGGTCGTGCTGTGGGCGTTCGCGTTCGGCACGTACGAGCTGATCGTGCCGGCCGGGGCGGGCGGCGGCGAGGGCCCGTCGCCGATCTGGAAGCTGGCCGGCGTGCAGACCGCGGCGTGGTCACCGGGCACGAACGACATGCTGCAGGTGCAGGCGATCGCCCAGCAGTGGACGTGGACCTATCGGTTCCCCCAGTTCGGCGGCATGGAGACAACCACGCTCGACCTGCCGGTGGGCATGCCGGTCGAGTTCCACGTGACGTCGCTCGACGTCATCCACAGCTTCTGGGCCTACAAGCTCGGCGTGAAGGCCGACGCGAACCCCCTCGTCGACAACGTGGCGTACGTCAAGGCCAAGCAACTGGGCGGCTTCGAGGTGCGCTGCAACGAGCTGTGCGGCATCTGGCACGGCGCGATGTACAACTCCGGCCAGGTCGTGACCCCGGCCGCGTTCCAGAGCTGGGCCGCCGGCATCGAGACCAAGGAGCGGAGCATTGGGGTGCTCGCCGCGCTGCCGCCGTACACGCTGATCTATGACCCCACCGTGGTCCCCCAGCTCGGCAGGAATCTCGTCAAGGTGGCGGGCATCACGGGGGCCAACGGCTACTACTACCCGCCCAGTGATCCGGTGCAGCCGTGACCGGCACCCGCGCAGTCGTGGCCAGATCCGGTGCAGCCGTGACCAGGAAGAGGTGACGGGATGGCCGTCGAGACGCAGCCGGAGATAGCGCAGCCGTCGGGCGGCGGTCCCGCGGCACCGGGGCTGGCGAAGTCGTACTGGACGCGGCCGGGCATCCACACCGGCCTGATCGGGGCGGTGATCGGCTACGTCCTCGGGCACCTGCTCGGCAACTTCCTGTCCAGCGGGTACGCGCAGAACGTACTGTCCGACTCGAACGACGTCCCGATCGTGCTCGGCTACGCGCTGGCCACGATCGGCTGGCTCGCCGGGCTCGGCGTGTTCAACGACCTGATCCGGTCCACGACCGGCAAGCCGCTGCGCGACGCGCACCAGGAGGAGGACGCGGCCGAGCCAGGCCTGGCCAAGTACTTCAGGTACACGCTCAACCACAAGATCGTGGGCATCCAGTACCTGTACGGCATGATCGCCTACTTCCTCACCGGCGGGCTGTTCGCCATGGCGATCAGGACCGAGCTGCTCTCGCCCACCTATCACATCATCGGCCCGAACCAGTACCTGATGGTGGTGGGCGAGCACAGCACGATGATGATGATGATGATGTCGTCTGTCATCCTGGGCCCGTTCGGCCAGTACTTCGGGCCGATACTCATCGGGTCGAAGCGGGTGGCCTTCCCCCGGCTGGAGGCGCTCGGCTTCTGGCTCACCCCGGCCGCCTACTTCATCCTGCTGTCCGGCGTCCTGTTCGGCGGCTTCCCCACCGGCTGGACCGGGTACGAGCCGCTGGCCACGCAGGCCAGGCAGGGCATGTCGGCCTACTACTTCGCGTTCGGCCTCATGGGGATCTCGATGATCCTGGCCGGCTTCAACATGATCGTGACGGTGATCAACTACCGGGCGCCCGGCATGCGGTGGAGCAGGCTGCCCATGTTCGTGTGGTCGATGTTCACCGTCTCCTTCCTGCAGGTGCTCGCGGTGCCCGTGTTTGTCGGCGCGGCCTTCATGGCGCTCATGGACCGGACCTTCCAGACCGCGTTCTTCACCAACCAGCTCGGCGGCAGCAGCTACCTCTACGAGAACCTGTTCTGGTTCTTCGGCCACCCGGAGGTGTACATCCTCGCGCTGCCCGGCTTCGGGATCGTGTCCGAGGTCGTCTCGCTGTTCTGCCGTAAACCCCTGTTCGGCTACCGGGTCGCCGCGGCCGGGATGATCGGCGTGGGGCTGCTGAGCTTCTTCGTCTGGCAGCATCACCTGTTCGACAGCGGCATCAACCCGGACATGCGGCCGCTGTTCATGCTCACGACCGAGCTCATCTCGATCCCGACGGGCTTCATCTTCCTGGTGGGGATGGGCACCTTCTGGAAGGCGAGGATCAGGTTCTCGATCCCGATGCTGTTCGCGCTGGCCTTCTACTTCAACTTCCTCATCGGCGGCATCAGCGGGGTGTTCCTGTCCGACGTGCCCGCGGACGTCACCGAGCACGGCAGCTTCTTCGTGATGGCCCACTTCCACTACACGATCATGGGCGGCCTGATCTTCGCGTTCATGGCCGGCATCTACTACTGGCTGCCCAAGATGACCGGGATCAAGCTGAACGAGCGGCTCGGCAAGATCCACTTCTGGACCATGTTCATCTTCTTCAACTCGACGTTCCTGCCGCTGTTCGCCGTGGGGCTGGCGGGGCAGCCGCGGCGGGTGTTCGAGTACGCCCGGAGCCTGCAGTCGCTCAACGACTGGGTGTCCATCTCCGCGTTCCTGCTGGGCGGGTCGATACTGATCTTCCTGATCAACTTCGTCATGTCGATGCTGTTCTGGCGGGAGCGCGAGACCGGCAACCCGTGGCGGTCGCGGAGCCTGGAATGGCAGCTGTCCTCGCCGCCGCCGCCGGGGAACTTCGAGCGCGTCCCCGTGGTGCTCTCCGGGCCGTATGACTACGGGGTGAAGGACGCGCTGCCGGTCGCGGACCTGAACCCGCCGGCCGGCGTCGTGGCGTCGGCCTACGCGGGCACCGCAGCGACCGGAGCGGGAGCGGAGGTATAGCGGCCATGGCCGAGACCACCGGAATCCCCGCCGCGGGGCAGGATCCCAAGGCCGAGGAGACGGGTTTCTACCACGAATCCGCTCTCAACGCGACGTGGACGGGCTCGCGCCTCGCCATCGGGGGGCTGAGCTTCCTGTTCGGCGCGTTCGTCTTCGCCTACTTCTACCTGCGGTCGCTGAACTCGGCCGGCCGGTGGCAGGGCTCCGGCTTCCAGGCGCCGTCCGCGATCTGGGGAGCCGTGATCATGCTCCTGGTGCTGGTGAGCGCGGGTGCCCAGTACGCCGGCCTACAGCAGATCAAGACGGGCAACAAGAGGGGGTGGCAGATCGGCGCTCTGATCGCGCTCGCCATGGGGGTCGCGGCGGTGGCGCTGCAGATCAGCGAGCTGCTGTACCTGCCGTTCGCCCCGGGAAGCTCGGGGTTCTCGAGCGTGTTCGTGGGGTTCTACCCCGTCTTCCTGATCATCCTGCTGGCGGTCATGCTGTGGCTGGAGACCCTGCTTGCCAGGTCGCGGTTCATCCCGGCCATCTTCTTCGCGGAGCAGCCGCCCACGTTCGATGACACCTACACCGTCCAGCGCTTCCAGGCGGCGCTGAGCGCGTTCACCATCGTGTGGAACTACCTGGCGGTGATGGCAGTATTGTTCTGGCTGCTCTTCTACGTGATCTGAGAGGTTTATCAAACCAGCCGGCGACAGATCCGGACTCATGCATGGTGAACCAGTCCCTGAAGCCCGCGAGACCAGAGGGAGGATGAGCGGTCCGTCCGGCGAGCCACGGCGGCCGGCCGGAGGCCGCAACCGCCATGAACATGGTCCTCTCGCACTGGTCAGCCAACCCCGTGGTGCTGACCGCCATCGCGGCGGTGGCCGTGACGCATCTGCTCGGGATGCGCGCCAGCCTCGGTGAGGCTAGGCGGCTCGGGCGGCCGCGCCCGCCCGCTATCCTCGCGCAGGCCACGGTGTTCTACGGCGGTCTGTGCGCCGTGCTGGTCGCGCTGGCGTCGCCGGTCGCATACCGGGCGGGCGAGTACGTCTGGATCCGCTCGATCCAAGACGTCCTCCTCGCGGTGGTCGCCCCGAGCCTGATCGTCCTGGGCGGTCCCTGGCTCGCGCTGCGCCTGGGCGCGGCGGCATTCCTCCAGCCGGCGGCGGCCGCAGGAATGCCGGTCCGCCAGGGCCGGCCGGGCGGGCAGGGCCGCGCTCAGCGCCCCCCTCGTCCGGACCGGCGGCCTGGGCCTGCGTCGCCCGCCCGCTCGTGGCTGCAACCGGCCGTCGTCACCACCGTGGCGTTCAACGTCGCCTGGATCAGCTGGCACCTGCCCGGCCCGTACGACGCGGTGCTGCGCCAGCCGGCCGCGTCGGCGGCCGAGGTCGTCACCTACCTCGGGCTCGGCATCGCGTTCTGGCTCCAGCTGATCGGGTCGGGGCCGCTCACCCCCCGGCTCGCGCCGCTGTCCCGGGTCATGCTGGTGGCCGTCACCGCGACGTGCACCTCGGCGCTCGCGATGGTGCTGATGTTCGGCGCCCAGCGGCTGTACCCGGCGTACGCCGGTCTCGGCCACCGGGTGCTCGGGATCGTGGCGGATCAGCAACTCGGCGGCGCCGTCCTGCTGGCTGTCGCGCTGCCGCCGTTCGTCATCACGGCGATCGCGCTCTGCGTCAGATGGCTGGCCGCGGAGGAATCCGAGGCGCTGAGCGCGGGATTCGACCGCCTGCTCCGGCCGTCAGCGTCGGCCTGGCCGTCCTGGCCCGGCTACAGGTCGGTAAAGTGATCGGCGGCAGGAGGCTGCAGTGGCTGGAGTTATGGCGATGTCGCCGGGGAGCGCGTGGAGCCTCGGCGGGTCCATCCTGACGTTCGTCTTTCCGATGATCTTGTTCCTGGTGGTGGCGACGGCGCTGTTCGTTGCCTACACCAAGCCGAGCGTGCTGCCAGGCCACCCTGAGCAGACGGGGGCGCGCCCCATCGGGTTCACCCCGGTGGTCAGGATGCCCGCCCGCGACCAGGCAGGGAACCTGCCTGCGGGTCCGCAGCACGTGGCCGGGCCCGGGGAAGGCGGGGTGCCCGCGGCCGGGGCAGGCGAGGCGGCAGCCCCGGACCATCCCGCGGCTCGCCCCGGGAACCCCGAGGGAGCGGAGTGACCGCTGCCGCCACGGCGCTGCCCGCGCCGCGCGATCAGGGGCCGCAGGGCCCGGCCCGGCCGCCGCGCAGCGCGGCCGCGGTCGCGCGCTCCCTGGTCCAGCTGACCAAGCCGCGCATCATCGAGCTGCTGCTGGTCACGACCATCCCGACGATGCTGCTGGCGCACCGCGGGCTGCCCTCGCTGCGGGTGTTCGCGGTGACGCTGATCGGCGGCACGCTGGCCGCGGCGAGCGCGAACACGCTCAACTGCTACCTCGACCGCGACATCGACGCGGTGATGCGGCGCACCGCGCACCGCCCGCTGGTGGCCAAGGCCGGTCGGGGGAGCGTCAAGCCGGGCGAGGCGCTCGCGTCCGGGATCGTGCTCGGCGCGGCGGCGACCCTGCTGCTCGGGCTCGTCGTCAACTGGCTCGCGGCGTGCCTCGCCGTGGGCGCGATCGTGTTCTACGTCTTCGTGTACACGCTCGGCCTCAAGCGCCGCACCGCCTCCAACATCGTGATCGGCGGCGCGGCCGGGTGCTTCCCGGTGCTCGTCGGCTGGGCCGCGGTCACCGGCACGGTCGGCTGGCCGGCCGCGGCGCTGTTCGCCGTCGTCTTCCTGTGGACGCCGCCGCACTTCTGGGCGCTGGCGATGCGGTTCCGCGACGACTACGCGGCCGCGAACGTGCCGATGCTGCCGGTGGTGGCCACGCCGCAGACGGTGGCGCGCAAGATCCTGTTCTACTCCTACGCGATGGTGGCGGCCACGCTCGCGCTCGCCCCCGACGCGGGCTGGATCTACGCCGCCTGCGCGGCCGTGCTCGGCGGCTGGTTCCTGGCCGAGGCGCACCGGCTCCACGGCCGGACCGGATCGGGGTCAGACGGCGCGCCCGCCCCGATGCGGCTGTTCCACCTGTCGATCGCGTACCTGACCCTGCTGTTCACCGCCATCGCGGTCACCGCCCTGCTGCCCTGGGGCCGCTGGTAGCCGGACCATCGCCCGCAGCCCCGGCGCGGCGTCCTCCAGCCACGCGGCGCCACCGTGCGCCGCGGCGGTGGCCCGGACGATCGCCAGGCCCAGGCCGGCGCCGCCGTCCTCAGCGCCCCCGCGGCTGCGCGCGTCGTCCAGCCGGGTGAACCGGTCGAACACCCGCTCGGCCGCCGCGGCGGGGATCCCCGGCCCGTCGTCGGCCACCGCCAGCAGCGCCCACGCGCCGTCCGCCCGCGCCGTCACGGTGACCGCGCTGCCCGCGTACCGGACCGCGTTGTCGACCAGGTTCCCCAGCATCCGGTCCAGCCCGCCGTAGTCCCCGACCACGATGCTTTTCCCGAACGGCTGCGCCTTCACCCGCACGCGAGCCTCGGCGTATCGCGCGCAGACCGCCTCCGCCAGCGCCCCGAGGTCGACCCGCTGTCCGTCGCGGCGGCGGCCCGCCTGCTCGTCCAGCCTCGCCAGCGCGAGCAGGTTCTCGGCGAGCCTGGCCAGCCGGAGCGTGTCGGCCAGCACCCCGGCCGCGGTCTGCTGCCACTCCACCGCCTCCGGGTGGTCGACCGCGACCTCGAGCTGGGTGCGGATGCTCGCGATCGGGCTGCGCAGCTCGTGCGCGGCGTCGGAGACCAGCGCGCGCTGGCGCTGCTGGGACGCCGCCAGCCTGGCCAGCATGCCGTTCAGCGTCACCGCCAGGCTGTGCACCTCGTCCCGCGACTCGGGGACGGGCAGCGCGGCGGCGACGGCCGTGTCACTGATCTCCTGAGCGCCGCGCCGCAGCTTCTCGATGGGCCGCAGCGCGGCCCCGGCGACCAGCCAGGTCGCGGTGGCCAGCAGCAGGAACAGCGCCGGCGCGCCGAACACGACCGCCCGTGTCACCGTGTCCACGCTGTCGATCACCTGGCCGTAGGAGGCGGCCGCGACCACGGTCTGGCCGCCGATCGCCGGCACCGCCACCACCCGCAGCGGCGCCGCGATGCCGAACGGGCCGCCCGCCATCTGCACGACCTGGCCGGTGCGGGCGATGGAACGCGCCACCGCCAGCGGCAGCAGGCCGACCAGCCGGTCACCCTGCGCCGACGTCCGGATCACGCGGCCCTGCGTGTCGAGCACCTGCACGCTGAGCGTGCCCGGGCCGAACGGCAGCAGGTTCGGCAGCTCGTGCGCGTCGGCCAGGCCGCTGATCTCGGCGGCGGCCTGCCGGGCGTTGCCGTCCACCGCGCGGGTCAGCGACGACTGCAGCTCGCCCAGCAGCAGCAGCGCGGCGGCGGCCACGGCCACAGCGAGCCCGGCGGAGGCGATCAGGGTCAGCCGCGCGCGCAACCCCAGCCGCCGCCACCACGCGGCCGGCGTGTGCCGCCGCACCGGACCCGCCGGACCCCGGCCGGCGACCGGCCCCTGGTCACCCGATCCAGCACCGTCGGCCGTTCCCTGGCCTGCGGCCGTTCCCGGGCCGGCGACCGGCCCCTGGTCACCCGATCCAGCACCGTCGGCCGTGCCCTGGCCTGCGGCCGTTCCCGGGCCGGCGACCGGCCCCTGGTCACCCGCCATCGGCGGCCAGCCGGTAGCCGGCGCCGCGCACGGTCTGCAGCGCGGCGCGCCCGAACGGCGCGTCGATCTTGCGCCGCAGGTAGCCCGCGTAGACCTCGACGACGTTGAGCTCGGCGGCGTCGTAGGCGTCCCACACGTGCTCGAGGATCTCGGCCTTGGGCACCACCTGGCCGGCCCGCCGGATCAGGAACTCCAGCAGCGCGAACTCCCGCGGCGTCAGGTCGATGACCGTGTCGCCGCGGCGCACCTGCCGGCCGGCCGGGTCCAGCGACAGGTCGCCCGCCCGCAGCACGGCCGGCCGGGGCGCCGCGCCGCGGCGCAGCAGCGCGCGCAGCCGGGCGGCGAGCACGACGTAGGAGAACGGCTTGGTCAGGTAGTCGTCCGCGCCGAGGTCGAGCCCGTCGGCCTGGTCGTACTCGCCGTCCTTGGCGGACAGGATGAGGATCGGCACCCAGTTGCCCTCCGCCCGCAGCCGCTCGCACACCTTGTACCCCGACAGCCCGGGCAGCATGATGTCCAGCACCACGGCGTCATAGCCGCCCTCGCGCGCCAGGTGCAGCCCGTCGGGGCCGTTGTGCGCGAGGTCCACCGCGAACCCCTCGGCCTGCAGCCCGGTCCGGACCGCGGACGCCAGTCGCCGCTCGTCCTCCACCACCAGCACGCGCATGCCCTCAGTCTTACTCACCCCGGGCCCGCTTGGCTGAGACCGGTCTCAGCTCCTCACAGGATCAGCACAGCCTCCGTTCGGCAAAATGACCTGAGATCATGCAACACAACGCGAGCTAACCTTTGAGGTGTCATGGAATTCTCTCGCCGCGGGCGGTGGGCGGTGCCGGCCGGAGTGCTGGCCGCCGTCGGTGCCGTGATGGCCGGGGCGCTGATCAGCACCGCGCAGGCCAGCCCGGCCCTGCCGGCCCGCACCCCCGCACAGCTTCTGGCGGCGATCGCCGGGCGCACCGGGCCGCCGCCCGCGCTGACCGGCACCGTGGTGGAAAGCGCGTCGCTCGGCCTGCCGCAGCTGCCCGGGACCGACAACCCCACGTCGGTCACGTCCCTGCTCACCGGCTCGCACACGGTCCGGATCTGGTACGCCGGCCCGCGGCACTTCCGGCTCGCGGTGCCGGGCATGATGAGCGAGAGCGACCTGATCGTAAACGGCGGCACCGCCTGGTACTGGCAGAGCAGCACGAACTCGGTGACCCGGTTCGCGCTCCCGGCCGGCGCCGGCCCGGCCGTCCGCGAGCCCGCGCCGGCGATGGCGCTGACCCCGCAGCAGGCGGCGAAGCAGGCGCTGGCCGCAGTCGGCCCGAGCACCAAGGTGAGCGTGCAGAGCAACGTCACGGTCGCCGGGGAGGCCGCCTACCAGCTCGTGCTCGCGCCCCGCAGCGCCGGCTCGCTGATCGGGCAGGTGCGGATCGCCGTCGACGGCGCCCGCTACGTGCCGCTGCGCGTGCAGATCTTCGCCCGCGGCGCGACCAGCCCGGCGTTCCAGGTGGGCTTCACGTCGGTGTCGTTCGTGCGCCCCGCCGCGCCCAACTTCACGCCCCCGCCCGGCGCCACGGTCAAGACGGTCACCCTCGGCCCGGCCGAGCACGCCCGGGCGGGCACGCACACGGCCGGCGCCGCGCCCCAGGTGATCGGCAACAACTGGCTCAGCGTGGCCGTGCTGCCGGCCTCGGACCTGGCCGGCCTCTCCGGGCTGGGCGGTGGCTCCGCGGCCGTCGGGAAGGCGGCCTCGTCGGCGGCCCAGGCCGCATCCGGCAGCGGCCCCGCCGGCGCCTCGGGCGGCAGCGGTGAGGGCGCCGCGGTCCTCGGCGCCGCGCTCAAGTCCACGACCCCTGTGCACGGCGCCTGGGGCAGCGGGCGGCTGCTGCGCACCGGCCTGCTCTCGGTGCTGATGACCAACGGGCGGGTCCTCGTCGGGGCGGTCACCCCGTCGGTCCTGTACGCCGACGCGGCGCACATCAAGTGATGGACCTTTTTCAACCACCCGACGTGCATCGCGGACACCTGGGTAGTTTTCCTGAGGTTGAAAAAGGTTCAGTAAGTGCGGCCACGGCGCACGCCGCAGGACTCGCGGACCCGGCAGCCCCGCTCGCCGGGCCCGCGATCATCTCGACGGGCCTGTCCAAGCGGTTCCGCGGCGGCCAGCTGGCGGTTGACGCCGTCGACCTGGACGTTCCCCGCGGCGCCGTCTACGGCTTCCTCGGCCCCAACGGCTCCGGCAAGACCACCACGATCCGGATGCTGCTCGGCCTGGTCCACCCCACCAGCGGCAGCCACGAGCTGCTCGGCACGCCGATGCCGGCCGGCGCGTCGCGGGTGCTGCCCCGGGTCGGCTCGCTGGTCGAGGGGCCGGCCTTCTACCCGTTCCTGAGCGGCCAGCAGAACCTGGCCCGCATCGACGCGGCCGACCGCACCGCCGACCCGCGGACCGCGCGGCAGCGCATCGACGGGGCGCTGGACCGGGTCGGCCTGCTGGCCGCCGCGAAGAAGCGCTACCGCGCCTACTCGCTGGGCATGAAGCAGCGGCTCGCGATCGCCGCGGGGCTGCTGCGGCCGCGTGAGCTGATCATCCTGGACGAGCCGACCAACGGGCTGGACCCGCAGGGCACCCGCGAGGTCCGCGCCCTGGTCCGCGAGATCGCGACCGAGGGCACGACCGTGTTCGTCTCCTCCCACCTGCTGGCCGAGGTCGAGCAGATCTGCTCGCACGTGGGCGTCATGCGCACCGGCAGGCTCGTCTTCCAGGGCACCCTTGACGAGCTGCGCCGCACCGGCGCGGCCCGGATCCAGGTGGAGACGCCCGATCCGGCGACCGCCAGCGCGGTGCTGGAGAAGATCGGCCTGGCCGACACCCAGGTGGCCGGGGACGAGGTCTCCGCCCAGCTGGGCGACTTCCTGCCCGAACGGCTCTGCGCCGAGCTCGTGCACGCGGGCGTGCCCGTCCGCGGCCTGGCCACGGTCCGGCCCAGCCTCGAGGACCTGTTCGTCCGGCTCACCGGGGAGGGATTCGATGTCGACGGCTGAGCTCGAGGCGGCCCCCGCCGCGGCCGGCGCCGGCCCGCCCCCGGCCGCGCTGTCGTGGCTGCGGCTGCTGCGCTCGGAGCTGCGCCTGGTCTTCCGGCGGCGGCGCAACCTGGCGCTGCTCGCCGTGGTCGCGGTGATACCGGTCATCATCGGCATCGCGCTCCGGCTGGCCGCGCCGCCGCGCAACGGCGGCAACGGCGGCGGCCCGCCTTTCCTCGACCAGGTGGCGGGCAACGGCGTGTTCTTGACGATCCTGTCGCTCACGATCCTGCTCACGCTCGTGCTGCCGCTGGTCGTCGCCGTGGTGTCCGGCGACACGATCGCGGGCGAGGCGGGCTACGGCACGCTGCGCTACCTGCTCACCGTGCCCGCGGGCCGGACCAGGCTGCTCGGCGTCAAGTACGTGTCGGTGGTCGCGTTCGGCCTGTGCGCGTCCGCGGTGATCGCGGCGGTGTCGCTGATCTGCGGGGTGCTGCTGTTCCCGGTCGGCCCGGTCACGCTGCTGTCCGGCACGACGATCTCGCTGGCCGACGGCCTGCTGCGAGTGCTGTTCGTGACCCTGTACGTGGCCGGCGCGATGGCGGCGCTCGGCGCGATCGGCGTGGCCATCTCCACGTTCACCGAGCACGCGATCGGCGCGATCGCGGCGCTGGCGATCATCGTGGTGGCCAGCGAGGTCGGGGACAACGTGCCGCAGTTCGGGGCCGTGCACCCCTACCTGCCCACGCACTGGTGGACGATGTTCGACTCGATCCTGCGCGCGCCGGTCGACACGACCACGCTGCTGCACGGGCTGCTGTCCTTCGGCGTCTACATCCTGATCTTCGGCTCGATCGCCTGGGCCCGCTTCACCAGCGGCGACATCACCAGCTGACCCGGTCCGCAGGCCCGGCGCTCCGCAATGGGCGTTCCCGGGTGCTACCAGGCCATTTCGCGTAGCATCGGCCCATGACAATGCCTGAAGAAGTCCTTGCCCGCGTTTCGCTGTTCTCAATGCTGCCGAAGAAAGAGGTGGCAAAGCTCGCGCGGGATGCTCACGAGCGCACGTTTCCCGCGGGCGCGGTGGTCACCGACGAGGACCGGATGGGCGTGAGTTTCGGTGTCGTCGTGGACGGCCGGGCCCAGGTGAGCGTGCACGGCCAGCCCGCGCGCGTCCTTGGCCCTGGCGACTATTTCGGCGAGATGGCGCTGATCGACAACTCGTCCCGCTCGGCGAAGATCACGGCCGAGACGGACCTGCGCTGCCTGATGTTCAGCGCCTGGGACTTCCGGCCTTTTGCGATGGAACACCCCGAGACGGCGTGGGCGCTGCTGGAAATGCTGGTGCAACGCGTCCGCGAGGCCGAAAGCCGCTAAAGACGGCAGGCTCACCGCGACGCGGGGCCTACGCCTGGTGGCACCAGATCCCCGTGGCATGCCGTCAGCGCGGTTATGGTGCCGCTCGATTGCCGCTGGTCTCACATTCTGAGACGATTCGGCTGCCCAGCATGCCAGGCGACGCCCCCTCTGTGAACGCGAAACGGTGGTATCGCCAGGGCAATACCACCTCTTCACGTCGCCGGGAAATCACCCGAGCCTGTCTCACATATTGAGATGGGCTGCGGGAACAAGCCGCTGCACCGGATCCGCGCCCCCCCGGGTGACGACCACCACGGCCCCTCAACGGCTTCGTCCGCAGGCGCCCGCTGCGCCGCGGCGGATCTCCCGCGACCCCACCCGCGTCCTGGCCATCGCGGCGGATACCGCGCTACTCATCCGTTTTACCTGCGAAACCTGCCTTCAGCCCGGGAAAGTCGTCTTCCCAGAACTCGGTGACGCCCCGCTCGCCGCCGCTACCGCGACCCGCGCCCGCGGGGTCCTCGCCCCCGGCGTCCCCGCTGGCGGCGTCGTACCGCTCGATCTCCTGCTCGCGCAGTTCGACTCGGCGGATCTTCCCCGAGATCGTCTTGGGCAGCTCGCCGAACTCCAGCCGCCGCACCCTCTTGTACGGCGCGAGCCGCTGCCGGGCGAAGGCCAGGATCGACTCCGCCACCGCCCCGGATGGCTCGACGCCCGCGACCAGCGAGACGTAGGCCTTAGGCACGGCCAGCCGCACCGGGTCGGGCGAGGGAACCACCGCGGCCTCGGCCACCGCGTCGTGCTCGATCAGCACGCTCTCGAGCTCGAACGGCGAGATCCGGTAGTCGGACGCCTTGAAGACATCGTCGGTGCGTCCCACGTAGGTGATGTAGCCGTCGTCGTCGATCGTGGCCACGTCGCCGGTGTGGTAGTACCCGTCGCGCATGGACGAGGCGGCCCGCTCCGGGTCGCCGCGGTAGCCCGTCATCAGCCCGGCCGGCCGCGCGGCCGGCGGCTCCGCGGGCAGGCAGATCTCGCCCTCCTTGCCCGGCAGGCCGGTCACCGGGTCGATCAGCATGACGGTGTACCCGGGCAGCGCGCAGCCCATCGACCCCGGCCTGACCTCCTGGCCGGGCGGGTTGCCGATCTGCGCGGTCGTCTCGGTCTGCCCGTAGCCGTCCCGCACGGTGATGCCCCAGGCCCGCCGGACCTGCTCGATCACTTCCGGGTTGAGCGGCTCGCCGGCCGACACGGCTTCGCGCAGGCTCGAGGTGTCGCAGCTGGCCAGGTCGGCCTGGATCGTCATCCGCCACACGGTCGGCGGGGCGCACAGCGTGCTGATCCCGCAGGCCGGGATGGCCGCGAGCAACGCACCGACCGAGAACCGCTCGTGCCCGAGCACCAGGACGGTCGCCCCGGCGTTCCACGGGGCGAACACGTTCGACCAGGCGTGCTTGGCCCAGCCGGGGGAGGAGACGTTGAGGTGCACGTCACCGGGCTGCAGGCCGATCCAGTACATGGTGGACAGGTGGCCGACCGGGTACGAGGCGTGGGTGTGCTCGACGAGCTTGGGCTGGGCCGTCGTTCCCGACGTGAAGTACAGCAGCAGCGGGTCGCCGCTCAGCGTCACGCCGTCCGGGGTATAGTCCGGCGACCAGCTGAACGCGTCGGCGTAGCTCAGCCAGCCGTCGGCCGGGTCGCCGACCGCGATAAGCGTCAGCGCGCTCGCCCCGGACGCCGCCGCGAACTTCGGCGCCTGGGGTGACTCGGTGATCACGTGCCGGACGTCGCCCCGGAGGATCCGGTCGCTGACGTCATCGGGCGCGAGCAGCGTGGTGGCCGGGATGACCACCGCGCCGAGCTTGATCGCGGCGAGGATGACCTCCCACAGCGGGGCGATGTTGCCGAGCATGAGCAGTATCCGGTCGCCGCGCCGCACCCCCAGGTCACGCAGCCAGTTGGCGACCTGACTGGACCGCCCGGACAGCTCGGCGTAGCTGAGCCGCACGTCGCTCCCGCCGTCGCCGATGATGCGCAGCGCGTCCCGCTCGGGATGCTCGGCGGCGATGACGTCGAACCAGTCGAGCGCCCAGTTGAACTCCTCGAGCCGCGGCCAGCCGAACTCCCTCCGGGCGGCGTCGTAGTCGCTGCGGTGGCGGAGCAGCAGGTCACGAGCGGCGCGGAACCTGGCGCCCGGGGCGTACAAATCGGTCACCCGCTTATCGTGACAGACGAGTGATCGCCCAGGCCAGCCCGCGCGCCCCCGCAGGCGGGTGCGGTCAGCACCCAGGCCAGACGGTGCCAGTCGTCCGCGGTCAGCTCGCCGCCCCCGCCTCCACCGGTTTTCCCGGCACCCAGCACCGCCGGCCCGGCACCCCGGACCGACCTGTCCGGCACCCCCACACGGGTGCCGCGCAGCCGCCGCCAGGCACCTACAGAACGTCGTGCCCTGGGTGCGGGTCGTCCGGAACCGCGGCGGGCTCGGCGGGGATGGAGCCGAGCCGGCCGGCCTGGTAGTCCTCGAAGGCCTGGACGAGCTCTTCCCGGGTGTTCATCACGAACGGACCGTAGGCGGCCACCGGCTCACGAATCGGCTGCCCGCCGAGCAGCAGGATGTCGAGCGATTCGGCCCCGCGGTCCTGGCGCTGGCTGGCCGCGACGGTGATCACGTCACCCTCGCCGAACACGGCGAGCTGCCCCATCTGCACCGGCCGCTGCCCGGCACCCACCGAGCCCGACCCGGCCAGCACGTAGCCGAGCGCGTTGAAGTCGCGCCGCCACGGCAGCCGCAGCCGGGCGCCGGGGGTCAGCGTGGCGTGCAGCAGCGTGATCGGCGTGTGCGTGACGCCGGGCCCGTGCTGGTCGGCCACGTCGCCGGCGATGAGCCGCAGCAGCGCGCCGCCGTCCGCGGAGCTGAGCAGCTTCACCTGACCCGCCCTGATGTCCTGGTAGCGCGGGCTGGTCATCTTGATGCTGGCTGGCAGGTTGACCCACAGCTGGAAGCCGTGGAAGAGCCCGCCGCGCACGACGACCTCCTCCGGCGGCGCCTCGATGTGCAGGATGCCGCCGCCCGCCGTCATCCACTGGGTGTCGCCGTCGGTGATCAGGCCGCCCCCACCGTTGGAGTCCTGGTGCTGGAACACCCCGTCGATCATGTAGGTGACGGTCTCGAATCCGCGGTGCGGATGCCACGGCGTGCCCTTCGGCTCGCCGGGTGCGTAGTTGATCTCGCCCATCTGGTCCATGTGAATGAACGGGTCGAGCTGCCGCAGGTCCACCCCCGCGAACGCGCGCCGGACCGGGAAACCCTCGCCCTCGAACCCGGAGGGGGCGGTTGTGACCGACAGCACCGGGCGGTCGGCCGTCGTGGCCGGGTCCGGTTCGGTGACGCGCGGCAAGACGAGGACGTCGTCCACGGTTACGGCTGGCATGGCTGCTCCTTCATTGCGGGCTCCAGGTGGTCCCGCTGCCGGGGCAGCCCCGCGGGCCCATGCCTGCCCAACGGTCCCCGGCGCGGCCGCATTCCCCGCCCGGGCGGCAGGCGGGACGAGACGCCGCGGTCAGGCCCGGGCGATGCGCCGGGCGCGGACGGCCCGGTAGGCGAGGCACAGCACCTGCCAGAGCAGGTAGGCCAGCCGCCACAGGGCGTAGCCGGCGAAGCCCACCGTGAAGGCGGCCACGATCAACGGCAGCAGCAGCAGGCAGCACGCAGCGCGCAGTGACTCGGCGAGGGGCGTACGCGGCCACTCATACGACTCGGTCGCGAACACGGCTGCACGTTCCCCCGGTGCTGGCACTGAGCAATCTAACGTCACTGCGTAATCAATCAGTTGCTGAACGTAGCATACCCTTCTAGGGTTCGTTCCCCGTGAAAGTCCTGCTAATCGCGTTGTCCGTGGACTGTGGCGCGTCGGCTAGAGGGCGTTAACCGGATCGTCACACCGGTCCGGCCCGGACATAACGGCCCGGAGTCCCGCCTCGGCCGTCAGGCCCGGCGCCGCCCGCCTCGGGCGCGAACGCCAGCAGCGAGCCCGCCGTCGACCGGGGCGGAGAAGCCCGGAAGCTTTGCACTGGCGTTATACAGCCTCTATTGTCCGGTTGTTCTAAGATCACTATGCTCCACCGGAGAGCCATGAGCAGTCCCTGACCTTCCGGATGGAGCTCGCACCGCGGTCGCCCGGCACGGTCCAGCACGCCTGGCTCCGCGGCGCCCCACCCCGCTGCGCGACTCCGGGGGGCGCGGAACTCTCCCATGGTGCCCGGCAAACAGCCGATTTGGGGAGGAATTTCGTGCCAATGAGATCCGCACGCTACAAGCTCACGCTGCTGTCGCTCCTGTCGCTCCCGGCGATGCTCCTGGTCGCCACGGGGGGGCCGGCGGCGGCGGCTCCGCACGGCAGCGCCGCGAGCGCTGTTACCTCGTCCAGCCTGGGGTCATTCAAGCCAACCTTTACCGGCTCGGCCGCGACCGGCTGCGCCGGCTGTCACCTGCTCACCGGCCCGTTCGGCACCCCGTCCACGGCGCATCTGTCGGCGAGCCAGTCCCGGAGCGGGAGCGCGAAGTCGCTGGACAGGGCGAGGGCGATGCCATTAATGCGTCCCCATGTCCCAGCGCCCAGCCGTAGCTCCGCCTCTGCCGTCAAGATCCCGACGGTGAGCTGCCAGCCGCTGCGTCCCGGCTGCGACAACATCAGCTCGTTCGCGGGCGGCTCGACCAGCGTGAAGGGCATCAACGCGGTCGACAGCGCCACGCACACCGCGAACAAGTTCAAGGACGTTGAGCCCCCGGACCAGGGCCTGTGCGCCGGGAACGGGTCCGTGGTCGAGACCAACAACATCGGCGAGATCCTGATCTTCAACCAGGCGCTGAAGCGGGCATCCCCGGTCATCTCGCTGGACCAGGTGATGGGGCTGACGAAGCGGCACTGGAGCAGCGGCGGAGACCCGTCATGCATATGGGACCCAGCCAACGGCGGCCACTGGATCATCACCCAGATCGTCTCGAAGAGCCCGGCCCCCAAGGGCGGCCCGTTCGTCGGCTGCTTCGTGGGCAAGGCGAACTCCTGCCTCGAGGGCATCTCGGTAACCAAGGGGTCGAGCCCGTTCGGCCCGTACAACACCTACTTCCTCAACGCCGACTACAACCCGAAGGAGCCGGGTTACCCCTTCCTGCTCAACGACTTCGCGAAGATCGGGGCCACCCGGGACGCGTTCCTGCTGTTCTACGACGAGTTCCCGCTGAACGGGAGCGTGCCCGGCCTGGGCGGCGGCTTCTTCAACGGCGCGCAGGAATTCGCGTTCAACAAGACCGCGCTGGAAAAGGGCCTGCCCGTCGCCAAGGTCACCGTGGCCCGGGAGAACATGGGCCTGCTCAAAACGCCGGACGGCACCTGTTTCAGCGACAACAAGTTCTTCCAGCCCGGCATCGCGTGCTGGATCGCCGTGATCCCCGCGATGCCGCCCAACGGCCAGTTCGACAACAGTCACGGCGGGTCCGGATTCATGCTCACCAACCCGGACTTCTACAGCCTGGGCGGCAACCAGCTGGCGGTGTTCGACTGGACCGGCCTGAAGAACCTGAACAGCTCCGGCTGCTCGGCCTGCTCCGGCATCCGCTTCGGCGGCCAGCTGTTCTCCGGCGTCCAGCGCTACTACGACCCGTCGTTCATAGGGGCAACGTCTCCCGCGACATTCCTCGCCCCGCAGAAGGCCGGGCCGATACCGCTGGGTAACGAGTGTGGCAAGGCCGGGCTCAGCACGGTCGCCCACTGCCCGCAGGCTGGTATCTCCACTAACGGCGACAACATTACCCAGGCCTCGCAGGGGAACGGCCAGCTATGGGCCGGCGCGGATACTCAGATCGTGCAGACATACGCGTCCAGCAACACCCCCGAAACGCACGCGGGTGCCGCCTACTGGGTCGTCGGCACCCGCAGCTTCGACCAGACCGGGCGGTTCACCCTGACCAGCCAGGGGTACATCTCGGCGATGCACGAGGAGCTGGAATTCCCGGCCTTCGCGGCCGGAGCCAGCAATGGGAGGGCCATCGCGTCGTTCACGCTGAATGGTAACGGCGGAACGGCCGGAGCCGACAACGGCGGCTTTTTCCCCAGCTCCGCATTCGGCCGCCTGACCAGCACCTCGGGCACGCTACTGCAGTCCACCATCAACATCGCCGCCCTGGGTCAGTCGCCGCAGGACGGCTTCTCCGAATACCAGAACTATCCGAGTGCTACCCCCGCCTTCCGGCCGCGCTGGGGCGACTACGGTGCCGCCGTCCTCATGGGCGGCAGGTACTACTTCGCCAGCGAGTACATCCAGTCCCCGAACTGTGCGCCGTCGCAGTTCACCCTGACCATCGGCACCTGCGGCGGGACCAGGGACGGCTTCGCGAACTGGGGGACCTCGGTCAACTCCGTCACCCCGTAACCACGATCCGGCACCGATGACGGATGCCGCACCCGCCAGCCATCGCGGGGTGCGGCATCCGTCGCGTGGGGCCCGGGCCTCCGCGGCAGAGACAGGCGATCAGGACACCGCGGAGGGCAGCTCCTCACGCAGATCGGGCTCGGGAACGGGCTCACGGGCGAGCCTGCTGGGCCACCACATCCACCGGCCGAGGTCCAGGTTGAGGGCCGTGACCAGCACGGACCTGACCACCAGGGTGTCCAGCAGCACGCCGAACGCCACGGCGAAGCCCAGCTCGGCCAGGAACGTGACCGGCAGCGTCGCGAGCGCGGCGAACGTGCCGGCCAGCACCGCGCCGGCCGAGGTGATGACCCCGCCGGTCGCCGCCAGCCCGGTGAGCGCGCCGTGCCGCGGGCCGTGCTTGCCCGCCTCCTCACGCACCCGGGTCATCAGGAAGATGTTGTAGTCGATGCCGAGGGCGACGAGGAACACGAAGACGAACAGCGGGAACGAGGTATCAGCGCCGCCGAAGTTGAACACGTTGTTGAACATCAGCGCGCTGACGCCGAGCGCTGCGGCGAACGACAGCACCACGGTGGCGATCAGGATGATCGGTGCGATCAGCGCCCGCAGCAGCAGCGCCAGGATGAGGAACACCACGGCCAGGATGACCGGGATGATCACGGTCCGATCGTGCGCCGAGGCGCGCTTGACGTCCAGGTTGATGGCCGTGTTGCCGCCGACGAGCGCGTTCGCGCCGGGAACCGCGTGCACGGCGGTCCGGACCCGATCGATGGTGTTATAAGCGGCCTGGCTGTCCGGCGCGGTGGTGAGCGTGCCGGTCAGGTAGGCGTGCCCGGCCCGGCTGAGCGGCCCGGTGACGCCGGTGATGCCCGGCGTGGCCCGGAGGACGGCGGCTAGCTGCGCGGCGTGGGCCGGGTTGCCGAGGACGATGACGGGCTGTCCGGCGCCGGCCGGGAAGTGCTGGTCGATGACCGTCTGCCCGACGACAGAGTCCGGTGTGTGCCGGAAGCCTTGCGCGGTGGTCAGGCCGCCTGCCTTCAGCCCGGTCAGGCCCAGCGCCATCGCGCCGAGGATCAGCGCGGTGACCACCCAGACCACCCGCGGCCGGACCGCGATCCGGCGCCCCACCCGTGCCCAGAATCCCCTCGTCGTCGGCTCTTCGGTGCCGTACGCGGGCTTGACCGGCCAGAACAGCCACCGGCCGCAGATCACCAGCAGCGCGGGCAGCAGGGTCATCATGGCCAGCAGCGCCACCACGACGCCGATCGCCAGCACGGGTCCCAGGCTCTGGGTGGACGCCAACTGCGCGATGGTCAGCATCAGCAGGCTGACGATCACCGTGCCGGCGCTGGCGACGATGGCCGGCCCGGCCCGCCGCAGCGCGACCGCCATCGCCTCGTGCCGGTCCTCATGCCTGCGCAATTCCTCCCGGTAGCGGGCGGTCAGCAGCAGCGCGTAGTCGGTGCCCGCGCCGAACACCAGCACCAGCAGAATGCCCGCGCTCTGTGCGTTGACGGTCAGGCCGTGCTTGGCCAGCAGGTAGATCAGTCCCTGCGCGGCGGCCAGCGCGACGCCGGCCGAGATCACCGGCAGCAGCCACAGCACCGGGCTGCGGTACGTGATCAGCAGCAGCACAATGACGACCGCCAGCGTCGAGTACAGCAAGACGCCGTCGATGCCCTTGAACGCGTTCGCCGAGTCGGCCGCGTTGCCCAGCGGCCCGGCAATATGCACCGCCAGCCCGGCCGCGCCGGCCCGGGCGATGCTCCGCAGCGTCGTCGCGGCGGCCGAGGCGCCGTTCCACCCCTTCGAGCCGAGGTTGACCGGGACGATGGTCTCGATGGCCTTGCCGTCCCGGGAGACGAACGGGCCTGCCACCTGGCCGTGTACCACGTTGGCCACGCCGCGGAACCGAGCGGCGTCAGCGGCCGCCTTCGCCCTGTCCGCGCCGGTCAGCCCCGAGGGCCGGTCATACACCACCACCGCGGAGTAGATGTTGGGCGACTGGAAATGCGCCTGCACGTCCAGCACCTTCGTCGACTCGGCCGCAGCGGGCAGCCACGCCGACGCGTTGTTCTTCTCCGCCCCGGTGAGCTTGCCGGCCAGCGGGCCGAGCACGGCCACGACGATCAGCCAGAAGACCAGGACGGCCCATTTGGTCCGGCGTCCGCTCGGGATGGTGACGAGCGCGCGGGCTCTGCTCATGAGGATCCCCCATCAGGTTTCGTCGGCGGGCTGTTCGCCACTGGCTGCACTATCGGGCACGACCGGGTGCAAAGTCAAGACATATCTCGTCTTGCCGAACCAGCGACCTCACCCGGCCGGCCGGACAATTGTGTACGAGCCGCCTCGCCGCGGGCCAGCTAATTTCCGGCCAGCCAGGCATGACATGAGACTGGCGGACGGCCCCGTGCTCACCGGCAGATCGCTCCTGTTTACCTTGTTTTTACTTAATATAGAGATGGGCTTGACCTTCAGTTCCGCCTGCGGGTACCGTCGGCGTGTCCGGCGCGGAGGGCCCCGCTGCGCCTGTCTTATCCCTCCGCGGCGGGCGAGTACCGCGGCTCGCTGGGTGCACCGGGGGCGCCCAGCGGGCCAGCGGTAAACCCGGGCCGGGGGTAGCCGAGGCCGGGGCTTGACCCGGGCCGGCGGTAGCCCAGGCCGCTACCGCCGGCCCGGGTCAAGCCGGTACACCCGCAACGCGTTGCCGCCGAGCATCAGGCCGGCCGTCTCCTCGTCCGGGCAGAGGGCCGCCACGGCACGGGCGTTGCGCGCGGACGACGGCGCCGTCCGGGTCGTAGACCTGCTCGATCGTGGCGCCGTCGCCGAACCCCTCGGCCCACCGGCGCCAGGCGGGGCTGACCGTCGTCAGCCTGCCGACGTGCATGTGGGCGTCGACCAATACATGACCATCGAGCACGGCAGACCTCCGGGCTCCATTATCTTCGAGGCGTCCGGTCCGGCCGCGCGAACGGAGGAGCAGGTGAGGGCGACCCGCACCACCGGTTTGTCAGGCTCGCCTGGCTCACTCGGCTCGCCAGCCCCGGTTGGCTCACTTGGCTCGCCAGGCCCGGTTGGCTCACTTGGCTCGCCAGGCCCGGTCGCTTCGCCGCGAGTCGCCGCGGTGACCGCCGCCGTGGCGATGATCATCGCGGTGATCTTCGCGGCCGGGTGCGGCGGCCCGGCGGGCGGGCACGCCGCGGCCGCCGCACCCCAGCGCCCGGGCACGACCCCGCCGGCCACGCGCACACCCAGCGCGAGCCCGCGGCCGAGCGCGCCGGGCTCCTCGCCGACCGTGATCCCGGTCCCGCCGCCGCCGGGCAACCTGCCCCAGACGCGGACGTTCCCGACCGCGGATAGCCGCGTCTTCCGCGCGGAGATGACCGACCTGTGGGCCGCCGTGGTGACCGGCCACGCCCGCCTCGCGGCCCAGGCCTTCTTCCCACTGGCCTCCTACGAGCAGGTCAAGGCCATCGCCAACCCGGCGGCCGACTGGCAGGGCCGGCTGTTCGCCGAGTTCCGGCTCGACGTCGGCGCGGCCAATCACCTGGTCGGCGGGGGAGCGAGGCTGCTGCGCGTGATCGTGCCGTCGGCGCAGGCGGCGTGGATCGACCCCGGCGTGTGCTACAACTCCGTCGGCTATTGGCACGTCGCCGGCGCGCGCCTGGTCTACCAGCGGCACGGCCACGTGCGGTCGATCGGGATCGCGTCGCTGATCTCCTGGCGCGGCCGCTGGTACGTCGTGCACTTCGGCGCCGTGCTGCGCCCCGGCCCGGGCGGCATCGTCGACGCGCCGGCCGCCGGACCCGGGGTGCCCGGCCCGCCCGGCGGTTGCTGACAACCCAGCCGTCCTCAAGAGGGCGTTGCAGCAGCTTGTTCTCGACGAGATCTCAATATTCGAGACAGAATCAGGAGCTCCCCCGGCGACGTGAAGAGCTGGTATTGCCCTGGCGATATCAGCGTTTCACGTTCGCGGAGAGACATCACCAGGCTTCCCAGACAGCTCGAAACGTCTCAGTATGTGAGACCAGCGACTCCGCCCGCGCCGGATCCGCGCTTCCTTCCGGAACCTGTCACTCCCGACTTTCCGGCCTCATCACTATCAGTATTCCAAGATGACGATTTAGCAACATGCCTAGCTGATTGGGGAAAATTTACCTACTATTACTCTGAAGTGACTTAGGGGTTGCCCAGTGTCCCCCCGCCGTGCTGGGCGCGGCCTCGTTGCTGCGTTTGTTCGAAGGGGGGGCTTTTTCATGCGTTCAGCAATTCCGGGATCCCTGCTGCGCTCTTTCTGCCGGGCCGCGCGTGCACACCGGATCGGTGCCGTGCTCGCCGCGCTGGCCCTGGTGCTCGGCACGCTCGCGACGGGGGTCGGGGCGGCCGTCGCCAGCTCGTCCCGGAGCGCGCGGCTGACCGCTTCGCATAATTCACCGCTCAACGATCCCACCAACTCCTTCGACAACCTGCGGACCGGGTGGGACCCGAACGAACCGGGGCTCAGCCCCTCGGTCGTGCACGGCTCGACCTTCGGCCAGGTGTTCAACACCTCGGTCAGCGGGAACATCTACGGCCAGCCGCTGGTGATCGGCTCCACCCTGATCGCCGTCACCGAGAACAACATGGTGTACGGGATGAACGCCAGCACCGGCAACATCATCTGGAAGACCTCGCTGGGTAACCCCTACGCGATCCCGAACTGCAACAACATCGCCCCGAACGTCGGGGTGACTTCCACCCCGGTCTATGACCCCTCGACCGGGACGGTCTACGTGCTGGCCAACATCAACACCGGGAAGGCCATCGTCTACCGCCTGTTCGGCCTGGACATCTCGACCGGGAAGATCACGTTCCAGCATGGGATCTACGGCAGCCCGTCCAATGACTCCCACATCAGCTTCAAGCCCCAGCAGGAACTCCAGCGGCCTGGCCTGCTGCTGCTGAACGGCTGGGTCTACGTAGGCTTCTCCTCGCACTGCGACCACAAGCCGTACGACGGGTACGTGGCCGCCATCAGCCCGTCGAGTTCAACCAACAACTTCACGCTCTGGTCCGACGAGGCGGGCTCGACCGACGACCAGGCCGGCATCTGGCAGAGCGGCGGCGGCCTGATGTCAGACGGCGCAGGGCGGTTCTTCCTGACCTCAGGCAACGGCGTCTCGCCGCCCAAGGGTCCCGGCAACAATCCGTCCGGCCAGCTCGCCGAGTCGGTGATCAACCTGCAGCCGCAGTCCGACGGCACGCTGAAGGCGGTGGACTTCTTCAGCCCGGCCAACGCCCCCACCCTCGACAACAACGACCTGGACTACGGCTCCGCCGGGCCGGCCGAGCTGCCGGTGGGCACGTCGGCCTACCCGAACGTCATCGTGCAGGGCGGCAAGATCGGCGCGCTGTTCCTGCTGAACGCCAACGACCTCGGCGGCCGCGAGCAGGGCAACAACAACTCGGACAAGGTCCTGTGGGAGGGCGGCCACTACCCGGGCATGTGGAATCACCCGGGAATCTTCGAGTCGAGCACGTCGGCGATCCCGCCGAGCTCGAGCAACCTCGGTAACTACGTGTACATCGTTGAAAAGAATGACTACGTGCGGGGCTTCCGGGTCGTCACCGACGGCAGCGGGACGCCAAAGCTGACCGACGCGGTCGACAGCACGTTCACGTTCGGCTACGGCTCCGGGTCGCCGGTGATCACGTCCAACGGCAGCGACCTGAGCACGGCTGTCGTGTGGGTCGTGCAGAACAACGGCGGCACCAACTCCACCCTGGTGGCCTTCCCGGCCACGCCGCAGCCCGGGAAGAACGGCGGGGTGAAGCTCGCGGAGATCAGGGGCGAGCCGCTCGGTCACGTCAACTCGTTCATCACGCCGGCCACCGGCAACAACATGGTGTACGTGGGCGCGGACGGTCACGTGTTCGGCTTCGGGGTCACCTCCGGCGCCGCGCTGCACGGCAGCGCGACGTCGGCGTTCCCCGACACCACGGTCGGCTCGTCCACCACCAAGACCTTCACGGCGACCGCGTCACAGACCGTCACGGTGACCGGCATCAGCTACTCCGCCGCCACCGCGACCGACCCGTTCACCGTCGGCACGGTGACCGAGACCGGGCCCGGCGTCGGCCGGCCGACGCCGGTCACGTTCCCGGTCACGCTTCGCCGCGGCGACAGGCTGCACGCGCCGGTGACGTTCGCCCCCACCCTCCCCGGTGGCGCCGACGGCACGCTGTCGTTCAACACCACCGGCGGCCAGGCCATCCCGGTCAACGTGTCGCTCATCGCGGACGCCACGCAGACCGGGCTGTTCGCCACCACGACCAGCCTGACCATGCTGCTGTCGCTGAACAACGGCACGGTGATCGCGCCGGTGCCGGTCGGCACGCCCGACTACGCGGCCACCACGATCGTCAACGGCGGCACCACGCCGCAGAAGATCACGAATATCGGCCTGCCCGGCGGTCCGTTCAGCGTCGTCGGGCTGCCCAAGGTGGGCACGGTCCTGCAGCCCGGCCAGAAGATCACCGTTCAGTTCGCGTACGTGCCCAGCCATACGGGGACGCAAAACGGCGCCCTGACCGTCACCGGCAGCAGCGGCTCCGCGGCCACGGTCAGCGTGACCGGCTCCAGCGCGCCGGCGCTGAGCAAGTTCCGCGCCCCCACGAGCGTGAGCTTCGGCAACGTCCCGGTCGGCCAGACGGTCACCCAGTACATAAAGATCATCAACGCCGGCAACCAGCCCGCGCTGATCGGCTCCACCTCCCTCACCACGCCGTTCCGCGCCGCCGCCCAGGTCCCCAGCGGCCTGCCGGTCAGCGGGGGCGCCGACCTCAACGTCCCGGTCACGTTCACCCCGACCGCGACGGGATACATCACCGGCGACTACGTCATCAACTGGACCGACCGATTCGGCCCGCACCAGCTCACGATCGCCGTCAACGGCACGGGGGTGTAGCGGGGCGGGCGCCCGTGCCGCGAGCCGGCGAGGGCGCCCGTCATGTTCGTCAAACCCCAGATCCCGAACGGTGCCCCGGCCAGCCCTCGGGCGACACACGCCCTGGTCACGGCCGCGGGTGTGAACGCTCCCCGGGGGTGACGAGCCCGCTCTCGTACGCGATGACCACGAGCTGGGCGCGGTCACGGGCGCCGAGCTTGGTCAGGATGCGGCTCACGTGGGTCTTGGAGGTGAGCGGGCTGACGAACAGCTGGGCGGCGATCTCCTGGTTGGACAGGCCGGCCGCCACCAGCGCCAGCACCTCGCGCTCGCGCTCGGTGAGCCTGGCCAGGACTTCGTCGGTGACCGGCGCCCGCTCCGGACGGCTGACGACGTCGGTGATCAGCCGCCGGGTCACGCTCGGCGACAGCAGCGCGTCGCCGTGGGCGATCACCCGGACCGCCTGCAGCAGCTCGGCTGGCTCGGTGTCCTTGAGCAGGAAGCCGCTCGCCCCGGCCCGCAGCGCCTGGTAGACGTAATCGTCGGACTCGAACGTGGTCAGGATGAGGACCCTGACGCCGGCCAGGTCGTCGTCGGCCGCGATCCGCCGGGTGGCCTCCAGCCCGTCGACGCCGGGCATCCTGATGTCCATCAGCACGACGTCGGCGCGCCGGCTGCGGGCCAGCTCCACCGCCTGCGCCCCGTCGGTGGCCTCGCCCACCACCTCGAGGTCGCTCGCCGCGTCGATGAGCAGCCGGAATCCGGCCCGGATGAGGGCCTGGTCGTCGGCGAGCAGCACCCGGATCATGATCGGCTCCCCTCGGTCGCCGGGGCGGTCGCCTGGGCGGGCGCCGGCCGGCTCCCGGCCGCCTCCCCGGGGCCCAGCGGCAGCCGGGCGGTCACCACGAACCCGCCGGCCGGCCCGGGCCCGGCCGTCACGGTGCCGCCGACCGAGGCGGCGCGCTCGCGCATCCCGGCCAGGCCGTGCCCGCCGCCGCCCGCGGCGTGGTCCGCGCCCGGTCCGCGGCCGTCGTCGGCGACGGTGATCGTCAGCTCGGCGCCGGCGTAGCTCAGTGACACGGTCGCGGTGGCGGGGCCGGCGTGCCGGATGGCGTTGGTCAGCGACTCCTGGATGATCCGGTAGGCGGCCAGGTCGGCCGCGGCTGGCAGCGGCCGGCGGTCCCCGGTGACCGTGAGCGTGGTCGCCAGCCCGGCTCGTCGCGTGCCGCTGATGAGGTCGTCCAGCTCCGCCAGCCCGGGCGCGGGCCGGGTGGAATCCGGCTCGTCCGCCTGGCGCAGCACGTTGAGTATCGCCCGCAGCTCGCGCAGGCCCTCCCGGCTGGCGACCTTGATCGCCTGCAGCGCGTCGACCGCGGCGTCCGGGCGCTCGGCGGCCACGTGCGCCGCGGCCCCTGCCTGGACGTTGATCGTGGCCATCGTGTGCGCGACGACGTCGTGCAGCTCACGGGCGATGCGCAGCCGTTCCTCGTCGACCCGCCGCCTGGCCTCGTCGTCGGCGCGCGCCTGGATCGAGGCCACGAATGCCCGCCGGTTGGCCACCGCGATCCCGCCGAACGCGACGGCCGCCACCAGCGCCGGGATGAGGAAGAACCCGCCGCTGGTGGCGTGGCCGAACGGGTTCCTGGCCCCGGTCGCCGTCATCAGCACCGCCGCGACCGCCACCGCGAGGGCCACCGCCCGGCGCGCGCTCACCCGCGTCGCCGCCGCGTACAGGGCGATGATGGGAGCCAGCAGAACGGCGCCGTTGACGTAGCCGAGCAGCGTCCAGGCGACGACGCCCGAGGTTGAGACGGCGAGCACAGCGACCGGCCACCGGCGCCGCCCGGCCAGCGCCAGGCACGCGACCGCGACCAGCAGGAAGGCCGCCACCGGGGGGTGCGGCGCCACGTGGTGCGGGAACTGGACCCGGTCCGCCACGGAGCGCGGGTACGCCTCCCCGTAGGTGCCGAACACCAGGACCAAGGTCAGCACCGCCGCGGAGACCACATCCCGCCACGGCGAGTGGCACCACCGCCGCCACCAGGTCACCGGGCCGCTGTCCACCTGCTCAGCCTAGGCACGACCGGGCACGGCGGCCATCCTCCCTGGGGTGACGCGCCGCGTACTCGCCAGGGAGTACGCGGCGGCCCGCTGCTCCCCGGGCAGCAGCCGCAACTGCCGACCCGCGGACGACGACGCGGGACCCCCCGTCCGGAGAAGCTTGCGGTGCTGGCGGACAGGCCGCCGGCCGCAGACCCCCGGAGGCCCCGATGCCCCGCCTGACCCGCTTCGTGCTCCGCCACAAGGCGATGGTGACCCTGTTCTGGCTCGTCGTCGCCGTCGTCGGCGTGATGACGATCAGCGGTACGACGCACCGGATGACCAACACGTTCTCGATGCCCGGCCAGGCCTTCCAGGTGGACAACCGGATCGCCGCGCAGTACCGCAACGGCGGCTCGCAGCCCCCGTACCTGCCGGTGCTCACCGTGTCGGCCGGCCAGAAGGTGACCACGCCTGCGGTCGCCGCCGCGACCGGCCGGGCGTTCGCCGCCGCGGCCCGGGTGGTGCCGCACGCCCGGATCGCCGACTACGCCACGACGCACGACCCGGCGTTCATCACCCGCGACGGACGCTCGACGTTCGCCCTGGTCTACACCCCGCCGCAGACCGGTTTCGGCGCCCCGAGTCCGGGGCCGGCCATCGAGCGCGCCGTGGCCGCGGCCGCACCGCCGGGCTGGCACGCCGGCATCACCGGCGCCGAGCTGCTCGCGAACGGCAAGCCCTCGTCCGGCAAGGGCACCGGCCTGATGGCCGAGGCCATGATCGGGGGTGTCGGCGCCCTGGTGATCCTGGCCTTCGTGTTCGGCAGCTTCCTGGCCCTGTTGCCGCTGCTGATCGGCGGGGTGTCCGTGCTGGCCACGTTCCTGCTCGTCGGCGGGCTCACCGAGATCACCGGCGTCAGCCAGATCGTGGAGTTCCTGATCGCGCTGATCGGGCTCGGCGTCGCGATCGACTACTCGCTGCTGGTGGTCAGCCGCTGGCGCGAGGAGCGCTCGGCCGGCCGGGACAACGCCGCCGCGGTCACCGAGGCGATGAGCCACGCCGGGCGCGCGGTCGTCTTCTCCGGCCTCACCGTCGCGATCGGCCTGCTGTCGATGATCGTGCTGCCGGTGCCGATGCTGCGCAGCGTGGGCTACGGCGGCGTGCTGGTCCCGCTCGTCTCGGTCGCGGCCGCCGTGACCCTGCTGCCGGTGATCCTGGCCGCCGCCGGCCCGCGGCTGGACTGGCCGCGGCTGCGCACCGAGCGCTCGGCCAGCTGGGTGTTCACCGCCTGGGCCCGCGGCGTCTACCACCGCCGCTGGGCGGCCGCGCTGGCCGGCGTCGGGATCCTCGCCGCGCTGATGCTGCCCGCGCTGTCGCTGCACCTGGGCGAGCCGGGCAGCGGTTCCCAGGCCACCGCCGGGCCCGCGCACGACGCGCTGGTGACGCTCACCCGCGGCGGCATCTCGTCCGGCGTGATCACCCCGGCCGAGGTGCTGGTGAACGGCGCCCCCGGCGCGGTGGCCGCGCAGGCGGCCCGGGTGCCCGGCGTGTACACCGCGATCGCCCCGGCCACCACGGACTACCACCGGGCCGGCACGTCGATCGCCACGGTCATCCCGTCCGCCGAGAGCTCCGGCCCGGCCGGCCAGGCGACCGTCGCCCGGCTCGAGAGCGCCCTGCTCGGCCGGCCGCACGTGCTCGGCGTCGGCGGCGACGGCGCGTCGCTGATCGACTTCGACCACGCGGTCTACGGCAACTTCCCGCTGATGCTGGCGCTGATCAGCATCGCCACGTTCCTGCTGCTGACCAGGGCGTTCCGGTCGGTGCTGCTGGCTGCCAAGGCCGTGGTGTTCAACCTGGTCTCGCTCGCCGCCGCCTACGGCGTGCTGACCTGGGTGTGGCAGGACGGGCACGGGTCGAACGCCCTCTGGGGCATCCCGGCCACCGGCGCGATCACCATGTGGGTGCCGCTGATGGTGTTCGCCTTCCTGTTCGGGCTGTCGATGGACTACGAGGTGTTCATCCTCAGCCGCATCCGGGAGGCCTACGACGCCACCGGCGACGCCCGGCAGGCCGTCACCACGGGCCTTGGCCGCACCGGCCGCCTGGTCACCAGCGCTGCCGCGATCCTGATGCTCAGCTTCCTGTCCATGTCCACCGGACCGCAGACCGACCTGAAGATCCTCGCCACCGGGCTCGGCGCGGGCATCCTGATCGACGCGCTGGTCATCCGCTGCCTGCTCGTCCCCGCGATGGTCGCGCTGTTCGGCCGGGCCAACTGGTGGCTGCCCGGCTCGCTCGCCCGGCTGCTGCGGATCCCCGCGGCCCCCGCCCCCGCCGCCGCGCCGCTGGCCGAGCCGGCCCCGGCGCTCGTCGCCGCAGGCTGACCCCGGCGGCCCACCCGGCCCGGACCCCTCTCCTGCGGGCCCGGGCCGGCCGCCAGAGGGGCGTGTTGCTCGCCAGCACCCCTGCTCGCTCCGGGCTCGGCGGGGATCATGGACATCAGCGACGCAAGGCATCATCATGGGGCATCCGACGAATAGGGGGAGCGATGACCAACCCACCACCCGCACAGCCCGCCCAGCCCGCCACGCCGTTTTCCTGGGACGCCCTCGGCCAGTACAAGGCGGAGGGCCGGTTCTTAGACGGTTACCCGGACGATCAGCGGACGTTCTTCTCGCCGCGGGACAACGTGCACGGGCTGCTGGTCGCCCTGCTCGACATCGCGCAGCACTCCATCGTGGTCAACATGTTCGGCTACGACGACGACCAGCTCAACAAGATCATCCAGGATAAGCTCGCGAACGAGAACGTGTACGTGCAGATGAGCCTAGACCGCAGCCAGGCCAGCGGCGTACACGAGAAGCAGATTCTGGCCAGCTGGTCCAACAACGCCTTCGGTAACAGCATCGCGATCGGCACCAGCTCGGTGCACAACGCGATATCCCACCTGAAGATCGTGATCATCGATGGCGTGTACACGGTCAAGGGCTCGACCAACTGGTCGCTGTCCGGCGAGCAAGAGCAGGACAACGAGCTCACGCTCAGCCGCAACGCCGTGATCGCCGCCGAAACCCGCGCGATCCTCGACCTGAACCACGACTTCATGCTCAAGCAGATGGGCGGCTCCGCGCTGGACTTCAAGCCGCTGATGGCCCCCACGACCGGCAACTCGGTGCCCCCGCTCCCGCCCGCGCCGCCTAACGCGACCGGGTAACCGCTCCCTCCCCGCCCATCGCCCGCGCCGCCGGACGCGACCGGGTAACCGCCCCTCCCCGCCCATCGCCCGCGCCGCCGGACGCGACCGGGTAACCGCCCCTCCCCGCCCATCGCCGGCGCTACCCGGGCCGCCGCGCCGGCCCGCGTCCGGTCGCGGACCCGGCGCGTCGGGCAGCTCCGCCGCGTCCGCCGGCCGTCAGCAGCCGAGCAGGCCGGCCAGCTCGGTCAGCCCGCCGACGGCCACCAGGCCGTCCAGCTCTGGCGGTTCCTCCGCCGGCCCGCCCGGTCCCCACTCGGCGGGCCGGGCGACGAATACCGGGCGCAGGCCCAGCGCCGCGGCCGCCCGCAGATCGCCCGCGTGCGCGGCCACCATCCCCGCGTCCTCCGGCGCGCACTCGAGCAGCTGGAGCGCCTCTAGGTAGACGTTCGCGTCGGGCTTGTAGCCGCCCGCGAGCTGGGCCGACAGCACCACATCGAACCGCAGGTCGCCGAACTTGAGCAGGTCGGCGAGCAGCGCGACGTGCCCGTTGGACAGGGTGGCGGTGACGTGCCTGCGGCGCAGCCGGTCGAGCCCCTCGCGGCTGTCCGGCCACGGCCGCAGCCGGCGCCAGCCGCGCACCAGCGTCTCCCGCTCGGCTGCGCCGAGCGCGACGCCGTGCCGGCGGAGAGCGTCCGCCAGCGTCTCGCGCTGCAGCGCGTCCAGGTCGCGCCACGCGGCGCCCGCTCGGACCCGGTCCAGCGCGGGCTGGTAGCCGCGCCGCCAGTCATCGACGACGCCCGCCCAGTCGGCCGGCGTGCCCGTGGCCTCGCCCACCTCGATCAGGCTCGACCGCCAGTCCACCAGCGTCCCGAACACGTCAAACAGCAGCACCCTCACGCACGCCATTCTGCCCCGCCGCCCACCCGCCGCGTTTCCGCGGAAACGCCTCCCGGCCCGGTGACGGGCGCGGTAGGTGGGGTCACCCGGCGACGGCGCGGAAGAGCGGCGGCTACCCGGCGACGGGCGCGGCGGAGGGGTGGCGGCGGCGGACCGGGTCGGCGAGCGCGGCGGTCAGCTCGTCCAGCGCGTCGAGCCGGTGCGCGCTCACCACGGCGTCGCAGTACGGCCACGCGGCCGCCATGCCGCCGGCCAGCGGCTGGTACCCCGGCCGGTGCGACCGCGGGTTGACCCAGACGATGCGGAACGCCAGCCGGGACAGCCGCTGCATCTCCCGCCGCACCTCCGCCGGGTCGCCGGTGTCCCAGCCGTCGGACACCACGACGACCACCGCACCCCTGGCCAGCCCGCGCTGGCCGAACCCGTCGTTGAACGCCTTCAGCGACGCCCCGATCCTGGTCCCGCCCAGCCAGTCGGGCGTCGCCTGCCCGGCCTCCTGCAGCGCCCGCCCCGGCCGCGCCTGCGCCAGCGCCCCCGTCAGCCGGGTCAGCCGGGTGGCGAAGCAGAACACCTCCGCCCGCGCGCCGCCGGCCGCGCAGTACAGCAGCTGCAGCATGGCCCGCGCGTACGGCTCCATCGACCCCGAGATGTCGCACAGCACGACGAGTTTCCGTGGCCGCCGCGTCGGGTTCTTCTTGATCAGCCCGAACGGGTGACCCCCCGTCCGGCGCGCGTGCCGCAGCGTTTCGCGCAGATCCGCCTGCCGGCCGCGCGGCCCGCGCCGCTGCCGCCGCGAGCGCCGCATCGGCACCGCGAGCGTCAGCCGCCGCATGACCCCCGCCAGCAGCGCCAGCTCAGCGTCGGACAGCTCCGCGAAGTCCGTCCCCGCCAGCCTCTCCGCCGCGCTGGCCAGCACCCGCACCCCGCCCTGCCCCTCGCCCTCCGCCCCGTGCGAGTGCTCCCTCTCGCCCGCCCCGTGCGCGTGCTCCCTCTCGCCCGCCCCGTGCGCGTGCTCCCTCTCGCCCGCCCCGTGCGTGTGCTCCCTCTCGCCCGCCCCGTGCGCGTGCTCCCTCTCGCCCGCCCCGTGCGCGTGCTCCCGCGCCGCCAGCGCCGCCCGCTCCAGCGTGCCCGCCCCCCACGGCGCCCGCTGCAGCGTGTCCGCCGCAGGCTCTTCATGATCGTTGGCGGATTTCCGCCCACCGGTGGGCCCGAATCCGCCAACGATCATGGCCGTCGACCCGGTACCGTCCGGGTCAGCCCCGCCAAACGTCGCGTCGAACACCCGCACCAGTGTCTCCGCGTGCTCCCGGCTCGACACCATCGTCGCCAGCGCGCACCGCCGCAGCGCCGCCAGGGTCCGCGGCCGCGCCACCATCACCGCCCGCGTGAACCGCTCGCACCGGTCCGGTCCCACCGGCACTCCCGCCCCCCGCAGCACCTCCCCGAACCGCGCCGCCACTCCAGCTACATCAGTCACGTCTATCACGCCCCGCAGCGGAAGTACGGGTGAGCACAACGGCAGCCAGGTCAGCCCCTCCGGCGCCCCTCGCGATGCGGTGCCGGGAGCATCCGCTCGGACAGCCGACGTTCGGCGCAGCCGACGACCGGATGGCCGAGTGCGTGCTCCCGGTGCCCAACTCAGTCAGCACCCAGCACCCCGGCGAATCCGGCCTCGACCACCGAACGCAGATCCTCCGCGTACTTCAGCACCGCCCCCGCTGTCTGCCGTGCCGCCGCAACGTCGAGGTCGGTCACGCCGAGCACCACGAGCGCCCCAGCCCAGCTGATCGCCTCCGCCACGCCCGGCGGCTTGGCCAGGTCCACCCCCCGCAGCCGGGCGACGCCCCCGGCGACCTGCCGGGCGAGAGAGGCGTCCGCGCCGGGCACCCGGCGCCGGATGATCGCGGCGACGCGGTCGGTGGCCGGGAAGTCGATCCAGTGGTACAGGCAGCGGCGCTTCAGCGCGTCGTGCAGATCCCGGGTGCGGTTGGACGTGAGCACCACCACCGGCGGGTGCGCGGCCCGCCGGGTGCCGAGCTCGGGGATCGTGACAGCGGACTCGGCCAGCAGCTCGAACAGGAACGCCTCGAACTCGTCATCGCCCCGGTCCACCTCGTCGATCAGCAGCACGGCCGGGCGCGGGCCGGGGTGGTCGAGCGCGGCCAGCAACGGCCGCGGCAGCAGGTACTCGGGGCTGAACAGGTCGGTCTCGCGCAGCGTCTCGCCGCGCGATTCGGCCAGCCGGATCGCCAGCAGCTGGCGCGGGTAGTTCCACTCGTACAGCGCCTCGGCCGCGGTCAGCCCCTCGTAGCACTGCAGCCGGATCAGCGGGGTGTCCAGCGCGGTGGCGAGCGCCTTCGCCGCCTCGGTCTTGCCGACGCCCGGCTCGCCCTCGAGCAGGATCGGCTGGCCCATCCGGGCGGCCAGGAACAACGCGGTGCCGAGCGACTCGTCGGCCAGGTAGTCCGTCTCGGCGAGCACGCCGACCAGCGCGGCCACGTCCGGCAGCCGCGCCGCCAGCTCGTCCGTCATGCACAGCTCCTCGTCATGCGTCGCTGCCCGTCACCCGGCCGCCGCGCCCTGCCCGGCCGCCTCGGGCCCGGCCGCTCACGGGACCGCCAGGTCGGTCCGCAGCGGCCGGCCCTGGATGGCCCGCCAGACCACGGCCGGCGTCAGCGGCATGTCCGCGTGCCGCACGCCGAGCGGCGCAAGCGCGTCGACCACGGCGTTGACCACCGCCGCCGGCGAGCCGACCGTGGCGGACTCGCCGACGCCCTTGGCCCCGATCGGGTGGTGCGGCGACGGGGTGACGGTCGCGCCGAGTTCCCAGGACGGGCACTCCATCGAGGTGGGCAGCAGGTAGTCCATGAACGAGCCGCCGAGGCAGTTGCCCTCGGGGTCGAACGTGATCGCCTGCATGAGCGCCATGCCGAGACCGTCGGCGAGCCCGCCGTGCACCTGCCCCTCGACGATCATCGGGTTGATCCGCACGCCGCAGTCGTCCACGGCGACGAACCTGCGCACGCTGACTTTACCCGTGCCTGGGTCGACGTCGACCACGCAGACGTACGCGCCGAACGGGTACGTCAGGTTCGGCGGGTTGTACACCGCCGACGCGTCCAGGTGGCCCTCGACCCCGGTCGGCAGCTCGAGGCCGGAGTGCGCCGCCATCGCGATCTCGGCGATGTTCTTGCCTTGGTCCGGGTCGCCGCGGACCTGCCACCGGCCGCCGGCCCACTCCAGGTCCTCGGGCGCCGCCTCGAGCATGGCCGCGGCCACGGTGCGGGCCCGCTCGCGGACCTTGCGCGCGACCACCGCCGCGGCCGCGCCAGACACCGGTGTCGAGCGTGAGCCATAAGTGCCGAGCCCGAACGGTGTCCGGTCGGTGTCGCCGTGCACGACCTCGACGTCGTCGGGGGAGATCCCGAGTTCGCCGGCCACGATCTGGGCGAACGTCGTCTCGTGCCCCTGGCCCTGGGTCTGCACGGAGATGGCCAGCACGGCCTTGCCCGTGGGGTAGACCCGCAGGTCGGCGCCGTCGGCCATGCCCAGGCCGAGGATGTCCATGTGCGCCCGCGGGCCGGCCCCGACGGCCTCGGTGAAGAAGCTGATCCCGATCCCGGTCAGCGTCCCCGGCTGCTCCGCCTCCCGGCCCCGCTGCGCGTACCGCTCGCGCTCCGCCGCCTGCTCGCGGCGGAGCTCGTCGTAGCCGGCCATCTCCAGCGCCAGCCGCAGCGCCCGCGGGTAGTCGCCCGAGTCGTACTCCCAGCCGGTCGCCGACGTGTACGGGAACTGCGCGGGCTGCAGCAGGTTGTCCATCCGCAGCCGCGCGGGGTCGGCGCCCAGTTCCCTGGCGAGCAGGTCGACCATGCGCTCGACCAGGTAGACCGCCTCGGTGATCCGGAACGAGCAGGAGTAGGCGACCCCGCCCGGCGCCTTGTTCGTGTACACGCCGGTGACCTCGCAGTGCGCGGCCCGCAGGTCGTAGGAGCCGGTGAACACGCTGAAGAAGCCGGCCGGGAACTTCGTCGGCTGGGCCGCCCCGTTGAAGGCCCCGTGGTCGGCGAGCACCTTGACCCGCAGGCCGAGGATCCGGCCGTCCCGCGCCGCGGCGATCTCGCCGCGCATGTGGTAGTCGCGCGCGAACGAGGTGCTCATCAGGTTCTCCGAGCGGTCCTCCATCCACTTCACCGGCTGGCCGGTGAGGATCGAGCCGACGATCGCGCACACGTAGCCGGGGTAGATGCCGACCTTGTTGCCGAAGCCGCCGCCGATATCCGGCGAGATGATCCGGATCTTGTGCTCGGGCAGCCCGGTGACCAGCGCGTACAGCGTCCGGTGCGCGTGCGGCGCCTGGCTGGTCGACCAGACGGTGAGCTTGCCGCTGACCGGGTCCATGTCGGCCACGGTGCCGCACGTCTCCAGCGGCGCCGGGTGCACCCGCGGGTACAGCATGTCCTGCGCCAGCACGACGTCGGCGGCCGCGAACACGGCGTCGGTCGCGGCGCGGTCGCCGGCCTCCCAACAGAAGATCCGGTTGTCGGCCTGGCCCGCGACGTCGTCGCGGATCAGCGGGGCGCCGGGGTCGAGCGCGCGGCGCGCGTCCACCACCGGTTCCAGCGGCTCGTACGTCACGTCGATGAGCTCGAGCGCGTCGCGCGCCGCGTATCTGTCCTCGGCCACGACGAACGCGACCTCCTGGCCCTGGAAGCGCACCTTGTCGGTGGCCAGCACGGCCTGCACGTCCTGCGACAGCGTGGGCATCCAGGCCAGCCCGCGCCCGGCGAGCGTCTCGCCGGTGATCACTGCCCTGACCTTCGGGTGCGCCTGCGCCGCAAGCGTGTCGATGCTCGTGATCCGCGCGTGCGCGAGCGGGCTGCGCAGCACCGCGCCGTGCAGCATGCCGGGCAGCTGGATGTCGTCGACATAGGTGCCGCGGCCCCGGATGAACCGGGCGTCCTCCTTGCGCCGCAGGGATCCGTAGGCTCCGTTCGGGGGAAATTCCGTGAAGGCGGTCAACCGGCTACCTCCGGTCCGTGATCACCGTCATCGCCGTCATCGCCGTCCCCGCCGGCCAAGCGGTCCCGGTCCGCGGCCTCCCGCTCGGCCGCCCACCGGATCGACCGGACGATGTTCTCGTAGCCGGTGCACCGGCAGATCTGCCCGGACAGCGCCTCGCGGATCTCCGCGGGCGACGGGTCGAGGTTGTGGTCGAGCAGCCACCGCGCGGTCATCATCATCCCCGGCGTGCAGAATCCGCACTGCAGCCCGTGGCACTCGGCGAAGCCCTGCTGCACCGGGTCGAGCTCGCCGCCGCGCGCCAGGCCCTCCACGGTCCGCACCCGGTGCCCGTCGGCCATCGCGGTCAGCACGGTGCAGGACTTCACCGGCGTCTCGTCCAGCCAGACCACGCACGCGCCGCAATTGGAGGTGTCACACCCCCAGTGTGACCCGGTGAGGCCGAGCTGATCGCGCAGGAAGTGGATGAGCAGCAGCCGCGGCTCGACCTCGGCCAGGCACTCCCGGTCGTTGACGCTCATCGTGACCCGCACGTCACGCCTCCCCGCGCCGCGCGTGGGCGCGGCCCAGCGCCCGCCGCAGCGCGCGGACGGTGAGCTCGGCCGCCAGGTGCCGCTTGTAGTCGGCGGGCCCGCGCTGGTCCGAGACCGGCGAGCAGTGCTCGGCGGCGATCCGCCCGGCCGCCACGAAGCTCTCGTCGGTGGCCGGCGCGCCGCGCAGGAAGTCCTCGGCCTCGGCGGCGGAGAAGTGCGCGGCGCCGACCGCGGCCAGCCCGATCCCGGCCTCGGTGATCGTGTCGCCGTCCAGCCACAGCGCGGCCCCCGCCGCGCCGACCGGCCAGTCGCCAGCCCGCCGGTCGACCTTCACGTACGCGCTGCCCCCGCCGCCGGGCAGGATCGGCACCCGGATCTCGGTGAGCATCTCGTCCGGGGCCACCACGGTCTCGTACGGGCCCAGGTGGAAGGCGCGCTCCGGGACGGTGCGGGTGCCGGAGCCGCCCTCGATCACCATCGTGGCCCGCACCGCGGCGAACACGGCCGACAGGTCCTCGGACGGGTCGGCCTGGCACAGCGAGCCGCCGACGGTGCCGCGGTTGCGCACGATCGGGTCGGCGATCCGCCGCTCCGCGTCGTGCAGGATCGGGAAGTGCTGCCCGGCGACCGCGGAGCCGAGTAGCTCGGCGTGCCTGGTCAGCGCCCCGATCCGCAGCTCGCCGTCCGCGACGGTCAGGTAGGCGAGCTCGGCGAGGTCGTTGATGTCGACGAGCGTTTCGGGCTGGGCCAGCCGCAGCTTCATCATGGGGATCAGGCTGTGCCCGCCGGCCAGCACCCGCGACTCCGGCCCGTACTTGGCCAGCAGCGCCAGCGCGTGCTGGACGCTGGTCGCCCGCTCGTACTCGAAGTGCGCCGGAACCTGCATCCTGTCCCTCCCGATCACCCACGCTAGATTCTCGCCCACAGACAACAACGATCGGATAACGGGATGCTTATGACTGGCGTTCGGGCGCCGGCCGGGCGATCGTCTTTGCTATGACGCTCACGCAGCTCAACGTCTTCGTCCTGGTGGCGCGCCTGGGGTCGGTGACGGCGGCGGCGAACGCGCTCAACGTCAGCGAGCCCGCCGTGTCCCAGGCGCTCAGCGCGCTGCGGCAGCACCTGGGCGACCCGCTGGTCGTGCGCGGTTCGGGCGGGATGACGCTGACCCCCGGCGGGTCGCGGCTGCTGAGCACGGCGTCGCAGATCGTGGCGCTGGGCGCCGAGGCCCAGGCCGCGGTGCGCGCGGCGCGCGGCGCGCCGGAGCAACTGCGGCTGGTGGCCTCGGCCACCATCGCCGAGTTCGCGATGAGCCCGGTGCTCGAGGCGTTCACCCGGCGGTTCTCCGGCGGCGTGGAGGTTTCCTCGGGCGTCGCCGCCGACAGCGAGATGGCGGTGCTGGTGGCCAACCGGCTGGCCGACGTCGCGCTCGGCGCGGGGACCGCGGGG
>Ga0070698_100000051_pt1 | contig 83116 bp, 57 predicted proteins | sample KBSK1502metaG_FD_65477 | JGI IMG/M metagenome (GOLD analysis project Ga0070698, IMG submission 65477) | Corn, switchgrass and miscanthus rhizosphere microbial communities from Kellogg Biological Station, Michigan, USA - KBS K1-50-2 metaG | ecosystem: Host-associated > Plants > Roots >... | reverse complement strand
CGAACCGCCCCCAACGCCGCCCCGAGAGACGCATGCTCAGGCGCCCGGGACACGACCATGTCGAGCATACGACCGAGTTCATCGCCCACCGACTCCAGGTCAGAAGCGCCTAGCGACGCGTCCAGCAGTCGAAAAAATTGCCTTGGATCTTCGACGTACCGTGCAAGAAACTCCTCGATAAAACCGCCTCCACCAACGGTTGTTTCGGTGAGCCACAACTCATCCAAGTCTCCGGCCGTTGCCGCGGCCGTAAGAGGTTCTTCAGTACTAACGTGGGCACTTAGATCTACTGCGAGAGCTCCAGGACTCATTCTCGGACACAAGCTATGAGCCGCTTCGACAAGTGCCGAGCCGAGAGTCGACTTAAACCGGGCCCGTAGCCACGGTTCCCAATCGGCGTCAATCTCAGCCCAAAGTACGGATGCGGCTCGGTGGAGCGCGTCTTTTGTTTCCTGACGTTCGAGAAGGTCGGCAAGCTCATGCAGTCGACGGGGCAAGTTGTCGTCGTCACCGTGATCCGGGTCCGCTTCGCCCCATTGAAGAATTGTTTCCAGTACTTCACGAACGGTCGTCCTAGAGGTTTGTCGGTTCACGGCCGACCCAGCGGTCTCGAGACCCACCCCCGTTCGAAGAGCTTCGGCCGTGATTGCTGACAGGTATGCCTGCGACAGCCAATCGCGCTGAAAGGTGTTTGCAATGTTGTCGAGACCATGGGACTTGCGAATGAGGTCTCGGAACCGCGCTACCCTTAGACTGCGGACAAGATCCCCGTCGTGCTTACTGACTTCGTACAGTCGTTGGGGATAGGTGAACTTGACTTGGACACCATCAACGTCGGCGGCGAACCCGATGCCAGCAGAGTCCTCACCTGTTTCTGACGTGCACACAAACCCTAACGAATACACGGCCTGTGGTTGCCGTCCGCGGCCCACCGAAGCGGTTGCGCCTATCGAGAAGCGGCGCAGTTCGATTGGCAACCCCAAAACGTGCGTGTGCACGCGCAACGAGTGAAGAACCTGCCGCCAAGGCGATCCGCCAGGGAGATCGATTTCATGCCCATGAGCGGTTGGAACAATTTCCGCGCGCCATTTAAGGAATGAATTCGACGACTGCTGAACATCAAGCGGAGTTAGGGCGACATCGATGGCATGCGGCCGATACACACGTATGTCTCTCCCACGTCCGTCGTCATCCACGTATCGAAAGTTCCCAAGATCCAGACGATCCCGAACTTGGCAAAAACTGTCGATCGACACGGTGACGCCGTCCCCGGGAGCAATCCAATGCCGTTCACCGCCGTGAGAGATGCCAAAGCGCCGAGAAACGCGCCCTGGAGCGAACTCCCGCAGGGCCTGGGCGATGGGCATCGACTCGACTCGGGCCGCGTTTCGACCAAGTGGCGGTAGGCGAATGACGACGTCAGGTACTTGCAAGTCGCTGAAGAGCGTGCGCGGCAGGAACTCCGGTAGGGGCAGTCGAGGAGTGTGCGGCTCAAGTTCAGGGCTGGCCGAGCGCCTCCAACCTCGCTCGAGACGTCGAAGTAGAGTCGGCACCGCTTCCATCATCAGTGAGCGCGGAGGTTCCCACATGACCGCAGTGGCCTCCTGTGAGTCAATTAAAAGCGAGCGCGTCAGAAATACTGAAAACTCCTCTCGGACCGAACTCTGTTCGAGCAACGCTTTCAGGTACTGGACGTACAGCGCCTGACGAATACCCACCTCGTGTGCAAATTGGCCGTTCTGGATCTCGGCGGCGGGCTGTGAGAAATCGACCCACGGATCCGGCATGTGGCTTGGTGGTAGCCGGCGTGCTAGCCAGTCGCAGAGTGCATATGTTGCTTGCATACGAAGGACGGCGCGGTTACCCATCGGCAAATGCCGTGGCGGCAGATGCGGCGAGAAGAGTTGGTCGTAGCTCTGGTAGGCACTGCGGTCTCGTCCATAATCCGAAAGGACGACAACACTCCACGGTCTCATTTCTTGCCGGCGTCCTGCGCGCCCTTTTCGCTGCAGGAACGCTGCAGCGCTGTGAGGTGCCTTGTGTTGAAGCACCGCGCCAACTTCAGGATCATCGAATCCCACCTCGAGAGACGCCGTCGCGACCACAATTTCTGCGTCTGCGTCTACGCCTGCGTCCTGTGAGCTCGTGCGGCCGACTCGGATGCGGCTTCCAGGCGCAAGGACATGTCCGATTTGCTCGACGAGAGCCCAGTTTTGTCCCAGTTCGAGCCGCTCGCGAGCGTTCGGAAGAGTAGTCCCCCGAAGGTTCGCCAGCGAGCCGCCACCGCGCCTGGGATTCGGTCGACCAAATGCGTCCCAGCCTTCGGCATCAAGCAGGTTGTGATATAGCCGATTGATCACATCGAGGTTATCCGTGAAAGCGAAAACGCGGCTGCCAAAATAGTCACCGTGTTCAGACGCCAGCACTCTTCGCAGAAGCATCAGTGCCTGAATAGTGGTCGAGAGAAGACTTGTTCCAGACGATGGATCACCTCGTAGCGCCAGCATGTATTCAGCGCCTTGCGCCACCAATTCGTTGGGTTCAGGAACAATCTCGCTTACGTCACCCGGGCCTAGTCCCACCAGTTCGCCGAAAAACCGCGGCGCATCGGCGAGGGTTGCTGACAACCCGACGAAATGTGGACGAGCGTCCGCAGCGCGTCTCCAACGCCGCAACAGAAGTGCGACATGGGCACCATGCACACCTTCGTAAGCATGGACTTCATCTATGAGAACGAATTCCGGCCGTCGGTCTGACCGAACGCCGATGCCAAACAGTGCCGCGAATCGTGCCGAGGATAACCTCTGATTCAACATCTCCGTGGATGTGAAGAGAATGTCGGGTGGGGTGGCGAGCATCCGTTGGCGCGTGAGCCGAATCTCGTCGGGCTCAACGTGATCCCCACAACGAGTGTCTGTACAGACGAGTCGTTCGAGGCTGTTTTGGATATCAGTTTCCAACCACGCCATGTCTTCGCCGCAGGTCGGACAACGGACGAAAGGACATTCGTAGGCGGGCTGGCCTCCTATCGTCACGCGGCGCCACGCTGCGGCCCGCCCTGGCGTGATGACGTTGCGTCCAGTATGAGGAACATCGCCGTACAGAGCACCGACGACGAACCGTCGTTTTCCACGAGCGAGCAAGGCAGGAGCAGCTCGCCTGGCGTTAGCGAGCGCTTCGCGAAGTTGATCCTTGAGTAGTTCGTTTCGTGGATAGAGAGCAAGGCATTTGGTCCAATACTCACCGGAGACCTGTTCAGCGATGACAGCATAGGCGGGCAGGTAGAAGGCGAGCGTCTTACCGCTTCCTGTCCCCGCACAGATCACAGTTCCGAAGGAGCGGTCGGCGCCGGCCTCACGGAGAATGCGCTCTGTCGCGCGTGCCTGAAAACGAGCCAAGGGTCGTTCCTCAGCCGTTTCGGTCCGCATGAGAGCTCCAATGACACTTTCCTGAAGCGGCGACACATTTCCGTGCTGACGCAACACTTGAATTAGAGCGGTCGGCGCAACATCCCGGAGTGGGTACAATCGGGGTCGAACAACGAGACGGTAGTCTGCAACAAGGTTCGGGGCTGTTCGCCACGCAACATTGCTCGCGTCTGGAAAAATCTGCCTCAAGCGCGCGAATAGACGCACGGTCTCAGCCATGCGTGTTCGATAGCGCTCAACGTCAGGTACCTTCCAGAGAAGTTGGTGCTCAAGCAGAGCATCGAGAAGATCCCAGGCTGAGTTGTGCGCGCTCTCAATGCCACGGCTTGCAAGCCCTGCCAGGAATTGGTCGGCGCGCTCTTCGACCTCTGTTTCAGAGAAGAAGCCGTCAATGAGACCCCAAGCGAGAACACTCGTTTCAGCCCGTTCCAACTGGCCGAGGAATTCCAGTGCGTGTGTGTCGACGGCCATCGGAGGTGACACACTCTTAGCGAGAGACGACGGTGACCCGGACGTTTTTGAGCAGATCGCGCTCAGACAGCCATCGGTGCACTGTGGTCGTCAGTTTGTCGAGAGGTGCACCTCCGTGGCGTCCTGCTTTGAAGAATTCAAGGACCTCATTCGGGAACTCATCAGGTTTCAGATCGTCGGCGAGCTTTCGCAGGGCCTCACGTCGGTCAAGAAACTGCTCAAGAGCTTCAGCCGACACTCCGGGGTCGTTGCCGTTCAGGAGCGCGTCGCGTTGCCGACGTATGCTCGCGACCTGGGCCGCGTAACCGGGAATATGCTCGACCTGCTTGAGAAAGGCCTCTTCGACTGACGGCAGGTCACGCCTCACCGATTCAATCGCCTTTTCAGCGATGGCTAGAAGGTCTTTGCCCAGCTTGTCTATCGATCGTTTGAGACGGCCGTAGTCCTTTCCGCTCTCGACAGGACTCTCTGCAAGCTTCGTCTGGCACTCTTGGAGTACTGTCACCGCGGTTGTCGGTGCTGGGAGCTTGATCAGAATCACGCCCTTTGCCCTCAGAACTGCGACCCGTTCTAAGGCATCAACTACCGCTTCGCGAACAACTTTCAGCTCCCCAGCGCGTTCCCTGAAGGCTTCGGCGTCCTTGTGGGCACGTCGAAGCTCATTCCGCTTGAGAATCTGTGATCGAATGTTGGTGCAACGGTCGAGCAGCGTCATACCTGTTCAACCTTGTCGAGTTGCCGACCCATTTCTTGAAGTTCATTGGAAAGCGACGACACTGCTTCAGCGAACGGATCCACACCGTACACCAACGACTCATTTGCCAACTCGGCTTCTACGGAACGAAGCACCTCGTCGAGTTTGAGTTGCAACTCTTCGCACACTCGGACAACAGGCTCGTAGCCGCGCCCCAATATCGTCAGGACCACGCCACGAGGTGCTGCGTCGGCAACCTTGCCCGCATCGTCAAGTGCCACCATTACTTTGGCACCACGGAATTCTTCAAGAAGTTGCAGTACACGCTTTGTGTCGATGCCCTTGGTAAGGCCGGCTGCCTTCGCGGTCTCAATCGTTTCCTTCGCTTCGCGCACGAGGGCGTCCTTGTCAAGTCCTTCACCCAACCAAGCAACGGTCTGAGTACGCCAGCGAGATAAGCGCCGCTGCGCCTTGCCGACAGCGGGGCTGAGTCTCTTGAGATCCGCATATGTCGTTCGAACAGTGACAAAATCGGGAACACCGGATGGATTCGGAAGTGCGCCGCTAAATTCCCAAGTCTCGATGGTCCTTTCAATTGCCGTTTTGAGCCGCATCACGTCTATTGCATGAACCATGTCCGCTTGGCCCTGACGTGCGCTGATTAGGTTCAAGAGGTGGCCCTGCCATGACAGTTGGTCGCGCGATTCTTTATCGCCGACTCGTCGACATCGACGCAGCACGTCGGTAAACTCAAGCCAATTAGTTGTGTCTGTGTCGCCGACCGCAGCCGGGTTGGGCGTCACCGGGTCTGGCGCTGCCGCGAACATCGAATCAATCAGCAATGCGTGGTCACGGTCCTTCGTAGCCGTTTCGATTCCCAGCGCACGTGCGCCCGTTAACAGGCCATCGACGAGGGAAGGTATCGGGTCCCAGTCCGCTCTAAAGTAACGTCTGCGGACAAACGAGCGAGCACGGTGCGCGATTCTCTCGAGGAAGGCGCCATACGTTGGGAGATCATCCTCCGCATCCGCGTAGTCCCAACTATTCTTCTGAATGCCGTGAAACCGCATGAGCGCCATGAGTTCCGAGTGAACCCTTGCGCTCTTTGCCTGGTCGGCAAGGTCGACATCTGAGCACACTGCGACCATCGATTCGTCGGCCGTGCGTCCCTCATTGCCGGGCGCATGGGGGATGTAGATCCAGCTAAACCACGAATCCAGTCCTGCATCTCTGCGCGGCCGGTACAAGTTCCAATCCCAATCGACAAATCCCTTCAGCGCCTCGGCAATCCACTTTCGAAGTTGGTTCGCGTCCGCCTGTGGGAGAGTTGCGCCCGCCCGCCAACCCTCTAAAATTGCTTCCCATTTCGTCTCGATAGGATCCGTGTGGTGCGTTCTTGCCTTGGGTTCCGGTTGTGGCGGCAGTGTTCCGGTCGGTTTTGGTGTAGGCCGATCTGGCTCCGCCGCATCCTTACCGAACGTGATCTGATCGAGACCAAATGCCGCGAACACCCGCGGTTCGATTTGGTCAACCTCTTTAAGAGTGCCTGGAAAGCCACCCCAATATGCGAGGAACCTCAGGTACCGCTCGAAGGCGGCGACAGGCACACGTCTCCGAACTTCTTCCGCGACCCGCGCAGGCAAAGGGCGACCGTGAATTCCGAACTGTGCCGGCGGAAAATCGCCCTGCTCAAAGAGAAGTCGATGATTCAAGACTTTGTTGATTACGTTCTGAATTACGAATCGAGGGTTGTAAACAAGGCGCCCCGCCTGGAGGCAACCCTCGCGGCTCAACTCGCGAATCGCCGCGTGGTTGAACGGAAACAACTCGTATCCATCGGCCGACGCACCGAACGCGTCGAGGGTTGTGCGCGCCTCTGGCTCGACGCGTGAAGAAAAGGACGGGATCCAGTCGTGTAGATCCTTCGATTCTCGGTTCTTGTCGTCATAGGCATGTTCAAGCGCATCTTGGCCGAAACGTGCCGCGTTCAGGTACGCACCAACGAGTCGCTCGATTCGCGCGAGCATCTCCTCCTCGGATCCCAGTTCGTCAGGTATCCGGTATTCGATATTCGCTCGAGTGAGCACCGTTGCAGTATCCATGTACCCTGTCGTGTACGCGAGGGCGGTTCGCATCGTGCACAGCACCTGCCGGCCGTCTCGATAAGCCTCCTTGATAATCACCTGCAATAACTGTTTCTGCAGCCCAGACAAAACCGCGAAGTCCTCTACAAGCAGAACGAGTTCGTGTTGTTCTTTGAGCAACTCCTGTCGCACCGAATCAAACAACTCGGACACGGTAGGATCGAGACGAAGCAAACGCTGTTTGGCATCGTCTAGCGCGTCATTCAGAATACGGACGGCTGCTATGCGGCGGTCCTCCCGCTCGAGTTGAAACAACGCTCTGGCCTCAATCCGGCCAAGAGCATCCCGATCGATGGCTACGTCGAACGACAGATCGTCGGCAACGAACAGGTGTTGCCGATCGTCGTCCGAGCTGGCGTCCCTGTCTTCGGTCAATTGCGCAACAAGTCGCTTCACAACCCCGTCGTGGCCGTCATGCGTGCGAACGAAATGCTGATCCCGGAGAAGTTGGTTGCGCAGCAGTGCTGGAAGCATGTCGGCGCGGCAGAATGCGTCGCGTTCCTGAGCGCGCTTGTCAGCCGGATTCTTCACAAGCAGCGTACGCGCCTCGATGCCCATTTCCGTAATTGTGTGAGCCAGCATCTCGCACAGTAGGCCCGCAGCCTCCTCCGGTTCTAATTCCTCTTGTGCACGGACCAACTCTTTTCGGAATCTGTCGTATTGCGAGCCAGGCAAATCCTTGAGGAGAATCCCGAGAACACCTTTCAGGCTCATGCCCTTCGGGATTCGGATGATGACGCGTCGCTCACTTCCTGGCATGCGTCGGATCTGTGCGTCCAACCATCGAATCACGTGCGATTTTCCGATGCCTGAACTGCCAACGATAGGGACGATAACGCGACCGTCGGGCAGATTTGTTGCTAGAAAGGTCCGAAGCAGTTCGTGCTCGTCACATGGGTCAACGGTTGCAAGCTCACCGCCGATCACGCGCCGTTCGAAACGCATTGGTTGGTGGACTGCGAGCAGGACGGCTTTGTTCGAGGCCTCGGCATCCGTCTTTACGCAGGCAGCGACGTCAGTCTCCTGTGGCCAGTAAGTGAGAAGATCCCGCTTTAACATTACGTGGCTCCCAAGCGTAGGAGATGGCTGACCGCCCGCACTTCGCGACCAGCGCGACCAAGGAGCATGCGCTGCGGGGCGTCGGAGCGGGCTTCGATGCGGAGTTCACCGGTGGCTTCGAGCGTCAACAGGGCTGCTGAAAGGCTTGGTGAAATCTCGCTCGCCAGTTGATCACGCCATCGCCGCGCGATTTGATCCTCCACCGAGGTGCGATAGCGGCCACTGTCAACGATTGGAACGATGGTCGCTAGGCGCGCAAAGAAGTCCGCCTGAGATAATTCAGCGCCATCAAGAAACACTTCGCCGAGGGACGAGCGAACCGCAAATGCCGGGTCAGGGACGAAGGGGATTTTTGTGGCCGTCCAACCAATCCCCAAAAACGTTGCCCATTCGATGAAGCCGGCCCAACGCGTGTCATTTGCAAATGGACGCGGGTCGACTCCTTGCTCATGTTGGAGTGATTCGACGCCGCCCTTGTATTTGGTCGGAAAAGCGTACGGGTCTTGGGCCAGTGTCCAGGCCATCGCGCGTGTGCAATCTGATGCTTTCGACGCCTCGTTGTCATCGCCGTTTTCCGATGTGAAGGCCGGATTGTTCTCGGATGCGAGAACAAGCTTGAGGACCGCCGCGCGCAGGCCGTCTAAATCATCGGTCGCGATTCCGGCTACGCTTGCCCCTAGGTGAACGACACCGTCGACGTCCGCAAAAAAACCTAACTGCTTCCACCGACTCAGCGTCTTTCTGGCCATGTCAGGCTTGCCGTCTGGGACGATTGAAGGGGGCGCCACGAGCGCGAGAAGGTCCGCATCGGATTCTGGGCCGTACGCAAGGAGTGCTTGCCGCAGGGCGAGGAGCACCGTAAGAAGGCCATCAGAGGCGCGATTGAGGATGCTCATGACTGAAGCCGCGAAAGAAGATCCTCAATCGGCAAGTGCCGTACGACGTCAAGTAATCGACGATGGGGTCGCGTCGGGTCAGCGACGCCGCGTGGGACAACAATGACATGACGCGGACGATCAACGATCATCACTTCTTCGAGGTCGCGCGCGTCCACGTCTCGAATCCCTACTAACGTGAGCCGCGGAACTGGTGCTGTCGGCGTCAATCGATCATGAGTCGTCGCCTTCGTGCGAATTAAGAATCGAAGAGGGGCCCGCGATGTCAACTGCGACCAGTCACTGCTAGACAGCACTCCATCTGGAATCGATAGCTCACTGATGCCGCCAGCCACGGCATATCGAAGAAGACTGAGAACGCGTTCGCGCCACCGCCTCACCTCTCGAGCATCGCCGGTTGTCTCCTCGTATGAGACCCACGATCTCCCGACTTCGTCTGCGCACGCGGCGAGCGCCCGCTCGAAACCGACCGATAGAACGGCGGCGGTCTTGACGATTGTCGTAACCTCGGGATCGGGAGAGCGAAAACTGACAACTCCCCGCAGTCGTGTGATCGGGCAACTCCCTGCGACCAGAGGCGGGCGCACGATCGGGTCATCCAGAGTGTAGACCTCTCTAAAGATCTCGTTCAGCGGTCTTCGTAAATCACGTAGTTCCCTTACTAGTCGCACCCCCTCTTGGTCGGCGGCCCGAAGAGCTGCTCTGGTGGCCGCGACGCTCCGATCCCAATGAGCTTTATCCGAATGACGAGGATCAATAATCCGAACCGCCACCTCTCGCGAGAACCGCTCGAGTGCCTGGCGACGCCGTTCCTCAAAGATCGCTTCATCTTCCCTCGGGTGTCGTTCGATAGTCGGAGGCGCATGTGCCGCAAACGTGATTAATCCGGCACGAGCCATGAGGACAAGCGTCCGTAGATTCCATGACGCGTTCCGCGGGCCCGTTTCAGCGATGTCGGCCGGCCTGTCGTCCAGCGACAGGATATACGTCTGTTCTTCAGCGACACGGTGGCGAACCCACATTGCGTCCCACCGTTCAAATGCTCGATCAATGCTTATCAGCCGTTTCTCGGCGAGCGCTTCGGCGGTGACGACGTCCTGGCGTGTGGTGACAATAAGAGCGGTCGCCGCGTTTCCGTCGCGTCCCGCCCGTCCAACCTCTTGATAGTACCGGTCGATGGTCTCAGGGAGGCACGCATGAACGACGGACCGAACCTCTTGCTGGTCCATACCAAGGCCGAACGCCGACGTCGCAACGACGATGTCGACGGCGGAACCTCGCCAATCGCGCAGCACCTCGTCGCCGGCCGCATCTGAGAGATCGCCACCACGCACGAGACGCACACGGCGAAATCCGGTCCTTTGCAACCGCTCGTACCAGATTTCCGCATGGTCTCGAAGCGTGGTGTAGAGGATCAACGGTCGGGGAAGGTGCCAGAGCGCTTCCATGATGCGCTCCGATCGTTCTGTCTCCTCGCTGACCGAGTGGAGTAGGAAGCCGGGTTCGAGGCGAAGAGCGACTTCCGATATTACTTGGCACCCTGCACCGCCGAAAAGATATCGCAGGGTTTCACAACACTCGGAAGTCAGTGTCGCCGTCAGAAGAAGTGTCCGGAATTTCGCCGTGGATGGGCACACCGCCAAAAGAGCGTCCTTGAGTCCGGCGATACTCTGGAACTCGGGCCGAAATTGCTGACCCCATTGGGTGACGACATGTGCTTCATCGATTGCAAAGACTCTCAAGCGCCCCTGTCGGGCCGCCTCGAAAAGAGGGCCGCGGAGGGCCCCCATTACTGCTTCGGCAGAAGCAAAAACGATCGGAAGACTGCCGTCGCGTATTCCCAATCTGATCGCGCTTTTCGAACCTTCGTCGAGGCCGCCGTGATAGGCGAGAGCCATCCCGCTTTGGATGCGACCGGTCTCGAGTTCTCCGAGAATCCCGCGAAAGCGTTCCTCCTGATCCTTGGCCAGGGCGATCGTAGGGACGACAACAACAGTCAGGCCGCCCTGAGAGCCCCACGCCAGAGCCGGCAACTGAAAGGCGAGCGTTTTTCCTCCACCGGTTGGCAGGTTAACGATGGCCGTCGAACCGGGAGGTATTAGGAACGCAGCCTGTACTGCGGCCCGCTGACCTGGCGACACGTACTCCGAGTGACCAGTGAACTCCGTAACGAGTGGGTCGCTCGGCACCGGTCGAGATCGCCGCCGTAGACTCTCTCCAATCGCCGCTTCCACGACACTCGGAGCGCCGGGATCGAGCCATGAAGGCTCCCAACGTCGTGGGCGCACCAAAAAGTACTGAACTCCAGCGACTCGCGCGGTACAACTGAGCCGTTGCCACATCGCTTCATTCGGCCAACCATCGCCACAGGGAACGCGAAGCTCGGCCTCGTCTCCGAAAGCCAGTTGGCAACGCAGCATTCCCTGACGCAAGAGACCTGCGATATCAGCCGGCCCGGCTTCGGGTAGCGGCGTTCGAAGACCCCGAACGGCGTCGCGTACACGAGCCAAGAAATGATCGCCCATCGGCAACGTCGAACCATCGACGGCGAGAATAAGACCCTGAAGCTCACGAATTGGCGCGATCACGTTTCTTCCAAGGGTATGGATGCGAGCACCACGGCCCCAGCCGAATCCACGCGAACGGAAGGAGATTCGATCCCGGCGGCGAGCGCCTCAGCGACGTGCACCTCGAATGTGGCCATTCGCTGTTCCGCGTCTCGAACTGAACCTGAAAGTCTTGCGATCCGGCTTTTCAGTGACTCGTTCACGTCAAGAGCCAGGACTAAGGTGCGTTTGGCGGCTTGGGCACAGCGCTCTCTAAATCCTGGATCGCTTCGAATTAGGCGGTCAGCCGCGTCTCTCGCACGGCGGCAGCGATCGTTCCAGTCGCTGGTCGAAACCAGGGCGTCGACTTGGTCCCAGCGTTCCATTCTGACATTCACATCCTTGCTACCATCTGGCCGTGGGCGTTGTTGATAGGGACGTTCGATCACGGCCAGCAGCCTCGGATGCCTGACTGGCTCAAGGTCCCCGTTCAGCCAGACTGTTCGGTACTCGACAGGAAATGCCTCATCCGCCCGCCGTCGCAGCGATTCCAAAGAATTGCGATCACCAAAATCTGCCCTCACCCTGCCCAAGTCAGCTTCGATCACGAAATCGAATCTAAAGAACAGTAAGGGCGTGCGAGTTGACTTCGGCACATAGCGCCACATCGCAAAAGCAGTCCCGCGGTCATCGCTGCGGACCAGTGCATCCAAGGCGGTAACGAAGGGATGACCCACTCGGATGAGACCGACATGCTTTGTCTCCGCAGTTGAACGCGAGAACGTCGCTGGCTCAAGCGGCAACGTCGCCCTCGAGTCGCGTGCCTTTGGAGACGTATCAATGCAGTCCTCAAATCTCGTGAATGTCTCGAGGAGCGGTATCAGCGTCGGTCGCCTGACGTCATGGACATATCTGAAAATCCTTGGTTCCAAGGAACGAGATATGAATTGAAGGCGCTCAGTGACCCAAGAGTTCAGCGCTCTCTCGCCCGTTGTCTCAGCCGCTTCGTCTGCCTCACCAAGGCTTGCGAAAAATGCGGCGTCAGTGTCAGCGTCACCTTCGACTGAATCGATTGCCTCCTGTGCGCGAATTCGACGCATTTCGGCTTCTAACCCTAAGTCGCGGTCGCCCATGCGAACGGTTTCTTGCTCGATCGCGTCGCGGCCCTCTCGCAGAAGCCGTGAGCGAATTCGACCGGTCGCTTCTACGAGAAAATACTGCAATGGGGCAATCGAGCGATCGAACACCCGAATGGTGTCGCTTAGACACTGCAGCCACTCCTCTTCGTACGGACAGCCGGCAGTGAACACCACGTTGCGCAAACGGCCGCGTGCCTCCAGTCGATCGACGCGACCAATTCTTTGCTCGATGCGCGCCGGCTCAAGCGGCAGATCGAAATGAACCACTGCGGCACCATAGCGCTGCAGGTTCAGGCCCTCCTCAGCGGAGGCATCACACACGAGAACTGAAAGGAGCTGCCGTTCGTCGAAGGAGCGCACAGTATCAATGCTGGTGTCGTGGCGCAGAACCACATCGGCTCCGAGTGCATCCCGTAGTGTGTCAGTGAGGAGGTCAGCTACCTCTCGATCATCGACGAACACAATGGCCTTCTTAACCTCGTTATTGGCGCGCAGCCACGTCACTAATCGCTGAGCCCTAGAATCGGTGCCAGCAGCTTCCAAGATGAGGCGACGGCGCGCGCGGAGAAAAGTTTCCTCTCCATCGAAGGCCCAAGGGTCAGCCGAGACGTTAGCGGGAATCGCCGTAGTCGAATCCTTCTCATTCGAAGCTAGCCGAGCGTCAATACTCCGAACGAGCACGCGAGGGTGCGAGAAGGCGGCGGCAACCCACTGGGCAAAGATCTGTGCGTGGTCGCGTGTCTCCTGCTCGTGAGCGGGCACTGGCAAGGCCAACCGCCATGCGTCCAGGAAATCGAACGCCTCACGTCGAGCCTCGTCGTCGTACTCAACTCGAATCGCTCCCATTCGACGTGGTAGGTGGAGTTGAACGCGAGGATCGTCCCGGCGCGTCCGAAGAAGTCGTCGATGTAGGCGATACGCCTCGGTGAGGTGCGTCCGAAGGGCTCGCAGAGACCGAATGCGGGTTGCGCTTGCGACATCGTCCACGAGGTGCCGCCGCACGGACTCGCACAAATGCAAGAGGCGGGTATCATCGGCAAAAAGATGTTCGAGCTTTTGAAGAGATTCGCCCGCGAAGTACGAACTTGCATCGTCAGCGAGATCAAGAGTCGCTTCCGCAACCGTCTGCCGCTCACGAACTCGGCGGCGGAAAGTTTCGAGGTCGCTCAAGGGATAACCGTCGGCATCGAGCAGGTGAAGCATCGCCAGGAACCCCTCCTCTTGGTGGAGAACTGGCGTCCCAGAGAGCAATAGGAGTCGAGGTACCTTCTCGGCTATCGTCCGGAGAGCCTCATAAAGGCGTCGATCTGCGGGGTTCTTGTCGAATGCTCGCAGCGCGGGTCGATGGGCCTCGTCGACGACGAGCATCGTGATAGATCTGAACTCTCCCACGCTATCGCAGAACGCATCATCGGAGATGACGTGCACGGGCGAAGTTGCTGTTAAGAAAAACTTCTCGGCCAACTCCGACCGCCACTGCTGAACTAGGTGAGCCGGAACTACAATGAGGACAGCGGCTTCCCGTGGCCGGTCGAGCACGTGCTGTCTGATGAGAATGCCTGCCTCGATAGTCTTGCCCAACCCAACTTCGTCCGCGAGCAGGTATCGCTCCACGGGATCGGCTAGTATCCGGCGTACGGTTGCGACTTGATGTTCAAGCAACTCGATCGCCGAGGACGCGAGGCCGGTTAGTCCGCCGAAGCCAGCTCGCTGCTGCGACAGGTATCTGACAATCTGAGACCGACCGTCGAAGAACAACGGCGTATCCGTGATGCGCGCGGCGAGGTAATCCGTCGGATCCTCAATTGGTTGAGCCCAGCGAACGTAAAGCTGCGAGATGGGAATGTTGACATCATGCCCGTTCGGGAACCTGACCGGATAGTGATCCTCGGTCGCTTTCAGAGCTTCCGCGCTGAGCACGACTCCATCCACTCGTCCCGCCCGCCAGGCATGCTTCTCTGGATCGAACCAGAAAACGCGTGTCTGCGGTGAGAGTTCCACCTCGCGAACGGACGTCGCAGAGACGCGGATCCGTCGGAGGCGTGGACCGGCAGGGGATTCGAAGAATTCGATGTCCGCCTGCCCCCTATCGAGATCAACGAGTTTGCCAACGCCATCAGTGCCGCCTTCGACCTGTACAAACGTGCACTTCGTCGCCAATGCCTCAGTCGTGGAGGGCCTTCCCAAACTCGAACGGGCTGGGCCGTCAGGACCAAAGATCTCCACCAATGCCGCGAGCTGTCCCGAGGTCGGCTCGAATTTCCCGGTTTCCCATGAGGAGACTTGGGCCTGACTGACGCCAATTCGCCCTGCAAGCGCCGTCTGCGTGAGACGGAGATGCTTCCGCCGGTCCCGTAGCCACTCCGCAATCACGGCTTTGGACTCCCAATCATCACGCTGCTACTGTGTCCCTGAGTCTTCTGTGGACGCGAGCAGCCGGAACAACTCGACCAACCCGCTGGGGTTGATCTCGTCAGTGTGGTCATTCCAGGTGTGCGAGACGACGATACCGTCCTTCAGCCGGTAGCACGCATCCAGAGTCGGGTATCGCTCCGATTGCTCCGATTGCATCGGCAGGCACTTGCGCCCGAGTGTGAGAATCCATGTCCCACCACGAGGCGCGTTCCGCTTCCGGTGTTCAAGAGTGCCGCCCAACGCCTCGACAGAATCACGGAGCCTCTTGTAAGCGTCGGGATACGTCTTCGTCACTGTGTCGGCGTACTTCTCGATGAGTAGTCCAATCAGATCGGCTCGTGAGATACCGAGCCGTTGCCTGTTGCTCAGGACCCTTCGGTGATGCGCTGGTGTCAGCGTGAGACTCACAGGCTTTCGAATCTTGTCGTGAAACAACGACGCTGGACCTCGGCGCTTTGTCTTCTTCGTTGCCATCACTGACCTCGTATCCGCCGTGACTGACGTTATGCGATTGTCTTCGTGCCCTTCGGGTTCGCGCTACCGTAACGTCGGGCCTGACCCATCAGATTGACTCGCACTCCGGCCGCCGTCTGTACAGAAGGGCACAGGTGTCGGTTGTCCGAACCCTTGACTGGGGCAGTACAGCCGCAAGCCATGCGAACGTTTCGGGGTGGTGGTGTGCTGTATTGAGCGGCGGCCCGGAAACCGGAAACGGTAGCGTGAACTCGGATGTCCAACCGGGCGCTACCGATGCTGACTGGTCTCTCCGCGTACTACGACCGGCACGGGATCAACACGGTCGGCTTTCGATGTTCACACCAGTCCGCATGCCGTGCGACCTCGCCGCGTTTCACGACCGCGAAGGCGAGTTATGTCGGACCTGAGTACGAGGCGGGCCACGGTCCTCGTCTTTTGTTTCTTTCTCTGGACTCGGGTATTGGCGTGCCCGATCCGACGGAGAGGACCATCCAGGCGGTGCGCCGTCAGACGCTCGCGTGTGATGTTGATGGCCTCCCGAAAGGGAGGCACTGGTATCAGACCCACGAGATGGCGTGGCTGTTGCTCCGTCCATTCCACCCAGATTTGACGATCCGCGACAGTCGGCGCTACTTCGCGCATGTCAACAGTGCAAAGTGTTGCGCGAACAACGAGGGTAAGTCGAAGGCATCGGGGGTGTTGTTCAGGAATTGCCGAGAGTTCATTCCAGGTGAGTTGCAAATCTTGCAACCTGACAGCGTCGTCACGCAAGGAGCCGAGGCGCGAGACGTGATCGTGAAGGCATGCGGTACCGTGAAGGAACACGAACGACGCGAGATAAACGGAGCCGCTTTTGAAACAGGCGTTCTTTCGCTCGTGCCGGGGAAGCCGACCCTCTGGCTCCAGACATATCACCCGAACAATTACGGCAAGTTCTGGCCGCAGAAGAAGCAGTGCTGGCTCCTGTATGTGACGAAGGTCGGCGAGTTCATGGCGCAACGGGGTGTGCCTGATTAGGCGATGCCTTTCCCTTCGATCCTTCACCTTCCACGATCGGGACGCTTCACTGCAACGACAAGAGCGCGGCAGCGGCAATCGCGATGGTGCCTGTGGGCGTCGAGGTTCTGGCAGAACACGACACAACCATTCACCACGTTCGACATCCCGATCTATGAGGAGTTCTTCCGGACAGTGAGAGCGGTGACCCAGTCGCTGCCTCACGAACACCAGATTCGAGTCCTGCTAGGCGATCCGCCGATCGATTGGGATGCCCGAACCAGTCGAGCGCCGTTAATTCAGCTAGCCGTCGCGTGTTGCCACGGCGAGAGCGGTCGCGGAATGTGCGCCGCCACTCAGGAGTACAACCGCCTTTTTCTTTTCGCCGTTCATTGTTCGCTCTATGTGTGGCTTATCCCCCGCGGCTGGAGTCGAGAGACTGCAATTGGGCTGACGATTGATCGACGCGGACAACTTCGAAGCCAAGCTTTCGGAACCAACTCCGCGCCTGGTTTGTGTTGAAGTCGAGCAGGTCTAGGCCGCTGACGACCGCAAATGCCTCCTTGATTGGGTAAAGCACGCCATCAACCCTGACGGCATGTGTACGGACTACGCCGAACCTGGCGTCCCGGAGTTTCTGGACCACTTCATCACTGGTCACCCGATTGAGCCTCCCGCCGGCGGTGAACACCAATTCCACGCCGGGCATTGTGGATGAATTTGAACTCGAGCTGTACTATTTTTCTTCTTAATCATTATAATACTTTTGACTTTAATAACAATATCAATTATTATAATCAAACTAGCCGCTAGGCTCGGCCGACGAAGCGACTATCGCCTACTGATGAGCTAATCCGAGAGAAGAGCGGTTTTCGAGAGGATGACTCTTAATGGACGACGTCCAAAACCATATCGATGAACGAGGAATCCCTCTCGACAAGGTGGGCGTCACCGACTTGCGGTATCCAATCGTCGTTCTTGATCGTGAGCACGAAAAGCAGCACACGGTGGCACAGCTCACGATGTCGGTGAATCTTCCCCATCATTTCAAGGGAACACACATGAGTCGCTTCATCGAGGTACTAAACGAGCACCGGGGAGAAGTGACGATGCGGACGATGCCTACCATACTCAGAGAACTGAAAGGGCGACTAGCGGCGGAGTCTGCGCGGATCGAGGTCTGCTTCCCGTATTTCATGGAAAAGGCCGCGCCCAAGAGCGGAGCCAGAGCGCTTATGGACTACAACTGCTCGTTCGTAGGCGAGGTGAATGGCAATAGCGAGGACTTTATTCTCGGCGTTCAAGTACCTGTCACGAGCCTTTGTCCATGCAGCAAGAGCATCAGTGATTATGGTGCCCACAATCAACGCGGAATGATCACGATTGAAGTCCGTGGGGAGGGCGACGATGACGGTATCTCAAAGCTCATTTGGATTGAGGAACTCATCGACGTCGCTGAGCGCTCGGCCTCAGCACCTGTCTACCCTTTGCTTAAGCGACCAGACGAACGGCACGTCACCATGCAAGCCTACGACAATCCAGTGTTTGTTGAGGACATTGTCCGCAACATCGCGATGCAGCTTCAGAAGGAGAAGCGTGTCAAGTGGTTTCGGGCACACGTCGTGAACCACGAGAGCATCCACAATCACAGTGCGTTCGCGTCGCTCGCCTGGACGCGAGCGACTAGGTCTGTCAGTCCCGAACACGCGAGCGCGCGATTGCACTCCTGATCGATCCTGTTACGAGGCGCTTACTTGGTCGATGGATGCTGCGGCGATGATTGCCGATAGCTCGGCAAGGAGTTCCGGATGCTGGTGCCCTAGATATCGATTGATGGCCGCATTGCCGACAAGCTTCCCCAAATACGCCGCCGCGATCACAAGATGGAGTACATCGTCACCGTAACGGGACTCCACGCTCTTGACGTCCTGCTGCAGCGCTTCCATCTCTCGCTCCATTCGAGCCATCTGCTCCATCGAGAGGCCGCTAATCTTCTTCGGCTGGTCTGATTTCACCATATCCGCCTGACGAGTTGCCGCGAGCAAGGCCTTTGCGTAGCTGGACGTGTAGTTGCCGGCGGTGTTCATCAACTCGGCCGCTTCGATCTGTCGCATTGGTCGCATCTTGCGCAGTACACCGAATGTGGTGGGATTCACCGACTTGTCCTTCAGAAGATCGACGACCTCCGAGCTTATCCCCACGAGCATCGTACGCCGACGCCGGATTGCACGGACATCGAGATTCAACGCCTTGGCCAGACGGTCCTCTGAGACCCCGCGGTCAATGGCGCGGACGATCATCAGATGTTCCTGGATAGTGGCGAGTCGGTTGATCCTCTTGTTGTACGTGAATGCCTCGTCATCCTTGGCGATCAGGCATCGGACGTCAGTCGCAGCACTATCGACAAGGATCGCGTGTCGGAGATGGCCGTCCAGCAGCAAGTATCGACCGGAATCATCTTTCGATCTCGCGACGACCAACGGCTCGATAATGCCAACGGCCGCCATCGAAGTGGCGATCTGTTGGTACTTCGACGAGGCCCTAATCGCCGGCGTGACGTGCTTCAGCGGTAGGAGCGCCGAGATCGGAACGACTTCAATGTGGGATTCGAACGCAGCGTTCACCTTGTCGGCCATGACTATCCTCTCGAAGCGCCGAGACGCTCAACGAGCGGCCGTGGCAAGGTTTGCATACCCTCCGCCCTCAGCAGCGTAACGAAGTTTTCGTCGGCGAGGAGGCGGCGAAGAGCATTGACAACGAATAGCAGACGAGTCTGACTCAGCGTCGCCCGTTTGATCAAAAGTTTCTGTCGTTGCGTTTCCTTCCGATACGCGCGAACCAGTGAGTCGGCCGATACGCGCTTGCGGTTGCGCGAGCTCTCGCGTCCGCCATGGCCCAGTCCTTTACCCGTGGCCTTCCGCTGCTCGATGATCCGTCGAATCGCAAGGACCTGGTTTCCGGGGAGGGACTTACGTTCGTAGGCTTCCGTCAAGGCTGCCTGCACATCGGTGTCGGTGGCCTTCGCAATCTCCATTGCGATGGTTGCGGGAATCACACCTCGATCAACAGCCGTGAGAAGGCGATCCTCGCCATGATCGAGCAGATAGCAGATGGCAGAGATGTACTCATCACTAAAGTCCGTCTTAGCGGCGATTTGCCCGATCGTGTAGCCACGCTCACGAAGGCTCCCGATCTCCCGCATGAGGTCCAGCGGCGAATGTTGCCGGCGCGCAAGGTTCTCGACCAGACTCATCACAAAGCAGTCCTCTTGCGAGGCGGCAACCACAACCGCAGCGATCTCCGTCTGCCCCAGGCTAATGAACGCCTCGAGACGGCCCTGCCCGCATACAAGATCGTACCCGGCCTGCCCCTCCCGCTGCGCAACCGTGATGGGCTTCTTGAGACCGAGCCGCTTGATGCTCGTCACAAGCTCGCTGAAGATTCGCCTGTTCCTCGTGCGGGGATTGAGAATGGTGATCTGGTCGACTGGAATCATACGAACATCGGAAACTGCGGCGGTCATGCGGTCCTTCCGAGCGGCAGGCGGGACGCGAGGTAAAAAAAGGCGTCGAGGGAATCGTAGCGAAAGCCGTCGAGCGAGAGGCCGTTGTCCTCGCGCAGGCGTAGCGAGCGGGGTGCAGTGTTCAGGCGTGGGAGCAAGTAGTAATCCAGCGCCGTCTGATTGCCCGCGTCCATCCGAATCGCGACCGTGATGTCGGGACGAAGGCCAGTGTCGAGTCTGATATTCCAGCGAAGCGCCCCCGAGGGCATCTCGACGCACCGACTGATGACGATGGACGCAGTGAACTCCCCGTTTACTGTGAGGAGGTCAGTAGCCTGATCGACGAACACGGCTCCGCCAGCGCGCTGAATCGCTTCGACTGCATCCAGAACGATCTGCGGATACATCGTCCGCAGCGCTCGATTGACGGCGACGTAGTCGTAATCGCGCGAAGGCGAGTACCCAACGAGCGTGTAAGCCCGAAGTAGACTTCCAAAGCGTGAGCGATATGCCGAGCTCGACGGCATGTCGTCCCGCTCGTCGATGACGAGTCCAGACAGGCGTCCCACGGTCTTAAGAAGCTCCGCGAGCCTCGCTAGCATGTCATCGTTGGTGAATCGTCGGGATCGCTCGGCAATGATCTGACGAACCACTTCGAAAAGCGTCGGCTCAACAACAGCACGAAAGGCGGCGTCGGCGCGGATCCACATCTCGGGCGGATTAACGACTCGCTTCTTCTTCAGCTTGAACGACGTCCGGTTGTACAGGTTGTTCCCGACATACTTCTCGTTCGTCAGCACCTGGTGGACTGTTCCTCTGGTCCATGGGCGCTTTAGGTCGGTGACGCTACCTTCCTCGTTGAGCAATGCGGCAATCTCCTCTTCAGAGTGACCGTCTTCGGCAAAGAGGCGATACATGCGCCGGACCGTATCAATTTCGTCGTCGGGCCCTGGTACCAAGATGACCCGGTCGGTCTGTAGGCTTTTTTGGGTGCCAATAGCGAGTTCGGCCTTCGGTTGCCGGTGCTCGTCAATCAACTGTCTGCGGAGTCCGTATCCAGCCAGACCGCCCTGTCGAAAGCCAAGCCCAATGAGCCGGCATTGGCCAGTGAACACCTTTACGGAAAGCTCCCGGCTGTACTCGCCGGCCATCGCCCGCTTCATACTCTTGATGATCGTCGCGCTCAGGCTGCCATCGTTCTCGAACTGCTCCGCACAGTAGTGAACGATGATCCCGGCCTCCTTGCAGAGGAACTCGTAGTAGGCGCTCTCGTCAGCATCCTGGAAGCGACCGCACCGACTGACGTCGTAGACTAGGACGGCCGTGAAGTCCGCGCGGCCAGAGCGCACGTCCTCGATAAGCCGCTTCAGCGCGTCGCGGCCGTCGAGGCGCAGACCGCTCTTGCCGTGATCAGCGTAGGTACGCACGATCTCGATGCCCCGGTCCGTAGCGTAGCGCCGGATTATCTCCGACTGGTTCTCGGTCGAGTACTTCTGGTGCTCAGTGGACATCCGAACATACTCAGCCGCTCGAGCAGGAGGGCCAGGGGCTTCTGTGGGACTCTTCGCTCGCATGTCAGCCTTCTCTCCGTTCGTCCGACCCAGCCTTCTCTTGAAGCACGGACCGTCAAGGCTATGCCAAGGAGATGAAGGATGTCGCTTACCAAGAATGACCGAAAGATTCAGACGGAATCAGGAAAGTCCCTTCCGTCCGAACCGTTCGCCGCCGAGATTGCGGCTGCGCTGCACCGCGAGTACGACCGAATGCACGCCGGAAGAAAGGTCGTGGTCCAGCTCACTGGCGCCAACGAGCGCGCGGTCAGGAACTGGTTCGACGCGAAGAACGGCCCGAATGGCGAGTCCCTGATAGCGTTGTGCCGCCACTCGGACCAAGTTCTGCAGGCTGTGCTGAGGATGGCTGGTCGCACCGCCCACGGAAAGACTGTGAGAGTGGCACTGGCCAAGCAGAAAGCGCGTGAGCTGTGCTCAATCCTCGAGGAACTCGGCGAAGACTGAATTCAGGAGCGAGTGCTGATATTCAACAGGTCTCACTTTGGCTGGACGAGATACGCCCGACTCCCGGCGAGAGCCAGATTGTCTTGCCATAGATCTCCGGCGGGAACATTCCCACGACGGCCTTCGTGGCGAGATGCTTCGCGTTCGCGGTCGGGGCCTGCTCTAGGAAGGTCCGCAGCAATTTCATGACACCCATGCCCATGGGCACCTTCATTCTTACCGGGACAACCGTTCGCAGAAAATCTACGGTGATGTTCTCGAATGACACTACGTCAGCGACAATTCGCTTCCGTGCACGCGTCAGACGAGGCTTCCGCGGATTTTGCATATAGAAGAAGTGGACGTCGAAGTCGTTGACCCCGTAGCCCCGGCCGAGGTACTGCAGCGCGGCTCCCTGGCAGAGAGCAATCGCGACGAGACGGCCACGGTACGGCGCAACCAGGTGTTGGTTGTCCGTGAAGAACCGGATCTCCTCTGACTTCGCGAGGACCGAAAGCCTCCGCAACTCTGGACGACCAACGGGACGCTGAACGTAGTGTTTCGCCATTTGTAGTCCCAGGTCACCAATCCACAGCCAACGCGATCATTGTCCGGAGTGATCTCGCTTGGAGTGTGCAGCCCAAGTGAAAGCAAACAACTGTCCTGATATCAATACTTAGGGAAGCCCATCTGGTGGCGCTAGAATGCGAGATGTCCGGCAGAAAGCGTCTGACCTCTCCTGTCATGCCGGTGTGCAAACATGCCGGCATGCGTCGTTCCCGGGCGGGCAAGCGGAGGATGCGGTGAGTCTTGGGCGAAAAGTTCGGGTCGGAGTCGACTTCGATAGCACCGTGGCGCGCATTGATTTGCCGTGGCTCGCGAGGCTGAACTCGCTACGAGATACCTCGTACCGACCGGAAGACTGGACAGACTGGAACCTGTCTTTCCTCGGCGAAGCGGATCGTGACGTGTTCCTGTCGTTGTTGACCCCGGATCTGTACGACACGGTAGAACCCTATCCCGGTGCCGCGGATGCAATTCGTCATCTGAGCTTGGAAGCACCGATCGAGCTCGTCTGCGTCACGACGAATCCGGACACAAATAGCGCAGCTTTCACGGCTGCGAAGACGCAGTGGCTGCGAAAGCACATCCCGCAACTTGTAGACGTGCTGGCGATTGCCCGCAAGAAGTCTGGCCTGGGCCTAGACATTCTCATCGACGACGCGCCCCATCACTGCCAGACAGACGATTACATCCCTGTGCTTGTAAACAGGCCGTGGAACCAAAGCGTCAATGCGCCATTCCGATTCGAAACCTGGTATGAGGGAGAAGCGCTGGTTCGACGCCTTGCTGAAGCGATTGCGGCGGGGACATATGAGCACTCCCGACAACTTTCTTGACACTCCAGGGGGCCAGAGCCTCGCTTGGCTAGCCGACGCTCCCCTGTTCATAGACGCTGACCAAATTGCGGCGATCTACAACGCGGTCGCAAGACCCGAGCACGCCACGGAGAAGATCACTTTGAGCCTGAGCAAATCCACGAAGTTTGGACTTGAAGGCAAGGGGTCTGCAGAGGCGGAATTGGGCCTCGCAGCATGGGTCAAGAAGATTTTTCCGTTTCTCGACGCCAAAGGGACGGTCGGTGTTGAAGGTTCGGCTTCGCGCGAGCGCGGGCAGGATAAAGCGACAGAGATCGAATTGCGACCGATCGACACGCCGCAACGCCAGTTGGTCCAGCTCGCATTGCACTACATGGTCAACCTCCCGAATCGGACAAGCTTAGTGTCTGATGTCACCCAACAGGATTGGGTGGACGGCACCTTCATATCGGGTCTGCCCCGCGCACTTGTGTTTGTGGAGTTTCCGCCACGGACAGCCTTCATCCCAATGGCGACAGAAGTTGTTGGTGGAAGCGTCGTGGTGATTTATCCAGAACTCGTGTCTTCTTTTGTTGGTCCGCGCGATAAGACCAAATTGCCCACGTATCCAGAACCCGCATATTTCGAAGGGAAGGCTGACGAACTACTCACCAAGCGGCAAGAGTACTGGGCGTTCTTTCGCGATAATTTCAGTTCAACCGCAGCACTGGAGGCTATTGAACGAAAGGTGGCAGGGGCGGGTGGCTTAATTCGCTGGATTGACTACCGAGTGCCGTTGGGTGATGGACTGCCGTACCTCCATATGAATGTCGCACCGCAGGGCCGGTACGATACAGGCACGTTTGCTTACCGGCTTGTAAAGCGGGGGTATAAGCACGGGCTTCGCGTCGTTGGTGTGATGAAATCCGAACCGGCGATGAATGTGCTCGCGATCTTCGAGCGGTGATCTGCGCGGTCAAAGTTGACCTTCCAACTCCACGGCATCACCACGCACCCTGAAGCGGGTTACTGTCGCGGGCGGATCACTACCCTCCGGACGGAGGGTTCCTAGCTTCTTTGGATTCACGACTCTGACGAAATCGCTTCGTGTCCAACGCGAGCCAATGGCGCAAGGCCGTATTTCCGGTTAAGTTCCCGCACGAGCCACTGCAGATCATCGTGACGCCCCATCACAGTGAGAATGGCCTGCCAGGAACAACGGCGAAGCATCGAGGCGTCTCGCAACTGGGCTCGGAGCACCTCGAACCGACCGTTGTAACGCGGCTGAACGACACGCGCGGTGCTCCATACCGTTGGCGACAGGCTGTTCCTGCCGGGGAGAGCGTGAGATGAAACGCGAACCCGAAGTCGAAGCCGCGATGAGGTATGTTGCCGAGACGGACTTCTGGCGCAGTTCCAGCGAGCTGCGGAGCGCGGAAATCGGACGCTGGCTGATCGTGAACAAGCTCGCGCCGTGGCCGAAGGGACATCCGCCCTCGTCGATCTGACGAGGCGGGCTGACGGGGCGTTCGTCGCGTCGTAGTGGCGCCAGTCACGCTAAAGTCAGCCGCTGCCAACGCCCGTCCTCTTGACGGACCTCCGTCTCGCTTGTCAGTGTCACGGCCGCACGGAACACAACTTCAACAACGTCACCAGCCGCGCGCGGACAATCGCCGCAGCTTACGAACATCTTGAGATGGCGTGGAACGCGCCCTCCCGGCTGGTGTCGCGGCGCGCCAGAATTGAAGTCGCAGAACAGCGGCGGCTGATCGCGGTTCGCGTCGAACAGTGCGGCGGTAGGTACGCGTAAGATGGCCGGTGCAAGGGGGCTGTACCGTTCTTTGCATATGATCGATTCGATATTCTTGATCCCGTCTTGCTCGTAATGAAGCTCCATGCGCTGACCAGACCCAATCGCGCCATCATCACGGCCGGGCCAGAAGAAGACATGCTGATTCAAGTACTCGATGAAGTCTCCCTCGGTGCATCCGAGCAGCGCCGTGCTCGCGAATGACAGCTTGCCTTGATCTTTGAGGACTGCGGTCTCGCCGTCGATGGTCAGCCGTAGTGGCTCGTCGCGCAGTACTCGCAGCCACTCTTTCTCCTTGCCAGCGAGCCGTAGCAGTTCCGCGGCTGTCTCGATCGTCCTCAAACGTTTCAGCCGCGGCAGATTCGCGCGATCAGTGACGTGATACAGCCAAGACCGGATGTCGATGAATCGCTGGATGTTGAAAGGCACGGCGAAAGGAACTCGATCAACGTACCACGAGCTGCCCTTCGCTGTAGGTGGGCGAGGGCGGTGTCCCGTATCGTTCTGCATCGTCTTTGCGTCTAAATCAGCCTTAGCATGCTCAGTCGAATTGTCATCGCTTGTTCGCTCACTCCGAAGTCATGGGCGAGTTGGCGGACCTCTTCCTCAAGCAGCGGTCCCTTGCCGAATCGAGCAACGCGCGCGCGAACCAGCTTGGAAGGCATTAACAGGACGGCAGCAAACTGGTTCCCTCGATCTCCTTCGGCTATCGATTCAGGGCGGTGGTGTCGGAGTGCTGATCGACCACGCCCATGCCGATACCAATGTCAGCGCTCATGGAAGAAGAAATCGACTTGGGCATTCCGAATTTCTTTACCGGCCTAATCGCCTTCGTGGTCATGGTCGGGGGGCCGGATGGCCCGGTATGGCGGTTTCCCATTTACCTACTTGCGTTGCCGCCTTTCGTTTGGCTGACGTTGCGCTGGGTTTGGCGCTCATGGCGACCAATCCCCACCGCAGAAGAACGTGTCCGCCGGGTCATCGCAGGCGGGATCGCCGTCGCGGCAGTGGTCGGAGCCGTGTTTGCGTTGACAGCGAAGGACCACTACGTGTGCACTCAGGAAGTTCGAACGGCAGATGGCACTGAGTGCGTTGGAGACAACGTGACCGTTCCGGGTGCGGACCGGGGTGGAGCGTTCATGTGTGGACTCGTGGCGTTCCTCGCTGGCCGATTCGCCATGAAGTCGGACAAAGCTTAGGATCCCCAAAAGTAGTGATTCCGGGCCGCCTGAGCGAGGATCAGAACAGCCCCGTTTTCCGTGGATTTCAGCATGCTCGTTTTGGGGGTTTTTCGGCCAGCGCTCGTTGGAGCGTGGACCGTGGGATTCCGAGCCGTCTAGCTGCCTCCCGTTCCGGCAATCCGGCGACTGACGCGAGGTCGTGGCCGTCCGAGTCGAACCCCTTGCGCCGTCGCCCGAGCCAAGCCCGCCCTGACGCGCTCCTGGATCTCGCCGTCTCGAACTCGGCCAGCGCCGCCAGAATATGAAGCTGCAACTTGCCCGCAGGCGTCGCGCAGTCGATTCCCTCGCCCAGGCTGACGAAGGCGATGCCCAAAGCGTTCAAGTCCTCGATGAGCGTAACCAAGTGCCGCAGCTTTCGTCCAATCCGAGATGCTGATTCGATGCGCATCCGAAACGCGAGCCCATTCCAGCCTTGTGGAGGAGTTCGTTTCACTTGTCTGAGTCTCAAACCCGCTCCCGTGTTCGCCGGGTCGCGGTGTGTTCGGAGCCCGTCGATTGCACTCGTGGCCTGTGTATTGCGACGGGTGTTCGTGGATCCGCGCATTTTCTCAAGCAAATCGAACAGTCGTCCCAGTCTTGCGGCCCTGATGACGCCTTTCGTCTGCTCAGCGGAGGTTTCCCTGATGTCGAAACGAACGGTCGCCTTAGCGTGCTGCTTCCTGGGATGCGTCGTGTCTCGCGCCGGGGCGACTCCGATCACGTTTTACACAGTCATGCAATCCGCGACGACACTCGGATGACCGAACGCACCCGTCGCTCCTGCTCGTGCGGTGGATCAAACGAGAACTGCCAGCGGTGTTTCGGCAGTGGGTGGGTGGATAACGTCTCGCCGGTAGGAGGATTTGGAAGCACAGCCGGCGCTCATCGAGCGCAGCCTGGCGCAACGCTGCCTTCATTCACAATCCCTGTTCCCGAAGCCGCGAAGTCCATTGGATACTTCGGGAGCAGCAGACGGCGACGGCGAAGAAAACCCAAGCGACTGTTGTCTTGTGTCGTATGCGGGAAGTGGATGTTGACGGAACGGCTGGCGCGTCATGCGGCGCGGTGTCCCGGTCAACGAGTGGCAAAGCCAAGCGCTGAACCGAGAGCTACGGCGACCGCCGCAGCCGCTCCATTCAACCAAATCAAGATTCCTGCCGCGGTTTCTACGGCGGCAAGTGGATGGCTCCGATGCAAGTTCTGCGGCGATAAGGTCAGAAGTGACGGGGCCGCAAAGCACTTACGACAGGTCCACGGTGACAGGTTCCTGGCGACGTCACCTGTGCGGGCGGCGGCGGACGAGAAGGTCAAGTGTCCCTACTGCAAGCGGCGCATCCACGTCAGCGGGGTTATGCAACACGCTCGTAGCAAACACCCCGGACTACGGCCACCAACAGTCGTCGGGAGTGACCGCGTCAGGCGTGCCAAGCAACCGAAGCATCCACCACGAGCAATCACGCCCGGCGAGGAGCGCCCGACACTCCCGTCAGACGGCGACGGCGGACGCACGGAACGCCTTCTCGACGGCACGAGAGGGCAGCACGTCTTTCGTGAGCTAGGACGGTTCGGATCAGCGTCCTCGCACGACAAATACGACGACGAGTCGGACGCGTAGCGCACGCCCAATGTCCTCGACCGCTGATGGGGATGCGGACACGCGAGCGGCAACCATCGCGACCGTGGATGAACAGTTCGGTGTGTTCGCGCTGGGCGGTGCCACGCCCCGAGCGAATCGCGTCTGCCTCGGTGTCGTGCCGCGAGAGTCGCGGTCGGCCCCCGAGCGGCGCACGCCCCATTCCCCGTCACGGGGAACGACATGAAACTGACGATTTCGTCATCTCTCTCACCTCCTTCGTTCCAGCGTTAATTCATGGACCTGATGCGCACGCCGGTACGAAAGTTCAGGTTGATTGCCACTGGGAACGAGTGTCAAAGCGTCACGCTCGTGATTTCAAGGATGCGAGCGGAGGTCACCTCGTGATCAGACGGCGCGCAAGTGCCCTCACCTTCGTCACGGATCCGCCAGCATGTAGAGGTGGGAAGTTCGACAAAGGTCGCCGCTCGCCGTCAATGTCCTGAATAGGCAGCTGATCGTCGAGACTGGCGCTTCGGTGAACATGAGGCGAGACCCCAGCCGCAATCGGCTGAAGGCTCGCGGTTAGCGATTCGTGTCCCGCGGCGGGAACGCGACTGTCATCCACACTTGGTGGAGAACGGCGGTTTCAGTTCCGGCGTTTCGCTGCAACGCGCGCACGCCCGAGGGCCGCACCGCGCGTGTAGCAACGACCGTCCCTCTTCGCCAAATGGCGCGAAGCGTGTAGCGGTCATAGCTCATGGCGGCGGGGCCCTCGAACCTCACGCTCACTCGCGTTAAGGGGTCCGGCGCCCGGCGCCGGTCAGTTCCTGCTCGGCCTCTTCAGTTGCATCGCCGTCATCGTTGTCGTCGTCGGCTGCTCCTGTCACCGAGACCCCGACGAGGGAACTGAGGAGGGCGTGCGTGCCTTGGACGGTGTCTCTGGTGTTATAGAAGTTGAACTCACCCGTCCCCTGACCCTGTTTGTCCGTCTTCTCCTTCATCATCACGGCGCTCCACTGCTTGTTGTATGCGCCGTTCTGACGCGCGGCGTAGAACGAGAGGTCCCTTTTCAGCTTGTCGAGTTGGTTGAGCACATCCGATTCAGCATTCCACTGGGCGGCTTTACCCAGCGTATATCCGAGCTGCCCGAGCGCCTGCAGAAACACGGCGGAGAAGAGCACGCTCTGCTCGTCCCGACGCTTCTCGAGGTAGGCCAGCCGCTCAGTCGCATCGAGGTTGGGCGGGACCCACACCGCACCGAAGAGCTTCGTAACACGCTGCCAGAACGCCCTGACGAACTCGTCGCGCTCCTCCACGACCTCGAAGGCGTTCTCCGGCACCTTGAGCGCCGCATTCTCGCTTCCCATCATCGCGCGTGAGTGCGCCTGCACGAGCGTGGAGAGCGTGAACACCTTCGTGCTCTTCACCGGGATGGACTTCGCGTCCTCCTCGATGTAATCCGGCGACATCCAGGTGAACTCATCGGACTCGCGGATTTGCTGCAGCGCAACAACAATCGGCGACCAGGTTTCGTACTTGATCACCTGCTCCTTCCCCGCCTGAGTATTGAGTGCGTTGCCCTCGATGTACATCCGCTTCTCCGCCTCTTCACTGATACCGACGACCGCCCCGTCGTTCTTGATCGTCTGCACGTACAGAACGAAAGGGATGTCGTTCTTGGAGACGAACCTCCGGGCGCGATCGCGAACCTTCTCGGCCTCCTGAAGCAGCCTCTTCTCCTCGGAGGCGTCCTGCCGCGCCGCCTCCAACTTCTTCACGTGTTTGCGGATCTTCGCGACCTGCTCCGTCAGCGTCTTGTCGAAGGCATAGAAACCAACTGAACGCCCTTGACCGTCGCCGATGTGAATCGCCGGCTCACCGAGACCAGGCTCGGCGATGAACACCCCGAGTTTCTGATCCGACCTGAGCGAACTCTGGAAGACCGCCAAGGCAGGGGAGTCAGCCACTCCTTCGTCGTGTTCCACGAGTAGCACCCGCGCTGCCTTGAACTCCTCGGGGACGGCAAGCGACAGCGCACCGAAGAAGCCCTGATCACTATGGCCCTTCTCGAGTTCTTCCATCACGCGCTTCTGGAAGGCGACGAACGACTTCATCCGCGGGGTCTTGTGAACTCGCTCATCGTCGAGGAGTTGTCGCGTGGTTTCCTTGTTCGCGCCCGCGCCGGCGAGACTGCGCTGCGCCTTAGGATTGACAGAGAGAGCCTCGGACGTGAGCGCCGAGATGATGTCTGCCGCGGAGATTGTGCCGGTGAGGATGGTCTTGCCGTTCTGATGTCCGGCTAGAACGGGGATCGTGAGCTTCATTTTCGCCTGCCCTGAGGTGAAACGGCTGCGTCGAGTTCATCCCGACGACGTTCACAAACAGGATCAGTATATATATTTAAATATAATGGTCAACTAAAATTGTTTGATTCAATATACCTGTAGTAGGCGTTACGTTTTAAACTAGTTACGGCCGGCCCGATTTCGAATCGCTTCTTGAAGACCAAAAGGCAAGAGCGCCGCAAACCTCGCGACAAATAGCCCCGTCGAGGTTCGGACAGCATGTCGATGCGAGAACGTATTCATGTCGGCAGTGCCCCGATCGGCTTGCGATGCGTGCGCGGCGCGGCAATCTTGGGTCGCCGAAGCGCCCCCGCGTCCACGCGAAGGAGGTCTCTCACGACCGCCTGCATCCAGGCGGGAAGTGTGGAGATTCCTTGGTGCAAGTCCTCGCGAATGGCCTGCCCATGTTTCCGATCGTCAAGGATGGAGGAGAGTCGGGCGACGATACGATCGCGATCCGACGGCAGCGTGTCCTTGAGCCAATGCAGCGCTTGCACGACACGCATGGCCCGACGTCCGGCCCAGTACAGCTTGCTGGGGGCCGTGTGCTTGAAGTCAATCTTCAGCCTGTCGAGGTGAATGGAGCGGCGCCTGGCATCTGTGTGGATCACCACCTGCGACGGGACGGCGGTCGTCAACCCGAGATCGTTCGCGGCGGTTAGACCATCCACCAGCATGCGGACCTGATCACGCCGAGCGATGGCGTCGATGATCTGTCGGTAGTCGGCAACCGCGGGTTTCTTCGTCAACGGATTGACTCGAGGGATGTCGTAAAGGCCGCGGTCTATCCGGCGGAGCTTGTCGGCCCGAACTAACCGCTGGAGAGTTTTGTCGACTACGTCGCGGCTGCCGAGGTCGAGGAAGTCCACGGGTGTCCAAACTTGACTAGGCGATCGCTGGTCCACACGGTCGAGGATGAGCTGCCTGAGATCGCCCATGTCCGGTATTTGTATACAAATTTCGGACATTCCACAAGCCAGGCGCCAGCCCCAAAGAATGTGCAAAACTTTCGGACAAACGCAGGCTGTTCGTCCACTGGGTCCCAACAAGATGGCCATTGAGTTACTCAGACTTGACACAGAGTTAACTGTATGTGACTATATGGTCATGTCAGACACACAAGGACTCACCGACCAGTCGTTCGTCATTCACTCCGTTCCGGTCTTCCAGAAGGACTTGGCCGCCGTTTACAAGCTGCTGGCGGACCGGAATCCGGATGCCGGTACTCTCCGCCCGCTGTCTGCGGCCAGCGTCGAGGACGTCTGGACCGAAGCCAATCTCGTAGCCCTGTTCGGCATGTGTAAGACCGTCCACCGGGCGATCCTGACGCGGATGGCCGAGGCCGGCAGCGCCCAGAAAGTGGCGACGTACGAAGAACTGCGCGTGGCAGGCGCTCAAGCCTCGCAGAATGCAGAATTCGACTACGACAACATGCGGGGAAATCTCGCGTGGATTTCTAAGTACATGATCAAGATCACCGGCTCGAAGACGGGACTGTTTGTGTTTACCGATCGCGGCCCCGCGTTGGCTACCGGGCAGCGATACGAATACCGCATGCCCAAAGCGATCGCGGCCGTCTGGTTGCGGATCGTGAAAGCCGCGTAGAACCTGCCGGGCTAAAGGCCACTTCAACCAGCAGTCGGCACGCTTGCCGCCAAGCACTCATCTTAGAAATCGAAAGGTAAAGGGACGAAATGGAACTTCATGAGATTCACCTGCCGTCCGTCGCGGATTATGTGGCGGCATTCCAAGCAACCGAGGCGCGGATCACTCCGAAGCAGCGCGAACTGCTCTTGGTGCACCACCGTGCTCAAGCGCGCGTGACATCAGCAACCCGCTTGGCCGAGGCCGTGGGTTTTGAGAACTACAACGCCGTCAATCTTCAGTACGGTTTACTCGCTCGCCAGATCGCGGACCAACTGGGGATCGAGCTCAGCGAGTCGGTGGTGGCCGGCGTGTTAGTCGATTTTGTCGATCCAGGCTTCGCTGCCAACGAACACTACTTGTGGGTGCTGCGGCCCAATGTCGCTCAGGCCCTGGAAGACTTGGGCTGGGCGCCACGGGTCTCTCATCTCCTATACCCAGAACTCGCTCTAAACGGTCACGCCGAAGCATTCGCTCAAGGTTGAACGTTCCGGCAGCGGCTTCTCCCGAAACGCGCTAGATCGCCGGTCGGACTTCGACAGCTTTGCGGACCGTCTTGGCGCCGGCTTGCGTCAACGCGTCGGTCGCTGCCCAGCTCAACCTCAGCTTTGAATTGACCCCTCACGGCCCAAGGTGTAGCATCCATTTGCATCTAATTAGGTCTGATTAAGTCCAATTGGTTCTATACGCGTCTAATCACATGTCATTAGATACCCTTCGCCCCGTAAAGGCTCAGCCCTCGTTCAACGGGTACAATGCCTTTGTTATCAATAATTTAGTTGAATCTAAGGGCATCACACCCGCCGAGATAGTGGCCTGGATGGTTGATCGATGGATCGACGGAAATCGGAAGTTCCTGGAAGAAGAATTCGGTATCAGCAGGGACCGGTACAAGTCCGAATCATCGAAAACCGCGACGGTCTTTCAACATCCTGCTACACGAACACCAGATTCCGGATGACGCAACGAGAAGAGGCAAGCGTTGGCCCCTGCTGTGGCAAACAAACCGAGCGAACGAGGTTGGGATCTTGGTCGATTGTGACATTGTTCGCGTTGTTGAAGAAGACACCCCTTGGGTGGGGCCGGGAGGGATTATCCGTCTCGGTGAGCGCCTTTTCGGCCGGTATGAAGGCGCAGTTATCTGCTTGCGTGAACCAAGCCTCCGGTCAGCATCGAACGTTTCTGCACTTGGCATCCTTCTGACCTTCGTTGCGAAACGACTCTGTCGCCCAGTAGGCGGCAGCGATCGCCCGCGGTTGTCAATATGCTGAGCACAACCGTCCACGACCCTGACATGTTGATCGACCAAGTGGACGACCGAGACCAACCAATTGGGTCGATCGTTAGGTCTGACGTCTTTCGGCTAAAAGCGAATTTCAGGGTTTCACACGTCCTCATCTTCGACAAATCGGGACAGCTCCTTATCCAACGATTGGCCCGCACCCGTGATCGTAACCCACTGCTCTGGGGTTCATCCGTAGCGTCCTATGTTCCTTCTGGGAGCACTTACATTGAGGCTGCGAGGGAGCGAATGCTTCAGGAGCTAGGAATACCAGACGTTCCGCTCGAGCCGTTCGGGAACGTCACGATGATCGACGACGGCTGCACCAAATTTATTCGTGTATTCAAGGCAGTCTACGAAGGAGAGTTGAGAATCGATCACAGTCACATTGCCGAAACACGGTTCGTGACCTTGCAGAGCTTGTTCGAGCTACCACTTGGTGGTGATGCTTTCACCCCAACCTTCTGTCACATCGTCAACGCGCTTCTTGATCGCCGATCAGCGTGAGCATTCCGCCAGACGAATTGCCCCGCGAAGAGTTACTGAAGCTGTACGGATTCGCAATTGACGAATACCGCTTCGAGGTTCGTCTTAACGCAGATAGGACGCGTGACTACCTTGTTATAAACCTCGGGCTCCTGACTCTCACGAGTGGGCTGCTTCGGCTTGAAAGCGGCCGGGCGGGAACAGCCCTCCTGATCTTGGTATTTGCAGCCGCGGCGGCAACATCGGTTTTCGGTGCAAAGATCGTGAGGAAGGGTCACGAGTACTATAAACGAGCGGCTGTCAAAAAGACTCTGATCGAAAGCCGTCTCGGGCTGCTGAAACGACTCGACGATGCCCATCCTGACTCCACACTCGCCATCGGCACGACTCCCGGCATGGCAAACATCGACAGAATCCGTCGAGCGCCTGACGAGTGGATCGCGGCAGCTCCGTCTCGTGGCAGCATCGTCTTCTACGCGATCTGCATGCTCTGGGTTCTAGCGGCAGTGAATGTGGCAGGAGCTGTGATCACGGCCGTCAAATTGAACAGGCAATGGCCAGAGCTCTTAGCCGCAGTTCGTAGCGTATTCTAAAGCCACGACGGCGACTCCCTGCCGAATCCAATCCCGCCAGGTCTTCAATCCAAACGGCTCCTCGTCCACATATCTTGACCGATGGATCATTTTGCTTCTAACGGTGGCAGGGCGCTGATGTGCCCTTCTCTGATCGATCTTGTCAATCTGAGCATGATTCGCTGCCTGGCCGAGGAATATCGCGAGGGGCTGCGGCTGGCGCTCGAGGTCCGTGCCCGAATATTTGAGCCAGGAACGATACCCAATCTGGCCGATCTTGAGCTGGCCGGGCACTCGTGGCTGCGAACAGGTTGTATCTCGGAGAGTGGGACGAGGCTCTCGATGGACTCTCCGACGAAGTGGTCGCAGCACGACGAAACCGTCATGGCCGAACGCCTGAAAAAGACGGTCGCAAAATACTTGCGCCTCGCCCTTTTCATCACCCGACATGCGGGCGTAGTAGCGCACGAATGCGTTAAGTCGTTCGACTTGTTCTGACATACAGAGCGGCGAGCCGCCGTCAGCTTACTGCTGACGCACCGAGACCGCGCTTCGTCGCGTGGTACGATTCCCTCTATCGAGTATGAGTGATGTGAAACTGCCAGCGCGTGTTCGGACGATGTTCGAAGCGGATACGACGAACAGTCAGATTTCGCCGACTCTGATGGCAGAACTTCACCCTTGGGCTGTGACTGCGTTCGACGACACGGCCGATCTGTTCGGCGTCTTCTACGACGAGTTCGCCAATTGGAGCGGTGAAAGTGAAGTAGACGAAAAACTTAGAGCCATTGCGAAGGTCCACGGCTTAAGCGACGACGAACTCGTTCGGCGCATCCAAAGCGGTACGGCCGGAAACATTGAGGGCGCTGAAGCGCTGTTCGCTCGGCTCTGGACGCTACGAATTATCAAGGTCCTACTCGCCGCCTGTCAGCGTTACTGGGCGTGGGGCGCAGGCAGGCGCTTGGTCCGTACACGATCCTGGCGCCGCTCGGAGCGGGGTGGCATGGCCGAGGCCGGGTTCTTTCCGAGCGTGATCTACTACTTTGGCGGCTGGTTCCCGATGGCCTGCCGCGGACGAGCCGTCAGCCGGATCTATGTGGCGAGCTCATTGGCATCAGTTGTCATGGGCGCGATCTCGAGCGGTTTGCTGAGGCTTTGGCACGGCGTGAGGCACGCCGAATGAGCTTAATCATCAACGGCCTCCTATCACTCGCTCGCAAATCGAGGGTCGTCGTGCGCCTGCGAGTAGCTCGCGCGCCTCTTCTCGTCTTGGCCACATGGGCTCTGGTCGCGATGCCGCTATGGATGTTCGGGCGCCAGGTGGCACCTACGACTCCGCACTTGGAGGCTGTGGCCGGGAAAGAGCCAGGTCTGGGTCGAATTCGTCGGCTACGCCGCTTCTGTCACTCTCGTGGCTGAAGGGCTACCGTCGTTTATTAGTGGAGCAGAGTGGAACGTTCGCGGAGTTTCTCCTTATCGCAGTATCGGGTCTCGCGTGGGTGCCGCTTCGGAAGACGCGGCAAGCCTCACGAAATGCGGTCCGGAACTCCCGAGGTACCTCTCGGGGACCATGAAATGGTCTGTCGACGAATGGAAACGGGTCGATGTTTCGGAGTTTCACGTTTCAAACGTGACTACCGAGGGACCCCTAAGATCGTTCTGGATTCAATGCGCGGACAAAGCCAGGTTCATGTTCGATGGCCCGATGAATGGCCTTCGGCTGGATTTGTACCCGAACATGTCGGCCCAAATTCAAGGCGTACCACTTCCTGCACAAGGTCTTCGTTTGAGTCGTCGCCCATGCTCGTTGACTAGCCTTGAACGCCCAGGCGACGGCGACATACTGTTCTTGATCGATTCGCCTGTTCTTGACAAGAAGACGGGGGTCTCAACGCCCGCAAGAGACTGGGAGGCCGTGCATTTGACGGGCCCGTATAGTCTGGATTGTGTTGCCCAAGCGCCGAATTCGGGTCTAGGGAATTACTCTGTTTCGCTGGACGACTATTCCCTTATCTCGGGCCACCTTTTCTCCAACGGTCTCATCATCGTTCAAGGTCTGACCGGAGAGGTCACTGTAGGCACATCGCGCTATGCTCTTCAACCTCAGGATTCCGTGCAGATCGAAGGTGGTTGTAATCTGGTGAACTTCGAGACGAAAGAATCTGTTTCGCTCTCGTTGCGCACGTGCGGACCTCCAGAGACATGGATGCTCAACGGAGTATCGATAACGCCGAGTCGCTGGAGCATGCTCGCCGATGGTGAACGTGCGACCATCCTTGGTGCGTACCTTGCCGTATTAGGTTGGTTGATGCTGAGGGTGCATAGCCGCCTCGATCTAGAGTGAATCGGACGGAGGCTTGGTCGCTCCTGCCCTCTTTGGGCCGAGCCGTGAGACGACATACCGGGGACTCGCATGACCGGCATACCGGATCCGCTGATGCACGCGATGAGCTGGTCCGTCGGTACTTCCGAGAGATCACGGCAATTGCCGCGGCACTCGTGAACGACGCAACGGAAGCCGAAGACCTGGCGCAGGAAGCGTTCGTCCGTGCATTCAGGAATCTGGACCTCCTCGTCGAACCGAGCGCCGCCTCCTCGAGCTGGCGGACGGCGACGGCCTCGCATTGTCGAAGGCGTTCCCTCGAATGCATGACGGTGAGAAGGCAACAACGAATCGGGCCGCGACGCAGCCTGCACAAACCACACTCGCGAGGCGATGAAAAAGGAAACGGCACGTTCACGCGTTTCGCGAGGCAGGGGTGTGGCCGTGACGTGGCCTTCTCGATTACGCGATGTGACCAGGTCGTTATGCGAGGGCGTGGAGATCTTCTACTACCACCCCCGGAATCGTGACGGTCTCTGCCCTCCGACACGGAACGCATGTTTCCGAACGATCAGTCCGAACCCAGAGTTCGTTTCGCTTTGGAAGGCATCGGAGAGAACAAGGATTGTGGCTCCATTCGGAAAAGCAGTGTCAGGCTGCAGGACAACCTGAGCCTTGTGCCCGTCGCGTTTCAAAGAATTCTCGATGTCGGTAGCAACGTCGAGTGGCAATCTTCGGCTGAAGATGCTCAGTACGACAGATTTCAGCGCCGTCACGTGATACATCAACTCGAAGGTGGGTGAGCGCACAAGCGCATCTACGTTCGTTCCATCCCTGTAAATAAAGCGTCTAACATCCTCCGTGTTGAGTTCTACCATCGGAATACCAATCGCGTTTTCCAATGCACGCGCCGTCGCAATCTGCTTCTCGCGCGAGGCAGACATTACTGTCGCGTTGCCCCGGTCGAAGAATGGGACCGGCAGTGCATATAAAAGCAACCCACCGAGGCCGATTATCGTAAACACCTGCGAGAACAGCAGCCACATGAACATCGCCTCCGTCTGCAGTGTGAACCCGGATAGGGCGTCGAAATCGGCTTAACGCATCTGTTCGACTGGCTTCCTCACGTCCAAGGTCGATACATCTCTTGCTGCCTGACACAAGATCGCGCGGAATGCTTCATCGCTAGCTGGATTCGCGCTGTCCCAAATCAATCGATGACCAGCAAACGGCTCGTCCTGAGATATTCGTTGAATGAGCGGATCGATCAAAGCTGACCATCGAGCGTCTCCGTAAAACCTCGCTTGAAACAAGTGCCCGGGCCGGTAAGGAGGAGGCGCCTCGATTGCAATCCAATCATTCGCAATGACCTCACCCGTTTGGGGTTCGTGTATTTCGTCGATGCATTCGACCTCACGCTCCCACAGGCGAATGCGGCAACTCGGGTGCATCGCGGCCATCGCGACCAGCGTGCGCGTCACAGAGACCCAGGATGCGAGAGCGTCACCGGCAGACCAGCGAGACATCTGATGCTCGATCGCGACCGCCTTTTGTGGCGACACGATGTTGACGAGCACCGTCTTTGTGTCGTTTCGTTGAGCACGTTGCCTCGCCCTCGCCATCGAGAGCAGGAAATCGCAACGGCCGCGGGCCGCTGTACATCAGTCCGTGAAGATCGCCGTATCGACCGCACTGTGCTTCCGGCGTAGCAACGATTCCGGAATCGGTGGCGGCAGCTCGAGCGAGCTCAGAGTCTCAAGGCGCCGGCCGTCCTGCTGGTCGATGCTGACGACCAGGAAGTGCACGGCGCTAAGTTCAGGGACAACAACGGCCACTGCGCCGCGCGTCTTCGAGTCGACGCCTCGCACGTGCACCGGTTTGGGAAGTTCGCCGACCCCATGAAGGGCACGCTCACGCCAGTCTGGGAATCGGTCCGATGCGGGCGCGCGTACGACCACGAGTGGATAGGTCGTTCCCGCCAGGATGACACTCATTGGACCCCCGGACAGGTCGAAGGGATCGCGATTGCGCTCGGACAGATGCTTTACCGTAAGCGTCGTTACCTGATTGCGCAGTGGCTTGAGGACCGAGGCCATTAGCAAGTCGGGCCTGGTCAGGACCCGGCTGCTGGCGCGTCGGCTCATCCCATCCAGCGTGCCCAAAATCAGCATCGCCTGTTCGCTCCGCTGACGATCTCCGGGCACGATCGTGCCCTGGAGTGCTATGCGCGCCCCGTGGCTCCCCCCTTGCCCGCGGCCACACAGCTGGAATGTCGCACACTGCGCAGGCCTGCGTGCACGCAACGCGTGCACCGTATCTGCGACGGAATCCATGGTGAAGAGAAACGCTCCCTCGTCATCAACGCGCGCCATTGCCTGCTGGGCGACCGTCTGAATCGCGGTCGTACGAAACTGCGGATCGCGGGCCCTCAACTTTTCCGACAGATGACGAGCCCTCCCCGGCTTCGGATCGACAAATATCCACTCGTGGCTCGCGGCCGTCGTAGGGGGCATCTGATCGACCACTGCAGATCCGCCGCGGTTGCATCCGGCAATCAGTACTGCACTCATCGCACCTCTCCTTGTCTTGTGACCATGGGTGAACTACATCGCGCTACACGAATGCGTAACATGCACCACGTTCGCGCCCATCGAGCCAAGAGCCGTGGTCCACAAGGCCCTGAGTCGTGCCGCGCTTGCTGCGTCAACTGGCGGCGCAGACGCTTGGCGTTGGTGGTGTACGCCGCACAAGATGATCGGAATTCCTGTCAGATCAGGGGATAGGCCCCGACTGTGTAGTTGTTCGACGAACTGCCGTGCATCAGGCACGGACTGTTCGAGATTCCACGGGCCTTCAGGGGTGACCTGACGGCCGTCGGAATGCAATTCGATCTCGTAGTGTCCGGTGCGATCATGGAGATCGGTAACGGCAACGTCGAGTGCCTCGACCAACGCGGAGGCATTTGCAGGACTTGCGTCATCCTGAAACAACGCGGTAACCCGCCGCAAATCGCCGAGGGCCATGGCAACACGCTCGCCGGGTGTAAGACCGTCGATCACGGCGACGAACAGACTCTTCGTTGTATCCCGTGAATGACCCACGAGATACACGGTGAAAGTGGAGTGCTCGATCAAGGCGCTCGCAACCAGCCAGCGATGCATCGCGGCGGCAAGACTCTCGCTGTCGCATGCGCCGAACGTGGAGTCGGACCTGTCACACACGACGGCCATGTGCGTGGGTAAGCCACCCTTCGCCTTTGTCGCGGAATTTTCTAGTTGGCTCGATTGCGGGGTCGCCGCGCGCCCCACGATATAGACACTGGATGCCTCGACCTCCGCGGACGCGGACGGACACGTTCCGATCGTTATGCCAGTGTCGCCGCCCTGCGCGACAGCACGATCGATACCAGTGCGAGTCGACAAGAGAAAACGGCGCTTGCGGCCTTGTACGTCAACGCCCCAAGTGGATGGAACGCATGCCTTCAACGATGCATGGGCAGGCGTCTTGCCGTCACTGGCCCGCCAAACCGTGAACGTGGAAAACGGCCGCACGAGCGCCTGACGCGCCCATTCCTCGATGAACGGTGCAAGGACACGCGATGAGCATGCGGCGCCATCCTCAGATTCGCAGACGACTTCTGTCCGTAGCGGACCCTCCACATGCGCCTGCGCCGCCGAACAGCCCGACAGCAGGATGCACAATATGATGATGAGGGCGGCAGTTGCAGGGAGGGCAAAACGGCGTCGCAGACGTTGAAGGATCGCGGCGCGGCGCACACGTCGCTTTTCCCGGGAGACGAGCCGGCCTTGCGCGCGCCGGTAGGCCAGACGATCTCGCGCCAGGCAGGCAACAAGCTGATTGGTCCACGCGTGACGCAGGTCGCGCTCCGCATCAACCTTCGCGACGTATTGAGCCCGGATGGCGTCCTCCGCTGCTGCCAGATCGGACAACTCATCCATAACAGAATCCTGCTGCTCTTCGATTCGGGCTTCTCGTTGTCCAAGACGGTGAATAACCTCCTCCCGCCGCTCCGTGTTCAGATGCAGCGCGTTCTCCTCTGCCAGCCATTGCCGGCGACCCTCACGTGCGGCGCGACGCTCGTTCCTGAATGCCCTCAAGCGCTGCTCGAGTTCAGCGAGGACGAGTGGCACGACTATGGCGAGGAGCGCGAAACCAATCACTATCCACGCCGAGCCGCTAGAAGCGGAGGCCGTATCGTCTCCCTCGAGCGGTGAACCCAGCTGGGCGGCGCGAATCCATCCCGTCCATGCCGCTAACAGGCCGAATGGGACGATGTAGACAGCGGACCGCACCACGTCACGAAGATCAAACGCGGCGGCGCCGAACGTTGGCTGTTCACTAAGCGTCACGATCCGGGATGCGAGGCGCGTCATCGCGAGAGCGGCGAGCGCGGACGTCGCACCGCACACGAGGATGACCACCGGGTCGCGCTGCCATTCGGTGGCGAGACGGGTCACGTCGATTCCGCTCAAATTGAGGATTGGAAACAGGAACAACCCGCCCTCCGCCGCGATGCCAAGCGCGTAGACGAGGGCCGTACCAAAGCGCTCCAATCCTGCGGGCAGAAGCGGCCAACCACGGCTGCGTCGCGACCGTGCCAGCGTGCGTTTTACCAGCGCATTACCGGTGAGAATGGCTTCCTGTTCCTCCGCGCGCTGTTTTCGAAGAACCTCGCGGTGCGAGTTCAGGTCAACAGAGAGGCGTCCTCGCTCCTCCTCAAGACGCGAAACTTCGAGCAGGCGAACGGCCCGTCCAGACTCGATGGCGAAGATGCGAGGCGCGAAACTTGGCCCAGCTGTGTCAGAAGAATCCGCATCGCGCCGCCAGTTCCAGAATTCCTCAAGCGCACGGTCGTCCTCCTCGACATGAATGTCGTTCGCGACGATCGAAACCTTCACGGGCAATGGATAGTCCGAAGAAGGCTTTGTCGCGCAATACGTCTTGAGGCGTGCCTCGAGAAATTCGTTGAGATCGATGCCGCAGGAGACGGCCGATGCGGCTGAGAGTTGGGCCGGGATCAAACGTCGGTGTACCAAGCGCCTCATGCGTCCTCCTTCGCATCCGCAAGCCAAGGCAATTGAATCGGCCTCGGTGTTATCTCACGGCAATTCGTTGGCACTGCCAGTCGGGAAAATGGCAATGGCAGTTGCTCACCGCCCGCGGGGAAGATGGCAGCGAGACTTGCTCGGTGCCGTTCGGGAAATTGGCAACTGCGACCGGCCTAGAATGTCGTGCACGAAAGGCGAGGTCTGAGATGGCTGCATTCCCTCGAGTGCTCGCTCCCGTCCAGCGGTTGCATGCGCGTGTGCTTCCTATGGAACCTGCGGATCCGTTCGCGCTCTCCGTCGAACAGCTCGATCAGGAGTTGGCTATCGCCGGGTTTCTAACCGGCGATTGGGAGTTAGCGGGCGACGCCGTCGTGGAGGCTGTTGACTCGTGGCCCTTGGCGGTTCGGACCAGACGCGACAACGTGCGGAATCGTTCCGATCGTTCCGATCACAAGGGCACGGGGCCAGCGAGCACGCTGCTCGATAGGCCTTCAACGATGCTGCGTTTCGTCGTGCTTGTCGAAGCGTGGGGGGAGAGCCATCCGGCGCGGGCTCGGCTCTCGCCGAGCATGTTCTTGCGCCGATTTCTCGTGATCATGGTGCTCGAGGTGCTCCAGCACAATTCGTTCTGGGCCACGATTCTTGTCGGGCGCGTCCTCGCCGATATCAAAGCCAAAATCTTGCTGGCTATTCATCGACGCATGACAAAGCGCGGCGGGCTGGAATCGGAGTGCACCAAGAAGAAGGGGAAGTTGCTGGGAGCCGCCGTTAGGCAGATGCCGCAAGACTTCGCGACGCTATCGCCTGCGGCCAATCCGGATGCATTCATAGTGGACACCTTCAAAGACGAGCCGGGAGGCGTCACGATGACCGTCGTCCGAACGAAGGCGACAACCAAGCAGGCTGACGCAACATTTGAAGCGCTCCGGCTGTTGATGCCTTCAGACCGTCCGCAACTACCGCCAGCCAACGACCGCGAGGAGCTCAGTCGAACAGAACTTATCCGAGTCCGCGATCTGATAACGCCGTCGTCGTTTGACATCAAGCTCAGGACGGCGAACGACGGCGATTGCACTCCCGGCATTACGCAGTCGACGTGGCTTCCCCTTTTCAAGGAAGACTATCGCGATGATGATCCTCTGTTTGGCGCACCGCCGACTGGCGACCGCGTGGCGGTCTTAAAGAGGGTGATGGAGCGAATTCAGCGTCACCGCGCACGCCAGAGGAAGTTTCCCTACACGCGGGGATTCTTGCGGATTGTCGTCGATGGCGCTGTGAAGCACGTCTTTGAAAATGAAGAGCCCTGTCGACTGGCCCTACCCCCAGGCAGTCGTTTGGTGAAGATCGTTGCCGCCGACGAGGAGTCGGGTCCCCTCGCGCTTGCGGCGTGCGCGCTTACCTTCGATACGCCCAGGACAGACGTATGGGAAGTACCCATCGGCGAAGACGTAATTCTCTCGTGCGAACTCGTCTACAACGACGACGAAACCGTCGTTGCGTCCTTCAATTTCAGATCTTCAGTGCCGGCCGTCTCACCAATCGACGTCGCAACGCGAGGCCCATACCGTCGCGCACAGCTGCGGTCTCGCGTGTTCATGATTGCCACGGTGGCGGCGGTCCTGGTGCTCGCGACCGCCGCATCATTTTGGGCTTACGAAATGCACCAGATCGTTGCAAATCAGGCCCAACAGGTTCGACAACTCAGCCTTGCCATCGAGGGCCGTGTCGCTCTCGCAGCTGCAGATGCAGCGGTTTCCGATGGAATTGCAATGCGACCCGGTGAGGAAATTCAAAATCAGGCAGGCGTACTCGGCCTCGGTCGGATGTATGGGATGAACTACATCCGTCGCGTGGCAGAGCAGAGATTCGTCAACGCGCGAACGTCGCAGGAACGCCACCGAGCAATGGAGCTGTTGGATACCGGTGCCGCTATAGACCCGATCGCCCGCTTGTCTCGCCAACGGGTGTTGCGTGCCGAATTGATCACCATGGGCCTTCAACAGGATCTCCGCGATGCACAAGGATATTTCGACGGCGGCGCGCTACAGGGTTCGCGACAAGCGGTTGAAATCTACAGTCGCGTGGTGGATAGGCTCTCCCATACAGCTCTAGAGGGGCTGGATCAGGCCATCCTGGCAACGGCTCGATCAAATGCCAAGGAAGAAAAGTTTGATGATGCGGCCAGGCGATTCAAAGCGCTCTTTGCTGACTACATTGACGACGAACCACCGCTATCTACTTTGACAGTGCCGGCTTTGACAGTACCGCGTTGAACAGTGTGCGTGGGAACCAATGACGACACACGGGAGGCTTGCAATGACCAACCGCCATGACGTTTGGAATCACACAGCGTCAGCGCTGCACATGCGTCGTTCGTTGGTGAGGATGCTTGAGATGCTCGGTCTGGTTGTTCTTCTGTTCTGTCCTCTGCCGGCTAATGGCCAATCTCAGAACGGACCAACCGCAGTAGCCATTACCAGCCCCCGTGCGGGAAGCAGTGTCGGGCGCGAGATAGTCGTTAAGGGCACGGCGCAACTCAAGGATTCTGAGTTTTTGTGGCTGCTCGCCAGGCGCGAGGACTTCGACCCCCTCTGGTATCCGCAGCGATACGTGAGGGCCGATCCGAAGACCGGAGAATGGTCGGCCACCGCGACGATTGGTACGAATGCGGATGTGAACTGGAATTTTGATGTCGCGGCCATTACCGTTGACGCATCAGGCCATCAACAGTTGCTGGAACAGTGGACCGAGGCAATGACCTCCGGGAACTGGAAGCCGATCAGAATTCCTAATACCACGTCCCCGCCGCGTTTGATCAAAGTGCACAAGACGTCGAATCGCTAAATATCTCAGGCGGCGGCAAAACGATCGTCAAAGGACGCTTGTGAGATTTTGAGAAAAACACGACGACTTGAGAACGCCGTTCAAAGAACACCCATGATCCTGGTTCCGTCCAACGCCGATGTGCGTTCCGGTACGCCGCCGTGGAGAGAACTCGAACGGCGATAGAAGCACTGGCGCGATTGTGCCTGGGTCGAAACGCAGCTGTTGATTTGGACACCATCAGCATTGATCAGAGTTACAAGCGGCAACTCTGAATAAGGGAAAGACATGACGCGAACTATTCTGGCTATTACGGCCGTCGTGCTTCTGAGCGAATGCCGGCAGCCTCCCACAGCTCCGGATACTCCTGCCGGTGCACCGCTTCTGGTCATCAACGAGGCCGGTCAACTCGTCGGTGATTACGACCTGCAGGTGAATACGGACCGCGGTCGAACCGAGTGGTTGACTCTGGGCAGTGACGGGCTTCAGGCAGCCTATCCGCCCGGCCAGGTCTGGGGCTTCATTGGCTGCGTCGTGCGGGGCAATTCGACACTTGGAAGTCGTTCTGGTGTGGACCTCAGAGGATATCGCTCACTGCAGCTGCAGATCAAAGCGACATCGAATGTCGATGTACAGGTGGGCTTGAAAGACACAACCGACCCGGATAGTGGGGTCGAGTCGCGGCAATCTGTGGCGGTCACCACCAGTTGGCAGACCAAATCGTTCAATCTGGGGGATTTCACAACCGCAGATCTCTCTCGAATCTACATGCTGTTCGAGGTGGTGTTTGCGGGTTCAAACGCGCAGACAGTGAACGTGCGGGATGTCAGGTTCGTGCCATGATCACGCGTCGGTCGTTCGACGGACGAAGGCTCGCGTGCGTGCTCGCGATGCAGACTGCCGTTTACCTACAGGCATGTGCGAGTAGTCCAGCAAGTCCATCCGGAACCAGCGCCCCGAGAGTCGTGCATTTCTCGTCGTACGACTGGGAGGTGAAGACGGCCGGCAACCTCGCGGTGGGGCCTGGCCCCAACATATTCTCCGACGACCCTGCGAACGTGAGTGTGGACGGATCGGGTGCGCTACATCTTGGAATTCGGCGGTCCGGATCCATCTGGCGATGTGCGGAGGTGATCTTGAATCGATCGCTCGGTTACGGTCGGTACACTTTCGTGCTCGAGAGCGGTTTTGAGAATCTCGATCGCAATGCGGTGTTGGGACTCTTCACGTGGGACAGTAGTGCACCAGAAGTTAGCAACCGGGAGATCGACATTGAGTTCTCTAGATGGGGTCTCGAAGTGAATCAGAACAGTCAGTTTGTCGTTCAACCATACTCCGAACCAAACCATCTCTTCCGCTTTGATTTTCCAACTACGCCAGTATCAAGCCACTCGTTTACCTGGAGTCGTGATGCCGTGGCGTTCGAGAGCCGACCCGCCAGTGGTGGTAGTACGGCATGGACATACGGCGGACCCATGGTGCCGACGTCGGCCACTGAACACGTTCGCCTTAACCTGTGGCTGGTCAACAGCCGACCTCCGTCGAACGAGCAGGAAGTTGTCATTCGTTCGTTCCAGTTTGTTCCGGCCGTTTCTTGAGACACAGGGACGTCTCGCATGGCGATGTTGCGGCGGTTTGTCGTTGGAAGCGGCGCGATGCTCTTGCTGCTGTGCGGGACGGGCAACGCACAGACGATTGACTCGAAGGGCATCGGCGACTGGCTAACGATATCAAGCAACGTCGACGGCGGTGGACGATGGACGGAGTTGTTCACGTCGGATCACCACGTCGCTGTGGTGCAGTGGGATGCCCGCTTCGAATTCTGGCTGCCACCCGCACGGAAAGTGTTGGCCTGGGGACCGTATCTTCGTGTCGCGGGAATTGCGAGCACTGGTGGCGAACCTTGGGAGGACGCCTGGCTCGCACGACCTGGTGTCGGCGTTCAGGCGTTTCCCGCGCTCCTCTTGCCGTTTCTCAAGTCAGGCGAGAAAGCCGCGATTGCCGGTCCGCTTCGTCTCTTCGCCGAGTACGACTTCGTGAACTACTGGGGCGAACAAAACGCGACTCGCCCGAACCGCCAACGCCGCTTCGGTCTCGACTACTGGAAGGCCGTGAATGTCAACGAGCCGCGGCGGCGACTGTGGGTGGAGTCGTGGAATGGGTTGTATTGGCAATCATCTACGGAATTCACAAACCACTATGACAGCATCATCGCCGCCAACGCGCTCCGAGTCGGTGTGCGTCTGACGAAACGTGGGTGGACCTCAAACCTGACTCCGTACCTAATCGGCGAGAGCAGTTGGACAGAGAACGCCCAGTACTACTGGGAAAACCATCTGTTGGGAGGTTTCGGCCTGCGCGCGGCGCCAGCGCTTGGGCGTTCGACCGGGCAGTCGCATCCCTGGATATCGCGATTCGTGGTGTATGCCGAGTATGTCGATACCCTCACCTACTACCAGGATATACCCGGTCCTAAGGTTCCGCGGCGCGACATCCGAGGTGGCGTGAGCTCGAGCCTCGGACAGTGGCTTCGCTAGCAATATCGCGACGAGCGGTTCCACCAGGATCCCAAGGCCGCAATGACGAAGCGTTCAGACACACCGCGGCTCGACGACGATGAAGCCCCCGGTCGATGGCGGTCGCGTGAAGAAGGCATACAACATCCGCTCGAAAGTCGTTCATGGGTCAACCGATTGGGGGAAGGATACACAAGTAGCTACCGAGACTTCTCAGTTCCTTGACAACGTGCTCCGCACTGCCTTTGAGCGCATCCGCGCGAACTCAGCACTCGAGGAGCTGTTCACCGGTGATAGCGAACCCGCCAAGCGCCACCACGAGGAGTATTTCCTGGGTTTGGTCCTGGGTAACACTCCCCCGTCGCAGTAGAACAATCGCTGGTGGACCGGCCCTTAGTATCGGAGCAAGCCCTGCGGTTACCTTAGATTTTCACCGGCGGCCGACGTCGCGAACTGTTTTCAACGGCAAACCTCACGTGAAATAGGTCAAAAATCCGAAGGAGCGGCGCCAAGGAACCTGGGCTACCCGTCGGACCGTCGCACGCGACACCGTTTTGGCTCGAGAAGTGATCGACGGCGCATCCGTGCCGGGCGCGATTCGTTCGATGGATCCGTTCGTCAGCCCGTGCGCCTTTCAATGTCCAGCTGGCCAGTGGCCAGCCGTCCGAAATCTGTATACATATTTCGGACAGACCGGTGAGGTCTCCCGGCGACAACTCGCCACGTTCGCTTGAACTTGGGAGCGTGACGGCCTCACGCCGCCGTCAACCAATTGCGAATTCCGTCCCTAACACCCAGCCAGCTCATCCGTAAGACACACCAATCCCTACTCGCATGAACGCTCTCTTGGGGCGATTCCTTCGGGCCGCTCAACTACGGGTTCATTTTCGAAGAGTGTGACCGGGTCTCAACTCATTGAGACGTGGACGTGAGCTGAATCCTCGAAGAAGACCCATTCCAAGCCCGCATCAACAGCCAGTCTCGCGAGCCGTCCCAGTTTCGCGCCGTCCACCGGGGAAGTGGTGATATCGGCGGCGCGGCCTTCGTAATGCAAACTCTTTGGCGTGTGTTCTCCGTTCTCATCCCAGGCCTCGGTGACACGCAGCTTCACACCCGACCACTCCTTGGCCACGCTGGCCGCAAGCGCGTCGAGGCCGGTCTTGAGAATGGTGGTCATCATCCGATCGGCCCCCGTGCCTTCCTCGTCCTTGAAGACGATCGTGGCGTTCGTGTTCGATATGAGCGTCTTGAACTCCGGATCGCCGCGATTGATCCGCTTCTTGAAAGGGCCGACCGCGGTTTGTTCCGGGACGCTCGGTACCTTCTCGCCCGGCTTCAGGTCTCCGTCGGCGGCGGTGACGTCGAACGGTGCCGCCGCGAACTCGACGGCCACGCGCGAGTCGCCTCGCTGGATCTCGATGCGGCGCACCTCGCCAGCGAAGTTGCTGAGAGCGCCTCGCAGCTCGCGCACTGCTTCGTTGAGCGAATCTGTGCTTGGCTTCTTCTTCCGCATCTTCGGAGTGGTCTTCTTCTGCCTCATTTCGCCCCTCTCCTGCACAACATCGCGCGTCTACTATGCCGCTTTCTGGATCCGCTTGGACGTCTGCTCCAGGAAGTCAGTAATGACCTTCAGGATCTTGTGAATAAGGTCGCTACCACCGCCCAGCAGACCGCCCGTAATGACGACGTTCACCGCATTGAACAAGGCCCCGGCAATCCGGTCCCATTGGTTCTGGTGGGTGGCTCTCAACTGGACGAACGTTTCGAACGCGCGCAGGCCTGCGGCCGCGATGAGCACGCCGACGACGATCGCCGCCGACAGGGCGATTCGTTTGGTCTCGGCCTTGTACACTCTGAGCGCCGCTTCGGCGGCATCCAGCGCGTGCTGCGCAGCCTGAATCGTGCTCGGCACGCCGCTGGCTGTCGCCTGCTTCAGCCCTTCCTGCGCGGTCTCCTTGGCCGCCTCGAGCGGGGCCGCACCGGGATCACGCCACGCGGAGACGAACACCTCCAACGCCCGTTCGATGAAGAGCGCAATGACGAACATGGTCTGCAGCAGCGCACGGATGTTTTGATCCGTGACCGGCTTGATGGTCAACGCTCCAGTTGTCAAGCCCACAACGATACCGAAGGCCATCAGGACAACGGCCACCGCGATCCATACGAGCGGCTTCTTCATTGAGCGCTCCTTTCAAGCAAGTTGAAGCCGGGGCGAGCCCTAGCCCTTCCATTCGATCGGCTGCGAGATGCCGAGCGCAAAGCCGGGCGCGTCGATCGGATCGTCGGTCTGCGCGTCGACGACCGTCGGCGAGAAGAATGACGCCGGAAATTCCTTCGGGAGCTCCTCGAAGCCGCCCTGGTCCTTGGTCCGGCCGCGCAGCACGCGCACGAACCGGACCCGGCCGCTCATGTCCTCACGGTACGGCGCGCCGCCCGCGCCGGGCGGCGACCAGACACGCTCGCCGAGGTCGAGCGTCGACTGATCAGGATCACTCGGGGTCTTGCGATGCGGCATCGCGACGCGATGGATCCCTATCGGGCGTTCTCGTTTCAGGTCGAACGCGTCGTGCACGTAGCGCGTGACGATCGCGTAGAGCGGCTCCTCGATCTGGACGCGCTCGTCGCCCGCGTCGGCGTCCGCATCCGTCTCCGATCGCAGCCACAGCTCCGTCAGCGCTTCGCCCGGCCGCAGCCCGTCGACTCCGAGAGTCAGCGTGCGCTCGTCCTTGCGCCGCGCCGACAGCTGCGACACGTGGACGAGATCCTCGATCAGTGGACGCGTGTCGGTCGCCGCGCGCATATGAAGCCGCGACATCACCGACGCGAACTGACACCAGACGCCCGGCGTGAAATCTGATAGCCGGACTGGACGCACCGTGACCGTCTCCGGATCCTGCTTCTGCTCGCCCGGCTCGGGATTCGGCGCCGCCTTCTTGCCGCTGCTCGCTATTTTCCTGGCGTAGACCAGGACGGGCTCGCTCGCCGCGATCGGCGCCTTGTTCTCCGCCGTCAGCGGCATACATAGGATCGCCAGCCAGACCGGGCTGCCGTCCGGAGATATCTGATCCGCGCCGGTGATGCGCACGCGAACCGACACATCGCCGATCGGCCGGTAGCGGTCGTCGCCGTTCGGTTTGGGCCGCTGCGACACGATCATTCGCACGCCTGCTCGGGCACCGGGACCGAGCGGCATCGACCACCGGCCGCTCTGGCCGAGATGCGTGATCCCTTCGACCACCAACCGCCGCCCGCGCTCCGTCGTGTCAACGCGCGCGTGGATGGTCGTGTGTCTGGTCACGCACGCAGCATCGTCGGGACAGAACGAGAATCGCAGCCCGTCGATCTGGCTCCGTTCTACGTCGTGGATGTCGAGCGCGATGCCCTCGTGAACCGTCCGGAAAGCGAGGACATCGGTGATGTCGATCTCGGCTCGATCGATGCTCGCCGATGAGAGCCGGATCGCCAGCGTCCCCGTCAGCTTCGCGTCGAACGACATGCGCGGCGGATCCGGCCACTCGTCCTCGCCGCCGCTCGGCGGCTGCGGCGCCGCGGCGAGCTCGGGCAGTTCGCAGCGCCGGAAGCGCAGCTTGACGAACGACCATGGCCGCAGATCGACGGCGGCCGGCGACACCAGCATCGCCGCGTGGCCGAAGCCGCCCGCCTCCGTCTCGACGTCGAAGGTGTAGCCGATCGGACCGTCGGTCCTGATCGCGAGGGGCCGGCCGTTCGCACCCGTACCGGTGCGGATCGGATCGGGACCGGTCTCCGGCCAATAGCGGATCGTCGGGTCCACGGCGATTTCTGGCGTGACCGCTGTCGGCGTCTTCTCGAGCGCTCTCGCTTCGTCGAGAGCGGCGTCGTGCAGCTTGGCGTACTCGTCGCGGATCGCCGTGGCGCGCTTGATCTTGTCCGGATCCTTTGACTTCTCCGCTTCCTTCAGCTGCACCTCTGCGCGCTCCAGGAGCGTCGCCAGGCGCACCTCGCGTCCCCAGGCTTCGCCGCGCAGGATAACGAGGTTCAGCGCAGCGGCCGGCTTCTCCAGCGTCTGCTTTGCGGTCGCGAGGCCCTCGTGCGCCTTGGTAACCATCTCCTCAGTCGCGGTCGACGCCAGACGCATGACCCCGCGCAGCGTGGTGCGCGCGTCGTCGAGCTTCTCGCGCAACGGATCCACGACGGCCCAGCCCTTGTCGAACAGCTCGCCGTAGGTCTCCGTCCCGCCGGTCTCCGGCTTCTTCTCGCGCGCGATGCGGTTCTTGACGATGAACGGATGGCGTGCGACATCGACGACGGTCTCGATGCCGTCGGCGGCGTTGAAGAGCGGAAACAGCTCCTGGTTGAAGACCGCGAGCAGCGGGGGCACGGCGCCGTCAGCGGTGGCCGGCTCAGTCAGCGGCAGCACCAGCATCAGGCTCGGACGCTCGATCTTCCGCGGCACGCGTGCCGCCGCCGGATGATCGGGGACGATAAAGGGCCACCACGTCGTGTTGCGGATGCCCTCGCGCCGATGCGAGAAGCGCACCATCGCTGGATGGTTAGTCCGCATCGCCTCATAGCGGCTCGTCAGCCGCAGCGCGAGGCGCCACAGGTTCGCGCCGCCGCGATAGTCGAGATCCTTTGCGAGCGCGATCGGGCGAGTGAAGCGGGTGTTCTCCTGGGATCCATCGTCCAGCGCGATCATCGTCGGCCGGCCGCCCGAGGCGTGACCGCGACCGATGGTCGCTTCGCGAATCGTCCCAACGTCGTCGACCGATCGGTCGGCGAACGCGCAGTCCATGAACTGCTCGATCTCGGGCTTGACGCGCGTCCCTTTTGTGCCGAGTTCGACGCCGGTCGCGAACGGCCACTCCGGGTGCGGCCGCCCACGCCAGCTCCATCGCTGATCCATCAGCGCGAGGCGGTTGACGCATCGCATCGCCGTGTAACGCAGCGTGCCAACCGGGTTGCCGTCGACGATCGGCCGGCCTATCCGTTCCGGCACGAGCCTCACCAGCGCGCGATCCGGCGCCATCCGAGGCGGCGTCGCGAGGTCGACCGCGAACGGTGCCTCGCGCGTCTGGGCGGTGAGCGCGATCTCCGGCATCAACTCGGTCGCAACCTCGACGGTCAGCGCGAGCGGCGCACCGAGGTGCCATGCACCGCCGGGGGCGTCGATCAGCTCGCGCCAGCCAGCCCGGGCCGCGGACGAGAAGCGCGCGGCCGTGTCCTTCGATGGATAGAGATCGTCTTGCTTGGCGGGCACGCCGCCGTAGATCCGGAGATCGTAGACGCGGCCCGGCACCAGCGTCAGCGACAGGCGCGCCTCGAGGTTCTTCTTCGGATCGGCAGGCGTGACCTCGATCTTCGCTGAGCCGGCGAGAGGTCCCTTCGGATCGACGGTGATGGTTGCCTTCGCGAGGTCGCGGCTGAAGACCGCGGCGTTCTCCGTACCCGCCTTCTCGACCGACAGGACGGCCGCGGGATCCGCGCCGTCTAGCCGCGCCAGCAACTGCGGTCCGGGGCGATCCTTCGCCGTCGTCGTCAGCACCTGGTACGACGGGAACCGCTGCACGACTTCGACGAACAGCGCCTCGACCGCCGGATCGTCGAGCGACCGGTCGTCCTTGCCGCGGATCGTGCGCTTCCGCGCTTCGTTGATCGCGCTGCCGACGACGGTCTTCAATGTGCTGCTGGCGGCACTGAGCGGAAAGTTGATCCACCGATCGTAGCTCGCCAGAGACACCGCCGGCCGGCGGATGGCCAGTCGCGCCGTGGTCGCGCCGGTCGGTTGGCCGACCCGAATGCCGTCCAGCACGGCAACCTTGCGCGAGGCGTGCGCCGCTTCCGGCGCCGGCGTCGGATGCGTCCCGCCAGGGATGAATCGAGGCGCCCCCATCTTCGGTCTGAAGACGCTACCCCACTGAATCGCCGGCGGCTCGGCCGCGAAAGTCTCGCCCATTGCGCTCAGCCGCACGTACGCGAACCGCCACATCTCGAGCGGCGTGTTGGACGCCTTCACGGCGATTTGCTGCACCTCGGGCTCGTCGTCCGCATGCACGTGATCGCGAAGCGCCAGCGCGAACACGGTCGCGGAGCCGGCTTTGACCGTATTGCCATCGTCCTTCTTCTCCACGTCGACGATCTGGAGGCGCAGGCCCGCGCCGTTCGCGTCGCCCACCGCCTTCCGGATGTCCTCCAGCTTGACGTCGACGCGCAGCGCGATCTCGGCGGCCGCGCCGGTGTTCGGAAAGTGCACGACCTCGATGGCGATCGACTTGCCGGCGGGCGCTGCCGGCATCGCGATGCGCGGAATATCGATCTGCAGACCGGAGTCGGGGTCGGGCGGCATCAGGATGCCGCGGACCTGCTCCTTGTCCAGGAAGAAGCGCGCGGGCGATGCGAACTTGGCGTCGCTGGCGAGCGGCAGCGTGATCGGCGGCACGTGTGACGGCAATTCGTCCGCGAGCGGATCGACGCCGGGGAACGTACCGGGCCACTCCGTGCCGATCGGCGCCAGGCGCGGCGCACCGACCGGCACCGTGCGCAGATAGGTCTTCGATCGGATCAGATCGTAGTCGGTCCCGACCGGCAGCTCGAGTTCCTTCGGATCGATCGCAATCTCGCCGAGCGCGCCGGTCGCACGCAGCGTCACGGGATCGTTCGGCGCGCTGCGCACAAAGTGTGGCAGGCCGCCGCCGTGCGCAATCGCGTACGGAACGACGAAGTAGGTGCGGCCGAACGTCAGCGGTGGCTGCTTGACGAACCCGGTCGTCGGGAACAGGAACGCCTCCGGCCGCCGCGGCGCGGGCGCCGCACCCGCCGGATCGAGCTCGGGCGCCGCGTCCATCTGACCGACGATCGAATGGTTCTCGTAGCGCACCAGCGCAGATCGCACGCCATTGCTCTCGCCGACGACGAGCGGGACCGGATTCACTCTCGCGGCGGTGCGCCAGTCCTTCGTCCAGTCGCCGGTACGGGACGTGCGGATCGCGTTGGTCTCCCCCAGCGGCTCGCGCTGCTGCAACGCGGTCTTGTGGATGGTCGCGGCGTTTAGGCTCCACCAGAGATTCGGACTGCCCTCGCGGCCGAGCAGCACGCCGAGCCCGGCGAGGCGCTCCCACAGATCGAAGGTGTCGTCGAAGTCCTGCAGTTGATCGATCAGGAATGCCAGCGGCGGCGCTTCCTCGGTGATCGGCTCCCACTCGTCGGCGCGCGGCCGCGGCACGATCGTCTGCGCGACGCGCGCGGCGTCTTCAACGGCGGCGTCGCGGATCTTGAGGAACAACGCTGGGAGCGGTCCGTCCAGGCCGCCCGAGGCCATGTCGAACCAGCGCTCGAACGACTTCTGTGTGTAGCGCCGGATCATCTCGGGTAGCCGCTCGTGCAGCGGTTTCTGGATCCACGACAGTTCGGTCTCGACGGTCGGATCCGGCACGAAGCCGCTGGTCAGGCCGCCGATCGACGGACCGGCAAACGCCAACGAGAGCGCCCCGCGCAAGGCCTGGGCGTTGCGCGCGTTCAGCGACTCGGGCCGGATCACGTCTGCCACCAGTGGCGCGCGTGGTAGACGCACGACAATCGCCTTCGACGATCCCACGCGGACGGTCAGGCGCCCGGCGTTGACGACGTCGATCGACTCGTTCTTGACGGTCAGGGTAAACGTGCTGTCGTCTGTGTAGGTCCATTCCGCCGGAACCGATCCGTTGGTGGCACTCGAGAAATCGAAGCGGATTGTGAAGAGTCCGCCGGTCCACACCTTCTCGCTCGTCGCCGGCGTGGTGCTGCTCGGGCCCCCGGTGACCGTCAGTTTGGTGCCCGTCGACTGGCAGTCGAAGACCGCCAGCCGGACGACGGCACGCTGGACCGTGTCCAGCTGCGGCTTCTCGAGAGTGGTTTCGACCGCGATCGAGATCGCCGCCGGCGGCGCGAACCCGGTGCCCTTGTCCAGGCGCAGCGCGATCTCGATCGCCGGCCCTTTGTCCCTCGGGACCCGTGCCAGATCGATCACGCCGAGCGGCTGCACCACCTCCTTGACCTTGGTGACCTTCCCGACCGTCTCGCCGACGAACGTCAGCCTCGCGCGCTCAATGCGCCACTCGCTGTTGGCGGCAATCTTGGTCTCGAGCATGTCGACGGTTGTCCAGTGCCGCACGATCGAGGCGACGAAGGCCTCGTCGGTCAGTAGCGGCAGCGCCACATCGTCGGTCTCGGCATCAGCCTCGATCGGGATTTCGGTGAGGCCGGCGGCCAGCGCCAGCCGAGCGCGGGACACGACCTGAAACGCCGGCGGCGGCACCCTCACCTCTTCCTCGGCGGCCGCGTGCGCGAGCAGCAGCGGCACGACGGAAGGCCAGAGCGCCGGCGTGCGGATCGCGGCGGCTTCGAGCAGCGCGGCGGCAGGTGCCGGACCGACGCGTGAAGCGCGCGCGCGCCGCGCCAGCACTGCGCCGTGGAGCACGCCGAGTGACCGCCGGAACGCGTCACCGCCCGGCTTCAGATCGTCGACCAGCGCGGCTCGTGTCTCCGGCGAGGAGGCGACCACGTCGGCGATCGTCCTGTCGAGCACCGCCATCGCACGGGCGGCCGGATCGATCGCCTCCGCGATACGGGCCGTCATCGTCACCGTCCAGTCCGAGGGCTCGAACCCACGCTGCTTAGGCGCGCGAACGATCAGCCGCGACGCATCGATCAGCCGTTCGGACTGATCCTTCCCGATGCCGAGCTTGTCGACGCCGAGGCTGGAGCGAATCTCCGCGATCGCGGGCAGCGCCTTGGCGTCGCTCGGCGTGTACGAAGCCATCCATGGTGCGTCGCCGCCCGCACCCTTCGGCTCCTGCGGCGTGTAGATCGCCTGCGCGGTGCCGAATGCCGGGAGCGCAACGAAGCGGTCGCCCTCAGCGAGCGCGGACTTCAGCGTACCCGCGTCGAACGCCACCACAGTCCACACGTTGAGTCCGGCAGGAGTGGGATGCGGGAGCGACGTCAGCGTCTCCGCGAGGCCGAACACCGTGCGCCCGCTCAGCACGCCGCTGGCCGGATGCTCGAGCGCCGCGGCCACCCCGCGCTGCGCGAACATATCGGTGATCTCGCTCTCGAGCCGCGTGCGGAAGCGACCGTCCGAATCGAAGATCGTCGTGACGAGATCGATGTCGGAGAGCAGCGTCTCCGCGGGCTGCCACGTCGTGATGGGCTCCAGTTTCGTCGGATTGCCGCCCGGCGCACGCCACAGCGTCCACGTCGGCACCTTCTTCTTGTCGTCCTTCTCGTCTTTGTCGAGCACGGCGACGTGCGGCGACCAGCTGTCCGCGGTCTCGGTCTTGGCGCGCCAGTGCCACGGCAGCACGAGCTCGCGGTCGCTCGCCAGCGTCGAGTCCGCCGCCTCCTTGTGTCCGGGCGGCTGGATCGCCGCGCTGAGGCGCACCCCCAGCTGCACGTGCGTCGTCGTCTTGTCGCCGACCTTCTCGACGATGTCCGGCAGGCGATCAACCTGCACGTTGAGCCTGAGCTGCTTGGGCATCCGTAGCGTCCCTGGCGATCAGCAGTACGAGTCGGCGTAGCTGCCGCTCTCTACCTGTTTTTTCTCTCCGGCGAAGACGTACTCGACGTGCTCGTCGATCGACAGCTCGTAGAAGACGCTGATCTTCACGCGGATCGAGAGCGTGCCCGCGCCGATCAGGCGGTCGCCGTCGTAGATGACCTCGAAGAGCAGCGTGATCGAGGCGGTGATCAGACCGGCGACGTCGACGCAGCCGCGCGCGAGCAAAAACACGCGCACGGCCGTGGTGTTGCCACCGCTCCCAGTCGTCCACGTCAGCGCGATCCCGCAGCCGACCTGCAACCAGACACCACCCGACACAACGCCGAACGAGAATCCGATGCCAAGCCCGACCAGAATGGCGATATCGAGCGTGTAGGTCAGCAGCGGCTTCGGTCTCGCGGCCGGTAGGAACGACAGCCGCTGCGTCACGTATCCGCCGCCGTTCAGGATCCAGATGTTCAGCGTGAACGGTGCGAGGCGCGATCCGACTGCGAGCTCAGAGACGATCTCGAACCGCGGCAGCGCCGCGATGCCGAACAGCACGTGCAGCGAGAGATCCGAGACGCCGAACGCGCCGGTCTGAATGGGCGGCAGCGCCATGTCGAGCGTCGCGGCGACGCCGGACGGAATGCCGCCGCGCATGAACGGCTGCACGCGCAGGCCGCCCTTCTGGCCGGTCGCCTTCATCAGGTCGGTGACGAACTGGAGCGCCGCCGCCAGCTCCACGCGATCCGGCTGGATGCGGAAATCGATGCGGCCGCTGTCGTCGAAGTACAGACCGGTCTGACGGAAGGTGAGAATTGTCTGCCCGCCACTGACAACGCGCCAATCGCCGAAGATCCGGCCATTCATCTGGCGCTGCACGCCGTCGATGCCGGCGGTGAGCCGCGCGTGCGACGTGAAACGCGCGGTGTCGATGACGATCTGCACCGGGCCAAACGACAGCAGCGGCACCGCCTGCGCGAACGGCACGTCAAGATCCGCTTCCATCCACGCGCGACGCTCCACCTTGTCGAAACCGTGCCGGAGTTTGACGGCGTTGCTATCGTCCAGATCGGGGAAGGCGACGCGCTGCAGGAGCCCGCGGAAGTCGATGCCCGCAATGTCCGGCAGCAGATCCGCGACGGACAGATTCTTCAGTTTTTGCGGAATGAGCTGATCGGCGAGTTCGTTGACCGGCAGGCGGACGCCGAAGCTGTCCAGCAGCTCGCCGACCGCCTTGCCCGCCTTCTCGGCCGCGACCATCTGATCGGCGGCGCGATTAACGAGCGCGAGCGCTGGCGTCATGTCGATGCCGAGCTTGCTCGCCTCACCGAGTACGTAGGCCACCTCGGGACGATTGAAGCCGAGGCTGTCGGTCTTCGGCGGATCGCCCAGCGCCCGGATGGCGTGCAACGCCGTATCGCCCTTCTGATAAATGCCCTCGGCGCGCTGCGCGACGGTCTCAAGGTCCGCGCCCAGCGCGTCGCGCACCGATTGCTGGAGCTCGCCGGTCACCTCGCGGACGCGTGCCTCGGCCTCGCGAGTCAGCTCCGCCGCTTTCGCAGCCACGGCTTGCTTGATCTCGGCGATCGTCTGTGCCGCCTGTTCGACCGCCTTCGGCAGCTCGCTCTCGAGCCGCTTCTTCAACCCGTCCAGGTCGAGCGCCTTGCCGATGGCCATCGTCAGGTCGTCGGCGACCTTCTTCAGCTCGCCGATGAGCAGGTCGCATTCGATTTGCAGGCGATCCAGGAGCGTGACGGCCGCGACCCGGACCTGCTGCGTCGCGCGATCGATCTCGCCGGTCAAGAGCGTCTGGCCGCTGCGGACCGCGCGCTCTAGCGCGTCGGACGCCGCGCCGATCACCGCGTCAGCGACGGCGACGATCGCACGCAGTGCGGCGATCTCGTCGTGAAGTGTGGCCGCGAGCGTCTCGGCCGCCTTGACGAGCGTCGCTGGAATCTCGATCGAGTTGCCTAGCTTCGCCAGCTCTTTCTCGAGCGTCGTGACCGCAGCCTTCACCTTGGCGGCCAGCTGCTTGACTTGCTTCTCCCAGCGGCTTGGCAGCTCGTTGAGTGCGTCGACGATCGCCTTCTTCTGCGCGATTGCCGCCGCCAGCGTGGCGCCGACCTGCTTGTCGGCCGCGTCGAGAACCTGTTCGAGGCGCGCCATCACGGTCTTGATGGCGTTCTCGAGATCATTCACCTTGGCGTTGACGGTGTCGCCCGCCGCCCGAACCTGCGAGCGAGCTTGCGCCATCTTGTCCCGCCACGGCTTCGCCTGCTCGCCGATGCCCGCCTGTTCGAGCTCGCGGGCCAGCGTCAGGGCCGCCGTGAGATCGCGCTCGAGGTTTTCGAGCAACTTTACGACCGGCGCGTGCGCCTTCTGCTCGGCGACGACGCGTCGCGCCCGTGTGACGGCGTCACAAGCGATCGTCAGCTGCTTCGCGGCATCACTGGCCGCCGACTTGACTGCTTGATCAATGACGCCGCCGTTCTTGATCGCCTCGTCGAGCGCCGCGATGGACGCGTCGATCTGCGCAACCGCCTGATCCACGGTCGCCTTCGCCGAGTCGGCGCCCTGCTTCGCCATCGCGCCGACCAGCTGACGAATAGCGTCGAAGTTCGCTTTCGTGCGAGCGCGGATCGTCCGGATGTCTGCTTCGACGTCGCGCTGCAGCGCATCGAGGCCGGCGATCACCGCCGCGATGTTCGCGGTGACCGCGCGGGTCGAGTCGTCCGCAAAGCCGTCGATGGTGGCGCGCGCCGTCGCCGCAAGCGCGCGGAGCTCCGCGATAAGCTGCCGGCGGGCATCGTCACCGAGATCCTTGACGTTGGCCAGCCGCGCCACCAAGGCGTCGGCACGGACCAGGATCGCGTCGACGCGTGCGAGCTCGCCCTTCGCCACCGACTCGCCCTGCGCAACCCGCGCCAGGATGTCGGCGGATACCGCAGAGAACAATCCGTCGGCCGCCGCTCGGAATCGCGCGAGCGTGCCGTCGATTTCCGCCTGTACGCGCGCCCGGATGTCCTTGCACAGGTTCGACAGATCCGGCTTCGACAGGTCGAGGCGCTTCAGCAGCTCCGACACTTCCTTGGCCTCGAGCACCTGCTTCGGGTCGAGCGCACCGGCTGCCTGCTTCAGCAGACGCTGCAATTCCTCGGGCTGCGTGGCCTGGTCGACGTGCTCGAGCACCGCGATCGTGCGGCCGACGACGCGATCGACCCGGCCGCGGACGTCGGCGGCGAGCGTCGTGAGCTCGCGCCCGTAGCGTAGCGTCGGCGATTCCTTGTCTGGCGAGACGGTCACCGCCACCGCGCGCGCGATGGTGATGTTGCGCAGCGCCGCGACGGGTCCGCCATCCGCCCGGCCGTGCGCTAGCGACACCGGCTCCTTCGACGCTACCAAGCCGATGGTGAACGGCTCGTAGCCTGGCACGTGCGCGGGCTCCGGCGGCAGGATCGCATCGGTCAGATCCGCACTCTCGGACGGCGCTTTGCTCCCGACGGTCGGCCGCGGCAGATCGCAGAAATCGACGCCGCGTACCGGCGCCCAGAGGTCGGTCTGATCGTCTTCGCTCGGCACGACCGACGTGTAGAACACGAGCTTCTCGGGCTCGTCGATCTCGCACGTCACTTCGCCGGCGCGGCCGGCTGCGATGACTCGAATCTGCGGCTTCGGATACTGATTCGCCGGATCATCGGGATCCGAATCAGCGTCCGCGGTCGCCGCCTCGAAGAGGTTGTTCCACAGCGGGACCTTCCAGCCCTCCCGCCGCACATCGGCGCCCCACGCGCTGTCGACGCGGATCCTCGTCGACTTGAACTCGGCGCCGACGAGGAACCCGCACGCGCGGATCGAGCTGCCGTCCTCGGGATAGCGCCGCACCGGCTTCAGGATTTCGACGTACTCCTCGACCTTGCGCGGGATGGCGCGGCCGGCGTGCTCGTCCTGGTGCAGTCCGATCGGCGGCGCGTTGAAGAACTGTCCGGACGGAACGACCGTGCGCTCATAGACGATGACGTGCTTAGCCGGGTGCCACAGTCCGCCGATGCGGCCGACGCGCTCTAGCCGATAGCGCTGCACGCGCCCTTGCGTCGTCTCGGTCTCGACGATCGAGCGGCGGTTGTCGAACAGCGCTCGCTGCGATCCGTAGCCGCCGTGGGCGCTCAAGTAGACACCGCCCAGATTCCCGCCGTCTGACACCGGACGACCGAACACGCTCATTAGGATGTTTGCGCTCTCGAACGCCCACGACAGCCCACCCGGAAACGCATCGGCATCGGCCGGGCTTGTCGAAAACGTGCGCGCGAGGATCTCCGGATTGATCAGCCCGCCGGTGTCCCGTGGGACGTCGCCCGCGACCGGCCAGCGCAGTGGCGTGATAGGTCCGCCGATGGCCCCGGACTCGTCGCGCATGCGCCGGCGAATCCTGAACGACACGCCGTCCTCGAACCGCAGGTATTCATCGGGCCGATCGCGATACAGCTTGTCGACCGCCAGCCGGTAGCGCTCGGCGTCAAGCAGTGCGTTGACCAGGCGCGTGTAGATCGCAAGGTGATCCGCCTTGCTGTCGTCGCTCGCGATCGGCAGCGGCGGCGCGCCGATCGCACCGGCCAGCTCGGTGATCCACACGCCGTCGGTTCGCACCTTGGCGAGCAGCCCGTAGAGTAGCTCCAGCCGCAGCTCAAGCAGCCGAGCGCCAGGCGCGCGCTGCAGCGCCGATCCGAGAATCCGCCGCAGGTTCCATCCCGGCTCGCGGAACCGCGTGTCGGCGAACGTCGGATCGATCCGCATCAGCGTCGCGGATCCGAACCGCGCCGCGGACGGCCGACCAGGCTCGACATCGGACGGCAAGCCGAGCGTGCCCGAACGGTTCTTCTCCATCGCCTCGCCGACGGCCTGCGGCGGCAGCGTCAGGCTGATCGACTGGCCTTCGTCGCGCACGCGCCACGACAACCCGCCTTCGCCCGATTCGTTCCAGACTGCGACCTGGTTGCTCTGGCTGGATGCGGATCGGCTGATCGGCGCGTACGCGACGGCGGCCACGCGGAACGGGCGCGGATCGATCACCAGCAGGCGGCCGATCGACGCCGTCCCCGGCGCCGAGTTGCTCTCCTGAACAGCACGGACCGAGAGCGCTATCGTGTGATCGCGATCGCGCGTCACGGCCTCTTCCGAGGCGAGCGTCAGCGTCGCCGCGCCAGGTGGCGCGTCGAGGGGAAACAGCAGCGGCGCGGTCGGGTCGGGCGCTTCGGGCGCGAGCGTGCCGCGGCGGCGCAGTCGCGCGCTCACGCTCGACGCACCTGCCACGTCGTCCTGACCGGCCGGATCGACGCTGTCGATCGGCACGATGATTGTGCCGCCGACGGCAACGGTCGGCTGCCGTCGATCCTCGCCGGCATCGCGGTCGAGCACGTGAAGCGTCAGTTGGCCCTCGCGATCGAACGTGCTGGCCTTCTTGAAGGCTTCGCCGAGGGTCAGCTGCAGCGCGCCGACCGCTACGTCCCGCGAGTCGTTCGACGCCGCTGGCTTGCGCTTGATCAGCTCGATCGTGAAACGCGTACCACGCTCGGCGGCGTCGGGCTCCATGGTCACGAGCGGCTGACGCTTTGATCCCTCGGTGAGAATCTCGCCGCGCGGCGCCCGAATCTTGACGTCGTAGTGCGGTGCGATGCGCTCGATCGTAGTGAATCGCGGGAACGCAGCCACAGCCGCGACATCGGGTGGCTCCGGCGTCTGGTTCCAAAGGTCGAGCGCCAGCACCGGCTCGAACGATACGATCCGCACCGACAGCCGCGGCGACTCGTTGCCGCCGTCCGACAGTCGGCGGCCGAAGCCCGCGTGCGTGACGAGGCCGACCGCGTGCCACGCGAGATGTTCTGTCGCAGACAGGAGCGGCAGCAGGCTGATCGGACGGCCATCCCGCACGACTTTCAGTCCCTCGTGGACCTTGGCGATCGCCTGGTTGCTCGACGCCGTGACGTAACCGGTGACAGCCGCTTGGAGCTTGCGCTCCTGCGCGTCGCCGTCGAGCGACTTCAGCCTGGCGGTCAGAACGCTGTGCCACGTGCGGTGCGTGCTGAAATCTAGCTTGACGTCATCGACGCGCTGTTCCTCGGCGAACACGACGGCGACGTCCTTGATCACAGATGCGAGCGTCACCGGCTTGCCATCGCGATCGACCTGCACTGGGAGCACGCCGGTGACTGCCCCGCTGTTCGCGAACGTCCGGCCGTAATCGACGATGTGGAGGGTGGTGGTCTCGAAGCGCCAGACGATCCGTGGCGGCTCGCCCGCGGCGGTGCAGCGACGGAAGGCGAGCTCCCGGTTTGCGAGCGGAAAGCTGCTCTTGAGCGGATCGAGCTTGAGCGCCTCCAGCACCGGCATCAGGTTGATGAAGTAGTCGTCGGCGTCCTGCTGGACACCGCCGTCGAGCGCAATGGTCGGCGGCGGTGTGCTCTGAATGATCCAGCCGAGGCGCGTGGCGTCGCGCGTCGTCGGCTCCGTGAGGCTCAGGAGATCCGTGCGGCTGCGCAGCGCACCGGTGGAAAGCCACCGCTTGCGGATGCTTGGACCGAGCGTGCAGCGCAGCTTGAGCGTATCGAAGCAAGCGCCACGCTGCAGCGCCGGCATCCCGCCGCCGTCGAGGACCCACAACGACTGCTGAGGGCGACGTACGACGCCTAGATCGAGCAGCATCCTCGTGTGATCTCTGTCCTCCGCCTTCTTCTCCTTGCTGCCGGCGAGACGATGACCGTTGACCGCGACGTCGATCTTCGGGTGCAGCGACAGCGCTGCCAGCGCGCCCCGGCGCCCACTACCGGAGAGCTCCGGAAACAGGACGACGCGCGAGGCCGTCGCGGTGTCTAGGACGCAGAAGGGCTTGAGCTTCGCGAGCTCGACCGCTGTCTCGCCTTCCTCGAACGTGAACCAGAAGATGCGCTCGATGTTGAGGATGGGAAGCGCCGCGCTCAGTCTAGGGATCGTCTTCGGACCAGTCGGCGTCTGGAAGGTGACCGTGCTGTTGAGGAACGTCTTCTCGACTACCTTGGAGGCGGCGGCTGTCTGGTCCTTGTCCAGCGGTCGGATAGCCTCGACCTCGTTCTCGACGCCGGCATCAGCGTCCGCGCCCAGCGGATCTCGATTCTCCGCGAGTAGCGCGTGTAGCTCGCGCCAGGGATACCGCGCGTACCGCCAATCGCCTTCCTTCCATCCCGACACGCCCGACGGCATCGTCCCGACAACGATCGCTTCGGGCTCCCCGGTATCAGCGCCAGTGGCGCTGACGGCGACGAACGCAATCCGAGATCCCAGTGGCATACGTGACGTCCCCTCAGAACAGGTCGCGCAACGGCCCGGAGACATCGACCGCTTGGCTCGTGACTCCGTGCGTGGAAACCCAGCTTTAGCCGCGATACGGTGCCGGGCCTAATGTGAAAAAGAATGCGGCACGTTAGAGAATGCGCATAGGGGACGGAGCCCCCTCAGCCCTTCTGATGCCGACGATCTGGTTTCCGCCGAACTTCGACTTCCGCATGGACCTTGCTTCACTCAGATGCCGCTTCATTACCACGACGTCTGCGACACAAAATCCTCTAGGCCAGTTTTAGTTTAAAGATGCCGAAATTGAACTCTAACTCCACTTTGGTCGCACGTTTCTCAGCAGGGTGAAGTACTTGGGCGAGATCATAGTTGTCGAGTGAGTCCTCGGCGTCCATTCGAACAATCCAGAATCGAATCTCCGCTGGACCTACGACCGGGTACGTCGCTGTGAGCCTGTTCTTAGAACGGCAAACGAACGGAGGGGATGGTTGAGCCAGGGGATCTTCGTTGCGTCTCGGTACAAAACGATCGGGAAGCAAGAAATGAAACAGGACGGGGTCGTCGGAGTGCTTTGGGTTGAAGGTGGCTTCGAGAAGAACTCGGCTCTCGGCCTGGCCGTAGCTCTCGACTAGCGGATACCCTGGCAGAAGCTGAAGCGCCTGGTCCGAGAAGACGGTCCCTTCCCCGTATGGGAGAAGACCTTCGGGACGATCGCCCGCACCCCAGCAGAAGTATGCGGTGCCATTGTAGATGTCCGCACCGAGTACTGAGGTCGTTACGTTGATTGCCGAGCCATGGTCGTTGACTTCGACAAGGTACAGATGCCCAAAGTACCCCATACCACCTGCCTGGTCTGACTGTGAAGTGACGGCCGATCAGTTGGAGCTTGCGAGACCGTCACCTTAGCTCAACCTGATTAGACGGACAAGAAACATTCTTCCCTTCCTCGTCCGGCGTTCCCTGACCGGCTCCTTCGTCAATGAGGAGTGGCGATACGGCACGTACATTGTGCAATCGCGAGTGATCTCTGCAGCGAAAATGAGGACTCCGGGAAGCGGCTGCCGTCTGTCGGCGGGGAACGTCTGCTGAACGAGGTCATACGCGCCCCATGTGCACTGATCCACGACAACGCCGCGCTTCATCTCGTCGGCACTCGTCGGCCTCCAGGAAGGACCGCCGCCGACTCGGGGTGGCGCTACTTGGACCCAGCGGAGGTAGGGCTCGATGAACTCGTGCGACAAATTATCGTGTACTCGCAATAGCTGGCTCTAGCCGGTCGACTTGGCGGTGTGTGCGTTAGGCGAGGCCGCCGACTAAGCCGCCGTCAGCAGCCAGTTGCGAATTCCGTCCCTAACACCCAGCCACCGTCTAAAACCAAATATTCCAGTGGTTTACAGGACCGGCCATTCGCGCTATCGAACTTCCACAGCATAAGTTGTTGATTCGCCGTCCGTCCGAGTGATTGCCACATTGAGGAGCTTGGCGCTGGATGATCTTCTCCACAACGTCATTCCGGCTTTCGGAGCGTAACGGCAATCAGACGCTCGCAGTACTCATAGAGAGACTGCGGGTAGCGCCGGAAACCGAGGATCGCACAGCGCGTAGCCGGGCTCTAGAACCTGTCTCGACAAAATCGATTTAGAACGATCCTGGAAACGAGTTGCCGTAAGCTCGAACACAGCGTGTACGCCTAGGCTCTGAGACTGTGCGCGAACGCACCCTACACAGTCGCGACCTGTCCTGTCCTCGCGGCGGAGCCGCCGAGATCTTTCACCACACTCAATCGCTCAGCGCTTCGAGTCGTTCCGGGTGGGCGCGACATGATCGTCCCTACTCGACCTGCCGCTGCGTCGGAAGCCAATTCGCTCCGACCGCTCCTTTCTGCCTGAGTTCGTCGAATGTGAAGGACACGGTCTTTCCGGGCACCAGTTCACGAATCTCTACTCCTAGAACGCCGCTGCGTTCATACCATTTGCTCGGCTCGAATGGATGATCAAGGAACAATCGCCACTGAAACGTTTCGTTGTAGCCTAGGAAGACGAACGAGTGTCCCCGGGGTTCGGACTTCGGCTTCGAATTCGTGTAATAGTTGACCATGGCGCCCGGATGGAGGTCCGTGCGCAAGTTGGATACGCGGTAGCCGAGTCCTGCGAACCCCATCGCCTCGGGAGCTCCGAGCGAATCGACACTGCGATACCAGAGTTGCTGGAACCGTAGCAAATTCTTGTAACGATCTTTCCCCTTGATCGTGCCGAAATCGAAGTGCCCCGTTTCCCGGTTAATCTTCTCGATCGCCAGCAACGCAAAGGAGAACGAGACCGCCGTACAATAGGTATGGCCCTCGTACTTCGGATTTTTCGGAGGCGGCTTGGGAACGAGGAAATTCCAGGCCTTGGTGTCGTCGCCAAACGGCCGCAGGCGCACATTCAGCCCTGCTCCAATCTCGTCCACATACACCTGATGCTCGGTTTTTGAGAACCACGCGATCATGTCCAGCTTTTCACCAAGGACGTCGGCACGAGTCGACCGGTCGTTGAACAAATCCACAATCATCTCACCGACTTCTGACTGGATACGGCGATTCTCCGGCGTATCCTTGGCGACTTCGTAGAGGCCAGTGGGATCTACGAACTTGTATGGGTTGTTGGCGCAGTACGCGTAGCTGTTGCCCAACCCTGTCACCGCGAGCGGATCGACGCTCAGCCATCGGGCGGCCCAAGGCGCATAGGCACGAGCGCCGAACTGGTAATAGCCGGTCACGTCGCGTTCCTTACCGGTAAAGGAGAAACGCTTGCGGTCGAAGCCCCCAAACAGCGTTTCGCCGAAAGGCGACCAGCTTTCGTCGTTTCTGACATCGGGATCTCTTCCGATCACCAGCGCCGAGGAGCCGAGGTGGTCGGGAAGGTAGAACCGGATCGCGGGCCCCGTTTCGGCGGTCAGATCGCCTGCCTGCACGGTGGCGACGCGGCCGGCATCGTCCATGACGTGTGCCACCGACATCTCCGTCGTCCCCGCCGCCCCCGTCTCAAGGTGACGCTCGTGAACACCGCCAATATAAGCCACTTCGTTGGTGCTCTCATCGCTTCGCCAGGTGAAGGACAGCAGCCGCGTCCCCGTAAAGTCATGGCAGTACTGTGTCACGACGTCGGGCACGGAGCCGGCAACTCCGGATTGGAACAATGTCATCTGATGCCGATAGTTCCAGTCCATCCGCCGCTCCGGCGACTCGGCAGTCATGTTTCCTGAGGCATCATACGCATACGGGACCGTTCGGGTGCCTGTGCGGATCGCCACCAATCGATTCGAGCCAGCGACGAGATCGAAGCGTCGAATGGATGCGGCCGGGTTGGTCGACGATGCCGGCGTGTGCGTCAGCTTCGTAAGATTTCCGGCGTCGTCATACTCGAATGACTCGGTATACCCGTGCGTTGCCGCCGGATCAGAGCCCCGCACCTGCGTGGTCCATGGCCGGCCCGGGGGCGCGTCGGACGATTCGCGGCCGTCTGCGAACTTCAGGCGATACGCCGGATCGTAGAGGAAGGTTCGCTGCAGCGAGGGATTCGCGGCAAGTCCTGCGAGAGGTCCGCGGTCCCAGAGGGTCACTACGTTGCCCACGAGGTCGTGCGCATACTCGAAGTCCATCACAGCTGCGCCACTTGTCCGCAGCGACGTCGCCGAAGCCACGGCGTACTTATGCGCCTGAAGCCGCGCGAGCCGTGCAGTAAGCGGATCGTACGCATAGCGCAGCAGAACGCCCGGACTCGTGTCCGCCGCGGCGTCATCACCGAGCACGGCGAGCACGCGTTGCCCCCGGGCATTCCGACCAATCCGACCGACGAAGACTCGGCCGTCGAAGGCGACGTGGTTCACAGCGCCGCGATTGTCGTAAGAAATCTCCAGCGTCTTTCGCACGCCAGTGGCGTCGGCGGGGTAATCGACGGTTCGAGGACGACCAAGCGCATCGTAGAGCGTCGAGATCGTGAACTCGGATCCGCTCAGCAATTGGAGAACGTGGTCCTCGAAGGCCCTACCCGCTGCGGGAGTCCAATCCACCACGTACGGCGTTATTGCCGCCCCGGCTGCGAGTGCGATATTGAAATGATCGCGGATAAGGCGCAATTCCAGAATACTGCGCGTCTGCTGGAGGACGTTGCCTGCGAAATCATAGCTGTCGGTCAGGAGGGTTCCACTCTCGTCGAAGCGCAATAGCGGTTTCGCGAGACAATTCGCCGCGGCGGCGGTGAATGGGTCGAGCGGGCTGTCAGGACTGTCGCCGTACACAGTGAGCTGACGAAGGCTCGTCGGCGCCGCTGCCGAATCGCGGGCCCAGCGACGAATTGGCCGGCGAAGCTCGTCAGTCGTCTCGAGGAGCATTGCGCCGCGACCGTCGCGTTGCTCGATGACGTCCCCTTCCGCATTGAACACAGTCCACTGGTCACCTCGGTCGATGTGCCTGTTGAAGAGGGCTCGGCCGAGCAGGTCGCGCCGCCACTCGCTCGCCACGCGATTCATCGGATCCAGAACGCGGATCGTGCTCCCTCGGATATCGTATTCGGTCCGCGTGCGCAGCTCGTCCGCCGGGGCCGGTCCCACGCGAAGAATGCGTTCGACAGCCCGACCGAGCGCGTCAACGCGCACGCTGCTCGGGGTATCGATGTGTGCCGCGGGAACAGCGACGGCCGACGGCGCAGCCGGAGTCCGCACCGCGTTGTCATTGCGGTCGTACGAGAACGAGATCCATGGCGATGGCGCATGCGCATTCGGCGCGTCAAGCTGGCCGGGAGTGCCGTAGACGATGATCTCTTCGGATCCATCCTCGTTCCGGACGGTCGTGATCCGTCCACGGCCATCGTAGGTGAGCCTCACACTTGACCGAAGTTGCGCCGCGGTCGGCCACTCAAACTGCCACCCGCGCGATCGAAACGATTCGAACTGGCGCACCACCCGCCCCTTGTTGTCGTGAATGTTCCATTCCTTTACGACGACGTTCGGCTGGGCGACTGAATCGGCATGCCACGCGACCAACGTCTCATTCGAAGCGACGCTCAGCACGCTGTCGACAAAGGCGTCTGCGCCGTAGACCTCCGCCTCGGCTTCTTCTCGGCGTTGGATGGTCCGGCCAAAGCCGTCCGAGTACTCCCGCGATCGCAGCTCCTTCGTTCGAACCGCCGCGGACACGGACAGATCGTTCGCGTGATACACGCGCTGGATGATCTCCATGTATGCGGGGAGTCCGTTCCTCTCGAACTCGTCGAGCGCATAGCGATAGACGGTGCTGGGTTGGTCCGGTGCGTCGCCCTCGGAACCATCGTCCTTTCCCAACAGCGCGACCGAGGCCACAAATCCCAGCGGTGTGTATCGGTAGGCAGTCACGTTCGCGTTTGCGTCCGTGATGGTCGCAGGCCGCAGCAAACGCTTGTCGTGTGTGACCTCCATCGTTAATCCCGCCGGGTCGACTACGCGCGTCGCGCGCAATTCGTAGCCGTCGTTGAATTCGACGGACATCCGGTTGCCCAGCGAATCCATTTCGCCGATGACCAGACCGCGAGGGCCGAATTCCTGGGAAGTCGTGAGCTGGAAGTAGCCGCGCGCGCGTATGGCATCGCCGGCGTGGTAGATGTATCCGCCGGGAACAGCAACTCCCCTGGGACACGGATTGGCTGTTGCCTCCACAGCCGCACGGAAATCCAGCGGATACTCGGCGGTCCATGGAATGGCTCGTCCGATCTGCAGAAACGGCGGGATCGGTGCTGCCGACATGCCCGCGTATGCCGCCGCGACTGCTGCGTCGGTCATCACGAGATCTTCTGAGCGCGTCAGCCAACCATTGGCTCCGACCAGGCCGAGATCGAGACCGTCGAACGCGGGACCGTCGTAGTGATGCAGCGATTGCGCGACCACCCGTACGCGCGGCACGATCCCGGCAAGCACCGACGCCCAGAAGTCGCCGGCGGCAGGGTACGAGTCGGTCCGCGCGGCCCGATCGTCGTCCACGATTTCATAGGTCGTAGCGCTGGCGACGCGATCAAGGATGTGAACGTTCGGGTTCGTTGGCTGTGCGTACGCGGTCCGCGTGAAGGTCGCGAGAAAGGGCTCGGACGCGGCCGGAGCAGCGACTCGGTAGTCACGTCCGCGCGGGACGCCGATGGTTAGCTGCAACCGCGGCATTCCGTTGGGTCCGACGTCTCCAACGAAGTCGAGTGTCGTTAGAGGATCCGATCCACGATCCCACTGCGTTGTTCGCTCGGCCACAGGCTGAGGTAGCAGCACGGGATCATCGCCGATTCCGCGGGCAACCGTCAGGACGTCCCATGCTGTCTCGGTGACGGTGTACGGGCGTTGCTCCAAACTGGATGAGTCCCGCGCGAACAACTCGGTGCGCACGACGCATCCGTTCAGGGCGCGAGCCGCCACGGCTCTGGCGGGCATCGGCAGCGTTGCGATTTCGCGTCCTTCGAAGGTGGAGGGTCCCAGCGCCTGCGGATCGCCCCACCAGAACTCGCGGCTGGGATCTTCGGCTGGCGGCTCCGGGGCCAGATCGGCCGAAAAGAACCAGGTTCGGGTTTCGGTGGGCGGTGAGAAACGAGTGGGGTCTACTTCGTCGTAGCGCGCCGCAGTCAGGCCCGGGCAATCCAGATGAAAGTCCTCAAAGATCTGGGTGTCGAGCTGATCGACGCGAGCGAAACCGGCAAAGCGGCGTTCAAGACCGTCCCAGCGTCCGTGGTGGTAGCGGTATTCCGTCACGACCTTGCCTCGAGCGATCAGATCGACCGATTCGACGCGAGCCACCACATGCACTGGGAAAGGGAGCCGCGTGAGCCACGGAGTCCCGATGCGCCGATCCTCCAGATAGAAGCGCGTCGAGGGCACATACTCCACGCGAGTCACGGCCCCTGCGCCATTCGCCATACGCTCGAGCAGGTAAGGCTTGCGACCGAGGGCGAGGTCGAGAAAAAAGTAGCGTGGTTCGCGCTCCAGCCCGCCAGCCCCTTCCGTCCAGAGAATCCCGGGGATACCGACGCCCAACAGATCGGCAATGCGGATGTCGTCGACGTTGGCGGTGCGTGGCGTTCCCCGAATGGTGACCGGCGGGCTCCATGCGGTGCCCGACATGTTCACCCAGAGCCGCACGAATCCCTCGCCGACATAGAGCAAGTCGGCCGCTCCATCTCCATCAACGTCGGCCAGAAGCACGCGCCGGACGTCATGGCTGGGTGGAAGGACCGGACTGTTTCGCATTGTCACGCGTGGCGCAAACCGGCCGCGCCCCTGCGAGGACCAATAGTCCACTCTCCCATCGGTGATCAACACGACGTCGCTGAGGCCGTCGCCGTCCATGTCCGCGACACGAACGCGCGCATCGGAGAATCGCACGTTCGGAAACGTCTCCAGCGACTCGCGCGCAACGTACGCGCTCTCCCAGCGCTCTGATCGATTCAAATGACACTCAAGCGTCGCGCCCGTCCGAACGGCGTCGGTGACGCCGTCCCCATCAATGTCGAGGAGTCGTACGTCGGCGTCACCAAAGTCCACGGCAGGCGCCACGTCGTACGGTTGGAAGCGCCGGACGTCCCATGGTCCGTCGCCGCCGAGCTCGTAGAAGCCGGCAATTCTTCCGGCGCTCGCCACCAGAAGATCGGGATAACCGTCGCCTTGTGCATCGATCAGCTGGATGGCCGGATCTCCGAGGTGGATCCCGGCGGGCGCGTGCGGCGCCACCTCAGGCGCCGCGAATCCTCCGTTGCCGAGGTTCCGCCAGAAACGCGTCTGGTTCCGTACCTCAACGATGTCGGGTAATCCGTCTCCCGACAGATCCACCATCTCGAGGCCATCGGCGCCAAGCGGGTCCATCGGCAGCCGAGACCCACCGACACGGACGAGGCGAGCCCGATGCGGCTCGAATTCGCCGTAGCGGAACTGCAGTGTCGGTGTCGACTCCGATCGGTCGGCGGCCGCGACGCCGTCATCCGCATGCCCTTCAAGCCGCACGGACGAAAGCAGCGACGCTCCATTCACTGGCAGCGGCTGCGCCGGATCCTCGTCGGCATAGGTCAGGTGATAACTCTTCTGGCGGCGCCGGGCGTCTGTCTCCGTCCAGATCTCGATCCGCTTGCAGCGCCGCAGGGTGCGCAGCTCGAAGCCCGGCGTGTGGACCGAGACTCCGTGCGGCCGTGGCTCGTAGACGAATCGTACCTGGACCACATAGCCCGGAGCCGCCGGATCGCCATGGTCGGCGTATCGCACGCTCGACATGTACGACCGATCCCATTGCCGGAGACCATCGCTGCGGACGGCGTCCTTCTCGTAGTCGTACCGAATTCTGTTACCGCTGCTGTCGGTCACGTCACTGAGAAGCCAACTGAACCGACGGGAGCCGTCGCGGGGATCGTGGACGACCGCGTTTGGGTCGCTCGCCGCACCGAACACCGACGTCGTTCCATTCCTTTCGCGAACCTCCCAATAATCCCCGCGCGCCCGATCGACGACATGAGTGATGCGGCTCCGTGCGCGCTCGATGCGAGGCCGATATTCGATCTCTCCGGCGATCGCACTCGGCATCCGCACCAGCTCGTCGCCACCAAGGGTGAACACATCGGTCTCCGAGTACCTAGGGACTCCCTTCGCCGTCTTCCGAATTATTGACGGAACCTTCAGCTGCCAGCCCAGCCCGAACTCGCCGTCCCCGGTTCCGGTGCTGTACACGAGAGCGAGCGCGGGTTGAAACCCGTTCCTTCCCATCGGTAGGTCGAGCATGACCGAGTAGTTCCCTGTTCCCGTATGCAGATCAGGAGAAAAGGCTTCCCCCAAGCCGCGTAGCGACCCGCCGCCGGTCGGCAGCCCGAGGAGTTGAGTCGGCGATTTGTTGCTCACGCGGCTCGCACGCTCAGAGCGCCTTCACCTGGTGCGCATAGTCGAGCATGAAGACGACGTCCTCGATCGCGCTGAGATCGAGAGCGGGAGACGGGTCCGCCATGACGCCCAGGAAGGGCGAAACTATCGCGCCAGTATCGAGCGCGTCCCAGCGATCGGCGCGGGAGCCGTCGAACGTGTCCGCAAAGAGCTGCCGCCGAAGATGGCCGTCGCGTTCAACCTGCTCGACGATCAGATCGTCGAAATAGACCTCGGAGTTGCCCCGCACCTGCACTCCTACAGTTCCAGTCACTGTGGTCGGGTCCGCGGCCACCCAGCCTTCCCACACTTTCTGCTTGTCGACGACGCAAACGACGAAATGGCGGCCTGAATTGACTGCATCGTTGTACGCCGTGCACTCTACCAGGTGCCATTCGTCGGCGGAGAGCCGAAGTGGAATCGGGTTGGGCCAAGTGGCGTTACCGGCCGAGGCGACACGGCCTCCGGCGTCGAAGGAACCGACTTCGATTCCATTCGGATCGTCGAGAGCCAGGCGCACGTACGCGCCCGCTCCGCCGTTGACGTTGAACCGAACGATAGCGGCGCCGGCGGTGAGATAGACCTTCATCGACCAGCGGTAGCTGTCCCAATTCACCAGCGCCGCGGCGGGAATGAGGACAGCCGAGGTCCGGACCTCGGCCCCCGTCGTCAGACCGTAGAGCACCTCGGGGTGAGCGACCGTGACCGGTTCGCCCCGAGTGTTCAGAACATTCCCGGCGAGATCTTTCTTGTGGAATGCAGCGGAATGCAGCTCCGGAACGAGCTTGATAACCCATTCACGATCCACACTGGTGTTGTTGCCGATCAGCGCGTTGAGATTGCGCGGTGGGGCCGCTTCGAAGCGGTTGGAACCGTCGAGGAAACCGGTCAGCGCCACCATGTTCCCCGAACTTGGCGGGTCTTCGATTTGCGTCTCGAACTGCGACGAGATCTCCGCGAATCGCAGCGGCTCGGCCGGCGCGTTGACCTGCCCCCCGGAGAACTTCCACACTGGTGCCGCAGCTGCCTGCGTCGTCTTCAGATAGAAGCGAACGTCTAGCAACGTGTGCGACGTCTCGTTGGGACCGAGCTGGTCGTGCGCGGTTCGGAACTTCGCGAATCGTAGATCCCGGAAGCCGGGTGGGTCGGCCTGATTCTGGATCGCGTATAGCTGATCAACGAGACTCGAATCGGCGAAGGACATCACCTTGGTGCGTTCGACTTGAGCGGGCAGGCGAACGAACGAGAGACCATCCGCTGTGCGCTCGCGCTGAATTTGCTCGTACGCGCGGCTGTACTCTGCCGAATACCGAATCACCAGCTCGATGTCGTAGATGCTGGACAGATCGACCGACGTGCTCGCTGGTTGGACGCTCAGTACCCAGGTGGTGTCGACCCCGGTGCCCTCGAAGGGCCGAAGTACGCCTGGATCAGGCTGGTACAGATTGAGTGTATTCTCTCCCAGCGCCCGGCTGAAGGTGACACTCTGCAGCGGACGACGAAGCGCTCGCGGCCGAATTCCGGGCGGGGTCGACGCGTCTTCGACCAGCACAAGCGAAGTCCCTTCATTGGCGAGCGAGAAGCAAAGGTCCTGGTTCTGCCCGACGACACCGATAAGTCTGAACTCAATCGACTCAATGCGCTGATGCAGCTGCCCCCAGTTATCTGGATATCGCCAGTGTCCCAAGTACGCCAGGCCACCGGCAGACAAGGCAAAGGTCGGATAGTCGGCGCTCGTGCGGAATTCGATTTTCCCGGTCCTCCCAAACTCACTGAATCGTACGGGCGCGTAGTGGCGCAGTGAGACCGTCTTCGTGACCCGGACGCGCTGCTTCTGTGAGAGATCAGCCTGGAAATTCAGCTTCTCGACGTCCTGCTGCAGCATTTCCGCCGCCAGGAGACCCTGGGTGCGATACCGGTAGTAGTTCAGCCGGATGGTGTTCAACTCCACGCCACGAAGGAATTCCAGCTGTCTCTCAGCGAACCAGGCGAACTGTGTCGCGCTGTCGACATAGGCCCGATACAACCAGCGCGCAATGCTGAACAGGTAGTGATAGGTGTCTTCGTTGAGCGCGCCAAGGTACAGCATGTTCATGACGGCGCGGTTCAGCGTGTGGTTGAGGACGTTCACGTCCTGCTGAAGCTCCACAATATCGAACCGCGTCCGCGCGAGCTCGCGATTGGCCTGCGCGATGGCCAGTCCATAGACAAGCTGTGTGCGCTCGGCTTGGGCGCGAGAGCCCTCCTCGGCAAACGAAAACATGGTCGACATCATTCCTGCCATCGCCCCGACGGCGGCGCCGACCGGTCCCGCCATGGACCCGGAGCCCGCCCCGCCGAACATGCCCATGATCAGCCGGCTCTCCAAGTTGAGCGGGTGGTTGTGAATCGCCGCGACGTTGTCATGACCCGCGAGGGCATCTTCTGACGCCTCGTACTGCAGATCCGCGAGCGTTTCGAGCTGTCGCGCTTCAGTCAGTTGCAGCTCGCCCAGCGAGATAGCAGCTTCCGAGTTAAGCAGATTTCGGAATGCATCGAAACGCTTCTGCCGTTCCGCGAGCCATCGGTCGTAATAACCGAGGTACTCCTTTTCGAGACTCAAGGCGAGGGTGAGGTGGTGGCGCGCCTTCGTGATCAGCTCGGGAAACGTGTAGATCGACAGGTCGCTCTTCGCGTATCCCAGGAAATTTCGGCAGAGGCGGATGTTCGCAAGCCGGTAGCACGCTTCGCTGGCCAACGCGACAATGCGCGGATTCGGATAGGCGCAGAAGCCAAATGCTTCGTCCGACGAGTCGAGCCCAAGGTCGGTCGGCAGTTTGTTGCCGCCCACGATGCCAATGGCAACCTCCCCCGCGTTTGCCACCATGCTGGTCATCGCGCCAACCAGCGACGCCTTAGTCTGAATCGTGGGAGCCGCCACGCCAGCCGGTTTATTCCATTTCGCCGGCGCCATGGCGACAACGCCGTCGATGATCGTCGCCTCGTCTAAGATAGTCTCTGCCTGACTGGGCGGCCGTGACCCGCGACCAGTAATGGACATCGCGGCATCCGCAAGCGCAGCACGATCGCGGAACTCACGATACGCGGTGACGTGACCCTGCGTCGTATACGGTGTTGTAATGACCGCTCGGTAACGCTGCAGGAACGCATCGAGCTGCAGATCGAATTGCTGCCCTTGTTGATGCACCAACTCGAGCAGCGGAGCCGAGTGTTCAACGGAACACTTCGCGATGACCAGTGTGTCCCGGAGATTACGCAGCGCCGCGACGGATTTCGGACTCGCGCCTGCGGGCATCGCAGCGTCGAGCGCGCCGCCAATGGCCTCCCGGGTGCGGCCCAAACAACAGGCCTCGGCCGGAAAGAGACGCAGGACAAGCTGATACAGTTCCTTTGCGTGCTGGATCGACTCATACGTGTTTTCACGATACCGGGCTTCCGCCCAAGCCATCAGAACCGAGCCGAGCATGGTGCGCGCCGCGTTCCGCTCCGCATTCGACAATGCGAACGGCAGTACGACGTCGATCGTGGGCGACGACATGTCGAAAATTAGCAACATCCATCGATACGCCTCCTCGTAATCCTCCCGTGAGCGGTGCACCTCGGCGGCGACGAGGGGCGCGATGAATTGCTTGAGGTATGGAAGCTTGTAAATGAGCTGCATCGCCAGATTTCGAAGAGATTCGAAATCCGGGATCGTGCCGTTCGAGTCAGCCCAAGTGTCCCCTTCGACGGCCTGGCACAGGTATACCTCGAGACGCTGCAAATGTTCGGCGGAACTGTTGAGCAGATGATCAACGCTGTACCAATAACCGGAGAATTCGGCCACGTAGCCGTCTTCATTCGAGTCGTACGTGGCCACGAGCTGCGCTTCGAGCCCGGTGACGGGCTCCGTCAGATCGAACAGAGCGGAATCTGAACCGCTGAAGCCGAACTTCTTCACATCGTGAAAGCCACGGCCACCATTCGCACTGTTGCCGACCGCGGGGATTGTGAACCCTTCCCTTATGCGCTCGAGACCTTCAACCGAGTCATCGCGGTCCTCCACATAGAACCTCTTCGGCAGGACCGCTGCGCCGCTGCCGCCATCAGCGTGGCCGGAGGCGAATAGAAAATAGGTGTTACAGATGTGGAGACAACGTGTGTGATGCTTGTCGAACACCAAGCGGATCGCCGCCATCTGCTTCCGATACTCCACATAGGCCGACTCGCCAAATCGCTTCAACTTGGCCACGGTATTGTCCGGCCGTATGTCGCCGAGCTCGACGGTGTCGAAAATATAGCGGCTGATCGACTCACCGAATGCGCTGCGTAAAGACCCGAGATTCCCGAATGCCACGCCCAGCGCCGCCCACGCCTCGTTCGCCGCCTCCTCCGCTGCCGCGCTCGGGTCGGGTCCGTCCTTCAGCCCAAAAGAGCGCTCGACCGCGTACGCAAGGTTGGCGTGAAATCCATACAAGGCATTGAAAATCCCGGCGTAGCGCTCAAGCGGAGTTCTGAGGCTCCTCTGCAACCGATGGTCGGCGGTCCGCTCGTCCATACGGATCCGATCCGCGACGTCGTAGCTGCCGCGGCCATCGAATCGGAGGTTAATGCGCTGGTATTCGTAGTCGGGGGGAAAGTCCGCCTCGGAGTCGATCTCGTTGCGAGTTGCCCAGAGCGCCGCCCGGGCGTGCAGCCTCGAGCTGTTGATCGCAGCCGCAAGCGCGGCGGTCCACTCGTCGATCTTCGATTTGGTCACGCTGTTTGTCCCATCGTCGGCCGGTCGGAACGGCGACCGCGGAACATGCTTCATTGCCTCCTCGAATCCCAACTCGGGATAGACTTCGTAGAGCTTCAGTGCCTGCCAAGTGGCATAGTCGAGGAACCGCTTCGCCCTGTTGTCGGGGAGTGCCGGAATCAGAAGGTGGTATTCGTTGTCCCGCAGATCCTCCTGCACTCTGGCAATCGTCTCCTGTACTTTCGTCCGCGCGAAGCAGTTCTCCGACGACGGACCATCGAGCTCGTCGACGGCCACGCCGAATTCAGTCGTGAGTGCGTCGGGTCCGGCGTAAAACGTCTCAAGGAGATAACCCAAGAGGTACGCACGTTCCGAAAACGCGCTATCGTCCCATTCGCAGTCGCAAAGGCACTGGTCCAGCGGCGGTACTTGTGGCGGAATCGCGTCGTCCGCCCAGTCGACCCACACGTCCACTAAGACCGCGGCCAATTCGCAGAGCTGCTTCTTGAGCGCGGGATCATTCGGCCGTGGCTTCGCTGCGGTTAACGCGGTCACGAGCGCCTGGAGCCGGACGATGATGTTCGGGGGTACATCACCACCCAGGTCCCCGACCAGCTTCTGATAATGGCGCACCAGCAGCTCGTATAGGGCATAGAGCTCCTCCAGCGTCATGCCCTGCAGCAGTCGACATAAGTCTTTGGCCAGTCTTGATTTCGACGCTGCCGCAAGCTCGATGATCGTCCGAATGCCCAACCGGCGGAGGAGTGCGAGGACTTGTCGTGGCAGCCATGCCCCCACCAAGAGGTGAGACGCGGCCTTGGCTCGGCGCGCCTGCGTCACGTCGAGTGCGCGACCGGATCCGTCGGCGGCGGCAACGAGATCGTCGATTGGTGTCTCGGCTAGGTCTTCCGCTGTGTAGATCCCGAGCCGCACGAGTTCCGCCGCGAATCCCCGCCGTAGCCCCGGGATCTGACGGTGCAGCATTCGTCCCGCCCGCAGATCCCGGACGTACGCGAGAAGCGTCTCCGCTCGTTCCCGAGCGACAGTTTCATCGAGCGTGGTCCACGGATGAATGCCAGCGTCCCTGAACGTCTCGACGAGTTGCCGGCCGCTCACGGCGGCGACTTCGCTGAGGGATCTTATCCCTGCCTTCAACAGTGTCGTCGTCTCCACGCCGGAGAAACTGCGTACGCTCGACAAACGTAGCAGTGCCTGGAACTCCGCCATTGCGCCCTTTTCGGACGGGCGTTTAATGCGAAGCTTCGCCGCAAGGCTACGCTTCGACAACGTGCGCAGCTGACTGAGGCCGAGCGACTCCCCTTTGCGAAGGCGGCGGGACACTCGAGCGTACCGCTCGCTCCGCAGCAACGTTTTTAGCATCGTATGCTCCCGCGGAAGGAATCTCCTTCACGCTCGTGTGCTGGCAGCGCCAGCCAATCTCACGCACCAAGCTGCCGCGCGGCAGGTGCACCGCTCGCACAAGACGGACGACCTTGCGGCGGACCGAAGCGATTGATCGGCTCGCGTTTCCAAATCACGGAAAGATGCCGTCCAAGAAGAACCTGCCCCTAGTCGATCACGCGTTTCTTTTTCAGTAGTTGGTCAACGTCCGTACTCACGTAACCATGCGGGATAGCTCAATGCGAGACCATCAGAAACTGGTGGTAAGCGGCGCGCCGTCAGGAGATTGATCACGGCACACAGATCGCCTTCGATAGTCTGCAGGTCGCCGAACGCTTCGAGGCCGAAGGTCCACCAGGCGTCGCCATTTGGCGTCGCGACACGAGTCACTTCAACATGACAACCCAAAGCAGGCAGACCGACGCCCCGTCGCCGCTCATCGATTGGTTCCTCCTTGTCGTTCAAAGGGATTTCCAGCGGATCCGGACCGGCGGTATCGAACTTGCGCAACCATCGAGTCTTCGTGATCGGTATCAGGAACCTTTCATCGAGCACAAGTGCCTTCGAGGTCCACTTAGTCCAGACCTCCATCCGCGCGGCGAGAGACCAAGCAGGCAATGCCACCCACTTCACCCCGACAAGCCCCTTCACCTCATAGCCTGTGGACGTGCCTGCAGGTGAACCCGGTTTGGCGTCGCGCTGCTTGATTCCGAGCTCCACCTGACCACTGTCAGCCAAGTACTTGTCACAGCGCTCCCGTCCGCCCCCGGCCGCGCAAAGGTTTGCCGCCGGGTCCTTGAACCACGTTTCCAGACCGGCCGGGGCGCTATCCTTCCAGAACCATCTGAGTTCGGCGGATACCAGCATCGCCACACTCCTTGATCTGCATCGACCGCTACTGGAACGACGAACTCACCATCAAACGCAACGCGGTTTCGTGGGCGGTCAAGTACTGGGTGTGGTAACGAGTGCCCTGATCACCGCCGTTGCCCTCGTCGAGTAGGTCGCGCATTGAGTCGAGTGCCAGAATGCCATCCCATACGCCGGACTGAAGCTCGCGATTCATCTCTGCTCGTTGCGGCCGTTCGCCCAACGCCTTGCTGTGATTCCTGAAGTCACATGCGACCCATGAGGTGTATTCCTCCATGACGCGAATCGCTTAGCTTGCCATGCTGGTTACCTGCGAACTGAGTAGAGCTCCGCAGGAGGACGGCGATTTGGCTGACGGTTGGTTCCTTCAGCGGTGCGTCCAGTTTCGTTGCACACCTCGCCCATTCCCGCGGGATTGTCGCGCTAACTCATCCGTTGATCAAGCGCGTGACGATCTTTCGCGGCAGAACAGGGTGAATAGCGAGACCTCACGAGGCAAATCTGATTCAGCGACGCAAGCAGGGACGTCTTTGTTTTCAACAGCTTCCAGCACAGGGTAATTTCACTTCAGACTCAGGCCGCCAATGGTGGGGTGCCGCGACGGGTCGCGCCTTCGTGAGTTCAGTCCCCACGTGTCACCGCAGGGCTCGTTCCGGCTCGGCACCGTCATCAGGCCGCTCGCCGCGGACGCGGTCTATGACCTCGACAACGTCACGACGTTGATGCTGTCCAAAGCGACGATCACGCAAAAGGCCTCAAGGAGCTCTACGGGCTGGAGATCCAGGACTACGCGACCGCTCACGGCATGCTCGCACCGCCGGAGGAGAAGAGCCGGTGCTGGCGGCTCCCGTACGCCGACGAGGTGAACTTTCATCTCGATTCGTTGCCCTCGCTGGTGGAGGAGGAGAGCTTTGTCCGCACACTGCGCATGCGCGGTGTCCCCGAGGAGTGGGCCAGGCGCGCCATCGCGATCACCGACAGGCGGCATCCGGCCTACGCGAAGTTGACGACGCTGTGGCTAACTAGCAACCCGCGCGGCTTTGCCCGCTGGCTCGAGTCACGGATGCGCGTGGGGAAATGCTGGACAGTCTGATGTGGGCTTCCTCAAGCAGACTCTCCAGCCGGTTGTGCAACTGGACGCGGTTGCGTGAGCTGGGTACTTGCGCCCCATCGAACCGAATCCGGGACGCGCACACGATGTCAGAAGTCCTAGGAGCATCTGTGAACTGCGTGAGCTTGGCCGTGACGTAGGCAGCCATGTTGACGAACGACGTCTCCCGGGTCGCCTTCAGCGCGATTCCGCGCCAAACCTCTCGAGTTATGGATTCGTCGCTCCATGCTTCGAGACAGGCGCGATCTTCAAACACGCGGACGATATCCTGCAGCGTGGCTGGCACAGCCGCCCATGGCTTCCTTCGGATGCATGTCCGCAGGCGCCGGCGCTCCAACCCACTTGGACTAGAATCAGCCCCGCCGTACGGTGTTCTGCTTTTCCCTCCAGCCGTCAGGCCTGCAGCGAACGTTCAACCTGGCAGTTCAGGCCGGCCGGCTCCTTCACAACGAGCAGTTCCCGATGGACCGGCGCCCCTACCCGAGGTGACGTCACCTCTGGGCCTCTTCCCACTGAGGGAGCTGGTGACAGTCATGTATCCGCTGACGCCGACCGGTGAGCTCCGGTTCGCCCCACGTGCAATGTCCCGGGTGCGTCCCGTTGGTGAATCCGGCCGATTTCGCTTTCGGCCTGTCCCGATCGGCGGCGCGCCAATGCCGATGCGCCCTTCGTTCAGGTTTTCGATCGCGCCTTTGTAGCCCTTGCCGATCTCGGAAAAGCATCTGGCGGGGATCCCGGGCCTGTCCTCCTTGTGGTTTGGTGCGAGCGTTGATGACGAGCGTGTTCTGTACATCGACCGACACGCCGATTCAGGGATCGACGGAAGCGAACACCATGAATAAGGAGCGCTCGGCGCGATTGGTGATCCAGAGCTTGCGGCCGGCATCTCGCCGGCCGTCGACCGCGTCAACGTTATCGACCGGAAACCGGTGCGGCGAGCACGCGCGGATCTTCGCGCTCCTGCCGGACGACTATCACTTGTTCGGTCACCCGGTGATGCGGCTTTCTTCAAGAAGGAGCGCGGAAATGCTCGGGAATTTCGATGCCCATGACGCCGAAGGCGAACAGGCGGGCGATGAGCCGGCGCGGCAATTCCGCAGGCTCAACGCTCTCGCGCGCACGTGGGCGGATCTGACGACCGCGAACTCGTACACGCTGTCGCGGAAGGCTCGTACACGCTGTCGCGGAAGGAGGGTGTTTCGTCGGAAAGCAGCTGATCTGCTGCGCCGCTCTAGCGGCGCGCCGGCGCAAGTTAAACGCGGCAAACGAAGGCAGCGGGTGTGTGTTTCTGTCCGTGACGATGGCGCGGCGTGATGAGTGGGGCACAAAGATCGGAGCGCTATCATCGATGAAAGCAGCCGCGCACGCCGGAAAGCCGCGGCGACAAGAGGATGCCGCCCCAGCCCCGCCAGGCCGGAGCGGGTGAGTGGAACCCCACTTTGGCGATGGAAGGATTCGTACCGTGGACACGACGACGGCAGTAAAACCCCTTCCTGCGGGCAACACCCAGGACACGGCGACAACAGCGACAACGCTCGCCAATCCCGCGCCGCCGCGCCCGGATCTCGTCGAACCCGCCTTCTTTTGGGCCGGCGAGGTGCTCATGGTGGCGACGCTCGCCGCGTTCGTCGCCTATGAGCTGGTGAGTCTGGGCACCTGGACGTGGCGCCTCATCCGGCATCTGCTGGAGGATGCGAAGGACAGACAGACACGACCACAGGCGGGGGAAGAGTCCAAGCCGGCGAAAGCGGGCAACGAAAACCGCAAGACCAAGGACGACGAGGCCGCGTAATGCCGAACAGGATCGCCCCGGCGTTCCGGACCGGCACCAATTTCGTCCGCGCCGACGTGATCGTGACCGACCGGAAGGACGGGCCGGTGACCAATGTCACCAGTCGGCTCCGACGTTCCCCCGGACGACAAGGGGCAGATGATCGAACAGTTCCGGCTTGTCAAGGTCGGCGGCAATCCGAAGCCGCGCGGCCCTCGATGCCGATTACAACCAACGCCGCGACGACCGGTGCGCCTTCATGCGCCCGAGTACGCCCCGCACCGCCCAGCGCGAATGACTGCAGTTGCTGCGGCGACCTGCCTCTCCCGCACTTACATCTCGTCACCGTGGGCCTCAGCAGTCAGGCTTGCCTCACCTGGGTAGTGCGACAGAATCACGCGTCCGCCGAGCCCGCGGAAGAGGCTGGGATCGGGTGTTGACGCGTTCAGAAAGAGTCGACGAACGGTGTCGCACCATCCAAAGCGGATCTCGAGCTGATCAAGTAGCCGCTGAAGCAGGCGACCGAGATCGACAAGAGCAAGAAGAAGGAGTAGACCAATGCGCGCAGGGGCTGCATCGTCGGACTGGTCGGTCGAAAGCCCTGTCAGAAATATGTGTGCAAACTTCGGACATCCTTCGCCTACGCGGCGCTCAAGACACTTCAGACGCCCTTGATTGAAAACGGGCTGCGGGGAGTGACTCTCACGCCGCCGTGATCAGGTAGTTGCGAATTCCGTCCCTGACACCCAGCCA
>Ga0070698_100000050_pt1 | contig 83255 bp, 78 predicted proteins | sample KBSK1502metaG_FD_65477 | JGI IMG/M metagenome (GOLD analysis project Ga0070698, IMG submission 65477) | Corn, switchgrass and miscanthus rhizosphere microbial communities from Kellogg Biological Station, Michigan, USA - KBS K1-50-2 metaG | ecosystem: Host-associated > Plants > Roots >... | reverse complement strand
AAGTGATTGGTATGAGCACGGATACCTTTATCTTGTGCACGCTCAACCGTGCTCTCAGGCACCAGAACAGCGGCGTGTTGCGGGCCCTGGCTCTGGGCAAGCACGCCGGAACTAACGACTGTTACAAAAACGAGGGTTGCATTAACCAAGAAAATAGACCAATACCATTTCCGCATAGGGGAATCCTCCATGAATGTGGGAGTTAACAACGGATTGGACGACAAGGCTTACCAACACGCTCCCGCGCACCCGTACGGAGGGATTATTTCCCGCGTGAGATCGCTCTGTCAAGCCAAAACCCGCCAGAGTAGAGGCTTTTGGTGAAAATAAAGGCAGCCTTTGAGCGGGAGCTGTTTGCCCTTCCGAGACAGTCGCTCTCGCCCTTACTAAAATCGTGTGCAACTTTGCCATTCACTTCGTCTGCGCTTCGTGCTTGCACGCGTGAAACGCGTAATTCCTGGCTAGTCTGAATCTCAAAACAATGTGAGGAGTAGATTGATGAGCACAAAACTCGCAAAACTATTGGTACTAGCGGTTCTTCTTGGTGGCTTTTTTGCTTCCACCAGTTTCGCCGCAACCGTCGCAACAGCCGCAGTCACGCCGTCGATCACAGTGCCGGGCGGAAAGGTATTCATTCATACTGCGGTGAGCAATCTCACGCTCAGTAATCAGGCAGTGAGCGTGACGCTCAACATCACGAATCCTGGAACGTGCGTGACAGGACACTGCCTTCACCAACAGGCACTTTCGCGTTCGGCCTGAAGCGCAGTGAGACTCGTCTCGCCGATCTCTCGCTGGACATACCTGCTTCCGCGTGTTCCGGCACCTATGGTGTGACCGTTGTGGTGAAGAACAGTGCCGGAACGCTTTTGGCGACTCACACCGCGAAATTTACCGTGACAATTCCGACGCCGTAAGGTGGACAGTAAAACAACAAAGCAGAAAGGTGAAAAAAGAGAGAAGGCCGGGAAATCAATTCCCGGCCTTTCCCGTTAACCCAATGGTGGAAAATAGCCTTGTTTGGTGGGCACTGTGGCTGTAACTTGCGTGGCTGAGTTAAATCGTAAACGTGGTTGCCGCCACCCTCCCCAAAGGTACTTCGCTTGTCTGCGTCAGTCCAGTCGGCGATGATCGCCTGCGACCCGACATTGCCGAATCGTTGGGTTGAAGCTCGAAATGATGGGTAGGCCCACGAGATCAGCAGGTTGAACGTGCTCTGGATGTCTGCTAGAGTCGCGACCGGTAAGCCGAGGCGATATCGCGCGGCTTAGAGGAGAGCCGGTTTTAACAAAGAAGAGGGAGTATGAAGGGACAGTCCGTTCGGTTGGGCTCGCGCGAAACACAAATCGTGAAACTACTCATGCGAGGTTGTGATAACGCAGAAATTGCACGTCAACTAAAGATAGCGCGCAGAACCGTGAAGGCACACCTCGAGCGTTTATTTCGTCGTTTCCGAATTACCGGCGGAATCAAGCGAGTCAAACTGGCGACTCTGGTTGTATCGGACACCAAGATGCCAGCAAATGAAAGTTATCGGCGCCTTATTTCCAGCAAACGTGAACAGCAAGTTATCCAGCTTGTGGCTGAAGGGCTCAAGAACCGTGAGGTCGCGGACGCAATCGGCATCGAAGAGCATGTCGTGAAAAACTACCTTCGAGTTATCTACGACAAGCTTGGTCTTTGGAACCGTGTCGAGCTTGCGCTATGGTATCAGTCACGAAGGCTCGGACCCTCTTGGTCGATGCGGTAATACTTTTCGTTTCCAGTTTCCGAAAGATTCCATCCGCAAACACCTTTAGCGTCTTAGATTCGTTTTCCAGAGTGCAGCCAACGCATTGGCTGCGTCGCGTATGGATCGTGCCTCGCGAGTATCTCGAGAGAGTCGTTTGTAGTGCATCCTAACGCGATTTTATTTTCATGAATTTTGCGGGAAGGAGTTTTTCAACAGCCACGAGTATTATCAACAACCGTCCGCGAATTTCGAGAGGTGGCGTGTTACACAATTGTGAATTGGTGTGGCAGCGTTGTAAAAAAGTAGGAAAATCGAGGTTCTGGGCGGGTTTTCAAAAGCTGCTGCTTAGTGAGGAAGATTCATGATACTCGGTCCAATTTTCAGTTTGCCGACAATCATCATTATCGCAATTGTTGTCTTTTGGTGGATTGCCTATGATAAAGGATGGGTGAAGGAGAGCCTAGGCATGCTGCAAGCACAAGGTATCGTTATCATCGGCATTATTTGTGCTCTGCTACTAATGGCTTTGTCGATGTGGAACTTTGCTCACAGACATTAACCGTACTCCATTTCGCCGTGCATGTTTCCTAACTATTTTGCCGTGAGTTCTCTACCAGCACAGCGGGTAACCGTCACGATTTGGACATGCCAAGAGATTAGATTCCGCGTGGTATTCGTACTCACGTACGACCTCGCCATAAGTCTTAACCCGTGCCGTGTGTCTATCGCCGTGAAAACTGGTCGTGGTGATGCGATATGTTTTGCCGGAATACTGGTCGATCCAATTTGTTTGAAGCCAATGTCGCCGGTCTGAGTCGTATGGCGCAATCAGGTGAAATTGTTCAGAGTGGATTCCGGGCGGGTACCCAAGCGGTTTAAGATGGCACGTCAAAATAAAATTGAAGGGCTTAATCTGATCGGCGTACGATTTCCCTTCGTTGAGCTTTTCTAGCGGGCACATGACGGCAGGGCTGCTCACGGTGATGCGCCCGACCGCTGGTAAACCCTCGAACCCTAGCTTTTGCACTGGTAAACCCAGGGCTCGGCGAACGATACTAAGCCAGACCTGAGCAATCCACTCACGGTCCTCATTTTCTGGGTCGGTCGGATTTAGAAGGTGACCGAGTCCGTGCTCCGACCATCGGTCTTCCTTGTTGTTTACTCCTTGGCGAAGTAGGACCGGTTCACCTTCTCATCCAACAGAAACAGCGTATAGCGCTTGGCTGAGATGGCCAGGCAATAAATCTGCCGCTGGTTCCCGGTTTTCGGGTCGCGATTGTCACCCTCAATTTTCAGGATCGACTCAGGGACTGCTTCGGGATCATAGGGATTAAGCGCTAAAAAGCGCCCCGAAATCTCACGAACCTGCTCCCACGATAATGCTGTGACTTTCATCCCGTTGCATGCGACCGCGCCACCATCTTCGGTCGAGACAATGGCCATTGAGTCCGTATCTTCCATCGCGTATGTCCCGCCCTTTTCCCGGACGCAGTATTCGAGAAGAGCTAGCATAAGGCGCGCGCCGCCTGTGATCAGTGAAGCGAATGGGGGAAAGCAATACTCACCCGGCACATCCGGATGCACGACTCGACACTTGAATGGCTCTGGGTCAATGCCATAGCAGCTTACATTCACCGGATCGTCACTCTCATGGCGATTCATTTCCCCATAGATTCCATAGCTGGTTGCGCTGGCGAGGACCTTGAGTGCTTTGTCGAACCGATCCTTTTCAAGTTTGGAGAGGATTGCATTACGAGATAATCGTTTGCGTTCTTCAATGGTGACCTTGAACAAATCCTCGGTCACGGGCTTGACCTCAACCGTTCCCCGCAGCTTAGTTGCATTGAGACCCGGTAAGGTGCCCGAGGCCTCAACGCGAAAGGCATCTACAATTATCGGTACCCGACCCGTATAAATCACTGATGCGACAACATCCGGCAGTGAGAACCAAAGAGCATCTTGCCGGTCGGGATTTTTAGCATAAATATGATTTACGGCTACCTGCCAATCGTTTGTTTCAATGTTGTATTGCACATGCGAAGGCAGGATGTCGCCAGCAGGAATGATTCGCACAAATCCAGTCAATTGTTTCCATGTGTCAGGTTTGAATAGATTTCACCAGTAAGCGCTGCGCATCCCGGCCAGACCTAATAAAGGCGGGGGCTGCACTTTTGAAGCTCTCTATCTCCTATCCCGTCAAACCGGCAGTGGCCACTTGCGCCGATGAATTTCACCGTTTGAGCAGCTTGTCCTCGAATCAGCTAGAATTCACGTTCCAAATAACCCACACCCATGAGCTTCGAACCGATTGAGAACTACGGCGTCATTGGCAATATGCGATCGATTGCCCTCGTGGGCGTAAACGGTTCCATCGACTTTCTCTGCTACCCAAATTTCGATTCTCCTACCGTGTTTGCAGCCCTGCTCGATGATGAGAGAGGAGGCTGTTTTCAGATTCAACCTCAATTCAAAAAGAGACGCGTACGACAGATGTATCTGCCAGACACGAACATTCTTCTCACCCGATTTCTTGCGGAGGAGGGTGTGGCCGAGCTCACTGACTACATGCCCATTGGGACAGACGGGGAGCAACCGAATGAAATTATCCGCACCCTGGCGGTGATCAGAGGCGAAGTCGACTTCAAGATGCGATGCCGGCCACGGTTTAACTATGGAATGTGTGCGCACACGGTGAACATCGAAGACCAGTACGCGATTTTTTCGCCGGTAAGCGATGCTTGTCCTCCGCTAGCGCTGTACACCACTATTCCCCTGAAACGAGAATCCCAGGATGTGACCTCCGAATTTAAACTTCGAGCTGGCGAAAGGGTTACGTTTGTCTTTGGCGGAGTTCGACCCCAAGGACAACAACCCGAGATGGAGTTCGTAGAGCAGCGCTTCAAGGAGACGGCACGTTTCTGGAAAGGATGGATCGCGAAATCAAAGTACAAGGGCCGGTGGCGCGAGATGGTCAACCGTTCGGCCCTGATGTTGAAGTTGCTGATCAGCCGGGAGCATGGATCGCTGATTGCAGCGCCGACGTTTTCCCTGCCAGAAGAAATTGGCGGAGTGCGTAATTGGGACTATCGTTTCACCTGGTTGCGTGATGCGACATTCACACTGTACGCGCTGATTCGACTCGGTTTTGTCGATGAAACTCAGGCGTTCATTAACTGGCTGAAGGGGCGGCTCGGGGGCGATGCGGAGCGCGGACCGTTACAGGTGATGTATGGGATTGACGGCCGGCAGAAGCTCGATGAGTTGACGCTTGATCATTTGCGGGGATACGAACAGTCGCGGCCCGTGCGTATCGGAAACGCAGCCTATCAGCAGCTTCAGTTGGACATTTACGGCGAAATGATGGATGCCATCTATCTCGCGAATAAATACGGGGACTCAATTTCCCATGCCGGGTGGCAGGATGTTCAGCGCACGTTGGAGTGGCTGGGCAAAAACTGGCAACGGCCCGATGAAGGCATTTGGGAGGTCCGTGGCGGCCCGCGAGAATTCCTGCACTCCCGTTTGATGTGCTGGGTGGCTTTCGATCGAGCACTGCGGCTTGCGGAGAAACGCTCCCTTTCGGCGCCATTCGAGGCTTGGCTGCATACGCGCGACGCCATTCGAGAGGATATCTTCACCAACTTCTGGGATGACGATCTGCATTCTTTTGTGCAGTCGAAGGGGACGAAGGACCTGGATGCGTCGGTCCTGCTAATGCCATTGATGCGATTTATCAGCCCGGTCGATCCGATGTGGCGCTCGACCATGAGAGCGATTGAAGGCCGCTTAGTTGAGGATACCCTTGTCCGTCGCTATGAGCCCGAAAAAACGCATGTGGACGGGCTTCCAGGCGGAGAGGGTAGCTTCACCGCATGCTCGTTTTGGTACATCGAATGCCTGGCGCGCGCTGGGGAGTTGGAAAAAGCTCAATTGTTGTTTGAAAAACTCTTGGGATACGCCAACCATCTTGGGCTCTACTCGGAGCAAATTGGTCCAAGCGGGCAACACCTTGGGAACTTCCCACAGGCATTTACACATTTGGCGTTGATCAGTACCGCAACATATCTGGATAGAGTGCTTTCCGGCAACGACCAGTCGTTGTGGCGTTAGCATTTTCGGGAGATGAGTCGGGGCGACCGGTGAAGTCTGGGCGTCACAGCCATTGGATCGTGGTGGAAAATCTTATACGGGGATCAAAACTGGCGGTCAACGAAATCCGTCCACTTACTCTTTTTTCTTCTTCTTACCTTTTTTCTCGGTATCCATCTTCTTGGCGATCTCTTCCATCAGCTTCGGTTTTAATTCGGCTAGCATCGTATCCACGATACTGGCGATTTCTGAAGCTTCAGTCTGAACAGGTTCGGAAGAAGAGATTTCTTCATTAGACATTGGAGAGGACGGCGGGTCTTCCCCCCCGCTGTCCCGATACCCGGCATTTGCATCTTCCACGTGGGTGGTCGAATCGGATCCCACGATGGACTCGCGGATTTGCCGCCAATTCGCCCAGGCCGCCGTCATTTCAGATTCGCCGTGTCGATCGCCTGGCTCGGGTATCGCGCTATTGGACGGACCTTCTGTGGTGGACGGCAGCAGTTTTATTTCTCTGTTGTTTTCCGGTTCGGACCCACTCGCCCCTGCTGAGGCTGCTGCCGCATAAGCGGCTGGGGCTTCCTGTTTGTGAGATGACGCGAGCTCTTCGCGCTCTGCGACCGGCGTCGTATCGGCGACAGGGGTGAGTTCCTTGGTCTCTGCTATGGGGGCAGAATAGAACGGTGCATCCGTCTGAATGTTTGAGATCGGTCCCGCGGCCGTTGCGGTCCCTGCCGCGGGAGAAACCCATTCTTCCGTCGAATTATTTTTCGACTCCTCGCAAGGTGGCAACGAGTCCTTGCCCGCCGCTGTCCTGACATCTACATTGGCCAATGCTGCCGCGAAAGCCGCATGAGTCTTCTGCACCTCGCCATCGAGGGACACAGTGGCTTCCTGCTCGCCGAGTGGAATCTGCTCCGCAACCCATCTCGGACCCGTACTGGCGTAAGAGGCCCAATGTTCCTGTTCAACCTGGGATGCCGGTCCGGGGTTAACAACCTCACCCGCAAGCTCTGTCGGGGCCAGAAATTCCAGCGCAGCCGCAACCTCTGCGTCCGGTGCGACAGGCTGATCGGCTTGCTGGTGCCTGGCTTGTTCGAAATTATTGCCCGACTGATCTGCCGGGGCGTCGGAAGGAACTCCGTTAGTGGGGGCGCTCACGTCGATTCGGGGTTCCGGTGCAACGCTCTGGGTACGCCCGTAAGTATTTTCGGGCGTCACTTCCCTGCGCTCCCTGCGTTCGCCCTTTCTACGCTCGCCTAGCGTAGGTTGAATCCTCCCGGCCGTCTCTTCTGTGGTGATAGTTTTAGCAACCGGGTTTTCAAAGGCCGCAGCCGCGGCCGTAATGGCCGCGATTTCCTCGGGCGTGATGTCCGGCGGCAGGCCAATGGGAATCGGTCGCTCAAATCCTGATTTCACTTCCATCGGTTTGAAGTCTTCCCCGCGCCCCAAGTCGCGGAACGCTGTGCCGGTGCTGGTGACGTGTGGTATGAGCTCAGCTTCTTCTGGTTTGGCTCCGGGCAAGGGGATAATTATCCGGTTTTTCCAACCGGTTTCAGCATTGCCGAATCGGTCTCCAGCGTCAGAATTTTCGACGGCTGCGATAGCTTTGGCGAAACGGCCCGGCTTGTAAGTCTCGGGCTGAGGAATGATCTTGTCTTCCAGCTTGGTGAGAGCGGCAAGCAGTTCGCTCACTTCGAATGGCTTGACGAGGAAGCCATCGGCATGCACCCGGCGGGCTTCTTCAGGTTTGAAGGGTTCGAGTTTGCCGACAGTTAACAGAACCGGAATGCGCGCCGTCTCTCGTGTGTCTTTAATGCGCTGGCATACTTCCAGCCCGCTATAGCCTGGCATGTACACATCGAGAACGATGAGGTCGGGCTTTTGCTCGGCGATTTTCTTCAGCGCCGCCGACCCGTTATTGACAGTGATCACCTCGTAGCCGGCCTCAGAGAGGATTTTCCGGCCCATGTTTTGAGCTGTCACACTATCGTCGGCGAGCAGTATTTTCCGTGCCAAGGGGAATCCTTTGGTGAAAGGGGGAGATAGGGCGAAGTTAACTGGTCCGTTACCCTAAGTCAATGAGAATGGGATAGTAAGCAGGTTACGACCGGACAGCCACGAGTGGGTGCACTGACTGACGACCAGTCGTCGCGTTGGCTTCGGGCACATCTCCCCTTAGAAAGGCACAATCTTCCGCAGACCCTTCTTTTTCTTGCGTTTGCTGGAAGAGACTGCGGCGTCGTCCGCCGGCTCGTTTGCCGACGAAGCCGTATCGCTGGTCTTTCCATCGCCCGTTTTCGCCGCGTCCGGTATGGCTTGATTCGCGCTCGGGGCGAGCTCGTTCACTTGTTGTGGGGGCGGCAACGCCTGGCCACTTTCGTCGGCCACGTTGGGCTTGAGTTCATTGGGATCGGGCGCGACATTGGGTTTCAGTTCATTCGGGTCCGGAGCAGGCGGAGGTGCGGCAGAATTATCGACTGGCCTCTCGGGATTAACGGTATCTGAACGTGGGGCGGCCTGATTTGCCGGCGGTGCGCCTTTGCCAACAGTCTCTATGGAAACTGCATTGTTGTCCGCAGGAGTCGAAGTTCCCCTCATGGCATTGGCCGCCTTCTGCACTACTTCCGTGGCACTTACCATCTGGGGATCGACTAACGTGGGATCGCCAACCTTGGTTGCCTGGGCCACGTCGGGATGCTTCTGGAAATTTCTCATGACTTTTCCGAACATCCCGGTTTCGCGGCGGCTGTCTTCTTCGGCTTTGTTCTGTGCTACCGCAGTCTTGGTCGGCTTGGGTACTGGCTGGTGCAAAGCTTCCAGCCGGGCTTTTGCGTCCTCCATCCGGTTCATCAGCGGATATCTGGTCACAATCCGGGAATAAGATTCGGCGGCCCCGTTGGTAAATTCCTGAATCATCCGCGCTTTGGCAACTTCATTTCCCTTGCGGCTGCGCACCATCGCAATTTCGCCTTCGTAGGCCTGTCCAAGTAGATACAGCGCTTCGTCCGCCTGGCTGTACAGTGGGTAGCGATCCACAACCGAGCGCAGCCGAGCGATCGCCGCTGGATAGGATTCGCGCAGGTAGTAGAAACGTCCGACACGAAACTCACGCTCCGCCAGCACTTCCTGCACTTCCAATAGACGTTGCTTGGCCTCGGGCAGGAGCTTGCTATCGGGAAACTGCATAATAAGCTGGCGGTATTCATCTTCCGCGCGCCTGGCATGCGTATAGTCGCGGTCAGGCTTCTCCATTTGCTGATAATGGATATTGGCGATCTTTAACTGCGCCTCGGCCGCTTCGGGCATATTGGGAAAGAAGGTTATGAAATCCTTGTATTGAATCTCCGCCTGCGATAACGACGTGGAACCACCTTCCGCATACCAGGAATCGGCCACCGCCAGTTTGGCGCGTGCGATGTACTCAGAGTCAGGATAGGTGTTGATCATGGTCTCTAGGCTCAGCCTCGCCACGTCGAAGCGGTTGTGCTTCATGGCGTCCATAGCGCGATCGAACAAGACCTTGTCCGGCTGTTTAGAGCCGACGTTCGCCAGCGGATTGGAGACTTTCTTATTTGTGCAGCCAACTGCCAAGGCCAAAACGCACAGCAGGATCACAACTGGAATACGACGTGACATAACACCTCAGAAATGTTTAAGTGCGTTAAACTTTCAGTAGTGTGGCTTCGGTAGCTGCTTTCAGCAATTTTTGGGCGTTAGTCTTTGGATCGCCTTGACCGAACACCGCGTTGCCTGCCACCAGGATTTCTGCGCCTGCCCTCACCACTTCCGCCACCGTGTCGAGGGCGATCCCGCCATCCACTTCTATGCGATAGTTAAGCCCTCGCTGTAACCGCAGATCGGCCAAACGCCGGATTTTGCGTACTGTCTCTGGAATGAATTTCTGCCCGCCGAAACCCGGATTCACCGACATCACCAGCACGTAATCTACGATCTCAAGTACTTCGCTGAGCGTGTCCACTGGAGTAGCAGGATTAATCACCACCCCCGCCTGTGCGTCGTGGTTACGGATCAAGTGCAAGGTCCGGTTCAGGTGCCGACAGGCCTCCTGATGAACAGAAATCCAATCCGCTCCCGTATCCACGAACTCCGGAATGAACTGGTCGGGGTTCTCGATCATCAAATGACAATCGAGCGGCAAATCCGTCGCCTTGCGCAGCGACTTGACCAACGGAGGGCCTACAGTGAGATTCGGCACGAAGTGTCCATCCATCACGTCCACATGGATGACCGTGCCGCCGCCTTCAGACGCGGCGCGTACCTGCTCCGCTAGATGAGCAAAATCCGCGGACAGAATGGAAGGTGCAAGTTCGATCAAACCTGGGCTCTCACGCGACAGAATGCTTGCAGAAATTCTACCACGTGGATGGTGGGCCGATCAGCGACTAAGCAGAGTCACTGCAGCTTCGCGTACTCTGCTTTTGCCTGCTTCAGAATGGGGATGTCAGGGTCCGCATCTTTCCAGATGGAGAAAAAGTCCTGGTACGCGGTTCGGCTCTTTGCCGTATCGCCAGAAAGCGCATAGGCACGAGCCAAGCCGAGATGGGATAGCGTCTGGCGCGGCTGAAGCGGGTTCGCGCGATGATCCAGGATCTTCTGAAATTCCGCTGCCGCCCGCCGTCCATCAGAAAGCCGGAGATACGCCAAGCCACGTAAATAGGAAGGGACATCCCCGGCCATAATACCAAACTCATAAACTGTGACCGGCTGAAGCAGTTCGACGGCACGAGCCGGATTGTTGTGGGAAAGTTCGACCGCGGCGCGAATTAGCGGCACATAAATATGATTCGCCCATGTGGATAACGGATAGCGCTGGGAAAGATCCTGGGCAATTTTCTCGGCGCGAGCCCTGTCACCGGCGAGACCGAAAGCGATCGCGGCAGTCGACGCCGGCCAAAATCCGCGCGAAACTGGCGGCGCCGCAGCAGCCTGTTCGCGAGCTTGTGGGAAATTTCCAATCTCGGCTTCGAATAACGCTGCCTGCGCCACCGAACCTGCGGCAGCTTCGTTAAATCCTCGAGACCGTTTTGCGTCCACCGAACGGCGGACGAGGTTTCTCAACTCCCCAACTCTGCCGGCATACCCTGCATCGGTTTCCCAAAAACCGAAATCCACTTCCGCTGGCTTGTCCGCGAACCACGCTACTTCCCGCTGTAGTCCGGCACGATCGTTTTGGATACTTGCAATCCCCATTAGAAAACCATGAATAATCGAGACGTCGAGCTTCGCTGCGGCTGCCTTTTCGCATATGGCTTTTGCCTCCTCAAAGCGATTGAGACTCATATACGTTCCGGCGAGATTTGCGTATGAGTTTGCGTCGTGTGGCGCTAGTTGCATGTTCAACTGCGCCCACGACAGAGCTTTCTCCGATTGACCCAGTTGCTCATACTGGAGGGCCAGGTTGTTGGTCGGGACATTATCGCGAGGGTAGGTTCGGTGAAAGAGTTCATACGTGGCCAAAGTCTTATCTACCTCTCCCGTCACGAAATCATAATAATGCGCCGTAATGTACAAACGCTCGCGTTCGCTCACCCGCTCCCGCAGCTCGAACGCCTTCTTTGTGTTTTCATCCGAAATATTGTTTTCCCCCAGGTTGGAGTAAGCGGTACCCATTTGTGCGTAAGCCAGAGCGAAGTTGGGATCGAGCTCAATCGCACGTTTGAACAAGGGAATCGACTCCGCCTCCCCTCCCTTAGATCGCTCGGCCATCGCCTGGGTGAAGGCCTTCAAAGCTTCGAGTGAAGGCGTAGTTGCATGTTCGATGGGCGCATCAAATTTCTGAATCGAGCTAAGAGATTCGCCAAGCCTCCGCCGCAACCCGGCCGCAGCCTTTCCCAGCGCGTTGAGCACTTCTTCTTTCTGCGTCGCCTCTACCTGCTCGCTCGCAATGGAGTCGCCATTCTGGCAGTTGACCGCGTTCAGATTGATTACGTAATGGCTGCCCAGAGGATCAATATTGCCAACCAGCATGGCTTTGATGCCCCCGCGCTGGCACACCTCTCGCGCCACTGCACCGGTCAGGCGTTCTTCCGGCGATCGACCCATGAACCGCATGGTTTCCGCAATCTGCGATTCTGGAACCAGATTCAAGAAAGGTGATTCGCGTAGCTTCACCGCCAGTGCTTGCTTCAGTGTTCCGTCGAAAACCGGGTCACCAGTTGTATTCACAAAATCGGAAAGCAGGATGGAGTCTTTCTCGGTTAGCGCTCGCGCTTTACGCGTGTACAAAACACCTATCAGGGTAACCGCCACGATCGCCGCGAGGGCACCCACCACATACCATCGCTTGCGTCTGTCCGGGGTTGCGATCGTGCCCGAGGAAGCACGATCTACTGGCTGAATTGCGGACGCGGATGGAGTGGGAGTTATGGCACTTGGTCCCGAAACCGGTGTTATCGCGGACTCTACCGAACTCACCGACGCGCTCTTGCCGGAATCAATCTCCCGCTTGAGCCGTTTCAGATCGGCGCGCATTTCGGAGGCAACCTGGTAACGCAGATCGCGGTCTTTCTCCAGTGCTTTATTAATGATTCGTTCCAGCTCCGCCGGCAAATTCGGATTCAGCCGCACGGGAGCCGTGGGTGCCCGGTTCAGGATGGCGTCGAAAATAACTGCTGACGTATTTCCGGTGAAGGGCTGACGTCCCGTCGCCATCTCGTACAACACTGCTCCAAAAGAAAACAGGTCGGTGCGGGTATCGAGTTCTTCGCCCCTCGCCTGCTCCGGGGACATGTAAGCCACTGTGCCCACCGTGCTTCCCGGACTGGTCAGGTGCGCGTCATCCACTCCCATGGTCGGCAACGATGCGCCTACCGGTTCCAGTCGCGGCAACGGTCTGGCGGCGACCTTGGCTAATCCGAAATCGAGAATCTTGGCTTGCCCGCGCTTGGTGGAAAACAAATTCGCCGGCTTCAGATCGCGATGAATGATCCCCGCCGTGTGCGCCACATCGAGCGCATCCGCGATTTGGGCTCCGAAGTCTACAACTTGCTCGACCGAGATTGGCCTGCCCTCGATGCGGTATTTCAGGGTTGTCCCTTCGAGATATTCCATCACGATAAAGTGACGGCCTTCATCCTCGCCAATGTCGTAAATCGTGCAAATGTTGGGATGGTTGAGAGCAGACGCCGCTCGGGCCTCGCGCTGAAAGCGGTCCCGCGCCTGCGGATCCTGCGCAAGTTCATCAGGCAGGAATTTGAGGGCGACTCGACGTCCTAAGCGAAGATCCTCGGCTTCGTATACCACTCCCATGCCGCCGCCGCCCAGCTTTTGAGTAATCCGATAATGGGAGACGACTTGGCCGATCATGGGGTTTTTCGCCGGAGGGAATGGTCGCCCATGTTAGGCCGCGATTCTTCGCAAAGTCAATGGGACGGCTAAGGAACAAACTTAGCTTCGCTACTCCTCCGTCACTGGAAGAACTGGGGGGCTCTGCTACTATCCGCTCATGCCCCTGCTTGAGATTCGCAATCTCACCAAGGTCTTCCCGCTGGGAGAATCCATTTTTGGCGGTGGCGCGAAAGGTGAAGTACGGGCTGTTGACGATGTCTCGCTCGACATTGAGCCAGGCGAAACTCTCGGCCTGGTCGGTGAGTCGGGTTCAGGCAAGAGCACCTTGGGCCGGCTGGTGCTGCGTTTGATTCAGCCGACGTCAGGCAGCGTGCTCTTCGAGGGGCGTGACCTGCTCGCCGCCAACCATAACGAAATGCGCCGTCTGCGCCGCGATATGCAAATCATCTTTCAGGATCCCTTCGGCTCGCTCGATCCTCGCATGAGAGTGGAAGACGTCATTACCGAGCCGCTCATCATCCGCGAACGGATGAGCCCGTCCTCACGGCGGGCTCGAGTCACGGAGCTGCTGCGCTCCGTAGGCCTTGACGAATCTTCACTACGCCGCTTCCCCCACGAATTCAGCGGCGGTCAGCGGCAGCGGATCGGAATCGCTCGGGCTCTGGCCTTGCGCCCGAAATTCATCGTCGCCGATGAACCTGTATCCGCCCTCGACGTCAGCGTAGGCGCGCAGATCGTAAACTTGCTGGCAAAACTTCAGCAGGAGTTCAAATTAACGTATCTCTTCATCTCCCATTCCATGCCCCTGGTCCGATACCTGGCCACCCGCGTTGCTGTAATGCACCATGGGAGAATCGTCGAGACCGGCTTCACCCAGCAGATCACCGAGCGGCCACAACATGCCTACACACGGAGCCTGCTCCAGGCCACGCCTGAAATCGCCGTCTAGGACGCTTTCCGTGCGCCGCCTTGCCTACCGGTTACCCAAGGTCTACAATCCGCCGCGTCCATCTTCTCAGGAGGCCGCATGACTTCTGCCGCCGTTACTCCTCCACCGCAAGCAGCGCCTCCAGTCTCTCAGGGGCAGCGGATTATCAACACCTTTGTCGCACCTAGCAAAACCTTCGCCGATCTGAAGCGAAGTGCAAGTTGGTGGCTTCCATTTCTGCTGATGTCGCTGGCCTCCTTGCTTTTTGTCTACGTGGTGGACCAGAAGATTGGCTTTCGCAAAGTGGCCGAGAACCAGTTGCAGATGTCGCCCAAGAACGCCGCACGCATGGAACAACTGCCTCCCGAGGATCGCAACCGGCAAATGCAGCAACAGGCGAGCTTTTTCCGATATTTCTCCTATGGCTATCCGGCGGTAATTTTGATCTGGAACGTCCTGATCGCGGCCATTCTGTTCGCCACCTTCAAGTTTGCCGCTAGTGCAGACGTGAAGTTCAAGGTCGCACTTGCCATCGTGATGTACGCCAGCCTGCCACTTCTGATCAAGTCCTTGCTCGCCATGCTTTCCGTGGTAGTTGGGGCGAGCGCCGATTCATTCACCTTTCAAAATCCGATTGCAAGTAATCCCGGATACTTTATCAACCCTGCTGATTCACATTGGCTTTACGGCTTAGGCACCGCGCTGGACATTTTCATGATCTGGACGCTCGTGCTCACCGCCATCGGATTCAGTAGCGTCAGTAAGGTCAAGCGATCCACTGCCCTGCTCATCGTCTTTGGCTGGTACTTGATCTTTGTTCTTGCCAGCACTGGCCTGGGCGCGGCGTTCTCGTAAACATTCCGGAATTTACGCGGAGGTAAGATGAAACGCGCGATTACGATTATCACGCTGCTGGTATCAAGCGTGAACCTGTCTGCCCAAACCAAAAATCCAGTCACGACTGTCGTCAAAGGGATCGTGCCCAAACAGCAGAAGAACCTGGTCGCGGCCGTCGAGGCGATGCCTGCCGACAAGTTCGGCTACAAACCTACGCCGCAGCAAATGAGCTTCGCCCATCTCGTGTTGCATATGACCGAGTCGAACTATGCTCTCTGTGCCAAAGCCAGTGACATGCCGCAGCCGAAGCACGACGAACTGAAAGATGCCGATGGCAAGGACAAGCTGCTGGTGGCACTCAAATCCTCATTCCATTTCTGCAACACGGCTCTAGCGAAAGTGGATGACTCCAAGCTCGGCGACACTATCGAAGCCTGGGGTAGCCGCAAAGAGCCCCGCGCATGGGCGCTGATCGCTCTGACTAACGACTGGGCCGACCACTACGGTGCTGCCGCTATGTATCTGCGTCTCAATGGCCTGTTGCCGCCCACCGCACAGCCCAAAAAATGAAATCAGATTCGGATGCCTCGCCCCATCGGCGTTAGCCTGATTGCCATTCTTTTTCTATTAACTGCTACTTACCTGATTGCGGTTGGTGCGGTCATGCTACTCACCCCCGGTAACGTTTCCATGTCAGCAGGCGCTGACTTGCTGGGCGGATTCGAAGTCGCCGGGCCGTACATGTTCTTGCTCATCGCCGTGGTCGCCACGGCAATCGGGGTGGGACTTCTACGGCTGTATAACTGGGCACGCCGCCTGGCTATTCTTGCAGCCTTACTTGGGATGGTGTTACTGCTACCGTCGGTGTCCAGCGCGGTCCTTGATTTTCGAATTGCCCAGCTGATTTGGGGAGGCTTGGGTGTGATGGTGCGTGCGATGATCGTTTGGTATTTGTACCAGCACCCTATCAAAGAAGCATTTACTCACTAAGAACCGAGAACTCAAAACTAAGAACTGGTGTCCAGTTTCCGGTTTCCTGTTTCTTGTGATTACTGTGATTTCCGTTCTGTCCTGCTGCTTGTCTACTCTTCCTCATCTTTCACCTCTCCGCGCTCCGCCTTCGCCTTATCGATGATCTTCTCCTGCAACTGAGAGGGCACAACATCGTAGTGATGCATTTCCATATTGAAGCTGCCCCGCCCCTGTGTCATCGAGGTCAGATCTGCCCCATAGGTCAGCATCTCAGCCATCGGCACTTCCGCCTTCACCACTGTGTTGGCGCCCTTATTGTCCATGCCTTGAATGCGTCCGCGCCGGCTGTTGAGATCCCCCATGATCGTGCCGGCAAACTCGTCCGGGACAGTAATTTCCACGCCCATCACTGGTTCCAGCAGCGTGGGTTTAGCTTGCTCCATGGCTTTTTTGAATGCGATTCGGCCCGCCATCTGGAATGAGAGATCGTTCGAATCGACGTCGTGATATGACCCGTCATAGAGGATGACTTTAAAATCTGTCATCGGAAATCCAGCCAAATAGCCGCGCGCCGCCGCATCTTTAATGCCCTTTTCGACCGCGGGGATAAAGTTCTTAGGAATCGCTCCGCCGAAAATGTCATTAACGAACTCGAACTCTCCGCCTCGCGGTAGCGGCTCCATCTTGATCTTGCAGTCGCCATACTGCCCGTGTCCACCGGTCTGCTTCTTGTGACGGCCTTGCACATCGGCCCTGCCGCGGATGGTCTCCCGGTAGGGCACCTTGGGCGCTTTCAAATTGACTTCGGTGTGATAGCGCTTCTTCATCTTGGCGACAGCCACTTCGATATGCTGTTGCCCTGTTCCCGCAATCAAAAACTCCTTGGTCTGGGCATCGCGGAAGAAACGCAGCATGGCGTCTTCCTCCATCAGCTTATGGATGCCGACGCCCAGCTTGTCTTCATCTGCCCGGCTCTTGGGTTCAATGGCAAACGTAATCGCCGGCTCCGGCAAACTCACCTTGGGATACCGGATAGGTGCCGACTTGTCGCCCAGTGTATCTCCCGTCAGCGTCTCGCGCAGCTTGGCCACGGCTCCAATATCTCCAGCGTGCAGCTCTGGAACCGGCACTGCGGTCTTTCCCTGCATGATGGAAATATGCGCCAGTTTCTCCTGAGACCCTCGAGTGAAGTTCTGCAAGACGGCGTCGTTTTTCACGACACCAGAGAAGACTTTGAAATAAGAAATCCGTCCTGCAAAGGGATCGGAGACCGTCTTGAACACGTAGAGTGAAGTCGGTTCCGAATCCGCCACCTTACGACCCGGCGGCTCGCCATTCCCTGACGTCACTTCCCCCTGCACCGACTCGCGCTCGGTCGGAGCGGGAGTGTAGTCCACAATAAAATCCATCACCCGGTCGGCGCCGATATTGCCCAGGCCTGAACTGAAGATCACCGGGAAAATCCGGTCCTCGCGGATAGCATCATGGAGCGCTGGAATCAGATCCTCTTCAGGGATGGTCCCCTTGTCGAAGAATTCTTCCATCAAAGTGTCGTTGCCCTCAGCGATCATCTCCACTAGCTTTTCGTGTGCTTCCTGCGCCTGATCTTTGAGATTCGCAGGGATCTCCGTTTCTTTGCCCTTCCCGTTCCCGCCCAGTTCGTATGTGTACGCCTTCATGCGGACCAGGTCCACCACCCCGCTCAGGTTCTTCTCTCTGCCAATCGGTAACTCCAGGGGAATAACGGTTCGTCCGAAAACTCTGGTCAAGGATTCCAGTACTCTCTCCGCGTCGGCGCGCTCGCGATCCATACGGCTGGCAACGATCAGCCGCGGCGTTTGAAACTCTTCGCAATAGCTCCAGATTCGCTGTGTCACCACTTCCACACCGGCTACTCCGTCCACCACGACGATCGCCGCCTCCACGACCGGCAGCACCATCTTGGCTTCGTGGACGAACATGCTGAACCCTGGCGTATCCACCACATTAATCTTGGTCTTGCCCCATTCCACATAAGCCAGGCCGCTCCCAATCGACATCTTGCGCGCGATCTCTTCGTCGTCATAATCGGTAGGAGCGGTGCCGTCGTCCACGCGGCCCAGCCGCTGCGTGGCTCCTGCGGTATAAAGCATCGCTGACACCAGCGAGGTCTTTCCCGCGTGCCCGTGACCCATCATCACAACATTGCGGATATTCGCGCCTTCATAGACTTTCACGGGTTTCGCTCCTTAACCATACTCACAAAAATCCGGCTGACGCTTACCCCTGCTCACGTAGGCACAGGCGACTCGCCTGTGCACCCGAGCGAAGCTCGGCGGATCGACAGCGAACGCTACGGCGGGCCCATAATTGAAGAGGAAGATATAGGTCAGCATCGAACAGCCTGCCGAAACCTTGGATGCTAACACAGCAGAATTTGCCCACTCAACTGCCTGAACCCGTATCCGCCCACGTCGACACCGGCGACCTCGCCTGTGTAGCGAGCGAAGCTCGCAGGTCCCCGCAGGTTGAGCTCACACGCCATTGCATTAACACGTCCTCAAGCGTAAGTTGTTGCCGCGTCGGAAAGCAGAGTATTCATGGTCCCCCACCTGACTCAGTTCACCGATTTTGGAATCCTTCTGCTCAGATTGATGGTTGGAGTAGTCTTCATCACCAGTGGCTGGAGACACCTCAAAGATCCTGAGATTCGCAGCAAAAGCATTGGCATCAGCAAGAATTTCACCATTTTTCTCGGTGCCGGCGAAGTCCTGGGCAGTTTGGGGGGCATGTTCGGCGTTCTGACCCAACTAGCCGCTTTCGGCCTGATCCTGATTCTGTTCGGTGCAATCTATAAAAAGATTTTCGAATGGCATATCAGTTTTTGGGGAGAGAAAACCTATGGCTGGCATTACGACTTGATGCTCATCGTGATGAATCTGGTCATAATCTTCACCGACGGCGGGCGTTTCAAATTGCTGAATTAGAAGATATGCACGAATGGCCCGTTCTCAGGATTGATAGCCTCCTTCATGTGATTTTCAACTGGCTTCCCATGCGAATGGAACCAATCGAGAATCCTTCGCTCAAAGTCCGTACGGTTAATGTTGACCGCACCACCGTGGTCCGCGCCTTGCACGACCCAAAGTTCGCTGTGTGTGCCTACCTGCCTGCATCAAGGCCACCGAGTGACGAAGCGGAATATTTCTATCAGCAGTGCCGTGAATGAGTAGAGTCGGCACTCGCGAATGGGCAATCGCGGACGCTGGAGCGGATTCGGTGAGGTCCACATGGTAGCGAGCCCGAGAGTAAATTAGCGCAAACTCAAGCGTTGGTCTCGCAATCGTCCGAGCAAACCATAATCCAAGTCCACTGTGCCGCGAAAACCTGTCGTCTGCGACCTCTCGGAACGTCGAGTACGGCGATTCAACAGCAACCGCACAGAGTTGCTGGGTCACAGCACTCGCTTGCAGTGCGATCGCCGCTCCCATTGACTCACCAAACAGGTACACGCATCCAGGTGCACGCTGTCGCAGCCAATCGGCCCACAGATGCACATCCTGGCGTTCTTTTATTCCATAGGTTGCAATGTCGTCGCTACTTTCCCCGTGAGCCCGAGAATCGGGTAGAAGAACTGAATAGCCGTTATGCAAGAACATCCGACCGTATCCCGCGACTCCCTCTCGGTTATCACTAAGGCCGTGAAAAAGGATAACTGATGCGCCATTGGAAACTTTGGGCTGTATATACCAAGCTTTCAGGTCCGCACCATCGCTCGCGACGATGTGTACATCCAAGAGTGGGGCGTGGAATTCTTGGAGCGCAACCCTCCCGATCTCGGAGCGGTGTTGGATTGGGCGATGATTAACGTGCAGCGTGATCTCTGCCAGGAAAACCGCGGACACCACCGAACCAATGACGTACAGCGAGATGGCAAAAATTATGCTATTGATGACGCCCCGACGAAAAGTAATGGGCACAACTGAATGTACGACAGAGATGCTGACAATTGTTCCGGATTAGTGTGCAAAATCATCCAGCTGCAAGCAATAACACAGCGCGAAGACAACTGCGCGCAGCGACAAACTTGCATCCTTGCTCACCGTAACCTATTCTTGCAGAGGATCTGCTCCAGCCCCTATGCACCGCCTGACCGCCAGATTGCTGTTGATCTTGATGCTCTCGGGCACTTTTGCTCCGGCAGCTCTGGCCATCTCCGCCGAATCCCCTCACGCTTGTTGCAAGCGAAAACCCTTGCACGATCACGGCAGCGACAGCTCTGAAGTCCGAGCTCCTGACTCGGCCAACCATGATTGTTGCCGACCGTTAACCATTTCCCAGCGGGCTCAGCCCCGCCCACCAATCAGCGGCTCCGTTAGCCAACCATCCGGGACTCTACTCCAAGAAGCTGGTCCGAGCTATTGCATCATCGATTTCAGCGATTCCCGCTCTGCCCGCGCCCCTCCAATATTGTCCATCGCCTGACATTCCAAAAATAAGTGTCTCAAGGCTGCGTCCAGACTCCCGCTGCACGTGCAGGCGGGTTTCTGAATCATTCCGCAGTGCCCGACATTTGTGTACAGGAACAATCGACCCCAAACCGGCAATGTTCGGAGGAACGATGACGTCCCATCGTGTCGCACGCTTACTCGGAATTCTCTTGCTCGCAATCGCGGCGAGCGCCACCATCTTCGGCACCGTCCGCGGCCTGATCCACGATCCTCAACACCGTCCCGTCCAAGGTAGCCGGGTCATCCTCCGGGCTGAAGCTTCCGATTGGACTCAAACCACCACCTCTGACAGCTCCGGCGAATTCCACTTCGACGCCGTGCCTCTCGGCGCTTACACAGTCACAGTCGAGGTCCCCGGATTCGCTCCCCAGGAGCAACGACTCGCGCTTACTTCTGGCCGCGATGCCCGCTTGCACTTCTCGCTCGCTATCGCCAAAAGCAAAGAAACCGTCGAGGTCGTTGACACTCCGGCGACGATCAATCCCGAATCTTCCACTACCACGAGCGTAGTCAGCCGCGAACAGATTTCCCAAACTCCAGCCGCCGACCAGACCAACAGTCTGGCCATGATCACGAATTATGTTCCCAGCGCCTACGTGGTCCACGACCAGCTTCACATCCGGGGTGGACACCAGGTCACATGGCTGCTCGACGGCGTTCCCGTTCCCAACACAAATATCGCTTCCAACGTCGGTCCTCAGTTCGATCCCAAGGACATCGATTATCTCGAGGTCCAGCGCGGCGGCTACTCCGCCGAATATGGCGACCGCACCTTCGGGGTCTTCAACGTAGTTACTCGTTCCGGCTTCGAGCGCAACCGCCAGGCCGAACTGGTCACCAGCTACGGCAGTTTTAACAGCACCAACGACCAGCTCAGCTTCGGCGACCACGGCGAACGCTTCGCCTACTACGGGAGCCTGTCGGGATACCGCACCGATCTTGGACTGGAAACTCCGAGCACTCGCGTCTTGAATGACCAAGCGGCTGGTTTGGGAGGATTTGCCTCGTTCATCTTTAATAAGACCCCCGCCGACCAGCTTCGTCTGGTGACATCCCTGCGCGGCGATCACTATCAGATCCCCAATACTCCGGACCAACTAAGCTCCGGCATACGCGACGTCCAAAATGAGCGCGATGCTTTCGTGAACTTCTCGTGGCTGCACACTATAGGCAGCGGCACAGTATTGACCGTCTCGCCCTTCTATCACTTTAATCGTGCCCACTATAGCGGCAGCTCCGTCGGCCAGCCTGATCCGAACCTCACCATTCCCGAGGACGACCGAGGCTCCAACTATTTGGGCGGAGTCACCTCTATTGCCATCAGGCGGAGAAAACACAACGCCCACGCAGGAATTCAACTGTGGGCTGCTCGTGACAATCAGCTCTTTGCCACTGTGCAAGGGGACGGCAGCAACCCGCAATCGCAGCGGCAGAGAATCTGGGGAAACGTGCAGACGCTGTTCCTCGAAGATCAATACAAGCTCACTAGCTGGCTCACCCTCAACGCCGGCGTTCGGCTCACTCATTTCGGAGAATCCACGGTCAGTGAGAACGCCGCCGATCCTCGCGTCGGCGCCGCCATTCGCATTCCGAAGCTAAATTGGGTGGCTCGAGCCTTCTATGGCCGTTATTACCAGGCTCCTCCCTTGTTGACGGTCTCAGGATCGCTCCTGGGTTTCGATCTCGCTCCCCTCCGCGGTGAACGCGATGAACAACGCGAGTTCGGCCTGGCAATTCCCATTGCCGGCTGGACGCTCGATCTCTCCAACTTCCGCACCGGCGCCAGGAATTTCTTCGACCACGACGCGCTCGAGAACAACATCTTCATCCCGCTTACGATCGGCCATGCCCGCATCCGTGGAACCGAGGTCAGCGTCAATTCACCCCGCATCGCGAAGCGCGCCAATGCTCACCTGGTCTATTCGAACCTAACTGTGCAGGGAGCATGTCCCATTACCGGGGGATTCATTGGTACTTGCGACAAACAAGGGTACTTTCTCCTCGACCACGATCAGCGCAACACACTCGCCGCCGGGGTCAACTTGATATTGCCTTGGCATGCTTGGGCTGACTTCAACCTGAATTACGGTTCGGGCTTTCTAAATGGCGAAGGCGACGAGGAACCCACGCATCTTCCCCCTCACACAACTTTCGATTTGTCGTTAGGGAAATCTTTCGGAGAGAATTGGAGCGTCCGCCTGACCGGCCTAAACCTCTCCAACCATCATTATCTATTGGATAATGCCAACAGCTTTGGCGGCACCCACTTCGCTAACCCGCGAGAGCTCTCAATCCAACTCAAATACCGCTTCCGCTATTAGCCCACTCGAAAGTAGCGTCGGCATCGCGCCGGCAACGGTGGGTCGAGCAAAAAACTAGGGCGGCCAAATCGGCCGCCCTGTTAACAATCAATTTGTATCCGTGGTTTAAGCCGGCTTTACGTTCTCCGCTTGCCAGCCCTTCGGGCCTTTGACCACATCGAACTGTACTTGCTGGCCTTCTTGCAGGCTGCGGAATCCGCTGGCCTGAATGGCCGAGAAGTGCACGAAAACGTCCTCCCCGTTCTGGCGGCTAATAAAACCATAGCCCTTGGCATCGTTAAACCACTTTACTGTTCCTGTTTCCATATTGTTGCTTTGTTCCTTTTTTGATGTAGCGCTGAATTCCTCGCAGGACTTCTGCAGGCAGGTCACGCTGTAGAGCGGGAGGTGCTGAAGCAAAAAAACCGCAAAGATCAAACGCAGCCTGATTGTACCCCAGCAACTCGGAAAATCGCCACGTTTTTCTCGCCGCATGCCCGCCAACCCCAGTCTTTTAAGAAGCTTAAGAGTGCCCCACTTCTCGCCACGTTAAATAAAAATTGGCCCGATCTCAGCGACCGGGCCACACTACAACTACTCAGCCTCACCTCAGAAAAACAACTTCACTCCCAGCGTAATGCTCCGAATCCCACCGCTGAACACTTTCGGGTTCAAGAAATTCGGATCGAAGGGCAAAACGTAGCTCTGGGTAGTCGTCGCAGTCACCACCCCGGCATTACTGAACACGTTGCCGTTGCTCAGACTGTAATTGGGATGGTTGAGGATGTTGAACACCTGCGCCTGCAATTGCAGGTATTTGGTCTCCGAGATGTGCGTGTTCTTAAATACCGACAGATTGAGGACTCCGAAACCCGGAGTTGTGATGCTGTTGCGGCCTATCGTAGACCTCGCCGCTCCTCCAGCAATCACATACCGATCACCGGGATTAACCGGCGTGTAACCGATCGCTGGATCGAAACCAAGAAGAGCAGGGCTAGAATTGACATTGCATCCGTTCAATTTAGCGCTCAAGAAAGAGGTGGTGCCTACGTAAGTGGTGCCACCGGGCGCTTCGCAAACCGGAAACACATCTCCTGAAACCTGCCCGGTGCCCGATGGATTGAACACGGCCCGGTCGCCCGCGGTATCCCCATTGCCGTTGGAGTCAACCGCTGACTGGATGGTTACCGGCTGCCCCGATTGCGCCAGGAACACAGGACTGATTTGATAACCGTTCAACAATGCCTTCAAGAAGCGGTTACCGGTTGTGGTTTTAGGCAGCTCGTAGATCAACGACAGGACGAACTTATGGCGCACATCCAGGTCGGAATTCGCGCGATCGTTCACCAGTCGGTTGGTATCCTCTGCGCGACGGGGATTGAGCAAACTGGTGAAGAATTCATTGGTCGAATTGTCGATAGCGTGAGCGTAGGTATAGTTGGTGTTTAGGGTCAGCCCACGGAAGGCGCGTTGCGTGAAACTGATTGAACCGCCGTGATAGGTGCTGCTGCCGTACGGTGGATCCGAGGTCACGTTAGCGGCAAATCCGAAGGGAGCATAGATGTTCGAATCGAAGTTGTAATAACCAACGTCCGTTGGAGTATTAGCGTTCCACGTCGCCGGAATTGAAGAAGGGTTAAGGAAGGTGGGCAAAACCGCTCCTCCCGCATCGAAGTAACTGGTGCGATTGCGGCGATACTGCACCGGTAACGAGACCCCGCGGGTGCCCAGGTAACGCACTTCTAAGGATGAGTTGTGGTATAGCTCGCGCTGCACGCTAAGACTCCAGCTCAGCACTTTCGGCATAACAGTATCGTCGATGTAGCTGGTCGTGAGTGCCCGCGCATCAGCTTGAGTCGCGGGAGGTATATAGGTTGCCGGCAAGCCGCCGCCGGCCAGGAAATTGGTATGAGTTGCGCACCATGACGGCTGTGGGGTTAGGGTACACGCCGACGCCGGATCCAATTCACTCTGAAGCTGCGGCGGTAAGGTGATCGAAGCAAAGTTCTGGAATTTCACATCGTAGTAGATTCCAAATCCGGCGCGAATCGCGGTCTTTCCGCTCCCAGTCGGGTCAAATGCGAAACCAACCCGCGGGGCGATATTATTCTTGTCAGTTTTCGGAATCCCGAAGTTGATCACACCGGGAACGCTGGAAATTGCATTTAACGCCTGAGTCTCGTCGCCTACCGGATTGGTCCAGTATTCGTAGCGTAACCCAAGGTTCAAGGTCAGTCTCGGCGTCACTTTGATGTCATCCTGGAGAAATCCATACATGGCGCTTTGCGTGCCCAGGAAGAATCCCGATCCGGCATTACGCAGGGTCCTGCCACGAACATCGGGTTCCAGGTCGTTCACCAATGTTTGCATCGTCTTATACCAATTGTCTCCATTGCTCCGCGACAGGAAGAACTGCGGATAAATGAAGTGCATATACTGGCCGCCGAATTTAAACGTATGTTTGCCATGCGCCCACGACAGATTGTCTACAACCGAGTAGGTATTCTGTTTTTGATACTGGTTGTCGCCGGGACCCACAGTCACCTGCCCCAGATCTACGATCGTTACATCCTGAGGACACGTCGAACATGGATTCTGATTGGCCAGACTGTAGTACGCATACTGCAATCGCAGGTCATTCACCCAATTGCTGTTGATGCTCCACACATCGTTTATCGTGAACTTACGGTTGCGATAAAGCTGGCTTTGGTTGAACAGCTCTTGGGTGGAATTCACCGGGAAAACGAATGTCGCCTGACTGAAGTTGAATCGCGCGCCCAGTTGATGGTGTCCAACGCTATAGTCGCTGTTTACCTGGGCATCGTGCTCGTTTGTACCGACCGGACTGATAATGATCAGATTCCCAATGGGAATGTTCTGGCCATTTACCGTGGTCGTCGATGGCTGCCCCGTCCCCGGATCGAGTGACTGGGCCGGCGCTACCGGATAGTTCTGCAGGATAGAGGCCACGGTTGGATTCGCCGCCATCCCAATGAGTGAACTCAGGCCTCCCGCGGTTGGAGCCAATAGTGGCGTTGGCGTGCCTTGACCATGAAGATATGTACGCTCGTACGCGCCAAAGATAAACCACTTGTCCTTGACCAGCGGACCGCCAATCGTCCCCCCGTAGCGGTTGTTGTCGTAAGCAGGCTGTCCCGAAATCGTTCCCGCCTCGATTGCTTGCTTGGTGAGATTATCGATCGAATTGAAGTTGCGGTTTTGCGTGTACCACTCGCCGGTTCCATGCCAGGCGTTGGTTCCGGTCTTGGTCACCAGATTGAACTGCCCCCCGGCGGAGTGTCCGTATTCCGCACTGAACTGATTTGTTTGCAGCGTAAATTCTGACACCGCATCCTGGATCACGGTCGAGTTGGGACCGGTCACGCCCAGATTGTTGTCATCCACCCCGTCTACCGTGAAGTTATTGTCCCTGGGCCGCGTTCCACCTACGGAGCCGCCGATTCCGGTTACACCACCGGGTTGGGCCGTTACGTTGGGAGCCAGAATCGCCAGATTCAGCGGACTGGACAACGCGCCGCCAACTACCGGGAGGCTTAGCAGTGCCTGCGAATCGAAGTTATTGTTCAGCGAGGAGGACGTGGTTTGCACTTGCTCCGTCCCCGCCATCACCTCAATCGTTTCTGACGCGACGCCGAGTTGTAGTTGCGCGTCGGCAACGTTTTCCTGGTCCGCCAACACTGTGACGTCCTTCTTCACAAAGCCTTTGAATCCCGGGCCTTCCACCGAAACTGTGTATTTGCCGGGCAGGATGCTGGGAAGGTTCCACGTTCCCGCAGAAGTCGTCTGGGTAGTTTGCACGACGCCCGTGGCCTGATTGGTCACCGTTACCTTGGCATTTGCCACCGCGGCGCCTTGTGGATCCAATACTTGTCCGCGAAGTGAACCAGTTGTCCGTTGCGCCAACGCGGAATTGCACAACGCCAATGCCACAACCGCGAGGAGCAATCCAAGCCAGATCCGAACAACACGTCGCTGCTGGTCGCTCGAAGCTCCATTTCTATCTTTCTCAAATGTCATGTGCTCTCCTTGACACTCGGCTCACAGCGCGGCTTTCCGCCGTCGCCTTTTCATGTGTCGAGTGTTTTGTGCTGTATAGAATTCGCCAAATCACAGCACTTATTGGAAAGGCACACCTCTGACCATTCTTGGCGCTAACCGAGTTGCATCTGTTTTCTTAGATTTGCGTGAGCCGGATTGAAGGAAGTTTGACGGGAAATGATTTTTTGAATTTCGCCACGCCTCCGATATCCGAAGCGCCATAGATTTTTCGCTGCTGGAGGCTGCATTTCATGTAACAGAACAGCATGAACATTGAAGGTTCATTGCAGATGGTGAGCTCTCACGTTGAACTGTGTCGGACAACACAAGACCCTTGTATGACGCACTGTCAGCACGTGTAGCGCCGGCATTTCCGGCAGCGGTCGGCATGACGAATCGGTAAGGGGTTTTGCCTGGTTGCCGACGGCACCCCGGGCGCGCCGTTATGAAATCCAAACTTCAGTGGCCTACAATGCTCGGCACGGGTACCACAGGTCTGACGCACCGGACGTTTAATGGCAACTGCAGCCACAACAAATCGCGAGCAAGAAAGCCAGCCTGCCGGCAAAGCCGCCGGACCTTGTGTGATGGTGTTGTTCGGCGCCGCCGGAGACCTCACGAAGCGTAAGCTAGTCCCCGCACTTTTCAATCTGGCCAAGGCAAAACTGCTGCCCCAGAACTTCGCGGTCTTGGGGGTTTCTGTCGACGATCTAAGCCTCGAACAGTTTCGCAGCCAGGTCACCGGATTTCTTCCGCCCGAGGATCATGAAATCGAAGCTTGGAATTGGTTCACCGAACGCCTCCACTACGAACGTGGAGATTTTGCTGATCCGAATACATATTCAACGCTCGCCCGTCGCCTTGCCGATGTCGACCGCGAACACCACACCGAGGGCAATTACTTGTTTTATCTGGCCACGGCCCCTAAGTTCTTCGCGCCAATTGTGCAACAGTTGGGAAAGGTCGGCTTGTCAAACCAGGAGAACGATCACTGGCGCCGGGTCGTAATCGAAAAGCCTTTCGGACACGATGTCGAATCCGCCAAGGCCTTGAATCGTGAGATCAAGGCGGTCTTGCACGAAAATCAGATTTACCGCATCGATCACTATCTTGGTAAGGAGACCGTTCAGAACATCATGGTCTTCCGCTTCGACAACGCCATCTTTGAGCCTATCTGGAACCGCCGTTACATCGATCACGTTCAGATCACCAATGCCGAAACTGTCGGCGTCGAACAGCGCGGCGGATATTTCGATAACGCCGGCACCCTGCGTGACATGGTTCCCAACCACATGATGCAGTTGCTCAGCCTCACCGCCATGGAGTCTCCTGTCTCTTTTTATGCCGACGCCGTCCGCAATGAGCAGGCCAAGGTTCTGCATTCCATCCAGCCGCTGGATTCAGAAGATGTGCTGCACCGCACCGTGCGCGGCCAGTACGGCGAAGGCGGTGTCGACGGGGCGCCCGTGCCCGGCTATCGCACCGAACCCGGCGTTTCTCCGGAATCGAGGACAGAAACCTTCATCGCGCTGAAATTGAACATAGACAATTGGCGATGGGCTGGCGTTCCATTTTATTTACGTACCGGCAAGCGTCTTGCCAAACGTCATACAGAGATCAGCATTCAATTCCGGCGTACTCCGTTCGAACTCTTTCGCAACTCTCCTCATCACAAGCACCAGACCAATACGCTGGTCATACAGATCCAACCGGTAGAAGGAATATCCTTGAGCTTTGGCGCCAAGATTCCGGGCCCGGTTCTGCGGGTTGGACCTGTCGACATGAGTTTCGAATATTCGCGCTATTTCGGAGCCGACGCCTACACCGGTTACGAGGTTCTACTTTACGACTGCATGATTGGAGACGCTACGCTGTTTCAGCGCGCCGACATGGTCGAGGCCGGTTGGACAGTCGTGGATCCCGTCCTCGATGTATGGAAAGCTCTGCCGCCACGGCGCTTCCCTAATTACGCGGCCGGAACCTGGGGGCCGCGGGACGCCGATGAATTGATGGAACGCGACCAGCGTCAATGGAGGAAAATCGACCCATGATTCTTGCAGGAGAAATCGGCGCGACTCGCACCCGGCTGGCCGCATTCGATGCTGACGGCAACAAACTTCAACTCGTAGTCGAAAAGACCTATCTGAGCCAGGAACACGGCGGCTTGCCTGAAATCATCACCACGTTCATCAAGACGGAAGGCATACCGGTGCAAAGCGCGTGCTTCGGCGTCGCCGGACCAGTCACCGCCGGACGCAGCAAGATTTCTAATCTTCCCTGGACCATAGACTCGCGCGAACTCGCCAGCCAGCTCAAATTGAATTCGGTTGGATTGATCAATGACCTCGAAGCCTACGCCTACGGTATCGATGCCCTCGAGTCCAAAGACTTCATCACACTAAGTGAAGGCGCCGAAGATGCCGAAGGCAATCGTGCCGTCATCTCCGCGCGCACCGGGCTCGGAGTAGCCGGCATGTATTGGGATGGATTTCGGCATCATCCCTTCGCTTGCGAGGGCGGTCACGCCGACTTCGCGCCCAGAAATAAACTGGAAATGGAGTTGTTGGCCTATCTCCAGGGAAAACATCGCCGCGTAAGTTGCGAACGGATTCTCTCCGGACCAGGAATCAAGAACATTTATGATTTTCTTCGCGACACCAAGAAAGTCGATGAGCCCAAGGAGTTGCAAGAGCAGATGAGTCAAGCTCCCGATCCTCCAGCCCTGATCTCAAAACTTGCTGCAGAAGGCAAAACCCCGATCTGCGATCAGACCATGTCACTTTTTGTCACGATTTACGGAGCTGAGACTGGCAATTGTGCCCTGCACTTCATGTCCACGGGAGGCATTTTCATCGGCGGCAGCATCGCCGCCAAAAATGTCCCCAAAATGAAAGATCCGGCGTTCATCAAATCCTTTCTCGACAAGGGTCGCATGACCTCATTGCTTCAGCAGATGCCGGTAAAAATCGTGCTTAATGACGACTCCGGAATCATTGGCGCGGCCCGCTACACCTTGATTCAAAAAGCATTCCGCAGCACGAACCGTGCGTAGGTTTAGCTTTCGTGATTTGAAAGGGCACGGCTTCAGCCGTGCCGATAGAGTCTCTCCAGGAATTGGGGCTTTAGCCCCGGCATCCATGCGCAAAGTTCAACCACCAAGCTAGAACGACAACCGCGCGCTCAACTGAATTTCCCGCCCCGGTGTCGCCGCTTCTGTGATCGTCCCCACCTGCGGTGTGTTCACAAACCGGTCAGGCATCCCCAGGTTGGTGTGGTTGAGTGCATTGAAAAACTCGGCGCGAAACTGAAACCGGGTGCTCTCCGTGATGGAAAAATTGCGAATTACGGCGAAGTCCAGCGTCTGCCTGCCCGGCCCATAGATCGAGTTGCGACCAGAGTTTCCAAAAGTGAAAGCTGCTGGCGCAGCGAATGCGGCTGTGTTAAACCACGCTGCCGCAGTACGCGTGCCCGAGGGGAAGACAGGCTGGCCGGTAACATTGGCGCGAATCGGGTTTTCACCCAGTACCGTGCCAGAGTTAGCGGTATCTCCGAACACAGAGACAGTGAAGGGAAAGCCAGACTGAATTTGATACACGGTCGAAACTTGCCAGTTATGTGTCAGTTTATCCAGTAAGCCAGATTGCTTAAGCGCGGGCAATTCGTACACAGCGCTTAGCGCGAAACGGTGCTTGACATCGCAAGCTGGTCCTTTCTCCGCGGCCAGATCGTTATTGTTCTGCGGAATCGCGGACTCGAACATCGGAGAACGAAAATCAGGCGCGTCACTGAGGTTTTTTGCCCAAGCGTAATTGCCCAGAAACGTGAGACCGCGCGCATAGCGCCGGCGCACGTTGACATACCCGGCGTCGTACCAACTTTGCGCGGTATTCTCCAGCAGGTTAATCGTACTCACTGGGAAGCAGATGGTGCCGTTGGGACAACCGACCACTGGCGCAGTGTAAGTTACATTGGCCGGCAGCACGGTGTCCGGCACAAAGCTGATGCGAGGGAAGGGACGGCGCGGCCCGATAGCTCCCGGTCCCGGCGGGGCATTATTAATAAGGTGGGCGCGCTGCAGATGCACTCCGTGTGAGCCCAAGTATCCCACCTCGAGAGTAGTCTGCTGGCCCAGGCTCTTTTCCACTGACAAGCTCCATTGCTCGATGTACTGCGAGGGCGCTCGTGGATCCATCGATCCGAAGCTCACGGTAGTTTGCCCGAGAACCGGATTGCCGAAGTTGAAATGAGAACTCACGATGCCGCCAGACGGAGTGAAGTTGTCGCTCTGCTGCGTTTCAGGAAAGACATAGGGGACATTGTGGCGCTGGTTGCACCATGTATTCATGTCCACGGGCGTATAGAAGATGCCGAACGCCGAATGCAACACCAGCCCGTAGCGCGGAATCGCCTGCGAAATACCAAAGCGTGGCGCGAAATTATGCCTATTTGGATACTTCAGACCCTCGGGAAATCCGTTCTGCCCACCGATAAACGCTGAAGGAGTACCGCTGTCGAAAGTCAGGTTTGAATTGGTAAAAGCGATGTCTACCAACGGATTCATGTACTCGTAGCGCAGTCCCATCTCAATCGTGGTGGTGTGAGTGAGCTGAAAGCTGTCCTGCGCAAACCCATCCGCATACCATTGCCGAAGCTGCATCTGTGGGATGCCGGCCTGGCGCTGCTTCACCGCCGGCAAACCGAGCAAGAAGCTGGCCAGAGCTGAGCCAGTGCCGTCGTTGGTGGCCGTCCGCGTAGTAAAGCCGCTGGTGAATTGATAGTAGCCCCGGTTCTGGAAGAAGCCCCACATCGGCCAAATGAAGTCGCGGTAACTTCCCCCGAACTTCAGACTGTGACGACCGTGCTGCCAACTAAGCACATCACGGCCCTCAATGACGGTGTCCCAGGCCTTCATCGGCGTCGCTGCATAGTTGTCTCCCATGGGCGAGAACCCCTGCACGTTGAAGAACGGGGACCCAAAAGCTCCTTTGCCACCAAAGCCAACTCCCACGATTCCGAGTTCGGAAACAATGTCATTGTTGTCGCTGTTTTCGGAGGAGCGGTGCATCGCAAGCCGCGAAATCGTGATCGACGCCGTGTTCAGGACGCGCGGATTGACGACCCGGTTCCACGCAATGCTGCCCTGTTGCGAAAAGTTGTCGTGAAAGGAGCCGAAGCCTGGCAGCAAAGATCCGAGTCCGGAAGCCATCTCTCCCGGAGTAAACCCGTGTTCGCTGCTCGCCGAGTAACGAGCCGACAAGCTATCCCCACGATCGAATATGTGGTCAATGCGAATCGTGCCTTGATCGTTGGCGTTGTAAGCGTTTCGAACGTCAATGTAATTATTGCAATCATTGCCCGCGCCAACCACCGTCGGCGCTCCCATCATGGCGCTGCCGCAAGGCATCGTACCCATATCCATTATCATGTCGGCGTTGGGCATGGGCACATGATTCATCAGGAAGGCCTGCGCTACTGGATTGATCAGATTTGCGGGGATGACGTTATTGACGTTGTTGTCTTGAAACCGATCACGAATGAACTGCGGATTACTCGGACTTACCGGCTTGGTTGGATCGAACGCCGGATTAGGATTCGAGCTAAACGGATCGTAGATATTGATTCCACTCTGCGTGAAGTCTCCGTTGACTTCCGCCGGCGTCGGTACGGTGTCGATCATGGTGTGAGCCATGGCATGGCGGAAGCCTTCATAGTTCACAAAGAAGAAAGTCTTGTTGTGCGCTATTGGTCCCCCGAAGGCTGCGCCGAAATTATTCTGTACCAGATGATTGTTGCCCATGGAATTGAACGTTGTGGCATCAAGCGCCCCATTGCGCAAAAATTCGTATGCCGTGCCGTGAAACTTGTTGGAGCCGGAGCGAGTCACGATATTGATCTGCCCCCCACCCGCCCCGCCCATTTCCGCGGAATAGCTTCCGGTTTGTACTTTGAATTCCTGCACCGCATCCGGGGATGGGCTCAGATTGAGTGTATTGAACGTCGGATCCGTGTTCGTGGTGCCATCGAGGAGATAATAGTTTGCGTTTGGACGGTTGCCGCCGATGCTTACCGCCGAGCGCTGCCCCGGCCGCCAATACAGAGGATTCATGTTGCCCGTTTGCGCACCATGAGACTCATGCGCGCCAGGAACAGTAAGCACCAGGTCGATCAGCATGCGCCCGTTAAGAGGCAGTTCCTTAATAGAAACTGGTTCCACCACCTCACCCACCGCAGCATCGGAGGTGTGCAGCACTGGAGCCTGGTCAGCCACCTCCACTACGTTCTGCACGGTGGCAACCTTGAGTGTCAGATTCAGCGAGAGTTCCTGGCCAACTTCCAGACGCAAGCCCCGGTTCAGCGTGGCGAAGTGGGCCGCTTGCACCTCGAGGGTATAGTCGCCTGGCATTAAGCCTGGCACCTGGAAGATCCCCTGCTCATTGCTGCCGACGTGGCGCTCGGCGCCCGTGTTCGACGCGGTAAGCCGGACAGTCGCGCCCGTAAAAGGATGGCCTTGCGGATCCATTATCGTCCCACTCAATACCGCATAGTTGCTCTGGGCAAGAGCTGTCAGGGAAAACAAGAAAACACAGAACAGCAACGTCTTGACCAAGACCTACCTCCGCAAATTTCCATGGACTAGAAGTTTGAATTGCAGCTTCGTCGTTGGGATTGAAGCGTGATCTTAGGAGAACGGCAATAGTAGAAAAATGCTAGGGAGGTGAATTTGAAAGGGCACGGCTTCAGCCGTGCGGAAAGAACTTCAACGATTGGGGCTTTAGCCCGGGGTTTGAGCCGGCTGCCTCGAAACTCCACTCAGTAGCATCCGCGAACGCGGGTGAACGGATAGGAGTAAAATATTCTCCTTCAACAACGGCAACCTCTATTCATCCACGGAGGTGGTTCTGATGCTCTCCTTCATCGTGAACAAGCAGCGCGTAAATCTGGACGTGGATCCTTCCACTCCTTTGCTCTGGGTTCTGCGCGAAAACCTCGGTCTCACCGGAACTAAATATGGTTGCGGCATGGCTCAGTGCGGAGCGTGTACCGTGCACCTCAATGGCGAGGCGGTGCGGTCCTGCGTAGCACCGGTATCGAGGGCCGCAGGCAAGGAAGTGACAACCATCGAAGGTCTCTCTCCCGACTTGAGCCATCCATTGCAGCGCGCCTGGATCGCTGAAGACGTGCCCCAGTGCGGCTACTGTCAGTCGGGTCAACTGATGAGTGCAGCCGTGTTGCTGCGCGAAAAGCCACAACCTACGGATGAGGACATCGACGAGGCGATGACGGGAAATATCTGCCGTTGCGGCACCTATCCCCGTATTCGCAAGGCGATTCACCGCGCCGCCGGCGTGATGACGAAAGGAGAAGCCCGATGAGCGCTCCCCAGATAGAACGTCGTGAATTCCTGAAGTTCTCGCTGGCCGCCGGTGGCGGTTTGCTGATCGGCTTTTCACTTCCCGGGGCAGACATGTTCGCGACTGCGCAAGCTCAATCCATAACTGTCTTCATGCCCAACGCGTTCCTGCGAATCGGGACGGATGATCGAGTCACCGTCATCGTCAATCACTCGGAAATGGGCCAGGGTGTCTATACCGCCTTGCCGATGCTGCTTGCCGAAGAACTCGATGCGGACTGGAACAAAATCGGATTCGAATCCGCGCCCGTCGATCCGAAGTACAACCATCCCGTCTTCGGTATGCAAATTACAGGCGGGAGCTCCAGCGTATGGTCCGCCTTCGAGCAATACCGCAAAGCCGGCGCGGCCGCGCGCGGCATGCTGATCGCTGCCGCAGCGCAACAATGGAACGTGAATCCCGCGACGCTGCGAACCGACTCCGGAGCCGTATTCGACGGCACAAATCGCAAGCTGACTTATGGCCAACTGGCCGAAGCTGCAGCGAAATTGAACCCGCCCGCTGAAGTGACGCTGAAAGATCCCAAGACATTCAAGCTGATCGGCAAGCCGGTGAAACGGCTTGATACCTCAGAGAAGATAAATGGTAAAGCCGTCTTCGGACTCGACGTCAAAATGCCGGGCATGCTGACGGCAGTCGTCGCCCGCCCTCCGATTTTTGGCGCAACCATGAAGAGTTTCGACGATTCCCGCGCCCGCACCATGCCCGGCGTTCGCAAGATCGCTGCCGTGCCGTCCGGCGTCGCCGTCATCGCGGATTCTTTCTGGCAGGCAAAAATGGCGCGAGAAACCCTTCACATCGATTGGGACGACAGTGCGATGCGCACCTTCAGCACCAATCAAATGATGCAGCAATTTCGCGAGCAGGCAAAGTCGCCCGGTACAAACGTGCGTCGCGAAGGCGATCCCGACGCAGCCTTCGCCCAAGCGGCAAAAAAGATCGAAGCTGTTTATGAGGTCCCTTATCTCCCGCATGCCATGATGGAACCTTTGAACTGTGCCGTCGATTTGCGCGCCGACACTTGCGAGATCTGGACCGGAACTCAGTTCCAAACCGTGGATCGTGCGAATGCAGCCAAGATTGCCGGCCTGCCGCCCGAAAAAGTGCAAATCCACACGACTTACTTGGGCGGCGGCTTCGGCCGTCGTGCCAACCCGCAGTCCGATTTCGTAGTCGAAGCCGTTCATGTAGCAAAAGTAGCCGGTGCCCCGGTAAAAGTCGTCTGGACGCGCGAAGACGATATGCAAGGTGGCTGGTATCGCCCCGCGTTTCTGCACGCCATCGCCGGCAGCATCGATTCCAACGGAAATCCGGTGAGCTGGAGATCGCGTCTCGTAGGTCAATCGATTTTTGCGGGAACAATGTTCGAAGCCATGATGAAAGGGAAGGAGTACGATCCCGCATCCGTCGAGGGAGTTGACGATCTCCCCTACGCCATCCCGAATCTAGCCGTCGAGTCTCATAAGGCTGACGTCAAAGTTCCGGTTCAGTGGTGGCGCTCTGTGGGGCACTCCCATACCGGCTTCGCGACCGAATGCTTTATTGACGAACTAGCGGTGCTCGCCCAGAAGGATCCTTATCAATTCAGGCGTGCTTTACTGCCCAAACATCCTCGACATCTTGCCGTTCTCGACCTCGCTGCTCAAAAAGCTGGATGGGGTAAGCCGCTGCCGAAAGGCCGCGCCCGGGGAATCGCAGTGCACTTCGCCTTTGAAAGCTATAACGCGCAAGTAGCCGAAGTCTCGGTCGACGACGGAAAAATCCGCGTGCATCGAATTGTGAGCGCGGTGGATTGTGGACGTTACGTCAACCCAGGCATCATCGCCGCTCAACTGGAAGGCGGCGCAATCTTCGGCGCATCGGCCGCACTCTTTCAAGAGTTCACATTTGAGAATGGCCGCTTGCAGCAGACGAATTTCCACACTTTCCCAATGATGCGCATGAATGAATGTCCAGAAATAGAAACTCACATTGTCGAGAACAATGAAAAGTCCGGCGGGATTGGCGAGCCCGGCGTCCCCTGCACCGCCCCTGCGATCGCGAACGCGGTGTTCGCCGCCACCGGAAAGCGTATCCGCAAACTGCCCATCCGCATGACGGAGGCCGTATGAAGCCATTGCGAGCGTCATTCCGATTCCCTGCGGTCGGCATAGCGGTCCTGATCTTCGCCGCAGCGATCTCGTTCATCTCAGTTTCAATCAGCGCGGCGGAAAAGCCCTCCGCTGAGACGACCGCTTTTGCAGCTCCATCGACAGGAGACGGAGCACTATTCACCGCCTTCGTCTTCGTCTTACGCCATCCCCGCTGCATGAATTGTCATTCACGCGGCGACTTCCCCCGCCAGGGCGATGATGGCCATCCCCACGCGATGAACGTGCGGCGCGGCCCGGAAGGCCACGGCATAACCGCAGAAAAGTGCAGCACCTGCCATCAGGATCACAATCTCGTCGGCGCACACTTGCCTCCCGGAGCGCCAAATTGGGCACTCCCGCCACCCGCCACTCCCATGATCTGGCAGGGCCTGACCGACGCGCAGATCTGCCGGTCCATCAAAGATCCAAAGCAAAACAAGAATCGCAACCTCGACCAACTGGTGGAACACCTCACGGAAGACAAACTAGTGATGTGGGGCTGGAACCCTGGCGAAGGCCGGACTCCTATTCCCATGCCGCACGAAGAGTTTGCGGCGAAGGTAAAACAATGGCAAGCCGCCGGAGCCACCTGCCCGACGGAGACCGGTAAGCGGGCAAAGCTGGATGTGCCAGGACAGTGAACTCCGGCTAATTCTCAGTGGGCATACTTGACCGAACAGCCGTATGGACGACTAGTCGGCATACCCACTGGTTTGCCAGCGGCAGCTTCCTCCAGCGCCTGAGAGACGTAGTTTTTTGCTCCTGCGATGTCGGCCTGCTCAGTTGTCGCTTTGTCGTCAATGGCCCCGTCGTAGATCAGCACACCCGCGGGATTGATGATAAACATGTGCGGAGTGGTCTTCGCAGAATAGAGTCGTCCCACCTCTCCCTGAGGATCGAGTACCGCCGCCGTGGGCGAAGCGTTCATCTGCTTCAGGTACTCATTCTCCTGCTGGCCAGTGACGTATCCCTGCTGGCCCGGCGCGGAAGAGATAACCGTAAACCAGACCACGCCCTTGCTTGTCCAGTCTTTCTGCAGGCGCTGCATGTTGCCGCTTTCGTAATGTTTCCGGGTATACGGACAGCCGTTGTTGTGCCATTCAAGCACCACGAATTTTCCATGCTCGCTGGAGAGCTTGTGCATCTGGCCATTGCTGTCGGTGGCTTGAAAGTCCGGTGCAGGCTCGCCTACCTTCACCGCGTATGCAGAGGAAATCAATAAGAGTGTGACCATCAGACCGTGTATCAGGTTCCGATTCATGTGTCCTCCATTAATGTCTTGTTTGCGTGTAGTCTCTGCCACTTTGTAATACGGGAACGTCTAACAGATATCCCCCGCCTGGACTAATAACAATGACGCCTTTTAGACGCGAAGCAGGCTTCAACAGGTACTTCGATTTTTTCAGATGCAGACGGATGCCACCAGGAATCGCGGTCGCTTCCTGCGGGGCGGCATTTTCGATTTGTTCCGCTTCCAAGGGAAAGAATTCAGGCTCTTTGTCCAACTTTCCGATCCTAAGATTCAACAGAAACTCGTCTCCTCTCGAGGTGGCCGAGATCCTCCAGCTAGGTGGCACTGGTCGAGGGAGCCTCGAACGGGTGGCCTCAAACAGTTCGCGCGACTCCGACGCAGCATGAGTCTGAACGGGGAGCGACAACTCAAGCTCCTTCCGTCCAGGAATACAGACCTCGCGACACACAAGATAGCGCACCAGCGCGCCAATCTTCTGTGTTTGCCCTTCCTTTAATCCCGCCGGCGGCCGAACCGGCACCATTAGCAAAACCTGATGCTGATAGCCGTAGTCTGCAAAAGGAGGGGTGGAAAGGCGCTCGGGGTAGGGCCATTGAATCGCTCCTGCTTCATACCCCGCCGGCAGGTGCCAGTCGATACGAGCCGCTTCGCCGGAGTCTCCAGGATTAGTCCAGTAAGTGTGCCACCCGTCCTGCAAATCAATGCGGATGCCAAACCAGAGTTCCTTGCCGGGCACAACTGCGTTCTGTTCTGAAATCAGCTCCAGCTGTACGTGTTCGTCGGCAGGGTTTTTCGGAAAGCCAAATACCGGTATTACGAGCCAAACGGCGCATGCAAAGAAGACACCGGGCCAACGAATGCAGGAGCGATTCAACATTTGGATCTCTTTGGAATTGGATGCTCAGATATGCGAGGACGTCTTTAAGGTGCTGTCAGGCTGCCACAAAAATGACGGGCTTTGAGTCATGCTCTAGCTCACCGATTTCGACGGCAGAGACGCCTGCGGCCTTCATTACTTGGACGAAGTCGAGTGAATCTCCTGGCGCAATCGAAATCAACAGCCCTCCGGCGGTCTGCGGATCGAACAGTAGCGTCTTCAGATCATTGGGAATTTCGGCTTCGTATCCGACCACGCACTCCGCGAAATCGCGGTTGGCTGATCCCGCGAGAGCATAAATGGTCGTTCCAGCAATGACAGGCTTGGAAGCAGGCTGCACGTCGGTATGACTAGTTCTTCGGGAACGAAAATACCGGAAAACGCCGCGTTAGACGAGCTCGATCAGGCTTCTCACTATCGTCCCTAGTAAGAAATGCGACTGATCCCATACTCTCCAAATGATAACCAACAATCTTGTCCTCTATATTCAAAATGAGAGATCGCCCGGGGATTCTTGTTCCGCGTTCTTCATCGCCAGCAACACGAACGTAGGTTCGCCCCAATATCCCTTGTGAAAGCTGACTAGATCGGTAAGTTTGTTTCCTGCGCAAAATGTAAGAATTTCAACGCCGGTCGACTCGCCTTCTTCGGCAAGGTTGCGGATACTCGAATATCTTCGAGCGAAAGAGCACGTCGCCGGAATAGCGGTGAAATTATGCATATACGCAACAGTTGTTCCACCAATTCTAAAAACCGTTAGGGTTCCTTCGGGTGAATCATCCTGACGGCGCAGGGTGAGTTCACATTGAGCAACGGAATCAGGGTCCGAGCGATACTTAAACGCGGATGCCGACTCAGCGGGACTCAGCTTGGTCCACATATCATCTTCGAAGACGTAGACCCACTCGGAATTCGCTGAAATTGCAAGTAGCCAACCGACGGTCCCGATCCCTGCGCGATCGAGAGAAGCGAAGAACACCTTGGTAGTTTGTGCCTTGGAATTGTGCAGTCCAGAGGATGCTTTTAAGATCAAACTGGGCGCAGAACTGGCACATAACAATAGCCCGACAACGATTGGTCGCATCTTATTGCAACCACCAGTCATTGTATTTGCCGCACCTTCTAAGGTCGATTCTTCAGGGCGTTACAGTAATGACAGGCTTGGAAGCAAGTTGCACCTCGCCGATTTCGACGGCTTCGACGCTCGCAGCATGCAGCGCATGAACAAGGTCGAGTGATGCTTCTGGCGCGATCGAAATCAATAGTCCTCCAGCAGTCTGCGGATCGAACAGTAGCGTCTTGAGATCATCGGGAATTCCCTTTTCGTATCCCACCACGCACTCCGCGAAATCGCGGTTAGCTTTCAGGCCTCCAGGAATGTGTCCCGCGCGAATACAATCCAGCGCGCCTTCGAGTACCGGAATCCTGCTGGCACGCAGGCGTAGAGCGACATTTGAAGCGAGCGCCATTTCGCGGGCGTGACCAATCAAGCCGAAGCCGGTTACATCAGTCATCGCGTGGACGCGAGATGGGTCGTTGGAAGATGGGTCGTTGGTCGTTCGTTGTTGGTCGTCGGTTGCTGAACGGCTTTCCAGGTTATTGATAACGATCTCTGCGGCCGTCTTGTTCAGCGTCGTCATGGAAGCGACTGCGGCGTCGATCCAGGACTGCTTTGCGACTCCCTTTTTAATCGCGGTGGAAATCACACCGGTGCCGAGAGCCTTAGTCAGCAGCAGTCGATTGCCCGGTTTCGCGCCTGCGTTGGTAAGCACCTGGCTGGGATGGATAAGACCGGTGACGGAATATCCAAACTTGGTTTCCTCATCACGAATGCTATGGCCGCCCACGACCGTGCACTTTGCTTCCATCATTTTCGAAAGGCCGCCGGCGAGAATGCGTTCCAGAATATCGAGGTCGCCTTTCTCCGGGAAACAAACCAGCGCCAGGGCAGTCAAGGGACGCCCACCCATGGCGTAAACATCGCTTAGTGCGTTGGTGGCGGCAATCTGGCCGAAGGTGTAGGGATCGTCGACGATGGGCGTGAAGAAATCAACGGTCTGCACCAGCGCTGTCGCGGGTCCGATTTGATACACCCCGGCGTCGTCGGCCCGGTCGAAACCGACAAGAACGTTGGGGTCATGTTGCCGGGCTAATTTCCCGAGCACTGTGTCCAGCGCCGCCGGACTCAGCTTGGACGCTCAACCCGCGGCTTTAACTGATTCCGTCAGCCGGAATGGCTTTGTTTTGGACATCCGGCAATTGTAATGGAATTACGATTTTCGATTGACGATTGCAGAGCGAGACGTTCAGGTCGACTACTTCAGGGAAACATCCATTACGCGCAATTCAGGAAATTCATGGTTCCATTCCTCGGTAACGTGCTCGAAGGTGAGGCGGAATGGTTTGCTCTGGTCGGGCGCCAGCGGCGATGTGCTGAGATCGACCGCATCGGGATAAGGGCCGCCAGTCTGCAGAACATGAAGCGGAACATCTTCCGCCTGTGCGATCTGTCCAAGAGAGTCCTTGAAAACGACATGGACTGCAACGTGAGTGACGGTCTTATCACCGGTGTTGGTGACCATACCATCGAGATAAGTTACGGTTGCGCCGACGAAGTTCTCTGCCGCGCTCATTTTCAAATCAGAGATTTTAAGGTTAGCAGCGTACGGATGTGGAGCTGAGCTACCTTTCGATTGTCCTCGGGAAAACAACGCGATGATTCCCACGATCACAATCACCAGCACCATCCCCACCAAAATGGGGATCCGATTCGAATCGCGCTGTTGTATCGAAGGAGAAGGTTCGATGAAGCCGCCCATGGTGGGATTGTAGATTGTCAGTTTCCGATTGTCGATTTATGCGGAACTTACTCGCCGCCGACGGTCAGGCCATCAATTCGGATGGTAGGGCAAGCGACTGCGCCGCGAAATTCTAAATCGTTACCGATTTCGAAAATATTGAAGAAGATTTCTTTCAAGTTACCTGCCACCGTGATTTCTTCTACTGGGTAAGCGAGTTCACCACCGGAAATCCACAGACCGGAAGCGCCACGGGAGTAGTCGCCAGTCACCAGGTTTACGCCATGGCCGAGAAACTCGGTGACGTACAAGCCTTCGGGAATCCCTGCAATGATCGCTTGCGGCGTTTTGGTTCCGGGTTGCAAAAAGTAATTGCCCGGCCCGATGCCCGGAGTTCCGGCCAAGCCGCGCGAAGCGTTGGCCGTGGTCTGCAGGCCGAGTTTCCTGGCGCTATATGAATTCAAGAGATACGACTTGAGCACGCCATTCTCAATGACCACAGTGCGACGGGTTGGTACGCCCTCGCCATCGAACGGACTTGTACCGAAACCGCCAGGCATGGTCCCGTCATCGATCACGTTCACTGAGTCGCCGGCAATCTTCTGTCCTAACTTGCCGGCCAGGAAAGAAGCGCCGCGATAGACCGAGTCTCCATTCACTCCCTCGAAAATGTGGTCGAGGATAGAGTTGGCAACCATAGGATCGAAGACTACGGGGACGTGAGCAGTTTTCACTTTGCGCGCGCCTAGCCGGCGTAACGTGCGCTGGGCAGCTATCGTCCCGACCTTTTCTGGAGATTCCAAGCGGCTCAGACTTCGTGCCACGGAAAACCAGTAATCGCGCTGCATGGCGCCGCTCTCGGTTTGCGCAATGGGCACGGCGGCAATCGAGCAATAAGAACGCCGGCATTCGCCTACGAAACCATGTGAGTTGGCGAGGATCTTGTGACCGGTTGCAGCATCGAACGAGCCCCCTTCGGAATTCTTAATGCGCGGATCGTAATCGAGTGCGGCTTTTTCTGTTCGCCGCGCGTAATTGATGCGTTCTGTTCCCGGCAGGGAATAGACATCTGGAAAGTAAAGATCAAGATCGCCTGGTAGAGCGCCGAACTGCGATGGGTCGGGTATTCCGGCGTAAGGATCTTCGGACGTAATCTTTGCCAGTTCCAGGGCAGAACTCAGCATGCGATCGATGCCTGCGCGAGAGAAGTCACTCGAATACGTGCTGGCCGCACGCTTACCGTAAAAAACTCGAACGCCAACGGCCTTGGAGCCTGATTCTTTCAGCGTCTCGACTTGTCCAAGCCGCACGAGGGTTGAAAACTCGTCGCCTTCGCGGATCACACACTCCGCCGCGGTAGCGCCCCCGGACATGGCGCGGCGGACGATATCCTGGGCAAGATCTTTTAAGTCAGTAGCGAGTTTCGGGTTTCCGGTTTCCAGTTGGGTGGTAGACATAGAAAAACATTTTTGATTGTTGATTGCGGATTTCGGACTATTGCATGAAGCTGCTTACATCCTTTTTCGCCGTGCCGCCTACGGTGAGACGATCAATTTTGATGGTCGGAATTCCAACTCCGACCGGGACCGCTTGACCGTCCTTGCCGCAGGTGCCTACACCTTCATCGAGTTTCAGGTCGTTGCCCACCATGGAAACTCGAGTCAGCACGTCCGGGCCATTGCCGATTAGTGTGGCGCCCTTAATCGGCGCAGTAATTTGGCCATCTTCGATGAGATACGCTTCGGACGCTGAAAAAACGAATTTGCCGTTAGTGATGTCGACCTGGCCGCCGCCGAAATTCACGGCATAGACGCCACGCTTGACTGAATGGATGATGTCCTGCGGATCCTCCTCACCAGCAAGCATGTAGGTGTTGGTCATGCGCGGCATGGGAATGTGCTCGTAACTTTCGCGACGTCCATTGCCAGTGTCGGAGACTCCCATTAGGCGGGCGGAAAGCTTGTCGCTCAGATAACCTTTTAGTATTCCTTTTTCGATGAGCATCGTGTTCTGCGTAGGCTGACCTTCGTCATCTACATTGAGCGAACCGCGACGCCAGGGCATGGTCCCATTGTCGACCACGGTGCACTTTTCACTGGCAACACGTTTGCCTATCAGTCCTGTGAATGCAGAAGTCTGCTTGCGGTTGAAATCAGCTTCAAGGCCGTGGCCGATAGCTTCATGCAGAAGCACACCCGGCCAGCCGGGGCCGAGTACGACTTCCATTTCTCCAGCGGGGGCTTCGCGGGCATCGAGCTGAAGGATTGCCTGGCGAGCTGATTCATTGGCGAAGTATTCTGGCGTCTTCTCGCCGAAGAAGAAATCCAGAGCAACGCGTCCACCACCGCCAGAACTGCCGCGAGCGGAACTAGCGTCTGTCTTCGCGATGCAGGAGACGTTCATACGCGCGAGCGGTTGCGAATCTTCCGCGAAAGTACCGTCAGAAGCAACTACGAGAATGTGGCGCAATTCGTCGGCATAGCTGGCACGAACTTCCTTAATACGTCGATCGTAGGCCCGAGCTGCGCTGTCAGCGCGCATCACAAGTTCGACCTTGGCGGTAATCTCGGCATCCACGGAGGGAAGCGTTACGGGATACAAACTGCGCGCAGGTTTTTCCTGAAAGCCTACCGTCGGAGTCTTAGCCGGGCCGCTGGCAATGAGAGCGGCGGTGTGAGCAGCGTGCAAAATGCGCTCCCGCGAAAGATCGTCGGTGTAGGCATAGCCGGTGCGCTCGCCCGCAATGACACGAACACCGCATCCAGCGGAGATTCCCTGGGAAGCGGACTTCACCATGGATTCGTCGACCATCAACGAAGTGGAAGATAAATATTCGAAGTAAAGGTCGGCATAATCGCCCCCCGCCGAAAGGGCAGCCGCTAAATAGCGTTCGAGGTCGCGTTCGTTCAGGCCGTAATGCTGGAAAAAGAACCTATTTTTGTCCACGTTTATTAGATGTCACTCGAGCAGAAAAAGCTGCTAAACGATGATTCCATTATCCCACACCAGAGAATGGTCACTCATCACAGACGAATAAATATTCTCCTGCAAGAATCTTGATGTGAACCCGGAAACTCTGGTCAGAACAGTCGAAGACTTTCTCGTCGGGGCGCGAAACGCCGTGGTGATGGAAGATGGCGCGGTGGCATTTGATTTGGCACAGTCCAAGTATTCCATCTCCGGGGAGCGCAACAAGTGCGTGCTGCATTTGTGGTCGTCCGAGCGCAATGTGGTGCGGCGGGTGATCGAAGCGGAAGTGAAGAACGAAGTGCTGCGTTTGGAGGTGCAGCGGCTGGGACAGGCGCATCCCAGCAAGTTGGAATTCTGTCGCGAACGCGACCGGCGTACTCCCACTGCGAAGCGGGCTGCGCGATTGACATACGCGCGAGTATTGCAACGCGTACTGGAGAAAAACCTTCGCGACATTCCGTGGCGAAGCTCACCACTGCAGTGGATTTGGAGCGTTCCTTTGGTCCATCTATACACGGGGACTTTTACGACAGGGCCAGTCTGCCATTGCCGTGCTGGGCGTGAACTGCGAGGAGACCCAGGCTTCCATTGATGCGGCGTTGACCTTCGGCATTTTGTGGCTGGATTCTTGCCGCCAGGAACAGACGGGGAAGCTGGTTGTCGAGGGACTGAGTCTTTTTGTGCCTCCTGGAACTTCTGCACTGGTTCGAGAACGGATGTCCCAGTTGCATCGCGAGGCAGCAAAGTGGCGTTTATATGAATTCGATGAACGCGAAGATCGATTGAAGAAAATTGATGTTTCTGATCGGGGGAATATTGCAAACGCGGTTGGTGCACTGGACCGATGAGCGGGCTGTGCGGGAACGTTTTGCGGATTCCATTGCTTATGTCTGTTCGCTGATGGGGGAAGTAGAGATAGCCATCATTTCCGCTGCCGAGATTGCCTTCCGTTGTCACGGTTTGGAGTTCGCGCGCCCGATTAGTGCAGGAACATGGATCATTTCGCTCTACGCGCAGATCGTGTTTGGAGTGGGGGCGGAGGAAAGGGTGCTGTCAGAAGAAAACAACGCACTCTTCATAACTTGCTGCGAAGCGTTGGGGAGGTCCGCCATGCTGAAGGTCCGCGTGATCATCCTTTATGGCGATTACATCCGGAGAGCTGGCTGGAATCGCTGGTGGTTCAGGATGTGGGTGCAGTAGACGAGCGGCTTTATGCATCGTGCCTGTATTCGCAGGTGCCGGCATTTTCGGCTTCTGATCGCGCCATGATTGATGTGTTGACAGTTACTCGCGAAGGGCGGCTGGCGGTGGTTGAACTCAAGGCGGATGAGGACATCCACCTGCCCTTGCTAGGGGTTGGATTACTGGTCGCGGGTTGCGTGGACCAGGCACGAGGCGAATTCCAACGATTCGGATATTTCCCGGGAAAGTAACTTTCGACAGAGGAGCCGTTACTGTTCCTGGTGTCGCCGGCGCTGCATGTTCATCCAGCGACCGATACGTTGCTCCACTACATCTCGCCGGCCGTGCGGTGGACATTAGTTGGTAATGACGAGAGGTGGAGGAAGGAAGTGAAGGTGGTGTTCAGAAAACGAGCGGTGAGGGATTTTCGATCGACGATTGACGATTGACGATTTGGAAATCAGCTTGCGGTCATGTTTTAGACCATGCGCCCAGGAGCCGGAGTACAACCACTAGCTGTCCGAGGTGATAGGCGTTGTGATCGGCCACCAGCAAGGCTTCGCGAAGGATGGTCTGGCCGTCGCCCCAAGGGATTTTGGCGAATAAATCGGTGTTGGGATTCGCGATCAGGTTCTCCAGGAACTTCAAATCTTCACGGAAGTTTGTGACGCTTTCGTTCCAAGCTGCGGCGTTGGGTGGAGCTTCGGTTGGCGGCCAATAGTCCTGGGGCCAGGTGGGAGATTTGTATTTCGGGTTGCGGCTGAATTCCAGGATGTCCCATTGGGCGATGCGCATGTGTTCCAGCAGCATCCAGGGTGAATGCGGCATGCCGGCGGGTTTTTGTCCGCGGAGTTTCGGGGGGATAGCGGCGATGCCGTCGTCAAATTTCGCGTGGGCGCCGCCGTCGGTCAGAAGATAGATGAGATGTTGACGCAAGGCGCGGTAGGATTCTTTTTTCATAATTGCCTTTCGAGTGCCGCCTTCAGATGTTTCTTTCGTCCCTTCGGGACTCGACTTTGGTGCAGCTAACCCAGGGCTTACGCCTTGGGCTAAATTATTCCGCCCTCCGGGCTAGGATTCTGCTGAATTGAGTCCCGTGCTCGACATCATGGCTGTGGTTTTGCCTCCGGCTCGGCGCTGGTCACACCTGCGGCATGTGCCGAGGGCGGTGGGACTGACTTCTCGTCCCGGTAGACTCGCGCGATGCCACGCACGATTCTGCGCAGCGGGAGCGCGCCTTTATGGTCGGCGAAGAAGATTTCGCCGGCGCGGCTGCTGCGGTAGTACCAGCGCTTCAGGATGGCCAGATGCTCCATCAATTCCAGAGCAGTTTTTGAATTTGCCGCGGGAAGACTAGCGAGCGCTTCCTCCACCCGCGATTCCATGGATTGCGATTTGGTATGTTCTCCGGATTGGATCGGAAATGACAGCGGGCCGGATATGTGTCCGGCATCGATTCGGAAAAAAGTAACGGACTCAGGCGTGACGCTGGGCTGTACCATCACGCCCGCGAGGCGGTCGATACGATGGACAATTTCGGGGAGCTGGCTGAGCAACGGCTGTAACTTCTCCAGGCGAGTGTGCAGAGTGGCGGCATTCTCGAAATCGAGGTTCGACGAAGCTTGATCGCGTTGGGTGGAAATTTCTCTAACCAGAGATTCACCGCCAGTGTCGAAATAAGCCTGAACACGGGTTACCTCGGCACGGTACTCATCGTCGCTGCAGCCTTTGAAACAGGGGGCCAGGCACATCTTCATTTCGGAATAGATACAGCCGGGGAAGCTGGGATCGGGGTGAAGGTCGTCCACACAGCGGCGCATTTTGAAGAAGTCGAGGGAGTCGTTGGCGAACTTTTCTGCCGCGGTGCGGGAGAGAAATGGTCCGTAATAATCGGAATGCCTGTTCAAGCGGCCTAGGCGCGTGGTTACCGAAGCTCGCGGGTATTCATTTTCCAGATGTAACTTGACCAAGGGCGGGAACCGAAACCGGAGCCGCAGCGCATATGTCTTGGGAAAAGTTAAACACAATAACCGGTACAACAAGAAGCCGGACTCGAAGTCAGAGCCGGTGGGCGCGTATTCGATCCAGTGGACGCGGTCACGCAAATTTAGTTTCTTGCTGTGCTCTACCGGCGAACCGAGAAGTCGCTGCAGTCGACGTCGCAGATTCGCCGTCTTGCTGACGTACGGCTCGGATTGAGGATCGTCTCCGCGAAGCAAAAATACAGCCGGGGCCGGCGGAACAGCAGAGAAGAGCTCGGAGTCCTGGGCAGGAACGAACTCGAGGCGGGCGGAAAGCACGAGTTCATTGTAGAAGGAATTTGCGATTGACGATTTACGATTGACGGTTGGAAAACCTACCGGAAGCTGGCGCTGCGGTACTTCTGCCTGAAGTCTTCGCCATCCATCTCGATGATGCGGCACATCTCCTGCAACCGGGAGCGCATTCGATCCCCAATGCGCTGGCCGAGTGTTTCTTCAGCGGTCGCGTAATCGGCTGCTTCGCGGTGCCGGGAGCCCAGGTTGCTCTTGAACTTCGCTGCGGGGAGGTTGGGGAAATTCGTAGTGATGATGGTGGTGCGGTTATCGTTATAGCGGGTATTCAAAATAAGGCTGACCGTGTCCCAGACCCATTCCGTGGGTTTCACAGCACCGAGTTCGTCGAGCACCAACACTTCAGTTTCAAAGACCGGACGCAGCACGTCCAACTCGGTAGCCTTCACGGAATCGTTGTAAGAGTTCTGAATCTGTTTGAGCAGTTCACGGTAGTCATAAAAGAGACACGCGATGCCTTTGCTGAGGATGAGTTCCTTGATAATTCCGACTGCAAGGTGTGTTTTGCCCACGCCAATGCTGCCAATGATCAGCAGTCCTGTATTTTCCACCGGATATTCTTCGACGAACCTGCACGCGGCCATACGGGCATTTGCCAGCAAACGGTGCGGACCATCGAACTCGAAGTTAGAAAGCTCGCAGTGTTCGTAACGTTTGGGAATGCGAGCTCCTGTGAGCAACGCGCGGCCGCGAGCTTGCAGCCGGCAATCACATCGTGTAACCCGCCGCTCGGAATCCATGGAAACGGATTTCCAGCCGGTGCCGTCACATTGAGGACAAATTTCTGCGGAGACCTTCATGACGTGGAGACTTCCCTGTTTTGACTTTGCACCCGAAGATGGAGATTGCGCAAGTGCAAAAGGCAATGCCTCTGTGTACATGTTGTGGAGATGTAAGCCAGCTTGTGGAGGAGCGAGGAAAACGAGATAAGTGGGGGCAAAACCGAAGGCATGCGAAATACGCGCAACTTAGCCGAACACTCCTAAACACCACTTTCGTGCCATATGCAATCTTCCCGTGCAAAATGAGGAAAATCCTTACCACCTTTGGCTAACAAGCACGCTAGCGCACTGCAAACCGAACACTTTCCAGCCAGATCACCCAGTGGGCGGTTGGCCCAACGATTGCCGCTTATGTGGCTGACTGTGCCGTGAAACCGGCTTGATATCGACCTTTCCCTCGATTTCAGCATCTCACGGCAGGCCCAGAATCGATGGGATTCGGGGAGATCTGGGGAGTTATGGCTACCTCATCCGTGAACGCTGATTCGCTGATTGGATTCCGTACTAATCGTCCGCCGGCCGGATTCGTTCCGGAGCGTGACCTGCCACAAGGTTTGCTGGAATTTCTCACTCCGCTGCATGAACGCTTTGCTCCGTGGCAGCAGCAACTGATTGAGGATCGAAAGCGAGTTCTGGCGGAGTCGCACGATGACAACAAACCGACACATTTTTATCCCCGGGAAGCGGTAAGAAACGGCTGGGGAATTGAGTTACCGGAGTGGTGCCAGGATCAGCGAAATCAGATGACAGGGCCGGCGGACGACGCCGACCTTGTAGTCAAAATGCTCAACTCGGGAGCACCGGGAGTGATGCTTGACCTGGAAGATTCCATAGTAAACGAGTGGGAGCATCAGCGGCTGGGAGTGGAAAACATTCTGCAGGCGCTGCGCGGCACTTTGACTTACTTCGACAAGAAGCGGGACAAGTTAGTCGGCATCCAGGCGAGTCCGACGGTGATTTGGATCCGTCCGCGCGGATTGCACATCCATCAGGGCGGCATTTGTGCCAAAGAATTGACTTCCGCGTCGCTGTTCGATGTAGCCAGCATTGTGTACCGGGTTGATCCGGCGGAATTGAAGCATCCGTTATCGTTCTACATTCCGAAGTCAGAGTCTGCGGAAGAGGCGCTATGGTGGCGCGATCTGTTCCGGGCAGTGGCGGAGAAACGTGGGTGGCCGCGCGAATACATCAAGTGCATGGCGCTGGTGGAATCTCACCCGCTGGCATTTCAGATGGAAGAATTCTTGTACAACCTGCGCGGTCACATTCTGGGCCTGAACCTCGGCCGGTGGGATTACATGGCCAGCCTGATCCACTTCAATCTCTATGATCCTGAGTGGGTGCTGCCTGACCGCAACACCATTCCGCACAATGTGCCTTTCTTTCAAAATCTGCGCGAGCTGATGCCGGAAGTCTGTCACAAACGCGGAATGCTGGCCATCGGCGGAATGACGGCGCTGTATCCCAGCCGCGAGGATTCTGAGTTGAACGCGCGGGCCCTCGCCATTCTTGAGAAAGATAAAAAGAACGAAGCTGACTGCCTGATGGATGGCGCCTGGACTGGACATCCCGATCAAAACCAAATCGCGATCGACCAGTTCCCGTTTCCCAATCAGCTGCAAGCACGGCGGCCACAGGCTGAGCGGTATCCGGACTTGCGGCCGGCACCGACTGGTGTTGGAGCGCGGACCCTTGCGGGTACCCGGGCGGCGGTGAGAACGGTGATCCATTATCGCAACGGGGTTTTGAATGGGAAGGGAGCTAGTCTGCTTGACGGTTATATGGAGGATCTCGCTACGGACCGCATTTACCGGCTGATGATCGCGCAGCGAATGCGGCACAACTTCGTCTTGGATGATGCGGGGAAGGTCGTGGCCCATACTCCGGAATTTATTACGCAACTATTTGATGAGGAGTTGGAGAAGTTGCTGGCCAATCCGGGCCGCGACCTGGGCACAGTAGAAACGTTTCGCGAAGCCAGGCGTATTAGCGAAGCAATGATTATGAATGGGGAATTCGATCCGATTTAGGGGAATGGGAGAGCCGGCGGAACGCCGGCGCTACAACAACTATGGCAACCAACGGTAAATCAAACGGAAAAACTAACGGCGAGGCGAACGGGAAATCTAATGGGTTGGATAAAGAGTGGAGCTCGAATTCACGCTGGGCGGGAGTGACTCGGCCCTACAGCGTGGAGGAAGTGGAGCGCTTGCGGGGATCGATTCGGATTGAATACACATTAGCGCACCGCGGTGCGGAGCGGCTTTGGAACCTGCTTCAGAGCGAGCCTTATGTCCCGGCACTGGGCGCAATGACTGGCAACCAGGCAATCCAGCAGGTGAAGGCCGGATTGCTGGCAATCTATGTCAGCGGATGGCAAGTGGCTGCGGATGCCAATGATGCGGGACAGATGTATCCCGATCAAAGCTTGTATCCGGCCGACAGCGTGCCCAATCTGGTGCGGCACATCAACCAGGCGCTGATCCGGGCGGACCAGATCCACCATGCGGAAGGCAGAAACGGGATTCAGTGGTTGGCTCCGTTGATCGCCGATGCCGAGGCGGGGTTCGGCGGAAACTTGAACGCATTCGAATTAATGAAGGCGATGATTGAGGCAGGAGCAGCCTGCGTCCATTTCGAAGATCAGCTTTCTTCCGCGAAGAAATGCGGACACCTGGGTGGCAAGGTGCTGGTATCGACGGGGGAGGCAATTCAAAAACTGGTGGCAGCGCGACTGGCGGCGGACGTGATGGGAGTTCCGACACTCATCATGGCCCGCACCGATGCCAACAGCGCGCATCTGCTGACCAGCGACATTGATCCCCGAGATCGTGAGTTTCTTACCGGCAACCGAACTGCGGAAGGCTTTTTCTGTATTCGCGGCGGGTTGGAATCCGCGATTGCCCGCGGGATTGCGTATGCACCCTACACCGACTTGATATGGTGCGAGACGTCCGAGCCAAATCTGGAAGAAGCCCGACGCTTCGCTGAAGCGGTGCATGCCAAGTATCCCGGCAAGTTGCTGGCTTATAACTGCTCACCTTCGTTCAACTGGAAGAAAAAATTGGACGATACTGCCATCGCAAGTTTCCAGACAGAGCTTGCGGCCATGGGATACAAATTCCAGTTCATTACGCTGGCGGGATTTCACTCGCTGAATCTGAGCATGTTTGATCTGGCGCGATGCTACAAGCAGAGCGGAATGTCGGCGTATTCCCAATTGCAGGAGAACGAGTTTAGCCAGGAACGCGAGTACGGATACGAGGCGGTCAAGCATCAGCGGTTCGTGGGTACAGGCTATTTCGATTTTGTGACCCAGGTGATCGCGGGAGGAGCTGCGTCCACGACCGCATTAGCCGGTTCCACGGAAGCGGAGCAGTTCGCCGGCAAACCGGAAACCGCTCTGGATGAGGCTGACCGGTCCATCCTGAGTGAGTGTCCATCGCAAGTAGTTGAGGAAAACTTGGGACGTGGGAAGTCGCGTCCCCGCATTTAACGACTTTTCGGCCGAAAGAGCCACTCTTCCTCCGCCCTTTCTGGTGGCGGGGAGTGGCCTTCTTTCATAGCAAAAACCCCACCCGTCGAGGCCTTGCCGGGGAGGGAGAGCCAAATCCGGCATCCAGCGCGGATTTCCACAGTTGACATTCGAGAGTTGCGGGAGCTAAATAATTCCTCCGGGTTTCCAACTCAGCGAGTGCTCGTTCCCATTTACGCGTTGGGATCAAGGAAACCTGCCAGGAGAGAAGATGAACAAAGCCGATCTAATTGACCGAATTGCATCCAGTTGCCATATCAGCAAAGCCCAGGCATCCACCGCGATTGATACCAGCGTGGACAGCATTACTTCTGCCTTGAGAAAAGGAGATCGGGTGGCGTTGATTGGTTTTGGCACGTTCTCGGTCTCGCAGAGAAAAGCCCGCAATGGACGTAATCCGCAGACGGGCGCCACCATCAAGATCGCTGCCCGGAAAGTAGCAAAATTTTCCGCTGGCGCCGACCTAAAGAAAGCGGTAAACCGCAAGTAGGGTACAAATTCTAGCGTTGGCAACGGCAGGGGGTCGGCCCTGCCGTTTTTCATTGGGCAATAAAGGGTTGAGGTTTGCTGAATCCGGCACGGGTCTTATAGAATCTAATGATTCGCGTCAAGATCTGGAGACCCATGAAGGCAGCTATTCATCCCGCATATCACGAAATACGGGTGCAGTGCGCGTGTGGACATGGTTTCACCACGCGCTCCACCCACAAGGGCGATATCCACGTAGAAATCTGCTCCAATTGCCACCCCTTCTTTACCGGCAAGCAGAAGTTGCTGGATACCGCTGGCCGCGTGGAGCGTTTCCGCCGCAAATACGCGAAGAAGGAAACGGAAAAGAAGTAAGTTTCACAAAGGGATTTTTGAGTTGAAAGCCTCGGTTGGAGGCTTTTCTCTTTTCCGGGTTCATTTGCTTCGGAGACTCACTCCTTAGATTCCTGCGGACTACACCGGCCAAGCTGGATAGAATAAGGCTGTGCGCAAGTATTGGGACAATCCGGGCAAGGCCGCGGGCGAGGGCGCCCGCACTACACGAGGCGGTAGCGCTGTGCCTGCGCGGGTGCGGATTGGAGGTGTGGAGATCGCTCCGGCTACGGTTCTCGCTCCCATGGCCGGCGTCACTGACACCGTCTTCCGGCGCTTCATTCGCAATCTCGGCGGCTGCGGCCTGATCATGACCGAGTTCACCTCAGCCGACGGCGTCCTTCGCGCCAAGGATAAGAAAGCGCAACGCTACCTGCATTTTTACGAAGATGAGCATCCCATCTCGGCGCAGCTTTTCGGCAGCGATCCCCAGGTGATGGCCGAAGCCTCCCGCATGGTTGAAGGTCTCGGCTTTGACCTGGTTGACCTGAATCTCGGATGTCCGGCCAAGAAAGTCGTGAAGTGCAACGGAGGTTCCGGCTTATTGCGCGACTTGCCTGCGATCCGGCGGATTTTCGAGGCAGTGCGCGCCGCCGTAAAGATTCCTTTTACCGTGAAGTTCCGCGCTGGATGGGACGAACAGGAGATCGTCTGCGTGGAGCTGGCGAAGATGGCCGAGGATTGCGGCCTGTGTGCCGTGGCGCTCCACGCTCGCACCCGTGAACAAGGCTACAGCGGCCAGGCGCGATGGGACTGGATCGCCTCGGTAAAGCAGGCAGTGAAGATTCCAGTAATCGGCAATGGCGACATCCGCTCACCCGAGGACGCTTGCGCCATAGTGAGTCAAACCGGCTGCGATGCGGTGATGATCGGGCGGACGGCACCATCGAATCCGTGGATCTTCCGGCAGATCGCTGAATACGCGGCGACCGGAAATTATGAGGAACCCGCCGAGGATGACCGGTACCAGATGATCCGCACATATTTCCAGATGTTGATCAAAGAAGAAATGCTCGGTGCCGAAGGCAAGATGAAGCAATTCGCCTCCTGGTTCACACACGGTGTGCCCGGCGGGGCAGGGTTGCGCAAAGCAATCTACGAATCGAAGAGTGCACCGGAGATCCTGTCCCGCGTAGAAGAGTTCTTCGAGGCAAGATTGTCTGTCGCGCGCGGCCTCCAATTGCAAACGGACGGTGTTATCCCGGTAGCTTGAGGCTCCAAATTTTCCGGTCGGACTGACCCTTCTCAGAGAAACAAAGAGCTAGCTCGCACGCGGACTAGTTCTTTGAATCCCTGTTAGATGTATATACATCTATTATTTCTATGAACGATACTTTTCGTGGAATCCCGGACCTGGTTTGCATGTGCGCGACTGTTCGCCGGGCGTCGCGGGCCCTCACTCAGTTGTACGACGAGACTCTCCGCCCTCTGGGTCTGCGAGCCACCCAATTCACCATCCTGCAAGCGTTATCTCGAACCGGAGAGCTGTCCCAAGGTGACCTGGGACAAATTCTTGCCATGGATAGCACGACTCTCACACGCACGCTGCGAATCATGCGCCGGGAGGGGTGGATCGCAGAGCGCCGTGGCGAGGACCGCCGAGAACGCTTACTTCGTCTAGCCAAAGATGGCCGCTATCAATTTAACCGCGCCCTCCCTTACTGGGAAAAGGCGCAAGCCCGGCTGGGGCGTGAACTGGGAGAGAAGCGCTGGCACAATCTTCTGACGTTTACCGACGAAGTTACGGCCCTGGCCACGAAACGAGGAGAATCATGAACAACCCAATTTATAGAAGAGTTACCGCCTGCCTCATCGCCGTATGGTTCGTCTTTGCACTCTCGGCTTCGGCTCTACATGTATTCAAAACTAATCTTCTGCCGGTCGCGCTTGGCCTTGCGGTGACGATACCAATCGTCGCATTTCTATTGTGGTTTGCGACATCCGCGGCGTTTCGGCAGTTCGCATTGTCATTAAACCCGCGGACGTTGACCTTCGTGCAGTCCTGGAGGATTGCTGGATTCACGTTCCTGGTCCTCTATGCTGCCGGAATCCTGCCCGGCGTTTTCGCATTGCCCGCGGGCGGTGGCGACATCGCCATCGGAGCAACCGCGCCCCTGATCGCTGTCAAGCTCGCCAACTTCAACCACAGGAGAGGCTTTATCTTCTGGCAAATCCTGGGGATTTCCGATTTGGTGATGGCGGTTACCCTGGGGACGATTGCAAGGCTCATCAGCCCCGACGGAGTGGGAACTGGAGTAATGACTGTGCTGCCTCTAAGCCTAATCCCGACATTCGCGGTGCCACTACTCATCATGCTGCACGTCATCTGCATTGCCCAGGCCAGACAATGGACAGAGCGACAATACTCGCACGTTGGGGAGCAATTATCCTCTTCGGCATAGGCAGAGCCACGGCCCCGGTAGCCTGCCCCCGTCCCGGATCGCGGGCGGGTCTCAGGCGCTGGTTTCCGGTTCTTTGGTGTTAGTTCTCGGTTTTCGTGTTTTTCCGTAGAATATGTGATTGCGTGCAATTGCGCGGCAGATCTTCTATGAGTAATCCCCTACCAGAAAAGAAAATCTATGTGACATTGAGCGGACTGCCGCTTTCGTTTCATTTGGAATGGCCATTTCGGAAATCGACTTCAGGAGCGGATTTTTGGTTCCTGCATGCGGACATTCGGCTGGAGAACTCGGAAGGATTGCATGCGCCGGTGGCGGTAAATTTGTCGGCCACGGTGCGGGAGGTGATTCCGTCGCTCGAACCGAAAGACCTCGAGGGGCCGGTGATCAATGCGCTGCGCAAAGAGGTGGACCGCAGACAACTGGAGTTTGTCAGGTCAGGCAAGCTGGTGCCGGTTCAATTTTCCAGCCGGCATTATGACTTCAAACGTAATCAGTGGGTGTTTGGAAAGGCAAGCGATGAAGACATGGCGCGGCTCTTGGCGCGCAAAATCTACTGGCAGACGCGGTTGGTAGGTGAAACGGTTTGGGTAGGCGATCCGGCGGAAGCGCTTTATGTCCAGACATCCACGGCGCATGTCCTGGAGGTAGCCAGGAAACTGCAAGCAGAGGGACTAATTAACCTGAACGGCGAATTGGCAACGGCCAATCCCGGGTTAATGCAGCGGGCGAAGGAGTTCGCAACCGACATGCGGGCCGCGCTGGAGGAGTTGGAGAAGAAACACGCGTTTGAAAGAGGGTAAAAGAGATTTACGATTGCCGAATTACGATTTTCGATTGAAAACCTGCACTACTCACGTTTCATAGTATCGATCAGCTCAAACAATTTGCTGCGATCGACGACCTCGACAAACGGCTTGCCTTGTGTTTTATTGCTGACCACGTAGATAGTCGGGGTGTGCTGGATGCCGACGGCCACGCCTAGATTCTTGTCGGCGGAAATCTTCGCTGCTAGTTCACCTTTGGGATCAACCACAAATGGCAAGTCTAGTTTGTGATCCGCAGCAAACTTTTCAGCAAAACTGCGGAGGTTCGTCGGAGTGATCTCAGGTTGGTGCTCGAATATGTAGTCGCGGAATTCGTTGCCGACTTTCCGGGAAGTTTTATCGAAATAGCGGGCGATGACGGCTGCGTCCAACGACCAGCTGTGGAATGGAAGAGGAAAGTCGTGACGGACAATGGGGATATTGTAGGTTTTGCTGGCCTCTTCCAGAAGAGGCGCGGCACGGCGGCAGTCGGGACACTGCAGATCTTCAAAAACTACGATCGCGACCTGAGCTCCCTTGGGAGGCTTGAGGACAGAATTTGCGGTCTGGGCTAAACCGGCGGCTGCCGCAAAAAGCAATACAAGAATGGCTGCTTTTTTGATCATAAGCATGTTAGTTAGATGCGCGAAACGTGAGTTTCCACTGTCCTGATCTACCCCAATGGTAACAGCCTGAGCTGGTGACGCTCCAGCGCCAGCAGCTTTTCCTTGATAGGCAAGCCTCCTCCGTATCCCGTAAGTTTTCCATTGCTCCCGATCACGCGATGGCAGGGGATAACGATGGGAATGGGATTTGATCCGTTAGCCAAGCCCACTGCCCGGGAGGCTTTGGGGTTGCCAATGCGCCGGGCCAATTCGCCATAGGAAATAGTTTGGCCATAAGGGATATCACACAGGCGCCGCCAGACTTCCATCTGAAACTGGGTGCCCTCGGGCGCCAGCGGAAGATTGAAATTTTCCAGTTCTCCTGCGAAATAGGCTTGGAGCTGGCGGATGGTTTCCGTCAATGGAGCGGCATCCTCGCGCCATGCCGGATCTGAACGTTGTGGTTGAGCTTCACTGGTGAAGATGATGTGGCGAAGTCCGGCGTCATCACCGGCAATTAGGAGCAATCCTAATGGACTTGCGATTTGTGTGTAGCAAACGCTCATGATGATTTAGTCGTGAGCTGGCTTGGCATCATTCGGTTCACATCGTCGTGCGAGGGGGTATTCTCCAGTGAACGGTAGGTGCCAGTAGTTTTCAACTCCTCCGCTATCCGTCCCAGTAAACCTAATGTGGCGCGCATGATACTCGAGCCCAGGCTGACGCGAGCTACGCCCAATCGCTGCAATTCTGAGATAGAGGGAGATCCGGGACCGGCAAGAATGTTCAACGGGAAGTCTAAGTCCTTTACCAGGCGGCCAATGGTTGCCGCATCCCGCACGCTGGGAAGAAACACGCAATCTGCGCCAGCATCTCGAAAGGCAGTGAGGCGTCGCAATGCTTGGTCATATCGTTTTTCCGCGGGACCGACTTGCAGCAGGTAAACGTCGGTGCGTGCGTTAAGCACGATCGGAACACCCGTTTTACGCTTTGCTTCATTAATGGCGGCAATTTTTTCCAGTTGCAATGGCAACTCCACGAGCGGCTGATTGGCCTCTCCGCTTGCATCCTCAAGATTCATTCCAGCCCCCCCTGACTCAATTACGGCCAGCGCGGTTTGAGCCGCGTCTTCCGGGCGAGCTCCGTAACCGGCTTCCACGTCCGCGGTAACCGGAACTTTTGTCGCGGCAGCGATCCGCGAAACGGCTTGAAGCATTTCGTCACGTGAGATGCGTTGCCCGTCCGGATACCCCCTAGTGAATGCAATTCCGGCGCTGGTGGTGGCGATCGCGCCAAATCCGGCTTCCTCGAAGATGCGGGCGCTGGCCACGTCCCAAGCGTTGGGAAGCAACAGAATTCGCCTGCCCCGATGCATGGCACGAAAGGCTTCGGCAGTGGATTTTTGCTTTTGCTTGTCGGACATTTTGGTCTCTGCCAGCTTAACGGGCGGTCTTCAATTGTGCCTTCATTTTGTCTAGAAATTTTGAAACGCTCACTGTCGCGCGATTCACGGTGCCTCGTCCGATCTCCTGCACGTCATCGCGGGCGGTTACTTGAAGTGTATAGAAACGGCCGTCGAATGACTCCAGCACTGCCTCGGCAAGGATGTGAACTCCGACTCCACCGGCGGCGCGATGCTCAATGTTGATGGCCGTGCCCACGGTGATTTCGCCCGGGTTGCAATAAGGCTGAAGCGCCAGAAATGCCGCGGTTTCCATCAAGCGAATCATGTCAGGCGTGGAATATACCGGTGGCAATTCGGAATGATAGGCGCTTAGCGTGTGCTTGAATTCGACGGTCTGTTCGGCCGTAGCGCGGGCACCGATGGGCATAGCTTTCGGCATGTCTATCCATCTGAAAATAGCGTGAGCCGGTGATTTGGAATCCACCGGCTCATCCGCGTTTTAATCTCAAAAACCTAGGCTGCGCGTGCCGTGCGGCGGCGGTCGATTCCATCCAGGGCTTGCCACAGAGCTATCGCAGTGCGCTCTCCCGCAAGCAAGGCCTTGTCTGCGAGATTGGGATCCGTCTCAAGACACTTGGCCAATTGGTGACGCCAGATCTTCGAATGATGGATGTCCGCAGTTGCGTGCAGCGTGAAATAGCCGCACGCCTTCTCGTTGGCACCGTACATTTCGCGCAGGCCGCGGGATTTCTCTTGCGCGACCCGCGGAACTTGGGATTCATACGCGTAGAAGGAAGTCAAAGCTTCGGCTGGAGTGCGCCTCCGTGCCGTCTCGTGAAAAAAATCTATTAGATCGTTCACTTCTGCCACGGGCTGATGGCCAGCCATGTTGCGATCGGCTCCCATGCCTTCCACGAAGTCCAGCCATAGATCGGAGTGCCGCACCGAAGGCTGACCTGAGAAGCCTTCCATGCCATTCTCGTCAGCCATGTTGGCCATCACCGCGCTACGCAACTCACCCGCTTCTAGTCGAGCGCAGAGTTCTTCGAGATAAGCCGGAAAAGCCTCAACGTGATGGTAGTAGTCGCGCGCGTAGTCCCGAAGATCTTCCCGAGTCAGTTCACCCGCAGCCCAGGCTTTATAGAAAGGATGGCAAAGCAGATCGTATTTGGCGATTCGCGCGTCCAGTTGATCGAAGAATTCCACAGTAGTCATGATTGCCGTTTCCTCCGTCGCCAATCAATATACGAGTGCAGGCAGGCCATGACAACCGGAGCTTTAGCTTTTTTCAAACGATTCCGAGAAAAAGAAAGATGGAGACAGTGGCTAAGAATTGAAGTCCAACAGAATGGTGAGATATTAGATTTACTAGCCACTAGCCACTAGCCACTTGCCACTAGCCATTGCCTTATGCTGCCGGCATCCTCGGGGGGCCAGCATGGAGTGCGGAAGCCTGCTCGCCCGGAACTTGAACGATATTATTGCGCACCGCGTAGAGGACGAGTTCGCTCAAGCAATGCAAACCTAGCTTGCGCATCAGATTGCTGCGATGAGTCTCGGCTGTCTTCACACTTACACCGAGGGTGACTGCCACCTCTTTAGTACTTTTACCTTCCGCCAACAATTGCACGATCTCCCGCTCGCGAGCCGTCAGGTCGGGTAAGATAGACGTTCTTTGCGACGGCATCTTGCCGGTGTTCAAGAATCCATTTAAAACGATCTGTCCGATTCGGGAGTTGAAGTAAGTTCTATTCTGCTGCAAGGCTTCGATGGCGACGATCAGGTCCTTGGCTCCGTCCGACTTCAGGATGTAAGCCTTGGCTCCAGCTCTCAAAGCTTCCTGGATCACTTGCTCGGAGTCTGTGATGCTCAGGATCGCTATCTTCTGATGGGAATTATTGTGCAGAATCTGGCGAGCAGCTTCGAGTCCGTTCAGAGCCGGCATACCGATATCCAGAATCACGATGTCGGGCTGGAGGTGGTTAACCTTCTCCACGGCTTCGCGGCCATCCGCAGCTTCACCGCAGATTTCCCATCCGTGATGAGCCGTGAGCAGAGCACAGATACCGCGACGCACAACTTCATGATCATCCGCCACAAAAATACGGAGCGCCATAAATCACCTCACACGGCCAGCGAACCGGTGCGCAGAATCTTTCTGGTCGTCGTAATCGGATGGCGATGCGCTGGGAGCTTGTTGGGGATATGCCGCATCCCGGTTATAACGAATTGGTTAAATTGTACATCCGGTTGTCAAGCCTCGTCGGTTCGCCTAAGAACATTGCAACTAGCCACCAACAAGTATGACTAAGGCGCTCGCTAAATCCTTTCGTGCCAGGCTCGAACGCCTTAAGTCGAGGCTTAACTGGGTGGTCATTCACGTCCCTCTGGATGTTCCCAGGATCTGGCGAACCAGAGAGAGGTTGAAGGTGAAAGGCGAGATCAACGGTTTTCCGTTTCGCAGCTCTCTCTTCCCCACGGGTAAGGGCCGGCACATGATGTTGATAAATAAGCAGATGCAGAAAGGCGGCAAAGTCACCACCGGCTCGGTGGCTCAGTTCCGGCTGGAGCCCGATACCGAACCACGCATTGTGATAATTCCCGCCGAACTGAAGCGTGCCCTTGCCGGGGACCGCCAACTCCGCCGATGGTTCGAGCGGCTGAACTATTCCACGCGCAAAGAAATCAGCGTTTGGATCACTCAAGTGAAAAGTGCCGAAGCCCGCGAGCGTCGCGCCCAGCAAATCGCGGAACGCTTACTCGCCACCATGGAAGCTGAACGCGAACTGCCACCTATTCTTCAAGTCACATTCGCGCGTAATTCCCTCGCTCGCGAAGGCTGGGAGCGTATGTCGCTTTCGCGCAGGCGAATGCACCTGTTCGGCATCTTTTATTATCGCAGTCCCGAAGCCCGCGCCCGCCGTCTGGCCAAGGCAGTTCAGGACGCAGAGGGATTGGCTGAAAGGGGCAGGCGTTGAAGAATCGCCGGAGTTGAAAGTCCCTACCGTGGAGTGGGCGGGGGGTGCGTGACGCTTTCGCATCGCGGAAGAGCGGCGCTTTAGCGCCGCGTTAAGCGGCTTTCGCGGCCCTGAAAGGCCGGCCCTTCCACAGTGGCGTAAACAATAGAACCGGGGCCGTTCTAACTGGCGTAAACAGTAGAACGAGCCTTACCTACTTTGTAGCTGTGAACGCTACTTTTTTTCGCGCCGTGGTCAACTCCGGACGTTCTTCTCCCACTGAAATCCGAATTAATTCCTGGAAGTATCGGCTGGCGACGCTGGGATTGCCGCTCGCCTCCGCCGCCCTGGCTGCACCATACAACGCATTGAACCGTTTAGGTGCGATCTTCAAAGCCGATTCGTAGGCCGCCAGTGCTTCTGCGGGACGTTTCGCGGACAACAAAAGCTCTGCCAGCATTTCACGTGCCGGAATGACCGCACCCGGAGTGACCGCATCTTTATCCATGCTTTCTTCCAGTTCTGCAGCCGAGCGCATCATGGTTAATCCATCTTCGTGCTTGCCACTCTGTTCTCGAATCCAGGCAGCTACTTCTCTCCGCTGCACTTCCACCTGGTTCGACCAGTACATATTGTTTTGCCTGGCGATGGTGTCTCGTAGCCTAGCCAGTGTCTTCTCGGCCTGTGTCGCCGGCTCGAGATTGTTGGAACGTGCGCTGCCTATTCCGATCGCCATCCACGTAATCGCCTGTGCCCAAAGTGTGCCTTCCGTTGGCGCTGGCAGTTCACTCGCCTGCTTCCATTGAGCGAGTTCCATGATGTAGCGCGCCGGAACGGCGGCGATCGCGTAGTTTCCCGTAAGAGTTAACCCTGGAAGCGGCGGAAGGGATTTCATCTCGTCCAGCACCGCTTTCGCATTCTTCACCTGCCCGCTTTGGAGATAGGCGTATTCCAGATAATCCAAGGCGTGAAGCCGCTGATCGCGGGCTTCTCCATTCTTGGAAGCGTTTTCCGCCTGCGAGGCCAGACTGGCAGAGCGCCTATTGGAATCGATCGATTCTTCCCACGAGCCGACACGCGTGAAGATGTGTGAAGGCATGTGATTGGCATGGGCTGAAGCGGGCGCGATCTTGGCGTAAGCTCGGGCGGCGTCCAGTGCTCTTTCGGCAAGCACTGGATTGTCGTAGCAGTGAATCAGGTAGTGCGCAACTCCGGGATGATGCGGCTGTTTCTGAAAGATGGGTTGAAGGATTTCGCCGCACTGGCGTTGATGACTGAAAGTCTTGTCGGTCTTGGGAGCCGTGAAGTCCAGAGCGATTGCATGGAAGATGGCCGCTTCACTGTCATCCGGATAAACCGCTTGGAGAGCGCCCATCTGCTGCTCGTAAACCTCAGCGTGAGCGTATTCGTCCTTTCCGTCCTGCCGATAAATTTCTCCCAAGGCATCGATGTAACCCTTTTCGCGGGCAGTGGTCTTGGGATTAGCGCTCGCCATATCGTGTGCTCTGCTCCATGCCTCCCGCCCGGCCGCCATGTCGCCGTTATGCCACAGACCGTGGTAATGAGACATGGCCACGCCCCACTGCGCCATCGCACACACCGGATCTTGCTGAGCGATAGCGTCGAAGGCCTGACGTGAATCCTCGTACTGGAACGAGTGCAGCATGGCGACCGCGCGATTGAAACTGGCCTCCGTAGTTGTCGCGCACGAAGTCGCAAAGTGGACGGACCCAATCTCCTCTTCGGTCAAAGCGTGGTGATGCCCTTCATCGCACCAGGCCAGTGAGACGAACAGACTCAATGAAAGAAACAAACATGCTGTCAATCGCATAAAGTTCTCCCTCGCAGATGTTTTCAGGGGCTCTCGGCCAGGGTGTACTCGAAATCGTAAGAATGTTTTCCGTCAGTGATAGTGATCATCATCTTACCTGCAAGACCCTTCAGCTGATCGCTTCCAGAGTCCGTTACCACAGTGATCGTGAGTTGCGGCGCGCCCCGTGTCATGGTTCCGCTATGCTGGAGTGTGAAGCTGCCGCTGCGCCCAAGCAGCGTTCCACTCACCCGCTCAATCGCCACGTAAGCGCCCGAGCCTTTGACGCTGGTGCTGGCACTCAACATCTCGCCCGTGCTGCTACCTTCGAGATTGCCATGAAACTGTTTGTCGATCGACATCCTACCCAGGCTGGCGTCGGCTTTCTCGTCTACTGCCTGCGGGCTCAGCTTGACATCAAAGGTTCCAGTGGCACGAGTCATCACAACTTCCTTCAAGACTTGAAATGGGCAACAGCTGCTGGCAGATGCTCTAGAGAGTCAATTCACTGAGTGTACATCGGCAGGATTGAGTAAGGTCAATGAACAGCCTGAATACTGGTAGCAGCCGAGAATGCCGCGGCGTAATAGACGTGCATGTCCACCAAAGGAGAATGGAATTTGAAACGTGGCGGACTTCAGCGCGGTCCCAGCGGATTTTAGCTTTTCTGATCCGCTGATGAATTTCACATCTTCGATTCTTAAGAACGAACTCTTAGGGTCCGGCGCAAAAACCACAAACACTTCCGCACTCTCAGTTCCTGGCGTCAGCCGTGTCAGTTTGATTGTACGCAAACGGTTCACCTCGGTTGAGGCTTCGGTGTCGCTACGCAGATTAACGGGTGCGCTACCGGGGAACAGATGCTGAAGCCTGGCGCGGGTCTTCTCCATTTCTTCTGGTTCCCGGTTTGCCTGCTGTGGGAAACGATACAGCGCGTGCCGGTACATACGGGCTGCGGCTTGCTTTTTATGCTGACGTTCGTAGAGCTGTCCGAGATGGTCTGCCTCGGCCCAGTCTTGCGAGAGCTCCCACGCGGACTTCAGGTATTTCTCGGCCTGGTCGAGATTGCCCATTCGGAAGTGTACCCAACCCAGGGTATCCCAGAATGCAGCCAAGCTACTGGTGTGCGCCAAGTCTTCGATCCCCAATTCCGAGAGCTTGAGCTTCTGGGAAGCTTCCTCCTCTTGCCCAACCGTTTTTTCAGCATATTCAAGTGCAATCGGTAATTTCTTGTTCCCATCAGCCAGTTCGTATCCTACGTTGTTGAACATCCAAGGTGAGGGATCTAGCTCGATGGCTTTCTGGTATGCAGCCAGAGCCTTGTCCTCTTCACCAGCCCGCAGAAAAGCGGAGCCAAGCTGCACCTCAAGACCCGCGAATTGAGGACTTAGTTTCACTGCGGTTTCCAGTGCCGATGCTGCCTCCCCGTAGCGTTTCAAGCCGAACAAAGAGATGCCCAAGCCCGCCGGCCCGCCGCTATCATTGGGCGCAATCTTGATCAGTTCCTGCCACACTGGAATGGCCTCATCGAACTTTCGCAGGCCGACAAGCGCAAATCCAAGTGCCTTGTGGCTCAGCGCTTCTTGCGGATCAACATTGACTGCCTTGTGGTAGGCCTGCAACGCCTGTTCGGGCTGCCGCGCGAACATGTATATCTCCCCGAGCCACAGCCACGCGTGGGTAAATTTGGGATCAATCTCCACGGCGCGCTTGAGAGAGGTTATTTCGGCTTGTAAATCATGCCTCTCGTATCCATTTCGCGCTTCATCGTAAGCCCGGACAGCCTCAGGGTTATCGCTGTAAGGCAAGTTCCATATTCCATCCTGGTAGGACGTTGGCGACGACTTGCCGGAAGACAGCGCGACATAGAGATTGTGATCGTTCTCCACGACCTTGCTGAATTTCTTGTAGAGCTCGTACTTACTTACCGGTACCTCTCGAAGCTTCACCAGAAAGGCACGCTGGGTCAGCAACATACCGTCCTTGATCGCGTAGGTGGCGTGGTACTCGGCAAAGTCCTCCTTTAGGTCGACATTTTTGGGGAGTTCCGGGCTGTAACCCTTGGGAAGTTCCACATGCGATTCAAGATGCACGTCGGTGGGCGAGCCCAACCAGATCGGGAATGATGGTTTTCCATCTTTTTCCTGAACCGGCGGCAACATGATGGGAGGGAGCGGCGAGCTGATTCGCCGGTCAGACCAGTCGGGGTAGTCCTTGCGCGTGTAGGTGTAGGCAAAGTGAAAGGCCTCATCGATTTTTTCCGGCGACCCGGCAGTCACATCACTCACATCACCGGCAAAACCCGAAAGGTAGGAGATCTGCTGGATCAGATCCTTCCATTTGGGCAGTGGCACGCGTCGAAATGCAATACGAAGAGCGACTTCGTTATCGTCACCCTGGACACTCCGCGCAATTTTTCCTTGCAGCGTGCCGGTGTCGCTCAACTTTGCATCAATCCGGAACACTTGCGATGGCTTCAGAGGCGGATCGGCTGGCGTCATGATCAAGGTCGGCAACTTGTCCTCAGCCATCACTAGCGCCTGTTTGTCGCGCAAGCCGCTGGAAAGATACGCGAAAGGTGCAACTTCCGGCGTGGTATCCAGCCAAATGAAATGATCTCCTTGTGCTACCACGCTGATTACGTGATCAAATTGCGCTGGGGATGGCACATCCACATCAATTTCATGGGTGGATGCGATCAAGGCGGGGTAGGCCTTGAGGCCCACTGCACCAAGCAGGGAAGCGAATAATGTGTGTTTATCTTTGCAGTCTCCATACTGATTGTTGAGTACGTCCGCTGCGGAATGAGGCTGATAACGGCCAATCCCGAAAGCTATTCCGATATAGCGGAATTGGGTGCTGACATAGCTATAAATAGCGTGAAGTCTTGCTGCATCGTCCGCTGAACCTTTTGTCAGCTCTGCTGCCTTGGTGCGAATCTCCGCTGTGGGTTTTACGCGTTCCCCTTGCAGGCTCGTGTACCAGCCACCGACTTCTTCCCAGCTTTGAAAGCTAGAGAGCTGGATCTCCGGTGCAGGAAGCTTGCCGCGCGCCGCTTGATACTGGGTTTGCTCCTGGTCTTTCTTTTCCTCCTCCGTCGATTTTGCTTCGAGATGGGAACTAGTCCAGGTAAAGAACCTGCTGGCACTGTCTTCAGTGAGAACTGGTTTCAAGCTGGGACTCTTCCATTTGACGGGACGGTTTCGCGGAATGCCAATTTGAAGTTGCTCCTGAAGAATGATGCCATCATGGGAAAAATTGTAGGCGAACCAGAACTGGCCTGGGGCGAGCGGTTTCGTGGTATGCCAGTGCCACTGAAACTCCAGCACGTCACCCATGCCTAAGCCCTTCACGGCCACGTGCTTTTCCCGCACGTCGCTGTAGAAGGGCGCTGCACGAGTGATGTCCGCGGCCATGTCCTGTATGTTTTCTGGCGGCGTCGAAATTATGCTGCCGTCCTGCTTGCGTACTCGAACGTAGTCGATATCTGCGCTCTCCGTCGAGTTTTGGTAGCGGAAGGTGAGCACACCGTAACGCTGAACGCCGGCATCGGACTGAATTCGGACGCGCGCAGTTGATTGTCGGGTGCTCGTACCATCATTCTCAAAGACGATTCGCGTGGAATCTAGCTCAGTGACAAAAGCTTCCGAGGAATAATCGGGCTTCACCCCGGACGGCTTGGCATCTCCTGGTGTCGATTGCACTTGAGCGCCCGCGGTGCTGAAGCCAAAACAGAAGGCCAGACTTAGAACCAAGAAACGCAGATGTTTTGGCATGAGGTTTGGGGTGCACTTAGCCAAGGTCTTTTACCATCGTCGGCATTCTACACTGACCTGCTCCGGCCTGAAACGCTTGACTGGCCCAGCATTGCTGAAGAGGGCACATGCCACAGACATCAAACATGACATCTAAGGGCTTCTAATCTAATTGCCCCTGCTGTTACAGGTCCAGTAAGTGAGGCAGTAGTGCAAAATTATTCAGGTTGTGGGTTTCCATTCCGAATAACAGTCTGGCTAGTTAGGCATTGGTAGCAGTCTTAAGTTCACCTACGTTAGGCTCAGTGAACCGGTAGTGAATCCCGTGACAGATCGGCAGTCCCCATATGCCCGTTCTGCGCGTCGCGCACCACGATTCGGACGTGTTTGGTGCTCCGTGGCAAATCTGAAACTAGATTGAAAGTGACCGGCTTGTCCCATTCACGCTCAAAATGTTTGTCGTCAACCAACGATTCCATCTCCGTTACCTTGTGGCTGTGAACGCGATCGTCAGCACCCACACTGGCGACAACGATGGTGACCTCACATCGATGTTTACTGTCTGGCATTAACTGCCAGTCAAGCGCGCGGCGATCAACTTTAATGTTGAATCGTCCCGCCAGCGGACCCGCCGACTTCACCGAAGCCGAAATACGAAGCGCTCGAAAGGGAAGAGGATTCATCACTGCCCGTGAGAGCATAGTATCGATCTGATTATCGGTTGCGGGAGCATCTGGCACTGCGAAGTATCCTCTGCGTACTCGCGCCTGCAAGCTTTGGTCCCGCGCCATCACGTTGACGGTACGGAACTTGCCGCTCCAATCGCGGTTACTGGGATAGTAAGCCAGAGTATAGTAAGCCGCTCCATCATCTACACTCGTCGCAATCGCGACGTCCACATCGTTCTGAAGCCGGAATATCTTGCCTCCAGTTTCCGGAGCAATGCTTTCGAACACAAGCTCACCTGACGCAGGGTCCTGTGTTCCAGTCAAGAATCCCCCGCCAAGCGACTTGCCGTACATTACGGGAGAGGCCTCAAGTCCACGAGGATTGATGGTATAGACCGTCAAACGCGAATCGAAAAGTAGATTGGTAGCGTCGCCGACGGCCGCCACGAGCCGATGACGATCGTCTGGATTAAGACTCAAAATCGAGTCGAGCGCCGGAAACCCGGGCCCGACCCAGATCACATTCTTACGCCCCGCGAAATGATTGTTAGCTGCCGCAACCTGTTGCAGCGCCCACAGCGTCTTGGACAGGCGTTCTCCCGCCCCGCTCATTTCGGCGGTCATCAGACCGAAAGGTAACTCAGCATGGCGTTGGTGTAGCGCTTCCACCAGGGCGTTCGCATCCTGGCTATAGTCGTGCAACAGCTCGAGCCGCTTCTGGCCGAGTAGCATGAGACATGTTGGCTGGCGCAGGCGCGGGCCATGCGTGCGAAGGAATTTCTGAATTGCAGAGCGGGCATAAGCCTGATCCAGCACTTCGCTATTCAGTTCATCCAACACCAGGATGGTCAGAGCAGAAGGGGATGGCGTGCCGCCATTCAGCGCAGATTTCGCCTCAGCCTTGTTGCTTTTGCCTTCGACGAAAACCGGAACATCGGGCCGCTGTTCCGGCGATTCGAACGAGGCAATGCTCTGACGTGCGCCGTCTTCCAACAGCGTAAAGTCAGACTGCGACAGATTAGTGACCAGCTTCCCGGCGCGATCCGTGACCACCACATCCAGCACTACCAGGCGTGTTGTGCTACGGAATGTCGGTTCTTCTTGAGGCGTGGACTTCTGAGCTAGAGATACAGGCGGAAGAAGCAAAACGAGCAGGAACAGGGCGACCCGGGCAAGCTGATTCTTTTCTGACTCCTGGGAATGGTCCATGACTTCCACGGAAGCCGAAGTCTATCACGTCGTAACCCACACTTGGCCGACGCCAATATGCGCGGCAGAAAGTGCAGAATTACAGATCTCGCGGACCGCTATCCAACTCGATGCCCGGAGGAGCTTCGCTAAGTAAACGGTGCACGTCCAAACTCTCAGTGGTCATCGCTAATTTGCCGTCGGCGGTGCGGGGCCATACTTTCTCCGGTTTGTCGCAATACAATTCAACACCATTGTCGTCGGGGTCGCGTAAGTAGATAGATTCGCTAACTCCGTGGTCGGCTGCGCCTTCCAGCGGAATCTTTGCAGCTAGAACTCTTCGCAAAGCTACAGCAAGCGCTGCCCTGGTGGGATAGAGGATCGCAGTATGGTAAAGGCCAGTTGTGCCCGGTGGTGGTGGCGAACCGCCACGGCTTTCCCACGTGTTCAGGGCGATATGATGATGATATCCACCGGCCGACAAGAAAACCGCACCCTCGCCATATCGCTGCATTACCTCGAAGCCAAGCACTCCGGAGTAGAAGTTCAAGGCCCGCTGAAGATCGGCGACCTTGAGATGTACGTGTCCAATGCGGGCTTGCGGATTAATGGTGAAGGGTGCTGTTTTTTGGGGATCGATCATAAGGATTCTATCCAACGATTCATTTTAGTGTCGGTCCAGCGGACAAACGTGTCACTACCACAAAAGTCGTAATACCGCTGCTGGCGATGGACAAACCAGAGTCTAGACCAGTCTGGCGATTGGCTATTCATCCTAACTGCTAATTGTTGCGCCGCTCATGCGCCCGATAGCATCTGAGGTAAGGTGGTGTTGGGATCCCAACACAGCAATTGATAGGAGAATCATGGCTCGAATTCTGTCTCCGGGAACGCAGGCTCCGGATTTCACATTAAACGTTATTCCCGATCAAAAGCTATCGCTGCATGAACTACAAGGAAAGCCGCTGATCCTTGCGTTTTATCCGGCCGACTGGAGTCCGGTGTGCGGAGATCAGATGGCACTGTACAACGAGATTCTCCCCGAATTTCAAAAGTACGAGGCTGAGTTGCTCGGGATTTCCGTGGACGGAGCCTGGTGTCACGCCGCGTTTTCGAGAGACCGCAATTTGCATTTTCCGCTGCTCGCCGATTTTGAGCCTAAGGGTGCGGTGGCAAAGAAATAGGGGGCTTACCGGAAAAAAGACGGATTTGCCGAACGGGCATTGTTCGTGCTCGATCCTGAAGGCAAGGTTTTTTGGAGTTACTGCTCGCCGGTCGCAGTCAATCCTGGAGCCGATGGCATTCTCCAGGCGCTGGAAGATCTCTCTTTAAAGAGGAACAATGAGCCTGTTGAAAGTTCCAGTTTCGCTAAATGACCACATCCAGGGCGATGAAAATGCCCTCGTCACTCTTGTGGAGTATGGGGACTACGAGTGTCCCTACTGCGGGCGCGCGTACCCCGTCGTCAAAGCAGTCCAGAAGCACTTTGGTCCGCAGCTAATGTTTGTCTTCCGTAATTTTCCTTTGACTCAGATTCATCCTCTCGCCGAACCCGCGGCCGAGGCCGCTGAGTTCGCCGGATCACGCGGACGTTTTTGGGAGATGCACGATGGCATCTATGAAAACCAAGAACGTTTGAGCCTGCCCCTTCTTCGAACTTGCAGAACTGTTGGGTTTACCCCGGGAAGGTGTGCGGGATGCAAGTGCGGATCACGAATTCTTGCCGAGAATCCGCAAGGACCTTCAAGGCGGTGTGTGTAGCGGAGTCAATGGCACGCCCACATTCTTCATCAATGGCGTCCGGCACGATGGATCAAATGAATTTGAAGACCTGGTTTCGGCCATCGACGCTCACATGCTGCGGTCAAAAGCGCGTGTGGCATAACGCCGCAGGGCTTATGTTTTCCAGAATACACTCTGAGTCCGGGATTGGGGTGGTCCGCTGCTGGGCCGTCACTCCTGTGTGCTCTCCGGGCCAACAAAGCTGCTAAAACACTTCTTTTACGTACCTTAGGCATCCTACAAACAATTCACTTCATCTCAGGCCAGTCGCAACGAAATACATCAACTTGCAGGCGGTCAACGGTTACGAGTGCGCAGGATTAAGAGATAAACGATGAAGCGCGTCTTGATCGTCGGAGGTGGCGGTTTTGTCGGTTCCCATACCGCAGACGCCCTATTGCAACAGGGCCATGCAGTGAAAATATTCGACAACCTGAGCAGGCAAGTCCATGGAAATCGATTTCCAACTTACCTGTCCCGCGAAGCCCAATTCGTTGAAGGAGACGTGCGCGATTTCGAATCGCTATGCGATGTGGTCCGAGACTCAGATGTTATTTTTCATCTGGCAGCGACGGTTGGTGTTGGGCAATCCATGTATGAGATCGCCAGGTATATGGAGAGCAACGTCCAGGGCACCGCCAACCTGCTGCAAGCAATTCTCGACACCGGGTCCGAGCCCGAAAAGTTGATCGTAGCGTCTTCTATGTCCATTTACGGCGAGGGCAGGTATCTTTGCGCGCAATGCGGTGAAATTGCCCCACAATCGCGTTCCCTGAACCAACTCAAACAGAAACGCTGGGAGATGGTTTGCCCACGTTGTGATGATGAGGCTCAACCAACGGCCACGGATGAAGAGAAGCCCTTGCAGTGCACCTCGATTTATGCCCTCTCGAAAAAAGCGCAAGAAGAAATGGCCCTGCTCTTTGGCCGGACATATCACATTCCCTCGATCGCGCTTCGTTATTTCAATATTTACGGACCGCGGCAAGCCTTGTCGAATCCCTACACAGGCGTCGCTGCGATCTTTGCTTCGCGCCTGATGAATGGAAAGCCCTCCATTATTTTTGAAGATGGCTCGCAGTTGCGCGACTTCGTCAATATCCGCGACATCGTGCAGGCCAATATGTTGGCAATGGAATCGTCGGACGCAGATGGCATGGCTCTCAATGTGGGCTCCGGGGAACCTGTCTCGATTTCAGAGGTGGCCAGCGAAATTGCATCGCTGTTGGGAGTCGAACTGCCTCCCGGGATCACTGGTGCGTATCGATCGGGAGACATCCGGCACTGCTATGCAGATATTTCGAAGATCTCGCAGACGCTGGGGTATGTCCCAAGGGTAAGTTTTGAGCAAGGAATGTCGGAACTGGTGAATTGGCTCGGCTCGCAACAAGCACAGGATCGCACCGAGGACGCGCTCAGAGACTTGGCAACACGCGGTCTGGTGGCCTGATCGATCGCAAAACTTTCAAGTGTCGTAAAACGGGTTAAAACATGAAAGGGTCTCTTCGTTCGGTATTGATCTTTGGTGGAGCTGGCTTCATTGGCTGTAACTGGGCACACCATCTTCTTAGTAAAGCCGACGCGAGGGTTCATGTTTTCGACAATCTCTCGCGTTCCGGCGTCGAGCACAATCTACGCTGGTTGCGACAATCGCCCAGCGCTGCCGGACGCTTGAAAGTCACTATTGCTGATGTCCGCGATGCGGTAGCCGTAAAGAAAGCGGTATCTTCAGCCACCGAAATCTATCATTTTGCGGCGCAGGTTGCGGTTACGACTTCGGTAAGCGATCCGAGAAGCGATTTTGAAGTGAATGTGGGCGGAACGATCAACATCCTGGAAGCTGCTCGCAGCAAAGAAGCACGCCCGTTCCTGTTATTCACATCGACCAACAAAGTTTACGGGCACATTGCCTCGCAGCGGCTCTCCCGCGAGCCAGCTCTGCGACAGCTCTGCAGGGCGCACGATTGCACTCCCGAAACGCAGCCGCTGGACTTCTCCTCTCCTTATGGCTGCTCCAAGGGAGCGGCAGACCAGTATGTTCATGATTACGCCACAACTTTCGGCTTGCCTACGGTGGTATTTCGCATGTCGTGCATTGCCGGACCTCACCAATTTGGAAACGAAGACCAGGGTTGGATAGCGCACTTTCTGTACTCAGCGCTGCAAGACAAGGAAATTTGCATTTACGGCGACGGGCGTCAGGTGCGTGATGTGCTTGCCGTCCAGGATTTAGTCCGAGCGTTTGAAGCGGCGTATGAAAGACAAGAGACAACCGCCGGTCAAATCTACAACGTGGGTGGCGGCGCAGACAATGCGATCTCGTTGTTGGAGTTGATTGAAAGGATCGAAAAGTTGCTGCATAAGCGGGTGACCTACCGCTTCTGTGAGAGCCGTCCGGGTGACCAATCCATTTACCTCACAGATTTTACCAAGCTGCGACAACACATTGGATGGTCGCCGCGAATCAGCGTCCCGCAGACTATCGAAAACATCCGTGATTGGTGGAAACACAACCAGCAGTTATTTGCCCCCGCCAGATTTTCGCTGGACGCTGGCAAGTCTATGGTCGAGATGTTGCCAGGAGTCGCCTCGTGAAATTCGCCTTGGTCAATCCAGCATGGGACTTTCGTGGTTCGGTTTACTTCGGTTGTCCCGACTCTCATTATCCGCTGGAATTGCTCTTTTCCTCCGCGAAGATTGGCGAAGCAGGACACGAAGCTTTGCTGATTGACGCGCGCCTTGATCAGCTATCTCTCGGCGACGTCAGGCAACAGGTAACAAAGTTCGCTCCCGATTTCCTGGTGATCCCGACCGCGCCTTCTTACTTATTCTGGCGTTGTCCGCCGCCTGAGTTGCGCATACCCAAGCAATGGTTCGCGGCTTTGAGCGGCCAAGCGGTGAAGGTGGCCATCGGGCCTCATAGTTCCGCAACACCGAGAGCCACGTTGCGCAAACTGGAATGCGACGTCGCCATATCCGGCGAGCCCGACGAGCTTCTGCCTAAGCTGGCGTCCACTCCGTGGGCACAGATCGAAGGCTGCTCGTGGAGGGTCGCAGATCGCGAGCACATTGCGCTGTCCTCCGCCGCCACTAATATGCAGAGCCTGGGTCCACTCGACTTCAGCTGTTACAACGTAGAAGGACGTTCTCATCGTCACCACGTTTTTGAGGGCTCGGGACGGGGTGCCGAACTGGAATTCGCCCGGGGATGTCCCTGGGCATGCTCATTCTGCAATAAGACACTATTCCGCGACAAATATCGTGAACGTAGTGTGGATGCCGTGCTGCAAGAAGTCGACCAGCTCATCGCTCGCGGCGTGGATTATATCTATTTCATAGACGAGATTTTCGGAGTCGGCCGCAACGTCCGCCGCCTGTTGCAAGGACTGGCGGAACGCCCGATCACTATCGGCTTGCAGACCCGCATTGATTTGTGGAACGAAGAGAGTCTTGACCTGCTCGGCCAAGCCCACTGTATTTCCATGGAATGCGGTATTGAGTCGATCACTGAAGCGGGTCGCGATGAACTCAATAAAGGTTGCAGATTGACTACGGAGCGGCTGTCGGAATTATTGATTTATGCGCGCCAGCGAATTTCATGGGTGCAAGCCAATTTAATTCTCACCGAGCATGACCGTCGCGAAGACATCCAGAGCTGGCAGAATGGCCTGAAATCGCGTGGCGTGTGGGTGAGTGAACCAGTTCCAATGTTTCCCTTCCCGGGCACTCCGGACTACACGCGCATGTTCGGCGTCCCAGACGATCATGCCTGGGAGCGCGCCCATGATTACTACACCAATACATTTCGAGATAAAGGTTACAGCGACATCCAGGAGTCACAGCCCATTCCGCTGGAGGACCTGGAATGCACGTACTGATGACCCTGGGTGCGGTGTGCGTGCTCTCGAACAATTTCACCTTAGCAAAGGCCGCTGCATGAGGACTTCCTTGAAGCTGCGCCTGTTTGCACACTCATGGAGGTCGGACTGGAATCATGGCAATGCCCATTTTTTGCGTGGGCTTGCCAATGAACTGTCCAGGCTTGGCCATGAGGTTCGCTGCTATGAGGCCGAAGATTCCTGGTCCTTCATCAATTTGCTTCAGGAAGGCGAGAAGGGAAAACAATCAGTCCAGCAATTCACCGCAGCATTCCCGGATTTAAATTTGAAGATTTACTCCGAGCTGGACTTTCGCCAGTTCGCGGAGCGCGAGCTGTACGATGCAGACGTCGTCGTAGTCCACGAATGGAATTCACCCGCAGTGGTAGACACGATCCTGACGCTAAAGTCCAAACTGGACTTCTATGCGCTTTTTCATGATACCCATCACCGCGCGTACACCAACCCGAAGCAAATCTCGCAATTCAGAATTGACCGGTTCGATGGCGTGCTGGCGTTTGGGGAAGCAATTCGGCAGATTTATAAAACGGTGTTTAAAGCACGTCGAGGCTGGACCTTTCATGAAGCCGCCGACACCGCCCATTTCTATCCAAGGTTTTCAGGCAATTCCACGGATGTTAATTGGATAGGAAACTGGGGCGACGAAGAACGAACTCGCGAACTACAGGAATTCCTTGCCGCTCCGCTGAGCACGTTGAAGCAGACGAGGAAAGCGGTCTACGGTGTGCGCTATCCGCCAGATGGTATCGCACAACTGGAAAAAGCAGGAATCAATTATTGCGGCTACCTCTCGAATCTTAGTGCGCAGGAGATATATGGCCAAAGCCTCCTCACGTTGCACATTCCTCGGCGATGCTATGCCAACGGCTTGAGCGGCGTGCCCACCATCCGCATGTTTGAGGCACTGGCCTGTGGCATTCCTCTCATCTGTTCCCCGTGGACCGACTCAGAAGGATTATTCCGCACAAACCAGGATTACATTTGTGTGCCCGATGGGCGCTCTATGGAGGCTGAGATCGTCAACCTGCTCAAAGATGAATCAGCACGCAAGGAACTTGCATCTAACGGTCTCGAAACCGTCCGGCAGCGCCACACTTGTGCGCATCGCGCCCAGCAATTTGTAGAAATCTGCGAGGAGCTGGCAAGATGAAAATATTCGTCTTCGGCTCCAGCCTGACCTCAACTTATTGGAATGGCGCCGCCACTTATTATCGCGGCATCTACAAGTACCTGCACCGGCGTGGTCACAGCATCATTTTCGCCGAACCCGACATCTATGGCCGGCAGAATAATCGGGACATCGCTGAGCTTGATTATGCCGATGTTCGGGTCTATCGCACTCCCGATGACATTCCTGCACTGCTGAACGAAGCCGCTCACGGTGAACTCGTGATCAAGCACAGCGGAGTTGGCGCGGACGACGGAGTGCTCGAGCAAGCAGTCCTTGCCTGCCGCTCCAGCCGCACCAGGGTCATATTCTGGGATGTGGATGCTCCCGCCACCTTAGCGCGGCTGGAGAATGTGCCTAAGGATCCGTTTCGCAAACTCATTCCCGAGTACGATCTGATCTTCACCTATGGTGGAGGACAACCGATTGTTGATCACTATTCGCGCCTGGGCGCAAAGGCTTGTTTTCCCATCTACAACGCGCTCGATCCCGACACACACCATCCGGTCCCGCCCGATCCTGAGCTGCGCTGTGATTTGGCATTTGTTGGGCACCGTCTTCCCGATCGCGAACAGCGGGTGCAGGAATTCTTTCTTCATGCCGCGCTTCTGGCACCCGAAATGTCTTTTATTCTTGGCGGAGAAGGTTGGAGAGGGAAGACGCTTCCCTCCAATGTGCGCTGGATCGGCCATGTCGCCAGCGGCAGCCATAACCGCGTGAACTGCTCGGCGCGCATGGTGTTGAACATTAATCGTGACTCCATGGCGCAAGTGGGTTTTTCGCCGCCCACTCGAGTATTCGAAGCCTCCGCTGCTGGGGCCTGCGTGATTACCGACGTCTGGGACGGAATTGAAGGGTTCTTTGTTCCCGGCCTCGAGATTCTGCCGGCGGTTTCGGCGCATGACGTGGTCAGATATCTGCGGCTGATCGGTGCCGCCGCCGCCGCGAGGATCGGTTCGGCAATGCACCATCGCGCACTGCGGCAACACACGTATGAATTGCGGGCCCACCAGGTGGATGGCATTCTGCAAGCTGCCTTCACTACTGCCACTGGTTCCGAATCCGAGGTGCCCGGCCACCCGGAAGCTATTTATTCCCAAGCTTAGGGGGCAAGGTTGAAAATCGTAATTTTCGGACTGTCGGTTACTTCTTCCTGGGGAAACGGCCACGCTACCACGTATCGCGCTCTCTTGAAAGCATTGCAAGAACGCGGGCATCACATCGTATTCTTTGAAAAAAATCAGGAATGGTATGCCTCAAACCGCGATCTCCCCGAGCCGGGATTCTGCGATTTGCGGCTCTTTGAGAATTGGGATTCCATCTTGCCTTCAGTTCGTGATGAACTAGAGGGCTGTGACGTAGCCGTGGCAGGCTCCTATTTTCCTGATGGGATCAGTGCGGTGCAGGAGATCCTTGATTCAAAGGCCGCCGTGAAGGCTTTCTACGACATTGATACTCCAATCACAGTTGCAAATTTACGCGCCGGTGGAACCGACTTTCTGCGCGCAACTGAGATGGCTGGATTCGATCTCTATTTCAGCTTCACCGGCGGTCCGCTTCTGGAACAATTGGAATCCGAATTCGGAGTGCGACGGGCTGTGCCTCTATATTGCTCGGTTGATCCGCAGCAACACTACCCGCGAAAGAGATCCAAGCGTTACCAGTGCGATTTGAGCTACATGGGCACGTATGCCGCAGACCGCCAACCCAAGCTCGACAGGCTATTTACCAGCGTCGCCGCAGAACTGCCGGAGATGAAGTTCCTGCTGGCGGGGCCGCAGTACCCCACCAATCTCAAATGGCCGAAAAACGTCCGGCACATTCACCATCTTTCCCCGCACTGGCATCCGCATTTTTATTCGTCTTCCCGGCTGACGTTGAATCTGACCCGCGAAGCGATGGTGGCTTCTGGCTTTTCTCCATCGGTTCGCTTGTTTGAGGCGGCGGCTTGTGGCGCGACCCTTGTCTCCGATTTCTGGACGGGCCTGGATACTTTCCTGCAAACGGGGGAAGAAATCCTGGTCGCCGAGCATTCCAAGCAAGTGGTCTCGTTTTTGAAGGACATGGACGAATCACAACTGAGGACCATCGGCAAACGAGCACAGGAGCGCGTCCTGGCTGAGCAGAGCTCAACTCGACGGGCTGAAGAGTTTGAGCTGCATGTTTCTTCCGCGATGGCCCGGAGCAACTCGAAGCACCTTTCTCCCGCTTTGACCACGGACCAGGAGTTGTCTCCGCCAGAGTATCCGTTTCATAAGCACGAGAGTACCTACGCGAGTAAGACAAGGCTGTACCGGAGTGCGTGATACAGCCGGCGGCCATTCGTACTTTACTGTGCTATTGGGAGTTGCGCATTGGCCACTACTTGCCAACGGCCATCTTGCTTTTGGAAGACATGAAGGCTGCGGTGCGACTCAGTGACTTCTTTGCTATTCTGCGTGCCTTTGGTGGTTCCGCGGTGCGTCATCACGACAACGTCGGGGCTAAGCATCTCGAACTTATACTGGTCTGGCGTGTAAGAAGCATTCTGCACACCGGCGCTGGTAGCTTTGTTGTCGGCAATCATTTGCTGCTTGTCCTGGGCTTCGCCCTTGGAACTGACAGCCAGCAAGTCGGCGCCGATGATTTTGTCCAGCTTGGCAGTGTCGCCCCCGGCTTCGCCCCACTGCTTGTCCAGCGAGATCAGAGTCTGTTGAACGTCGTTAGGTACATCCTTGGCTTGGGTGCTGACAGCCAGCGCCACAGCCATACACAACACGGGAATCGCGAGAATACGCTTCATAGGTAAGGCTCCTTTAATGGTTAATTGAGGTGAAATGTGAGTGACTGCCAGCCGCCGAAAAGAGGTAGCGGACATAGCCACCCCCACCCGATTGACTAATATCTCAGGCAGCCAACGCGGCGGTTTTGTGAATGGTCGAGTAAATGACTTCCGCGACTTGCACTTTGGGCGTTCCGTCTAACACTCTGTCCAGGGACTTGAGCACTTCAGGATAGCCCGCCGTGCTGTAGGCTTCAGCGTGCTCTTTGGTGTCCCAGAGACTAATCGCGGTCACATCCACCCCGCCAGGAATAGCAAAGGTGACCACATCCTGGAAACCATCCTGCTTCCGCAGCGTGGGAATTAAGTCTTTGTCGAAAGTGCGGGTGAACTCGCTGAGGGTGTTCGGCTTCAGGCGTAGTGATACATTGCGAGCAAACATGATCAACCTCCATATGATTGACAGGTGATCTAAGAGGGGGAACTTCAGATGGGCTGACTTGGCTCAGGAAACCTGAAAGAGTAAGGAGAGACTTGCTCAGAAACCATGCTAGCCTTGTGTGTTACCACTGTCAAGAAGTGGTGGCTTCCGGTAGTGGCGTATTTGAGAATATCTGGAGACAACAGGCTCGAAAGGAGTGACCCATGCATCGGCAGGAAATCAATCGCGTTAGTGGCAGAGTCGTAATCGTCCTGTCTCTTACAGCTTTGCTTGCAGTACTTAGCGGGTACGCTCAGCCTCCCCAACCGGACGAAGGCGCGGCAGCACATATCTTTCAGCTGTCAATCGTGGCGCTGTTGCCGATGATCTTGCTTTTCCTTGCAACCGCGAATTGGAAGCAGCCTTTGCGGAGCGCGCGAATATTGTCATTTCCAGCCGCCGCTTTGGTTCTCGCGTTTGGCGCGCTCTATTTCCTTGAGCACTACCGATAGAACGCTGGCCTCCAGATGATTCGCAGAGCAATGTAGTGATCCGGCTAAGCTTTGCTACGCCGGATTCGCAGCACGATTCTGCCCAGAATGTGTCCGCGTTCCAGCCGCTGATGAGCCTTTGCAGCCTGTGCCAGCGGAAATTCCGCGGCGATGGGTACACGCAGCTTCGCTTCGGCTACAGCGCGTCCGAGCTTGGTAAACTGGCGCGGACCGGGCTCGCCATCATAGGCCAGAAAACGGACTCCGGGACGCTTGCGAGGCTCCGGCTCGACGCCACCGTCTGACCACGCCGCAGGCGCAGGTGGTCATCAATCCCTTGCAGAGCGGTTATTCCCGGCACGGGCAGAGCTCCTGCCTGCACCAGATCCAAGCGTTGCGGCACCATCGCTGTGTTCTCGACATTCGCAACTTTGAACTCCGCGTAGAATCCTCCTTGCGGATCGGAAAAGTCGACTGCATATACCCGGTCGCCAATCCGGAATCGCCGCACGCGTGCGCCTTTCGCCACCACGATGCCTGCACCATCGGTGCCCGGAACCAGCGGAAACTTGGGACGTCCGTATGGCCGCCAGGAACCGTCCCGCACCGACGCGTCCCACACCCCAACTCCGGAGGCATGCAGGGCGATCAGCAGGTCCTGCGGTCCCGGCGTCGGAACTGGCAACGTGTGCAGCTTGAGAACCGATGGCGGTCCGAAGCGGTCGAGAGCCGCCACCTTCATGGTTCTCGGGATGGTCACTGCTTGGCGATTTTTCTTTTTAGAAGTCGGCATATTCGGAGTTGTTCATCGATGCAGCGAAAAACTTGGTTCGTCCGGACACAAGTGAGCAAAGGTGATGCACCTCAGATCGGCTGTGTCGCCGCTCGCCTGTGCAGACTAGTGACTCAACACTGGCGCCACAATTCCCCGCGAGAATGAACTTGAGTTCCACAAAAGCGCGTAGGGACGCCTCCTTCGCTGCCCACGTGCATTCGTACCACTTTGGAGATAGTTCCGTTTGCCGACGACTCGGAAGCTAGGACACTTGAGCCACAATCGTTGCGCCCCAGTCCTTAGGGTCTACGTCGCGAGCGTGTTGCGAGAACAGCCAGCGATGGCCATCCAAAACTTCTAGGCCGTACTGCCTCTCTCCATAGACAGTTTCATGGAGCTCTTCCCAGATAATCGCACCCTCTCGCTTTGCCTTATCGAAATGAGCACCTACATCCGCAACTATTACTGTGAGCGTCTGAATTCCATACCCGAGATTGGCTGGACTATCGATTCCGGGGCGAGGACCGGTTAGCATGATGTATGCGGCGCCCAGGTGCATTTGTATTCCGCTCACCGGTTGGCCGTAGCGGTAATGCTCGGTGAATCCGCATACTCTCCGGAGCCATTCACAAGCATCGGGCACGCTGCGGTACACAAGATGCGGAAGCAAGTTGGTAGGCACTGAACGGTTACTTATGGCGACAACGTTGGGCAGGTTTGGGAGTGTGATGCTTCGGAATACTGTATCGATTGCGTCGCAGCCGGAGTTGACGAACCAAAAGCGACCAACAACTCAGTCTGATTTTTTAGGAGTTGTCGCGTCCTTTTCAGCTTCAACGGTAACTTCAACTTCTGCACCCTTCTTGAGACGGACTTCATTGCCGTCCTCGTCCGTCAATGCGTTCTCAATGCGGATTTCTTGGTACAGGGTATCGGCCCCTTCCACGGATATCTCCGCCTTCTCCGGTTCGCTTGGATCGGGAGACTCGATGATTTTCTCAACCTTCCCCGGCAGGGTCACATTTGGCTTTTCCGTCATGCGTTCTCCTTTCAAACACATCCGGGAACCTGGTTTAACGTAAAGCTACGGGCCGTTTCGTTTCAACGCCGCCAGAAAAGCGGCGGACACTTCCCGTATGCGTTTGAGGAGCTCTTCCTGTTGGCGCAACCCTTCTTCGTCGAGCCCTACGAACGTCTGGGTTTTCAAACTCTCAATGTGTTCCAGCATAAGGCCTCTAAGTTCATCGCGCAACTTCTCCAGGCTGCGACGGTTCATTTTGCACGCTCTCCAATGCAACCCTCGGGAGCGTACCTTTGCAAGAGAGGGCCTTAGAGTAGGGTGACTTCGGTAGGAGAAAATTAATAATCCTGTAGCCAACCTCAACCTACCATATGTAGCAGGTACTACGGACTATCGCTCCACTCGATTGGCTTTACCACATCAGGATTGGTCGGCCCTAGCAGACGATTTTCGAACTTTTCTCCAGGACGCGCCTGCAGTTTTGAACTACCGCCTCAGCGATTTAGCCATTATTGAATCAAATCCTCAGGCACAGAGGATTTGAACCTCCGATCCCCTAACTATGTCGGATCGGTGCTTGGGATTGCTCGACCCTAGCAAACGACTTTCGAACTTCCCTGTCAAGAATGTGGACTGGTTCTCACCGCATTGCAGTTCCGTGGCGGTCGTGCGTAATCAGAGAGGGCGGTGAAAACATTTGGCTTGACTATCGGCCTATCTGAGCTCACATTTTACCCGAAACTCCGGGGGGTACTTATGAGGACATGGGGGAACTCTATCGGTATATTTGCGACGGGCCTTTCTCTGTTTTTGGCGACAACGGTGGAGGCGCAGCTGGTGGATCAGACACTGGCGCCGAACACGGCGAAAGCAGGCATCGCCAAGTCACTAACGGACGAAATTGGCGCTAGTCGTGGCGACAAAACGACGCAGGACTCGTCGATTTTTATCATTGACCGTGACCCATTCCGCGCCGTTCGGCGCGGCCGCCAGCTCTTCCAGCGGAAGTTCACGCGTTTGCAGGGGCAGGGGCCGAATAACAGCGATGGCACGGGCGACATCAACACAAACAACGCAATCGGTGCCGGCCTGGCCGATAGTTGTGCCGCGTGTCACGGGCGCCCACGTGGTTCAGCCGGGGCGGGGGGCGACGTGGCCACGCGCCCCGACAGCCGCGACGCACCCCACTTGTTCGGCCTGGGACTGAAAGAAATGCTGGCCGACGAAATTACCTCCGACCTACGGACCATCCGGGATGGGGCCCTTGTCCAAGCCCAGTCGAAGCATAAATCCGTCAAGAAAACTTTGCTGAGCAAGGGCATCAACTACGGTTCCATTACGGCGAATCCCGACGGTACAGTGAATACTTCCCAAGTGCAGGGAGTGGATGCAGATCTTCGCATCCGCCCCTTTTTTGCGCAAGGTGGAACTATCTCCATGCGGGAGTTCATCGTCGGCGCGCTGCACAACGAGATGGGGTTGGCGGCTTCCACGGATCCCGATCTTACTACTGCCAGCGCTGGAGGAAAGGTAGTCACACCATCCGGTATGGTGCTGGATGGCTCCAAAGACAAGATTGAGGCACCCCCGCCTCCCGACCCGAATGGAAACGAGATTGATCCGGCTCTTGTGGATCACCTCGAGTTCTACCTTCTCAACTACTTCAAACCCGGCACCGGCAAACAGGACACCATCACCGCCCGCGGCCAAACTGTCTTCAACACGATCGGATGTACCTCGTGTCACATCCAGAACTTACTCATCAACCACGATCGCCGCGTGGCGGATGTCCAAACTGTGTACGATCCCGTGAAGGGCATCTTCAACACTTTATTTTCTACTGCGACTGCGCTGTTCAACGCGACTGATGACGGCAGCGGGTTTCCGACCTTGAAGCAACCTCAATTGAATCCGTTTCTGGTCCAGAACATTTTCACCGACTTCAAACGACACGACATCGGAGTCAACTTCTACGAGCGCAACTATGACGGCACGTTGCAGACAAAGTTCCTGACGCGGCCGTTGTGGGGCGTGGGCTCGACCGGGCCTTACGGCCATGATGGGCGCAGCATGACCCTCGATGATGTGATCCTGCGGCACGGCGGCGAATCGCAAGCATCTCGCGTTGCCTACGCGGCGCTCTCTTCGATGGATTCGGATGCGGTGCTGAAGTTCCTGAACTCGCTGATACTGTTTCCGCCGGACGATACGGCGTCTACCCTGGATCCCGGTAATCCCACTGCGCCTAATTTCCCCCAATTTGGCCATGGCAGCATCAAACTGACCGTGCTGTTCAACGATCCGACCGATGTGGAATAGAAAGACCACTATGAAATAAGATCCTCAGCCGTCGGCCAGCTGGGGCTGGCGGCTTCCGACCAGGTGAGTTTGAGCTAAATGTTTGTCGTGATTGGTCGGGACGGGCAGATTTGAACTGCCGACCCCTCGCACCCCAAGCGAGTGCTCTACCAGGCTGAGCCACGTCCCGACGG